>Ga0308175_100002488_pt1 | contig 12633 bp, 9 predicted proteins | sample PhyCR1_3_FD_203893 | JGI IMG/M metagenome (GOLD analysis project Ga0308175, IMG submission 203893) | Soil microbial communities from UC Gill Tract Community Farm, Albany, California, United States - DLSLS.C.R1 | ecosystem: Environmental > Terrestrial > Soil > Agricultural land | place: USA... | reverse complement strand
GGCCTGGCGGAGCAGTATCATGGCGTCGGCCGCCGTGCGGAGGGCGAAGCGCGAGGGCCAGAACTCCAAGCTGTAACCCTCCTGCTCGACATCATATACCGGCTCCCGTACCGCATCGGTGGTCGAATCGAGCACGATGGCCAGCTCGGCGGGACCGGGGCCCGCCGCCATCGCGTCGAACACCCGCGTCGCTCCGTGCCCGCTGTCGAGCAGGGCATCCGTCAAGATGGTGTAGATCGGGTAGCCATCGTCGGCGAGGTACCCGGCGAACCAGCGATCGAACCGGTCGTGCGCCCGGCCTAGCTTGACCTCGCCGCCGACGTTGCGAAGCCCGTGATACCCACCCATGAAGATCAGCGTGCGCCAGTCGGGGTGCTGATCCAGCACCTTGCGGAAGGCGGCGGCCATCCATACGTCGCGGTTCACGAACCCACCGGTGGCCATGTGCTCGGTCAGCGGGGAGATCGGCCAGCCGCGGAGGTCGGCCGCGAGCACGTGGACCGGATGGTCCGGATGGGCTCGGTTCCAGCCGTAGACCGCGCGATAGATGTCGAGGTACTCGACGCTCGCGCCCCAGTGCGAGCGCAGCGTGTGCGGGTGATCCATCAGAATGGTGGTGTCCTCCGGGGTCGATGCCAGATACCGGTCGATGTACTCCTGCTGCTCCGAGGCGACCTCGAGCGCGAGGAGATCGACCGCGGCGCCGGGCGCCTGCTCGCGGATCAGCCGCGAGACCAGGAGCTTGGGCTCGGCCAGTGGATGGATGTCGCCCAGGAAGACGATGCGGTGCCGCGCGAGGGCGGCCTGCACCAACTCGAAGGGAGGCGAGGATTGCGCAGCCGGCGTCCGGGGGAAGGCGAGCAGCAGGACGGCGACGAGCAGTGGAGATAGTGGGATCGAACGGGGCATGCGGATAACGGGTGTCAGGATGACTGACTCTCGACCAATCTAGCGGCGGAACAATCTCCCCAGCACACCGGTGGCGACCACGCCCTCGAACGCATAGGCCAGCTCTTCCATGTTCTGGTGGCGCTCGGCGACGTCGATGGCGAGGCAGCGCTGGATCACCGCGTCGAGCTTGGGTGGGAGCTCGGGGCGAAGGTCCTTGAGCTTGGCGGGCGATCCGCGCAGCCGGGCGATCATGGTCTCCTGCGCCGACTTCCCGGCAAAGGGGAGCTGGCCGCTGAACATCTCGAAGGCCAGGATGCCGAGGGCGTAGACGTCGCTCCGGCCGTCGAGGGGCTTGCCGCGGATCTGCTCCGGGCTCATGAACTCCGGTGTGCCCAACACGATCCCGGTGGCGGTGAGCTTGGCGACCTCGGGACCGGCCCGGCGCTCCTTGGCCAGCCCAAAGTCCATGACGACGGCGCGGAAGCGCGGCTCGCCGTGGTCCGTGGTGCCGTCGGGCACCAGCATCACGTTCTCGGGCTTGAGGTCGCGGTGGACGATGTGCAGCTCGTGGGCATGCGCCAGGCCCTGGCATATCTGCACCAGGAGCGGAATGCCCTCGGCGACGGAGATGGGGCCGCGGCGGCTCTCGTGCTCGCTCAGCGGCTCGCCTTCGAGGTAGGGCATGACGAGGTAAATCATCCGGTCCGCCTCGCCCAGCCGCAGGATGGGGCAGACGTTCGGATGATTCAGCCGCATGGCGATCTCGGCCTCGCGGCGAAGCCGCTCCACCGCGGCCGGATCGCGCGAGAGCCTGGGCAGCAGGATCTTCACCGCCACCGGGCGGCTGGTCTCGGTGTCCTGGGCCCGGTATACGTACGACATCCCGCCTTCGCCCAGCCGGCGTCCGACCTGATAGCGCCGATCCAGGACCTTGCCGCTCAAGGTGGCGTAGTGATTGACCTCCTCCGCTGTGAGCGTCAACTCCTCGACGATCACGTCACGGTGCGGTCCGGTGGCGGCGTCGGCGGGCGCCGGCCTGGGCAGGGGTGGAGGGAACGAGGCATTGGGCTCGACCTCGACCAGCGGTGAGCCGTCCTTCACGCAGTACCGCGCCGGAGCCGAGTACGTCGTCTGGCAGCGGGGACAGCGGCGATTGCTCAATCGCGAAACCGGTTCCGGCCGTCGCTCTTGGCTCGATAGAGGTGGCTGTCCGCCAGGCGCAGCAGGGAGTCGCCGTCGCTGACGCGCTCGTCGGGGTAAGAGGCGATCCCCACGCTGATGGTCACCCGCACCGGCTTGCCGGCCTCGCCGAAGTCATACGTCGCCACCCGGCGCAGGATGCGCTCGGCGAAGTTGCGGGACTCCGCCGCGGTGGTCTCGGGCAGGAGGACCACGAACTCCTCGCCGCCATACCGCGCGACGATGTCCACCGAGCGCTGCTCCCGCTTGAGCAGGTTGGCGAGCTGCTTGAGCACCTTGTCCCCGACCAGGTGCCCGTGGGTGTCGTTGATCTGCTTGAAGTTGTCGATGTCGATCATCATCCCGGTCAGCATGGTGGCGTACCGGGCCGCCCGATCCATCTCCTGTTCCAGCTTTTCCATCAACGCGCGGCGGTTGAAGCAGTTGGTGAGCGGGTCGGTCTCGGCCAGGTGCCGCATCTGCTCCTGGCCCATGACCGCGTTCTCGAGATCGTAGGCCTTTTCCAGTGCCGCCACGGCGGCGGTGATGACCTGCTCGGCGAACTGCACATCCTGCTCGTTGAGCGGCGCGTCCTCGGTGGTGGTCCGGAGGAAGAAGACGCCGGCCGGCTGCCCCCGGAGCGAGAAGCGGAGCGCGATGGCCGAGCGGGTCTGCACTCCGCTCGAGCCGTTGGACCAGCCGGGTCGCACCTCGCCGTAGAGCGGGTCGGTGGTGGCGTCCCTGACGAGCACCACGTCGCCGGTGACGAGTGCGCGGCGGATCTCGGGATATTTGCTCAGATCGACCGACAGGTTCTTGAGCATCGGATTCTCGAACGCCGCAACGACGGTGCCGGTTTCGTCCTCGGGTCCGGCAACGACGATCGAGCAGCGCGAGATGTTGAGGCCCTGCGCCACCCGCCGGACCAGGATCTGGTAGATCTCCTCCGGCTTGAGCGAGGCGGTGACCTCCTGCATGATGCCCATCATCTCCGACCGGGACCGCGCTTCGGCGCGGGCCTGGTTGAGCTCGCGACCCACCCTGAGATGCGCCTTCACCCGCGCCAACAGCTCGCGAACCCGGAACGGCTTGGGAATGAAGTCGGCGGCGCCCAGGCCCAGCGACCGCACGGTCGCCTCCTCGGGCGGCATGGAGGAGATCATCAGGACCGGGAGGTCCTTGTAGCGCGGGTCGGACTTGACCTTCTGGAGCAGCTGTAGCCCGTCCACCTTGGGCATCATGATGTCGAGCAGCAGCAGATCGAATGGCTCGGCCTGGAGGTGGTCGAACAGGTGCTCGCCGCCGGGCACGGTCAGGACGTCGTACCCGTTCTCCTTGAGGATCCAGGAGAGCGTGCGCGACAGCGCCTGATCGTCGTCGGCGACGATGATCTTGGGAGCGAGCGGCATTAGCCCACCAGGCGCCGGTAGAGGTCGGGATCCACGTTGCCGCCGCTCACGACGGCCACCGTCGGCCCGGACGGTCGGACCCGCCCGGCGAGCAATGCGGCCACGACCACCGCGCCCGAGGGCTCGGCCCGGAGACCGGCGTGCTGGTGGAGGTAGCGGACGCCCTCCGCGATCTGGTCCTCGGTGACCGTGACCGCCTCGCGCACCACCCGCCTGAGCAGGTCGAAGGTCAGCGTGCCGACCGACCGGGAGAGCAGCCCGTCGGCCATGCTCTCGGTGTGCTCCAGGGTCTGCGGCTCGCCGGCCGCGAGGGCAGCGGTGAGCTTGGCCGCGCCGGCCGGCTCGACGCCGATCACCTCGATATCGGGCGCCAGCGCCGCGGTGGCCACCGAGATCCCTGAGATGAGGCCTCCGCCGCTCACCGGCACCAGGATGGTCCGGGTCTCGGGGCGCTGCTCGAGAATCTCGAGGCCGATGGTGCCCTGCCCCGCGATCACGTCGGGATGATCGAACGGCGGGATCAGGGCCAGGTCCTGCTCGCGGGCGATCGCCTCCGCGCGCGCGCCTTGCTCGGCCGAGCGGGTGGCGCCGGCCAGCACCACCTCGCCGCCGTGCCGCCGCACCCCTTCGACCTTGATCGCCGGCGTCGACTCGGGCATCACCACCACCGCCCGGAGGCCGAACTGCCGGGCCGCGAAGGCCAGTGCCTGCCCGTGGTTGCCGCTCGAGGCGGTCACCACACCCTGCGCGCCTCCCCGGCCCACCAGGCGCGCCAGCGCATGGTAGGCGCCACGGATCTTGAAGGCGCCGATCGGCTGGAGCAGCTCGCACTTGAGGGCGACCGGCACGCCGACGCGGGCCGAGAGGTCGGGCGCATCCCGGAGCGGTGTGCGGACGGCGACGCCGTCGAGCACGCGCGCCGCGGCGCGGAGAGAGTCGAGGGTGACGGTCGCGGGCGGGGCGGAGAGGGTCATGGGACTGGAGTCATCCAGCGAGAGTCATCCTGAGCGAAGCGAAGGGGTCGTGCGTCGGGTCATGGCTCGTACGCTTCGCTCAGGATGCCTCCTGGTCAGGATGACTCCCGATCAGGATGACTCGTCCTGCGGAGTGACTCGGCACGCGAAGCAACAGGCGCCATCAACAATGCCTTGTAAATGAGCGGGGGGGCCCGCTTAAGCAAGCCCCCCGCCGGTGCTACTGGTCCGCCGCCGCGGTGGGCGTGACCTCATCTCCGCCCGCCGCGTCTTCGGTCCCACCCTCGTCCTCCTTCACCACCCGCGCCACGTCCACCACCGAGTCACCCTGGTCCAGGTTCATCACCTTGACCCCCTGGGTGTTGCGGCCGATGACGCGGATGCCGTCCACCGGCAGCCGGATGATCACCCCCTGCCGCGTGATCATCATGAGCTCGTCCTCGGGGATGACCTCCTTGAGGGCCACGATGGAGCCGGTCTTGTCGGTCTTCTTGAGGGTAATGATGCCCTTGCCGCCGCGCTTCTGGACCCGGTAGTCGGACAGCTCGGAGCGCTTGCCGAAGCCCTTCTCGCTCACCACCAGGAGGGTCGCGTCCCGGCGGACCACAACCATGCCGATGACCGCGTCGCCCTTCTCGAGCTCGATGCCCTTGACCCCGGTGGTATCTCGGCCCATCTCGCGCACGTCGCCCTGGTGGAACCGGATGCTCATGCCGTCGCCGGTGGCCAGGATGATGTCGCTGTTGGAGTCGCACACCTGGACGTCGATCAGCTCGTCCTTGTCCTCGATGTTGATGGCACGGATGCCGGTGGTGCGGACGTTCCCGTACGCCGAGAGGAGCGTCTTCTTCACGGTGCCCTGGCGGGTGGCGAAGATGAGGCACTTGTCGTCGGTGAACTCCCGCACCGGCACGAGGGCCGCGATCTGCTCGTCGGGCTTGATGGCGATGCAGTTGACCACCGGCTTCCCGCGCGCGGCCCGGCCGGCCTGCGGGATCTCGTGCACCTTGAGCCAGTACAGGTGGCCCTTGTTGGTAAAGAACAGCAGGTAGTCGTGGGTGCTGGCGATGAACAGGTGCTCCACCCAGTCGTCGGCCTTGAGATCGGCGCCGTTCAGGCCACGGCCGCCGCGCCGCTGGCGCTTGTAGGTGGTGATGGGGATCCGCTTGATGTAGCCCGAGTGGGAGATGGTGATGACCATGTCCTCCTCGGCGATCAGGTCCTCGACCGTGAACTCGCCCTGGTCGCTCAGGATCTCGGTCCGGCGGTCGTCGCCGAACTGGTCCACCACCTCGTTCATCTCCTGCTTGAGGATGTTCATCCGCTTGGGCCTGGAGGCCAGGATGCTCTTGAGATCCTTGATGGTGCCCCGGACCTCCTTGAGCTCGGCCTCCAGCTTCTCGATCTCGAGCCCGGTGAGCTTAGCCAGCCGCATGTTGAGGATGGCGTCGGTCTGCTTCTCGCTCAACCCGAACCGCTTCCGAAGCCGGGCATCGGCCTGGGCGGTGTCCTCGGAGCGGCGGATGATCTTGATGACCTCGTCGATGTTGTCGACGGCGATCTTCAAGCCCTCGAGGATGTGTTCCCGGGCCTCGGCGGCATCGAGGTCGAACTGGGTCCGGCGGACCACGATCTCGTGCCGGTGCTCGACGTAGCGTTCGAGGAGCTCCTTCAGGTTCATGACCTTGGGGGCGCCCTTGTCGAGCGCCAGCATGATCACGCCGAAGGTGGCCTGCATGGCGGTGTGCTTGTAGAGCTGGTTGAGCACCACGTTGGGGATGGCATCGCGCTTGAGCTCGATGACCACGCGCATGCCATCCTTGTCCGACTCGTCGTTGACGCCACTGATCCCCTCGAGCTTCTTCTCCGCCGCCAGCTCGGCGATAGCCTTGACCAGGTTCTCCTTGTTCACCTGGTAGGGGATCTCGGTGACCACGATCTGCGACTTGCCCGACGACTCCCGCTCCTCGATCTGGGCCCGGGCCCGCATGACCACCCGCCCGCGGCCGGTCTCGTAGGCCTCCTTGATGCCCTCGCGGCCGTAGATGTAGGCACCGGTGGGGAAGTCCGGGCCCTTGATGACCTTGCGCAGGTCGCCGATGGTGGCCTCGGGGTTGTCGATCAGCAGCTCCACCGCCTTCGCCACTTCCTTCAGGTTGTGGGGCGGGATGTTGGTTGCCATGCCCACCGCGATGCCCGAGGAGCCGTTGACGAGGAGATTCGGAAGCTTGGAGGGAAGGACGGTGGGTTCCTGGAGGCGGTCGTCGAAGTTGGGCTGGAAGGCGACCGTGTTCTTGTCGATGTCCTCCAGCATCGCGACCGCGACGCGGGTGAGCCTGGCCTCGGTGTAGCGGTACGCCGCGGCGGGATCGCCATCCACCGAGCCGAAGTTTCCCTGCCCGTCCACCAGCGGATACCGCAGCGAGAATTCCTGGACCATGCGCACCAGCGCGTCGTACACCGAGCTGTCGCCGTGCGGGTGGTACTTGCCGAGCACATCACCCACGACGGTGGCGGACTTCTTGTAGGGCCGGCCGGGCACCAGGCCCAGCTCGTTCATCGCGTAGAGGATCCGCCGGTGCACCGGCTTGAGTCCGTCCCGGACATCGGGCAGCGCCCGGGACACGATCACGCTCATCGAGTAGTTGATGAACGACTGCTGCATCTCTTCTTCGATGAGCCGCGGGAGGATCCGCTCGCGCGAGTTTGGTGCGGTCATATCGGTCGCTGGCTAGAGAAAATCGTGCGGTCTCGAGGCGGGGCCCGAGACCCCCAAATATACCCCGGAGCCGTTGCTGAAAGCAACGGGGCTGATCGCTTGGAAGCCGATGGGAGGGAACGACTTAGCGGTGGCGCCGGACGTCAACCTATTGCTTGCACGGCGCCTGCGGATCCGGCTTGGGCTTATCGACCACCACCCGATGGTCCAGGTCGGCCACGCGGGTCGTGAGCGCGTCCACATAGCGGACCACGTTGGCGTACTTGTCGTAATCCAGGAACTGAGCCTCGTCGGTCACCTGGTGGTAGTCGCGATGGGCGCCGGTGCTGAAGAACACGATCGGAATGCCATAGCGCGCGTAGTTGGCGTGATCGCTCCGGCAGTAGTACTGGTCCGGATGGCCGTTGGCGTCCAAGGCATAGTTGAACGCGAAGCCGAACTTGCCGTCCCGGTTCACCTGCTCGACCAGGTCTCCGAGCTCGGTCGAGAGCCGGCGCGAGCCTAGCACCTGGAGATAGCCGGGCCCTCCGGTCGCGACGTCCGTGGGGTCGCCGCGCGCGATCATGTCGATGTTGATCTGGGCCACGATCGAGTCGCGCGGCACGGCCGGGTGATCGGTGAACCACTGGCTCCCCTGCAACCCCGATTCCTCTCCGGTGTGCCACACGAACAGCAGCGACCGACTCGGGCGCGCTCTGTCGCGGGACATGGCCTCGGCGATCTCCAGCAGCCCCATGGAGCCGGAGCCGTCGTCGTCCGCGCCGTTCACGATCGAATCCACCCGATCGGGACGCACCTTTCGGAGGCTGTCCCTGATGGCCTGGATGCGGGTCGCCTCTTCGGCAGTCGGGGGGCGCGGGGTGTCGTCGTCACCCCGTGGCCGGATCACGCTGTTGTACGCCCGCAAGCTGTCGTGGCTCACCGGGGGCACGATCCCGATGGCGTCGTTGTGGGCGCCCAGTGCCACGTACTCACCGCGACGCGCAGGGTCCGATCCTTCCAGGATCGCGACCACGTTGGTGGCCGGGAGGTCGGTCCCCACATAGGCCACCTCGCCCTGCAACGGCGGGGCTGTATCGCCGGGGCGCAGCGCGTCCAGCGGCTTACCGAACAGCTTGCTGATGGCGTCGGTCGGGAGGAAGAGAATCCGGGGCTGGGTGGCGCCGGGCGGAGCTTGGATGGCGCTCTTGATCTCCAGCTTGGGCGTGCGGAGTACGTTGGCGAACTTGGCCAGGAGCGGATCGATGTGGGTGATGGCGATGCCCGCGATGAGACCGAGCCGCCCTGGGGGACTCAAGTCCGGCGCGCCCAGGTTGCTGCCGGTGGCCTCACTGCGGAAGACGACCAGCTTGCCCTTGAGCTCATCGCGAGACGGGAACGATGCGCTGTCGGCGGCGGTGCCGAGATACACGATCGACGCGCCGCTGATCGGCCGCGCGGGCACCCCGAAGATCGGCTGATAGGCGTAATAGTCCACGAATGGCGCCAGGGTGCTCGAGCGGGCATGGAGGGTCGCGCCCGCCGAATCCAGCGCGTAGCTCACCAGCGGCACTCGCTGGAGATACCCGCCGCTATCGCCGGCGGGCTTGAGGCCCAGCCGAGCCGCTTCCGCCGCGATGTAGGCATTACCTCTGACGTTGCCGATGGTGCCGGCGCGGCGGCCGAGCATCGAGTCGTCGGCGAAGATCGAGATCCGGGCCTTGAGATCGGCCGGCGTGATGGCGGCGGTGGTGCGCCCGGAAGGCGCCGGCGGCCCGGCTTCGGCGGCGGGGGTCGGGAGCCGCCGCAGGACCACATGACGGGCAGAAGGGTCAGTACCAGACGCCAGGAAAGCCGCATGGGGGATCCGCCGGAGGTAGAGATGAGGATGGACGACCGCCTCCCACTACCTCACGCACCCCCAATTCGTTTCAGACCTCCCGCGCGCCCAACTCGCTTCAGGCCTCCCCCGCCCCAATTCGTTTCAGGCGGCCGCGCCGCCGGGGCGGCGAACCGCCGCGGGCGGACACCGATCGAGGAGCACGGTTTTCGCCCCTGGGGCCAGGATGGGCTCGCCGAGCGGCGCCACCACCCGGCCAATGGCACGATTGCCCTCGATCACTACGTAAACCATGGTCGGATCCTGCTTTGCCAGTTGTACCATCGCCGGCATCCTGCCTTTCCGCTTGAATTGGGGCGAGCGTCGCCCTCTTGATGCGGCCGGCGCTCCGACCGCGTACCATCTCTGTGATCTCGGCTCCGGGTTGACCCCCGAGTCATCGTTCCACCGGGTTTCCAGGCGCCAATCCTCCGGCGACCGGCCCGCCGTATCTGGGCGATGACGCGGGGTTAGAGTCCCCGGCGCCGCAAAGGGTTGCGCGTCCGGTCGGCAGGGTTCCGCGCAACCCTTTCCCCCGGCCCTGTGTCAGACGGCCGGTTGACCTGGAACTTCTCACTCGCCGGAGCCCGTGGACGACCGTGAACTGATCGGCCGAGTGCTAGCCGGCGATGCCCGGGCCGAGCGCGAGATGTATGACGCGCACGTAGACCGCGTCTTCCGGCTGGTATACCGGATGGTGGGAGACACCCACCGGGCGCAGGACTACACCCAGGAGGCCTTCATCAAGGCCTTCCGGCGGCTGGCGGACTTCCGGGGAGACAGCGCGCTCTCGACTTGGCTGTGTGCGATCGCCATCTCGGTGACGCTGAACGGTCTCCGCACCCTCAAGCGGGCCAGGGAGCGCGAGGTGGGGCTGGACGAGGCGCCCGCGCTGGGCGCCAGGACCGTGGAGGCGGATCCGGACCTCAAGGTCCGGATGCGGCGGGCCATCGACGGACTGCCGGACGGCTACCGGACCGTGTTCGTGATGCACGATGTCGAGGGCTACACGCACGAGGAGATCGCCACCGCGCTGGGCGTCCAGCCCGGCACCAGCAAGGCCCAGCTGTTCCGCGCCCGGGCCCGGCTGCGCGAGGCGCTCGCCGATTTCGCGAGGGAGTGAGACGATGGACGACGATCCGCTGGACGAGCCGCTTCGGGCCGCCGCCCGCGAGTATCACCGGCCGCCGGACCCGCCGCGCGAGGCGATGTGGCGCGAGATCGAGCGCGCCCGCCGGCTCGACCGCGCCCGCCGTCCGGCGCCGCGGCGGTGGCTTCCGTGGGCCGCGGGCGCCGCGGCTGCCGCGGTGCTGGCCCTGGGAATCGGCATCGGGCGGCTGTCGCAGCGCGGGCCGCAGCCCCCGGTCGCGGTTGGCGCCGACTGGTCCGCGTCTCCGCGGGTCAACCAGACGGCCTACCGGCTCGCCACCGTGGAGCACCTCGGCCAGTCGGAAGCGTTCCTCACCTTGTTCCGGACCTCGGTGCGGAGCGGGAGCCAGGAACGGCTCGCGTCCGCCACGGCACGGGAGCTTCTGGCAACCAATCGGCTGCTGCTGGACTCACCCGCCGCTCAGGACAGGCGCATGCGGCTGCTGCTGCAGGATCTCGAGCTGGTGCTGGCGGAGATCGCGCAGCTCACACCCGATGCGCCCTCAGGCGACCGCGAGCTGATTCGTGAAGGTATCGAGCGAGGCGGGGTGCTGACTCGCCTCCGGACAGTGGTGCCGCCCGGCGCCACTCCAACCCGAGGTGCTTTGTGATCGTACGGATGTCGTTGGGCATGGTGCTGGCGGGAATGCTGCTGGCCCACGATGGATCGCGCGTGGCTGCGGCTCCCGGGAGCGAACCGGTGGGGACCCCGCAGGACTCGGCTGTCCTGGTGGATCCACGGGTGCCGGCGCCGTGGATTCAGAATGATCCCGCCGATTCGCTCTACCGGGCCGCGCGGGCGGCGCTCGATCGGCGCGACTATCGAGCCGCCGCCGACCTCTTTGCCCAGGTGCCGGTTCGGTTTCCCCGCTCGGGCTACGCGGCCGATTCCTTCTACTGGCGGGCATTCGCGCTCTACCGCCTGGGCGGGAAGGCCCAGCTGAAGATCGCGCTCGGTGCGCTGGACGCGCAGCGCGACAAGTTCCCCAAGGCGGCCACCCAGGGCGACGCCAAGGCGCTGGCGCTCCGAATCCAGGGAGAGCTCGCGCGCCAGGGCGATCAGAACGCCGCGGTAATCATCCAGAAGGACGCGGCACGCATCGTCGAGCCGCCGGAGCCGCCGGCGCCTCCGGTGCCCGCGGCCGGGCAGGTACCGCCAACGCCGCCGACGCCGCCCAGCCCCGATGAGGACGACGACCGCTGCTCCGACGATGACGACGACACCAAGCTGGCCGCGCTCAACGCGCTCATGCAGATGGATGACGAGCGCGCCCGGCCGATTCTCCGCCGGGTGCTCGCTCGGAAGGACGCCGGCTCGGTGTGCTTGCGACGGAAGGCCGTGTTTCTGATCGCGCAGGAAAGCGCCGCCGGAACCGAGGACATTCTCCTCGAGACCGCTCGCACCGACCCCGATCAGGAGGTGCGCGAGCAGGCCGTCTTCTGGCTGTCGCAGGTGGGAACCGAGCGGGCGGTGGGTGCGCTCGATTCGATCCTTCGGACGTCGAAAGACCCCGCGCTCCAGGAGAAGGCGGTGTTCGCCCTGTCGCAGCACGACAGCCCGAAGGCGAGTCAGGCGCTCCGGACCTATGCGGAGCGGCCCGACCTGCCCGAAAACGTGCGAGAGAAGGCCATCTTCTGGATCGGGCAGAGCGGTGGCAAGGACAATGAGACATACCTGCGCGGACTCTACGGCCGGCTCAAGGAGGTCGACCTCCGGAACAAGGTGCTGTTCTCGCTCTCGCAGGCGGGCGGCCCGGACAACATGCGCTGGCTCCTGGGCGTGGCCAAGGACAACACTCAGCCGGTTGAGCTCCGCAAGCAGGCGCTGTTCTGGGCCGGCCAGGGTGACGTGCCCATTGCGGACCTGGCGAACCTCTATTCCACGTTGAACGTCCGCGAGCTGCGCGAGCAGGTCATCTTCGTCTACTCCCAGCGGGACGACTCGGCGGCGGTGGATCGGCTGCTCGAGATCGCCCGGCGCGATCCCGACACCGAGCTCCGGAAGAAGGCGCTGTTCTGGCTGGGCCAGAGCAGCGACCCGCGCGCCGCTAAAGCGCTCCAGGACATCATCGAACAGCCATGACCAGACTCATGGTGCTGCTCGCCGCGTTCGCGCTGCCGGCGCGGCTCGAGGCCCAGACACTGGCGCAGCGGGTGTCCGCCGCGGGTGACGGGACCATTCGGCTGAGCTTTGCCGCACGGAAGGGCGTGTGCGGGAACGGCGGGCACAACATCACGATCACCAACGACGACGAGCGCGGCGAGTGGGAGAGCGACTGCGCCCCGGGGCCGGTGCGGATGTCGCTCCGGCTGAGCGGGGGGCGGGTCACCGAGGCTCACGCCTACGTCGGCGGGCGCTGGCTCCCGGCCAAGGGGCCGACCACGGACCTGGGCACCGTCCCGGCCGCGCAGGCCGCCGCCGATCTGCTCAAGCTGGCCGAGCGGGCCGATGAC
>Ga0308175_100002487_pt1 | contig 12633 bp, 12 predicted proteins | sample PhyCR1_3_FD_203893 | JGI IMG/M metagenome (GOLD analysis project Ga0308175, IMG submission 203893) | Soil microbial communities from UC Gill Tract Community Farm, Albany, California, United States - DLSLS.C.R1 | ecosystem: Environmental > Terrestrial > Soil > Agricultural land | place: USA... | reverse complement strand
GTTGCACTGGTGGGTGAATCGGGTTCAGGCAAAACAACCCTTGCACGATGCCTGGCGCTCCTCGAGGATCCCGATGCGGGATCGATCCGCTTCGAAGGCAAAGATGTCAGGCGTCTTTCGAAGGTCGAAGTCGCAGTTATCCGTCGCCAAATTCAACTTGTGTTCCAGCACTCGGCGTTAGCAATGAACCCGCACGTTTCAGCGGAAGAGATAGTGAGTGAGCCGCTGCGAATTCGGGGTGGCATTTCACATCAGCAACGCCGTCGCACAGCACGGAGTTGGATGGAGCAAGTAGGGCTTTCTCCGGGGTGGGCCGGTCGGCGGCCGGCGCAATTCAGCGGGGGACAACGCCAGAGGCTCGCAATCGCACGTGCGATGATTCTCAATCCCGCTCTGGTGATCTTCGATGAAGCATTCGCTGGACTCGATCCGGCCACGTGCGCTGAAATTCTCAATCTGCTTCTAGAGCTTCAGTCCTCAAGCGCGACATCGTACATGTTCATCACTCACGATCTCCAAATAGCTAAAGACCTGACGAAGGCTATCTTTGTCATGCAGGATGGCAAGATAGCCGATTCGGAGTTGTTGTCGGATATGCTACTCACCAGCACCCCCATGCGACGCGCTTCTTGTAGTTCTCACACTTAAGCTCGGGGAGCGAAACTACTTGCTTCGGCAATTAGCGACTTTCCTCCTGCGGCGATCCGTGCACGCACTGCTCATATTGACGCTTGCGTCTCTGCTCGCTTTCACTCTTGGCAGCATCGCGCCCGGTGATTACTTCGATGACATGCGAGTGAACTCGGCAATTTCGCCCGAAACGCTCGCGAAGCTACGGTCGGATTACGGACTGGACCGGCCAGCTCCCGAACGGTACTTACACTGGGTGCGTTCGATCGCCTGGGGACAGTGGGGCTTCTCCTTCGCTTACAACAGTCCGGCCGGCCCGATCCTTCTTTCGCGCTGCCGGAACACGCTGTTGCTGACCTGCACGGCCACTCTTCTCGCTTGGTTGGCGGCGCTCGGTTGCGGGGCGCTTTCAGCGATGAAGGAAGGAAGCCTTGCCGATCTACTGGTAACGGGCGTAAATGCTTCGCTGCTCGCGGTTCCCGAGGTGGTGATTGCCTTGTGCGGCTTGCTCTTTGCGGTTCAAACCGGTTTGTTTCCGGTGGGAGGTCTTGTTTCGCTTGGAGAATCCAACGGTGAGACGTGGGCTCACATCCGGGACTTGGTAAGGCACCTTGCGCTTCCCGCGATCGTGCTGGCGGCAGGTTTACTCCCCTTGCTGCTCTCGCACGTCCGAGATGCCCTGTCTGAAGTGCTCAGATCCCCCTTCATCGAGGCGGCAGAAGCATCGGGCATTCCACCGGGGCGGATACTTTTCCGTCACGCCTTCCCGGCCGCAGCCAATCCATTGATCACTTTGTTCGGTACTTCGATCGGCATGCTGATCAGTTCCTCTCTCCTGACCGAAGCAGTCTTCGGTTGGCCAGGTCTGGGGCAGCTGATGCTCGAAGCCGTAGAAGCGCGTGACTTCTTCCTGGTGATGGATTCCGCCATGCTGTCGACCGGCTTCTTCCTCGTGGGTGGCCTAATCGCAGACGTGCTTCTCTTCTCGGCCGATCCGCGCATCAGGGCTCATTAGCATGCGACGGAGCAGATTCCCGTTTCTCTCTCTGGTCGTTTTGGGAATGTGCTACGGTTCCGCAATCTTTGCCGGGTTCCTGGCTCCTTACAGCTTTGACGCTCAAAATCGCGAGCTTAGCTACTTCCCGCCGACGAGGATTCACATCTTCGATAAGGAGGGCCGCTTTCACCTCCACCCGTTCGCTTACGCATCCGTGCCTCGGCCCGATTCCTTCGGACGTTACAAAGAACTTACTACTTCGTGGTACCCGATTCGCCTCCTAGTTTCAGGAGATGAGTACACAATCTTAGGTATTCTCACGGCCCGTGTGCATCTGTTCGGTGTCGGCAAGCCAGCCCGGATATCCCTCTTAGGCACTGACGTTTTCGGCCGCGACGTCTTCTCGCGTCTGCTCTTTGGAAGTCAAGTCTCTCTGCTTGCCTCTTTACTCGCCGCACTGATTGCCGTGGCCCTGGGCATGATCCTCGGGGGAGTTTCAGGTTACTACGCTCGGTGGGCCGACGCCGCGGTCATGCGATTAAGCGAGGTTTTTCTAGCGATGCCGTGGCTCTATCTTTTGTTGGCGGTGCGCGCCGCCCTACCGCTTCGCATGGATCCTCGTGAGACTTATGTAGTGTTAGCCCTGCTGATGGGCTTTCTTGGATGGGCTCGGCCTGCGCGTTTAGCACGCGGCGTTGTTCTTAGCGTGAAAGAAGCCGAGTACGTGACGGCTGCGCAAAGCTTCGGAGCCTCGAGGCTCTATATCTTGCGCCGGCACATCGCTCCGTCGCTTGCGGGCGTGCTGCTAACCCAACTTTCTATCTATATCCCGCAATTTATCCTCGCCGAAGTTACGCTCTCTTTCCTCGGTTTGGGTGTCAGTGAACCTGCCGCAAGCTGGGGTAACATGCTGGCCGACCTTCAGCTTTTTGTCTCAGATCCACACTGGTGGCTCTTTGCACCTGTTTTCGCGCTTTTTATAGTTTTGCTAGCATATCATGGGCTGTTCACGTACATTAAAAGGCGAACTAATTAACTTTCCGCCTGGTTTACGGCGCAATGCGCGTTTTATTGGCCGTAAGTTGCTGTCCAGTGCCTCAGATGAACCAAGCTCTCCAGAATCTGATCCCGAGGTCCGTGATGCTCATGCCCATCGTTCTCGCGCTGAGCTTGGGACAGAACGCGCATGAGGTTCATGTCGCTCAAAGCTGCGCGCACGCTCCGGAGGGTGCCGACTTTCTCCGAACTACCGGGCAGCGTGGAATTTGCGGCGGCAGGCTCGTTGTAAGTCAAAGGTCAGAGCCGAAAACCTTCAATCCGCTGATTGCCGGCGACTTTTACTCGCAGAGCATCATAAATCTTCTGAATGCAGATCTGCTTCACATCAATCGAAGTAACTTCCTTGTGGAATCTGCGCTGGCGAGATCCTGGACGTTGTCGCCGGACGGGCGCACGTACACTCTCACCCTGAGGCGTGGGCTGCACTTCTCCGATGGTGCCCCTTTTAGTGCGGATGATGTTGTTTTCAGTTTCAAAGCATACCTTGACGAGAAGCTGCATTCACCACAACGAGACCTGCTCGTGATCTCGGGAGTGCCGCTCAAGGTTCACAAGATCGACGACTACAAAGTTCGGTTTACACTTCCATACCGTTACGCTGCCGGGGAGAGGCTCTTCGACAATATCGCGATTCTCCCCCTGCACATCCTGGGGCAGCAAGTTAAATCGGGCGATCTCGCATCCGCGTGGGGGGTGAGCATTGATCCCAAGCAGGTCGTAGGTCTCGGCCCCTTCCGCTTGAAATCATTTGTCCCGGGCCAGAGAGTTGTTCTTGAGCGGAATCCTTTCTACTGGAAGGCGGATGGAGCGGGACAGATGCTTCCCTATTTCCATGAGTTAATCGCCGAAATCGTGCCCAATACGGAAGCCGAGACCATGCGCTTCCTTTCCGGCGATACCGACATCATGAGCCGCATGACGGGCGCCAACTTCGCTGCACTTACAAGAGAGGAACAAAAGCGACGGTTCCATGTTTATGATCTCGGGCCGGGTTTCGAATACACCTTCTTGTTCTTCAATCTGAATGCGATCTCGTCCGGCTCTACGTTGCGATTGACGCAAGAGCAGAAATGGTTCGAGAAAGTGGAATTCCGTCAGGCTGTCGCGGAAGCGGTCGATCGTGATGCTATCGTCCGCCTGGTGTATCGCGGCCATGCAGCGCCTTTATCCGTGCCGATGTCTCGGGCGAATAGCCTCTGGATCAATGGCAGTCTCCCTCGTCCTGTTCGGTCGATCCCCAAGGCTCGAGCGCGGCTCCGAAAGGTTGGATTCTCGTGGGCACCGAACGGATCTCTCCTCGACCGGGAGGGCAAGCGGGTCGAGTTCTCACTTCTGGTCAACGCTGCCAACCCTCAGCAGCGCGATATGGGCGTCATCATTGAACGGGATCTAAAGGATCTGGGCATCCGTGTGATGTTGAATGTCACTGAATACAGGAGCTTTCTCAACCGGATCTTCTCCACCTTTGATTACGATGCTGCCATAACGACGCTGGCGGACGGCGATGCCGACCCAAACACGCAGATGAACCTCCTGCAATCCGACGGCAACAGTCACGTGTGGAGTCTCAAGCCCAAGCGGATTCCGGCTTGGCAAGGGGAGATTGACGCACTTATGCAGAAACAGTTGGCCGCTACCAGCTTGGCTGAGCGGAAGCAAGTGTTCGATCGGGTGCAAGAGATGTTGTGTAGATACACACCTGCTGTGTTTCTCATCAGTCCCAACGTCCTGGTAGCCGCCAAGGATGAAATCCGCAACTTCCATCCGGCTAAACTTCGTGACTACACCTTGTGGAATGTTGATCAACTCTTCAGGAGTTCTGAACGGAGGACGAACGGAAGGTAATGACGTTCGAGAACTCCGATGCATTCACGGATGAAAGCGCAAACGACGATGAAGTGCTTGTTCGCGAGTGCCTGAATGGCAACAAATCGGCGTGGTCGGCACTGATTCAAAAATACAAAGGTCTCATCTTTTCCATTCCCATCAAGAGAGGCTTCTCAAGGGATGACGCAAATGAGATCTTCCAGGCGGTATGCCTCACGCTGCTGAAAGAGATCCCGAATTTGCGGGAACCGAAAGCGCTTCCGGCATGGCTGATCCGTTCCACTTCTCATCAGTGTTTAGGATGGAGACGAAAGCATCGGCACTTTGCAGATGATCCAGTGGACGAAAACCAGCATGCGGAAGATCCGGACAAATTGCCTGATAAGGTCTTGCAGGAAGTAGAGCGGGAGCAAACTTTGAGGCAGGTAATCAGGGAGCAATCGCCCGAATGTAGACGACTGATAGAGCTTCTCTTTTTTCAAACGCCGCCAATTCCTTACGCGGAGGCTGCCCGACTCCTGGGAATGGCCACAGGATCGATAGGAGCTACGCGGGGCCGCTGCCTGGAGAAGCTGCGACAAGCTCTAGAACGACGAAAGTTCCGCTGATCTGGTGTTGAATGCAGCCGGAAATCCGTGAACTTTGCCTGGCGCTGGGTCGGCTGACGCATGAGGACGATCAACGAGTGTTCATCCGTGAACATCCCGTGCTCCTTGACCCCAGCATGGTGGAGGCCCTGGCCGACGACGTTCGAACTACCGTAAGAGTGGACGTTCCTCAAGCCCTCGTACTGGCGGACGCTGCGGTCGCGATCGCGAACGAACTCCAACATCGCACAGCGATGGCGCGCGCTCTGCGGGCAAAGGCAAACGCGGTTTGGATGATCGGAGACTGCAAAGCAGCCACGGACCTTTTCACGCGTGCCGCCAACTTATTTGAGGAAGCCGGGAAGATAGATGAAGTAGGGCGCACGCTTAGCAGTTCTCTCCAATCGCTCGCCCTGCTCGGAGAATATGACACGGCCTTTGCGGCTGCCGCGAAAGCCCGAGATATCTTCCTGAAACTCGGCGAAACACTGCGCTTAGCTCGCCTGGAGATCAACGTTGCCAATTTGTACCATCGCCAGAATCGGTTCGCTGAAGCGCTGGCAACGTACGAGCGCGCATACGAAGAATTGTTGCCTCACAGAGATTCCGAGGCCATCGGTGTCGCCCTCCACAACATGGCGGTATGCCTGATAGCACTCGACGATTTCCCGCGTGCGCTCAAAATTTATGAGCGCGTCCGCGAATTCTGCGGACAGAACGATATGCCGCTTCTGGCAGCGCAGGCGGACTACAACGCGGCTTATCTTTATTATCTGCGCGGCGAGTACACGAAAGCATTGGAGCTGTTAAGTTCTGTGCGCCAAGCCTGCTCGAAGAACGGCGATGCGTACCATGTTGGCCTATGCGATCTGGACCAGTCCGAGATTTATCTCGAGCTGAGGCTGGTTTCCGAAGCCGCCGAGATGGCGGAGAACAGTTACCGGCGGTTTCAACAGCTTGGAATGAACTTCGAGTCGGCACGATCGTTAGCCAATCTTGCTATCGCGTTGAGCCTTGGCGGGAACTTCAGCAAGGCCCTTGGTCTGTTTGGGCAGGCACGAGAACTTCTAGTCCACGAGAACAATCAAGTCTGGGCGTATCTCCTTGATTTATACCGTGCGGTTGCACTGACGGAACAGGATGAGCTTTCGGAGGCTTTCGAATTCGCCGCGGTTGCCGAGCAATTCTTCCGCTCCGCTCATATGCCGAGCAAGCAGGTCCATGGCTTGCTACTTCTTGCAAGAATCTCGCTTCGCGAAGGTGAATTAGATGCTGCGACGGAGTATTGCAGCAAAGCTCTGAAAATCCTCGAGTTGTTGGACATGCCCAACCTGGTTCATCAGGCGCGCTTCTTGCAAGGCCAGATCTTCGAAGCCTCTCAAAGATCGGAGGCCGCGTACGAGTCGTACCAGATTGCGCGTGATGCACTGGAGGCCTTACGCAGCAGTCTTGCAAAAGAGGAGCTGAAGATCGGTTTCATGCGCAGCAGGACCGATGTCTATTCCCGCATGACCAAGCTCTGCCTGGAGCGCACAGACGGTGCATGCTCGGCCGAGGAAGCCTTTTCCCATGTCGAAGCAGCGAAGTCGCGTACTCTTCGAGATCTGCTTGTGGGCGGGCCTTCTCCCGTTGGGATAAATCCATCAGATACGAAGACCGACAGCCGCGCGCACGAGTTGCGGGCCGAGCTGAACTGGTATTACAACCGTCTTGAACGGGAGCAACTCTCAAAAGATGGGCTCTCTCCAGACCAAAGGACCAGGCTGAGCGACGAGGCAAGACAGCGCGAACGGCAGCTTGTCAACCTGCTGCTTCAAGCTCCTGCTTCCGCGCATGTCGGGGCTGCGCTACGAAATTCGAGCGCCGCCTCGATCCGGGAAATCCGCAATTCTTTAGGACGGAACATGACGCTGCTTGAATACTTCGCCATTGAGGGTACAATTCACGCGGCTGTTGTGACAAGCGAAAGCTTGAGGTTCGTGAGCCTGGTGCCGCTCGATGATGTCATTCAAAGCCTGCGATTGCTGAAATTCCAGCTTTCCAGAGCTCACCTGAACGAAGGCTATAGAACAAGGTTTGGCGATGCTCTTTTGCGATCGGTTCATAGCCATCTCGGAGCGTTATACGCGAAGTTGATCGCGCCACTGGAGGAACTACTTGAACACGAGAATCTGGTCGTAGTTCCTTTCGGTCCTTTGCATTCCCTGCCCTTCCATGCGCTGTATGACGGGAAAGAATACCTGATTGACCGTTTTGCAACATGCTATGCGCCGAGTGCGAGCATCTTCGCGTATACGTCACCCCGCGCTGCCGATGAACAAACTGCATCGATGGTGCTAGGGATTAGTGATTCCAGAACACCGTACATAAGGGAAGAGGTGGAAGCGGTCGCCAAATCGCTTCCCCGATCGAAGCTATTCTTCGGCCCGGACGCCACGGCGCAGAGATTACGGGATGAAGGTCAGGCTTGCAGATTTATTCACATAGCGAGTCACGGTCACTTCCGGCCGGATAGCCCATTGTTCTCTGCCATACAGCTCGGGGACGGACTCCTGAATCTCTACGACCTATATCGAATGAACCTGCGCGTAGAATTGCTGGCATTGAGTGGGTGCGTCACAGGGATGAACGCAGTCGAAGAGGGCGACGAGCTTCTTGGCCTCACTCGTGGGCTTCTCTATGCGGGCGCGCGTTCATTGCTGGTGTCCTTATGGGATGTTGACGACCGGAGCACGGCCGATTTCATGAAAGAGTTCTACCGCGAGTTGCAGCAGCGACGTAAAATCAATGCATTCCAACTCGCAACAAAGAAGGTGCGGGAACGCTATCCACATCCTTACCATTGGGCTTCGTTCAAATTCATCGCTCGAGCTTCCAGTGTTTGATGGCGGCCGTGAAAAATCCTGTATTTTTTGGAACACGAGAAGCCCTTACCATACGAATCGGGAACCCCGGTTCCCTGGCAACCTGAAATGAGCCATTTCTCAGCCATAGAATGGGTGGATTTCGCCCGAGGTTTGATATCGCCGGACAGAGCAAACGCCATGCGAGCTTCAGCGCAAGTATGTGAGGAGTGCAGGTCTTCGTTCAACTTCTGGGGCCATGTTTATGAGCTGCTTAATCGTGAAGGAGATCACCAGCCCTCTACCGAAGTTCTTCAGAGTGTAATCGACGCATTCGCCGAGCAGACGTCTGTTCCGTGGTGGGCCAAGATTACCGACTTCGCAACTATAGTTTTCGATAGCTTTCTCCAACCGGCCCTTGCCGGGGTCCGCTCATCGGAGCGAACAACGCGGCAGATCACGGTAGAGTCCGGCGCGTTTGTTGTGGACCTTCAGGTTGAGTCGGCGACGGTTCAGCATCAATATCTGCTGACCGGGCAGATTCTTACGAGCGGCAACTCAACGGGAAAGATCAACGGGGCAGAGGTCGTGCTCTTAAGTCCCGACAGGGTTGTACAGAAGACCCGAGTTAACGAATTAGGCGAGTTCTGGTTTGACTTCAGTTATGGAGAGAACCTGCGACTCTTCATCGACATCAAGGGTGAGCGCGGAGTCGGAATCATGCTCCCGAAACTCGACGAATTGCGGCGGGAGCCGATGCAATGAGGCCGAACCGCAAAGCAACGGCGGAACAACTGTCGAATATCTCGTTGGAGGTTCTAACCGAGGAGCTGTTGAACCGCCTCTACGCGCGGCGGCTGGAAATTACTAATCTGCTTCGTTCGCTGCATGGCAGGACGCATCCTTTTTCGCAGCCTACGATCGATTATTGGGCCAGCAGGTTCACTTTGGCTGGAGAAGTAAGTCATGCGATCGAAGAGGGTCAGTTCGTCATCCACTACCAACCTCAGGTCTCGCTTCGGTCCAGGAAACTTGTCGGGTTCGAGGCGTTGGTTCGATGGCGCCATCCAAAGCGCGGCCTGATCTCACCGGGAGAGTTTGTGTCGGTTGCCGAAGAGACCGGGTTGATCGTTCCCCTTGGTGATTGGGTTTTGGATCAGTCGTGCCGGCAACTCGCTGTCTGGAGGAGAGAGATCCCCGGCACAGAAGCGCTCACGATGCACGTTAATATCGCAAGCGCTCAGATCGCAAGAGAAGACACTCCGGATCGCGTGATGGCCTGCTTGCAGCGGCATGACTTACCGGCTGAAGCGTTGCATCTCGAGATAACGGAGACATCCGTCATAGAGAAGCCCGGAGTCACAGCGAGGATACTTGAGAAGCTCAGGCAGGCGAACGTGCAAGTCTGGCTGGACGACTTCGGCACGGGCCATTCCTCGTTGAGTAGCTTGCACCGGTTTGCACTCAGTGGGCTGAAAATCGACCGTTCCTTTGTAGGCCAGATGGAACTGCCTAACAGTGGTCTCATCACCAAAGCCATCCTGGCGTTGTCTCACAGTCTTGGACTTCACGTCACGGCCGAAGGAATCGAGACTGCCAGGCAGGCGGACGAACTGGAACAATGGGATTGCGAGTTCGGCCAGGGATATTACTTCTCAAGACCAGTGCCGGCAAGCACGGCTGCCAAATATATCCTTGCGCAAGAGCACGGTCTGCTGGAGCACAAAGAGAGAGCGCAGGCTCAGGCGGCTAATACGTCGGGTTTTCCGCCCTTGACGCTGGTCTAATCTAGCCGTACACGGACGCGTTCGATGCGTGCGTGAGGACAGCACACGACTGTAATTCTTCGAGTGAGATCGTCTCCGCTTCCTGACATCTGGAAGACGGAGGATGAAGGGCCAACGCGCTTTGCGCGTATTCGCGTCTGTCGCTCTAATACTTACCTCCTTCCTGAATCTTGCGTGCGGCACACTGCCGAGAGATCCCGCGGGAACGAGCGCGCGAGTCCAGCAGTACCATCAAATCCGCATTGGCCTGGTAGAGAATCCGCCATGGGTAGTTCGCACCGGCCGTGAGCCCGCGGGTGTGGAAGTAGCGCTGATCCGCAAGTTTGCTTCCTCGCTCGGGGCGAGAGCCAAATGGTTCTGGGGTAGCGAAGAAACCCACATGGAGGCGCTCGAAAAATACGAGTTGGATGCAGTGCTTTCGGGCCTCGACGCAAGCACTCCCTGGTCGAAGCACGTCGGTTTAACCAAACCCTATTTCGATGAGGAGGTCACCGTGGGCGTGCCCTCTGGAACCCGAGTGCCCGACGAATTGCACGGTCTCAAGGTGGCTGTTCCGGAAGGTAATGCTATCGCGGCTTATCTCCGGAAGAAAGGTGGGATCGCCGTGCGCGCAGAAGATATTGCGCACATGAGTGGACCAGTCGCCGCTCCGGCATGGCTGTTGCATAAGCGGGGACTTACACGGGCTAATTTCATCCTCTTCGAGAAGAAACACGTAATCGGGTTGCCACCCGAGAACGCTTGGTTGAAACGCCTGCAGGAATATCTGCAGGAGCAGAGCCAAGGATCAGAGGCCTGCTCACGGAAGAGGCACAGCCGTGAACGCCATTGGCGCTGCATACAAGTTGCCTCCGGACAAGGCGGAGGTCTTACGGCGGGCGAAGCGGCTCGAGTGGACCTTCATCGCCTTCCTCCTCTCGATCATCGTTGTCATGGCACTGGTGATGGGTTCTTCACAAACCATGAAAGCGATGTGGATCGAGGATACGTTGAGCCTTATACCATCTTGTTCCTTTCTGATCGGAATCCACTTTCGGCATAAATGCCGGACGAAGCTTTCCCGTATGGGTATCGTCGTGCGATGTTGGTCGGCTTCATGGCGGGCGCTGTTACCTTGCTTGGGTTTGGACTATATATCCTCGGTGATTCGGTGATCAAGCTCGTCTCGGCTGAGCACCCGATCGTACAGACCGCCTACCTATTCGGCAGGCCCATCTGGCTGGGTTGGTTGATGGTCGCTGCCTCGTATACAGCGTTCTTCCGCCCATGATTCTGGGCCGGATGAAGGTTCCGCTCGCGGCCGAGTTGCATGATAAAACGCTCCATGTATCGACCGAACTGAACAAAGGCGATTGGTTATCCGGCATCGCAGGTGCGGTCGGCATCGTCGGAATCGCGTTTGGCGTCTGGTGGACGGATGCCGCTGCCGCCGCCTTTATCTCAGTCGAAATCATCAAGGATGGATACGTCAATTTGCGTAATTGGGTCTCAACTGATGAATAGACGGCCTTCGAGTGTCGAGGATCAGGAAGAAGATCCCGCGATTGACGAATTGCAGAACGCCCTGGAAAACCTCAGTTGGGTGGAGAAAGCCAGAGTGCGGCTTCGCGAAGATGGCGACGTGCTGACCGGGGAAGCGTTCATCCAGCCGCGCGACGGTGGCGATTTATTGGATCGCATGGCGGAAGCAAGCAAAATCGTCGGCAGCGTTGATTGGCGGGTGCATGACATCAGCATGGTGCCTGTGAGATCTGTAGACTGAGGAGGATTGCCCCGGCGTGAGTCCGCCGCTGCGACATCTGGTGGCTCCGATGCATCGAAGGAACGGTGACTTCCTCCGCTGTCACGGCCTTTTCCGAGGACTTGGACATACCGCGAACGAAACCTGCTAAGCAAAAGAGTGACTTAGGCCCAGGAACAGGGGCTTTTGCAGTCTTCTTGTGCGGTGCATTCGCGTTTCTCGAACTCTACTGCACACAGCCCCTGCTTCCCTTACTTTCCCGCTATTTCCACGCCTCCGAAGCGAGTGTGGGCGTCACGGTAAGCGCTTCAACACTTGGCGCGGCCGCGGCGGCGGCACTTCTGGCGATGTTTGGTGAGCGTCTTGATCGTAAGCGCACCATCATCGTTGCCATGTCTGCACTGGCTGGAACCGTCGCGCTCACAGCTACAGCGAGTAGCTTGGTCGAACTCGCGGTGTGGCGCTTCTTCCAGGGCTTGTTGACTCCGGGGATCTTCATCATCGTCATCGCCTACATCACGGAAGAATGGAAACCGCTCCAAGTGCCCCGCGTGATGAGCATATATGTGGCTGGTACTGTGTTCGGCGGATTTGTTGGGCGCGTATCAGGCGGCATCCTGGCCGAACACTATGGATGGCGCGTGATGTTTGTGACCCTGGGGGTTTGTGCGGCCGCCGGAGCGTTGCTCACGAACCGTATTTTGCAGCCCGGCACTCGGAAGGTGAGCCGTGTAGAGCACGCATCCATCCTGATGCCGATGCTCAAGAACCTGCGAAATCCGCGCCTCCTCGCCACGTTCGGCATCGGTTTCTGCATGCTATTTGCGCTGGTGTCGAGTTTCAGCTACGTCACGTTCTATCTGGCAAGCGCACCGTTCTATCTGTCGACGAGCGCTCTCAGTTATCTCTTCTCTGTGTATCTGGTCGGTTTGTGCGCAACTTTGGGCGTCGGCAGGATACTGGCCCGCCTGGGTCTGCGACATGGGATGCTCGGGGCCATCACACTGTGCGCGCTGGGCGTTCTCGTTACGCTGATCCCTTCGGTAGCGGTGGTCGCCGTCGGTCTTTCGATTGCTAGCGCTGGTGTATTCATCGCCCAGACTTGTGCCAATAGCTTCTTGCGAGATGCTGCACCAGGGGGCGCGAGAGTCTCGGCCGCGGG
>Ga0308175_100002486_pt1 | contig 12639 bp, 12 predicted proteins | sample PhyCR1_3_FD_203893 | JGI IMG/M metagenome (GOLD analysis project Ga0308175, IMG submission 203893) | Soil microbial communities from UC Gill Tract Community Farm, Albany, California, United States - DLSLS.C.R1 | ecosystem: Environmental > Terrestrial > Soil > Agricultural land | place: USA... | reverse complement strand
CGGCGCATGGGATGCTCCGGTGGCAGGTTGGCAACCAGTGGTTGCAGGGGCCAAGCCCGCCGCGGACAGTTGCCAAGTCGTTGCCATTTCACGATTTGACTGGATCAAACAGCGAGGGGCGTCCACCATTGTGGACGCCCCTCTGCGCCATTCCGTGAACGCCGGGTCAGCGAGAGCTGTCGGACTTCCGGTAGTCGAACTTCAGGTCCGGCTGCGCGCGCAGCGAGATGAAGGCGGTGAAGCTGAATGCCCCATACGGCGTCTTCGTGAACCCGAAGACGAGATCCCAATCGTGGAGCTCGCGACGCAGCGACACCATCTGCGAGTTGAAGCGCTTCGCTTCGACGTCGTAGTCGGTGGTCCACTGTGCGGCCCACTTCTCGGTCAGGTTGAAGCTCGTGTTCGCGTTGAGGTTCGCGCGCGGCGGCGACACGTAGAGCGTGCGACTGGCGCTCGTCTGCTCGATCGAATCCGGGCGAAGCGTCGCCGCCTCGACGAGGCACAGCTCGCGCGAGCGTTGATCGACCAGGTTGTCGCAGATCGCACGCGGATCGATCACCGTCGCGCCCTTCACCGGTCGCGAGCGGCTCGAGCTGAAGGTGAAGCTCGCAGTCCACCCGGCATGGGTGTCCGGAATCGGCAGGTCGGAGCGGCGCGCGTTGCTGCCGAACATCGGGTTGTCGGCAACGCTCTGCGCCTCACGGTCCGCCGACGTCTCGTTGGCTGTCGGCAGCACCGGGGTCTCGTTGCGCACCGCACCGCCGAAGACGCGGTTGAGCGCGGCGAAGATGCTCGAGCGGCGGTTGATCGAGAAGCTCGCATCCATCCCCTCGAAGAACGGACTGAAGCGCGCGGTATCGCTGCGCACGTCGCCGCTGAACAGCGAGTAGCGGGCGCCGAACGACGCGTTAGGCACGAGGTCGCTGCTGAGGCGGTAGCCCCAGCTGCTGGTCGTGATCCCCGCATACCACTTGGGCGACAACCCCTGCTGCCGCAGGTAGCGGTACTGCTCGAAGTTGTAGCCGACGCCGTCCATCTGGATCGACAGCAGCTTGATCTTCTCGCCGGCTCCCTCGGTATCGCTGCCGTCGGTCGCACTGTCCTTCGGCGCCTTGAACTTCGCCTCGAAGTTCGTCGCCAGTCCGAGCGAGATCTGGTTCTGGCGCAGCGAGCCGAGGTCGCCCTGGCTCGAACGTCCCTGCGCGTTCAGGAACACCTCGTTCGGGTGTCCCTTCGGCGCGAAGCTGTAGGAGATCGTCGGCGTGATCGCCTGGCGAAAGCGCGCGAAGGGGCCGAACCCGGGGAACAGCCCGAAGAAGGTCGGCGTCGACGAGATCGCGTATTGCGGGCGCTTGGTCTGGTGTACCCAGTTGCCTCCAGTCTGCTCGTTGCGGAGCCAGAAGTACTGGCTTCCATCCGAGTTCACGAAGTTCACGGCGGGAGCGATGTTCCACTTGCCGCGCGAGAGCTGCGGAAGACCGAATCCGAAGTTGAAGGCAAGGCCGGTCTCGAAGGTCTTCGAGAAGACACGGGACGAGGTGTCGGTGCCGCGATACACCCGCTGCAGCGAGGGAAAGTTGTTCTCGAGATCGTGCGCGGCGAAGTCGAGGTTGATCGTGTAGTTGTGGATCGTGATCGGGCTGCCGAGGGTCGCGTCGCTCGTCCGGCTGCTCCCGCGGCGAAGGATGCTGTCGGTGCCCGAGTAGAACACCGGGAACTGCAAACCCTGCGTGATGCGTGAGCGGAGCGCGTTGCTGGCGTTGAACGACGGCGTCCACGACAGCCAGTCGGTGATGCTCACGGTCGGCGTGGTCAGCGACAGCGTCGGCAGCGTCATCGAGACGAGGCCGCCCAGCGTCTCCTGGCGGTTGCCGCCGAGGCTGACGCGCGTCGGGCCGAACGCGGTCGAGAAGTTCGCGTTCGAGCTGATCGACGACACCGCGGCGTACGGGTTGGTCTGCGTGCGGCGCGTCGCCGTCGCGTTGGTCGCGTACTGGATGTTCGCGTTGAACGACGTCTTCTGCGAGAAGCTCTGCTGGTGCTGCCAGGTGTAGTTGGTGCTGTTGCCGAAGCCCCCGGAGTTGCGCTGCTCGATCCCGAACGCGCCCGACGTGAAGCGATCGAGCCAGTTGTAGCGCATGTCGAAGCGCGTGTTGAACTGCGAGCCGCTGCCGTAGCGATTCGGGTCGGAGCGTGCGCCGCTCCACCAGTCGAAGAGCACCTGTGCGTCGAGGTAGTCGTTGACCGCCCAGTAGTAGCCGAAATCCTCGACGCGTCGCTGGTAGTACGGATTGTTGCGAACGATGTCGGCGACCCCGATCCGCGGCGGGATGATTCCGCTCTTGGTGCCCTTGGCCAGGTTGTCGAACATGAAGGGCAGCCAGGCGACCGGCACGTCCTCGATGAAGAGGATCGCCGGCCGGGCGACGAGCAGCTTGCCCTGAATGAGCTTGATCTCCTTCGCCTTGAAGTAGTAGTCGGGGTGCGGATCACTGCAGCTCGTGATCGTCCCGTTCCGGGCGAAGAACTTCTGGTCGGTGGTCGCGCTGCTGTCGCCCTGGAAGAACGAGCGGCGGGCGGAGAGGAACCAGGTCTGGCCGCTCTCCACCGACGTCGAGACGTTGCTGACGACGCCGCGGCGATTCCCGATGTCGTAGGCGATCCTGCCTAACGCGACGACGTCGGCCGGGCCCTGCGCGGGGTCGCGGAGGATCGCCGTGTCGCCGAGGGCGAGTACCACCTTGGTCGAGTCGCTGTAGAGGATCGTGTCCGAGACGATGATGCTCTCGTCGCGCTGGACCGCGGCGTCGCCGTTGAGGATGATCTGCCGCCCGTTTGCCTGGAAGACGACTTCGTCCGCCTGGTAGCGGGTCGCGGTGGTGCTGTCGCGAGCGAGCAGCGCGCGGGTGACCGAGTCTTCCTCGGCCCATTTCACGAGCTCGCGCTTCGCGGTCGTGTCCTTGCCGATGCGCGCGCTGTCGCCCCCCGGGCGGGGAATCGTGTCGCGCCGCGCCGGCTGCTGGCGGACCGGCGGCCGCGGCGCCGGCCGCCCCTGCGCGGACGCCGTCGCGGCGAGCGCGCCGCCGAGCGTCGCGAGCGCGAGGACGAGCGCCGCGCTGCGCATCAGCGCACCGCGTCGGCTGCCAGCTCCGCCGCCTCCGCTGCTTCCTTCGCAGCGACACGCTTGTCGCGCTTGCGCTTCACGAAGTAGGAGAGGAACACGCTCAGCTCGTACAGGATGTAGAGCGGGATGGCCATCGCGATCGTCGACGTGACCGCGTCGCCCGGCGACAGGAATGCGCCGATCAACACGCACACCGCGGCCGCATGTCGTCTGAACTTCTGGAGGAACGCGGGGGTCACAATGCCGAGCATCGTCAGCAGCACTACTGCGATCGGCAATTCGAACGCCAGCCCGAACGAGACGACCAGCGAGATCACGAACCCGAAATACTCCTGCACCGTGATCATCGGGTCCAGCGACGCCGTCTGGAAGGTCAGCAGGAACTGGAGAGTCAGCGGGATGACGACGAAGTAGGCCATCGCCGCCCCGCAGAGGAAGAGCAGCACGGCGCCGATCAGGATCGGCAGGACCACTCGCTTCTCGTGCGAGTAGAGCGCTGGCGCGACGAAGGCCCAGATGTTGTACCCGATCACCGGGAACGCGAGCGCGATGCCGAGCCACATCGACGCGCTCATGACTATGCTGAACGGGTCGCCCGGATGCGTGTAGACCAGCTTGTGCCCGCCGAGCAGCGGCGCGATCGGGTGCTGAAGGACGTTCAGCAGGTCGAGCTTGATGACGATGAGGAAGGCGATGCCTACCCCGACGACGAGTCCGGCGAGCGACCAGAGAATTCGCCAGCGCAGCTCCTCGAGATGATCGAGGAACGGCATGTCGGATCCGCCGCGTCCAGCCACGGCTATTTCAGCGTGCGGAGCCGATCGCGCGCGAGCACCGCCTCGTCCGAGCGCGGGTATTGCCGGATGACCTGGCTCAGCGCAGCGCGCGCCGCTTGCACTTTCCCCTGCGCCTGGAGGGCGAGCGCCCGCTTGTAGAGCGCGGACGGGGCGCGTGGGGACTGCGGGTAGCGCGAGACGACGAGCGCGTAGGCCGAGTCCGCGGCAGCGATGCTGCCCTCGGTCTCGAACGACTGCGCAATGTAGAACTGTGCTTCGGGCGCGACGTCGGAGGTCGGGTACTGCCGCAGCAGGTCCTGGAACCCCGACCGGGCGGCGACTGCGCTGCCGCGCCGCAGCTGGTCGAGCGCGAGTTGGAAGAGCTGGTTCGGGCCCGGTCCCGCCGGTGCGGCGCTCGCCGCGTTAGGCTGGGTCCCGCTCGCCGGCGTGCTCGCGTTAGGCACGACGGCCGGTGCGGCCGGCGTCGGGTTGGCCTGGGGCTGCGTCGCGGGCGTGACAGGCTGCGGGATCGTCACCGGCGCCTGCGTCTCGGCGGCGCGCTGCTCGAGCGAGCCGCGGAGCTCCTGGAGGCGGCGCTGGCTCTGCCCGGTGAGCTCCTGGATCTGGATGAGCTGCTGCCCGAGCGCGTACATCTCGCCGCGCGAGTCACCCTGGAACTTCACGACCTGTGCGTGCATCAGCCGCAGCGAATCCTGGGTGCGCCCGAGCGCGGCGATCACTCCATCGAGCTGCAGGCGGCGTGCGGAGTCGGCCTGCAGCGACTCCATGCGCATCACGCGCAGGTCGTTCTGCAATACGCGGACGTCGCTCCGTGTCGCGCAGGCACCGGCCGCGGCGAGCGACGCGATCGCGGCGGCACGGAAGACCGCGAGCGGCCGCGCCCGAAGGCGCGGCCGACTCGGTCCTGCGAGAGAAATGCTGCTGATCACTCGCCCTGCGGGATGGTGATGTTGTCGCCGCCGGCGATGATCTCGAATTCGCTGCGACGGTTCTGCGCCATCGAGGCATCATCGGTGCCCGTTGCCGCCGGACGCTCCTCACCGAAGCTGACCGTCTCGATCCGCGCGGTCGGGATGCCGTGCTGGGTCAGGTAGCGCTTCGCCGAGGCGGCGCGTCGCTGGCCGAGCGCCATGTTGTACTCGTCCGAGCCACGGCTGTCGGTGTGACCCGAGACGCGGATGCGGAGGTCGGGGTTCGCGTTGAGCAGCGGGATCTTCGCGTCGAGCTTCGAGACGTCGTCGCTGCTGAGGTCCGAGCGATCGAACTCGAAGTAGACCGGGTTCGTGATCGTGTTGCGTGCATCGGTCATCGCCTGCTCGCGTCCCTGACGGTCGCGGGCGATGCTGTCGGCACGGGCCTGCTCGCGGGCGAGCGAGTCACGGCGCATCTGGTCCGCACGCGCGATCGAATCGCGGCGCGCATTCTCGGCGTTGATGCTGTCCTGGTTGACGACCGGCACCGGCGCAGGTGCCGGCTTCTTCTTGCAGGCGCCGGCAGCGATGGTGGCGGTGGCGGCAACGGCGATCAGGACGAGGCGGGACGAGACTTTCATGTGGTTCTCCGGTGGAATGGAACGGTGTGACAGGAAACCGCTTACCGACTCACGAGTCGCGGCGACCACGCGGCGAGCCGCGCTCCTCCGCTCCGCGTCAGCTGCCTGACGCGCCCTGACTCGGTGTCCAGCACCCAGAGCTGCTTCACTCCCGTCCGCGACGACGTGAACACGATGTGCCGGCCATCCGGCGCCCACGATGGATCTTCATTCGTGGATTCGCTCGTGTGCTGCTTCACGCCACGATCGCGCAGCGAGATGGTCATGATCTGGAACTGCCCGGCGACCTGTGACTGGAACGCCACGTTGCGACCGTCAGGCGACCAGTCTGGATTCGACCGGTAGTACTGGTCGCCGAAAGCGAACGGGGTCAGCAATTCGGCCCCGGTACCGTCGGCGTCCATAATATATACCTCGGGATGGCCAGAGCGACCCGAGGTGAACGCGACACGTCGCCCATCCGGGCTGTACGAGGGGGAGACGTTGTCCGTCCCCCGCCCTACCGTCACGCGGTGCGCCGCCCCGCCCCCGGCCGGAATGGTCCAGAGATCGGTCCCCTCGTCGGCGCCGCTCGAGAAGATGATCGTCGATCCGTCCGGGGAAAACGCTGGAGTGATGTTGAGGCCACCGCGCGAGACGAGCGTGTGGTTCGCGCCAGTCGAGAGGTCGATGACCCCGATTCGAGAGCCGGTGTTCGCCAGCTCGGAGTAGGCTACGCGGCTGCCATCGGGACTCCACGCGGGGGAGAGCACCGGCGTGATCGGGCCGGCGAGCGTCTCGCTCACCCCATCGCTGTCGACGACGTAGACGTGGCTCGCCCGGACGTACGCGATGCGCGTCGCCGCGATGCCGCGCACGCCGGTCACCCACTCCTCGACCGCATCGCTGGCCGCGTGCAGCGATGCCCGCCATTGCCGCGACGACGGGGCCCCGCTCAGGTGAAAGTCCCGCGACTCGACGACTTTCTTCGCAGCGACGTCGTGCAGCGTGATCCGCACCCCGGTCGGGCTGACGATCGGGATCACGAGCGCCGCGGCGCCGAGGCGCGAGAACACGTCATAGCTCGGACGGCCATTGCCGAGCAGCGGTGCGAGGGCGATCCCCGCGCTGTCGATCCCGATCAGCGTCACGCGGTCGCCGAAGTCGAGGTCGCGCTGGAGGATCGCCCGCAGGGAGTCGCCGTTTGCGCCGGACACCGGCGCGACGTAGACCCCCGGCTTCGAGCCGAGGGCGTAGCTCAACCCGATGCGGACGCCGCGCTGCGAAGTGGTGTCCTGCGCGGCGCTGACGTTAGGCAGGACGAGCAGGGCGCTGGACAGCGCGGACGTCGCGACGATGGCGCGCAATGGGGCAAGGCCGAATTTCATCAACGGAGAAGCGATGGGTCGAAGCTGAAGATGACCGGAAGGATGTCATCGGAGAAGCCGGCCGGCAGCGGGCCGAACGCTTTTGCGACAGCGGCCGCCTCGACGGCGCCCTGCGCCTCGAGATCGAAGCTGTAAACGCCGGACCGCGTGAGGAACCGCACGTTCGAGACCGATCCGTCGCGATGGATGAGGAACGTCACCTCGGCGCGCAGCGCGGTGTTGCGCGTCTGCGGGTCGAAGCGCAGCGCGATCTGCCTGACGATGTTGTTCAGGTACCCGGGATACGGAAACTCGATCCCTTCGGTGCGAACGGTCGCGACATCGGTACCGCGGCCACCGGTTGCACCGCCGCCGGCCTGCTGCACTGGCGCCGTCTGCGGCTTCGTCTTCGGCGGAATCGGTGTCGGTGTCGCCGGCGGCGGTGGCGTGCGCTTCTTCGCGGCGGTCGCGGTCTTCGGCGGAAGCACGGGTGCAGCCGGCGTCACCTCGGCGCGCGGCGGTGCCTTCGCGTCAGGCGGCGGTGTCTCCGGCGGCGTGGGAGTGACCGCGCCAATCTGTCGAGGTCCCGGCGGCGCAGCGACGATGTTGACCTTGTAGACGGGCGGGCGCGCTGGCGCTGACGCCGGCTTCGCGACGATGAACACCGCGGCGATCACGACGTGGAGCACCGCCGAGATCGCGATCGGCAGTCCGAGCCCCCGCCGCGGCGGGCGCTCCCTCATCGCACCTCTTCGGGCTCCGCGACGAGCCCGACATCGCCGACCCCCGCCGCGCGCATCACGGCCAGCACGCGGACGACGGTGCCGTACGGGACACCCTGGTCCGCGCGCAGGTAGACCCCACCGGTCGAGCGCTGCTGGGCCAGCGCGCGGAAGCTGGCGCGAAACTCGTCATACGTCAGCCGCGCATCGTCGACGAAGATCTGGCCGTCGCGATTGACGCTGACGACGAGCCCACTCTTCTGCTCGAGCGGGCGAGCCTGCGCTTTCGGGAGCGCGATGTCGACGCCGCCCTGCATCAGCGGCGCGGTGATCATGAAGACGACGAGCAGGAGCAGCATCACGTCGATCAGGCTGACGACGTTGATCTCGGCGTTGAGCGCCAGTCCCTCGCGGCGGCGACGCGCCACGCTAGATCTGCCCCTCGCGTACCATCATCGCGATGATCTCCGTGCCGAACGCCTCGAGCTCTCCATCGATGCGATTCACCCGGTTGGCGAACAGGTTGTAGCCGAAGACCGCGGGGATCGCGACCGCCAGCGCCGCCGCAGTGGCGATCAGCGCTTCCGCGACACCGGGCGCGATCGCGCCGATGTTGCCGGATCCCTTCGTCGCGATCCCGATGAACGCGTCGATGACGCCGAGGACGGTCCCGAGCAGCCCGATCAGCGGGCTGACCGATCCGATCATCGCCAGCACGGGTACCCCGCGCGAGAGCCGGTCACGCTCGGCGGCACTCTCCGAATCGAGGAGGAGCCGAAGCGCCTCGACCTGCGAGCCGCTCAACCGATCGTTCGCCAGCGTGGCAACGCCCCCTTCGGCAGCGCGGTTCGCGCCGACGCGAAGGTCGTGGAGGAATTCGGCCGCGCGACCGAAGACCCGGGTGAACGGGCTCGGTGGCGAGCGCTTGGCGAGCGACCGGACCTGATCGAGCCGCGTCGCTCTGGTGAACTCGTTCTCGAACGAGAGCGATGCGCGCGCCGCGCCGCGCAGCTCCCACCACTTCGCCAGCATCAGCCCCCAGCTGATCAGCGAGAGCACGGCGAGCACCAGGAGCACGAACTGCGTGACGCGGGTCGCGTGCGTGACCAGCTCGATCGGCGTCGCCGGGATCGCCTGCGATACCTGCATCGCGATGCCCGCGATCACCGCTTCGCTCCGCCCGCAGGGGTGCGCTCGGCCGCGAACCACTCGAAGGTCCGCCGCAATCCTTCGTCGAGCGTCACCTGCGGCTTCCAGCCTAACGCTCGCTGGATCTTCTCGACCGAGAGGAATGAAGTCTGCTGTTCCCCCGGGCGCTTCGGCGCATGCTGCACCGCGACGTCGCTCTTCGCCACGCGCTTCAGCGTGGCGGCGAGCTTGAGGACGCTGGAACCGGAACCGGTGCCGACGTTGAAGGCGCGCGAATCGAGCTTTTCCTGGCGGGGGAGCTTCGTCGTTGCGGCAAGCCAGGTCGCCCGCGCGACGTCGCCAACGAAGACGTAGTCGCGCGTCTGCTCGCCGTCGCCGAAGACGGTGAGCGGCTGCTCATCGAGGATCCGGCCGCTGAAGATCGCGACGACGCCAGCTTCGCCATGCGGATCCTGGCGCGGCCCGTACACGTTTCCATAGCGCAGCGAGACCGCGTCGAGACCGTGCACGCGCGCGTAGTAAGCCAGGTACAGCTCGACGGAGTACTTGGCGATGGCGTAGGGCGACTCGGGATCCTTGGCGAAGGTCTCTTCGTTAGGCGGCGTCACGAAGTCACCGTAGATCGCGCCGCCGGTCGAGGAGAAGACCACCCGCGTCTTCATCCCCCCGGCGCGGATCGCCTCGAGCAGGTTGAGGGTGCCGATGATGTTCGTCTTCGCGTCGAACACCGGATCGGCGACGCTCTTGCGCACGTCCATCTGCGCCGCGAGATGGACGAGGACGTCGAAACGCCCTTCACGCAGCAGCCGGGCCGCTTCTGCCGAGCCGATGTCCATCTCGTGGAAACGCGCCTGCGCCGGGATGTTCCGCTTCTTCCCCGTGACGAGATTGTCGATGATCTCGACCTCCCATCCTTCGCTCAGGAAGAGGTCCGCGACGTGCGAACCGATGAACCCCGCGCCGCCGGTGATCAGTACCCGCTGTGCCATCTCAGCTCCGTTCATTGTTTCCGGTAGTGCCGCTGTCGTCGAGCGACGCGGATTCCGCTGCACTCCCCGACGCGCTCTCCGCCGTGCCCTGCCCGACTCCGAACAGATAGCGGGCCGCATCGACGATCGCGAGGCCGCGCCCATTGGCCGCGGCGGCCTTCAGCCGCACCGACGGCTCGTGCAGAAACTTGTTCATCAGCGCGCGCGACAGCTGCTCGATCGCATCGCGCTCCGTCGCACTCAGGTTCGGCATCCGCCGCAGCAGCTGTGCGACTTCCTTCGCGCGCATCTCCTCAGCCGACGCGCGGAGCTCGGTGACGACGGGGACCGCATGGAGCCCGGCGACCCACTGCCAGTATCGCTCCACCTCGCCGCTGATGACGTTCTCCGCCGTCGGCAGCTCCTCGCGCCGGCGCTCGATGTTGGCCGCAACGACCGCGCGCAGGTCGTCGAGGTCGTAGAGGAACACGTTCGCCAGCTCGCGAACCGCCGGGTCGACGTCGCGCGGAAATGCGATGTCGATCACACAGAGCGGCCGGTCGCCGCGGCGGGCGAGCGCAGGTTCGAGATGGGAGACACGGACGACGGGATGCGGCGCCGCCGTCGAGCAGAGCAGCACGTCGACGTCGGCGACCTGCGCCCAGCATTCGTCGACGTGCATCGCGGTCGCCCCGTACTTCTCCGCGAGCACGGTCGCCCGCTCGAAGGTGCGATTGGCGACGACGGCGGTGCGGACTCCCTCGTCGACGAGGCATTCGAGCGCGAGCTCGGCCATCTCGCCCGCCCCGAGCACCATCGCCCGCCGCCCGGCGAGCGAGCCGAAGATCTGCTTCGCCAGCTGCACCGATGCCGAGCTGACGCTCGCCGCGCCGCGCCCGAGCGCGGTCTCGGTGCGGACGCGCGACGCGACGCCTAACGCGGTCTGGAAGAGCCGATTGAGGAGGATCCCGGACGCCGCGCGGCCGAGCTCCCAGGCGTCGCGGACCTGCCCCTGGATCTGCGCCTCGCCGAGGATCATCGAGTCGAGGCCGGATGCGACGCGGAAGAGGTGCGCCGCTGCTTCGCGATCCCGGCGCACGTAGGCGAACGGCTCGGCGCTCAGCCCGATCCGCCGCGACAGGAAGTCCATCGCGCCGGCGACCGACTCCTCGGCGCCGGCGAGATACAGCTCGGTGCGATTGCAAGTCGAGACGATCACCGCCTCGCGCGCCCCGGTCGCCTGACTGACCTCGCCTAACGCTGCGGAGAGCTCGGCCGGCGAGACCATGAGCCGCTCGCGCACGTCGAGCGCGGCCGTCCGGTGGCTGACGCCGATGATCGCCAGCGTCATTCGCTCCCCATCATCACGGCCACCCGGCTGCGTCACGGACCACCCGGCCATCTTCGACGCGCTCGATGAAGTCCTCGCCGATCAGCTCCCGCGACGCTCGCTCCCATTCGCCGGCGCCGCCGCGGGCGAGGAGCCGTTCGCGGAGCGACCGCAGCGCCCCGAGCGCGTCGTCATAACGCGCGTCGAAGCGACTGCCGATCGCGGCGAGGATGCGGGCAGCGGCTGCCGGGACCCCGTTCGCGCCCACAGCGACCAGCAGCGCGCTCCCCGCTCGCTGCGCGATCGACGAGAAGCTGCCCTCATCGGGCGAGTCCACCACGTTGCACAGCCGGTGAGCCGCTCGCGCGTCGGTCGCCACCCGCGCGTTCGTCGCCCGGTCGTCGGTCGCGGCGATGACCAGCTCCGCGTCGGCGATGTCGGTCGCCTGGTAGCCACGCATCGTGAGGTCGAGCGTCCCCGCCGCGGCGGCGTCGCGAAGGGCTGGCTCGGCCTTCGGCGCGATCACCCGCACGGCAGCTCCGGCGACGGCGAAAGCCAGTGCCTTGCGCTCCGCCACCCTGCCGGCGCCGACGACGAGCACTCGAACGCGCTCGGCGTGAACGACGATGGCGACGCGCCCGTCCGCGCGTGTGCCCGGGACGGTCGCGCTCACAGGAATTTTCCCGGCTGGCTGGCGAATACGCGCATCGCGATCCAGAGCAGGATGACCGCGGCGAACGCGGTGTTGGCCGCGACCGCGGCGCGCCGAGCTTCCCACCCACGGACGACGCGCCCGAGCGCGAGCGCCGTCACCCCCGCCCACGCGCCAAGCGCCCAGATCACCTGCGGCATGTCGCTCTGGTGGAAGCTCACGGAATACGCGAGGCCCATCAGGATGCCTAACGTGAGCCCGATCCAGCCGGCGATGACCGCGACGTGATTGACCCGGTCGAGGGTCTGCAGGGGCGGAAAGAGACGGAACAGAGGGCCGAAACGGCGCGAGCGGAGCTCGCGCCGCTGGATCAGGTACATCGTCCCCGCCGCCGCGGCCGTCGCCATCGCCGCCAGCCCCGCCATCGAAAGCGCGATGTGCGCGACGAACCAGGCCCCGCGCCCCCCGGGCGGATCGGCCTCGGTGACGAGCCCCGCCATGTTCGCCGCGACCGTCAGCAGCGCAGCCAGTGGCGCCGCGACCAGCGTGAGGCTCACCTCGCGTGCGAGCAGCTCGACGACGAGCAGCATCGCCGCGAGGACGATCGCCGCGCACGACAGCGCGGGTCCCAGCCCCGTCACCGGCGCCTGGCCGACCGTGCGCGCGAGCTCGACCAGCCCGAACGCATGCGCGACGATCCCGAGCGCCAGGATCGCCAGCACCCCGCGCAGGGGTGCCTTGATGGGACGCGCGAAAGGCGCCGCGGCAAGAGCCGCGGCGCCGAGATAGCAGGTGGTGGCGATGAAGTGGGCGATCGCTGTCATGGCGCTCGCCCGGAATCTAACCCCTGCGGCTACGGCATCCTAGCTGAAAGCTGGGTGCGCGCGCCCTCACGAATCGCCGGATTGCGCTGCCCGCTGACCACGAGCGTCGTCGTCTTCGCGCCGACACGGACGGCGTGTGCGACGGCGATGGCCTCAGCCGGGAGGTGGTCACCAT
>Ga0308175_100002485_pt1 | contig 12639 bp, 10 predicted proteins | sample PhyCR1_3_FD_203893 | JGI IMG/M metagenome (GOLD analysis project Ga0308175, IMG submission 203893) | Soil microbial communities from UC Gill Tract Community Farm, Albany, California, United States - DLSLS.C.R1 | ecosystem: Environmental > Terrestrial > Soil > Agricultural land | place: USA... | reverse complement strand
GGGCGGCCGGCAGCCGGTGAACTGGCTCGGCCCGGAGCCCGCGCCGCGCCTCGCCCCCGGCGACCACGCCCGCCGCCCGGTGGTGGCGGTCTTCGACTCCGGCGTCGGCCGGCACCCGTGGCTCGGAGAGCGGCACGTGCTCCGCGACCCGCAGGTCCTCGGCACCCCGATCGGTGTCGCTGGCGAGTCCGCGGCCGCGGAGATGAGCGGAGCCGAGGACGTGCTCGTCGGCGAGCTCGGCGACGACGCCGGGCACGGCACCTTCATCGCCGGCCTCGTCCGGCAGGCCTGCCCCGACGCGCTGCAGCTGGCCGTGCGGCTGTTCCACGGCGACGGTGTCGTGGACGAGTCCGAGCTGCTGCGGGCGCTCCAGCTGCTGGCGGTCCGGCACCTGCTCGGCGTCAACGGCGAGGAGGGCTACCAGCCCGTCGACGTGCTCTCGCTGTCCCTCGGCTACTACCACGAGCAGCCGGAGGACGCGGCGTTCGACGCCCTGCTGCACGGCCCGCTCTCGCTGCTCGGCCGGTACGGCGTGTGCGTCGTCGTCTCCGCCGGCAACGACGCGACCGACCGTCCGGCGTACCCGGCCGCCTTCGCGCCGTACGCCGGCGGCAGCGTGACCGACGACGAGCAGCGGATCCCGGTCGCGGCGGTCGGGGCCCTGAACCCCGACGGGTCGGTCGCGCTGTTCAGCAACGACGGACCGTGGGTGCGCTACCTGCGGCCCGGGGCCGCGCTGGTCAGCACCTTCCCGACGACGTACGACGCCTCGCAGTCACCCAGCAACCGGCTGGTCCTCGACGGCGAGGTGCGCAGCTCGCTCGACCCGGACAACTACCTCGCGGGCTTCGCGATCTGGAGCGGCACCTCCTTCGCGGCTCCCGTGTTCGCCGGCCAGGTCGCCGCGGCCCTGCAGCGCGAGTTCGAGCGCGGTGACACCGGCACCGACCCGGCGGTCGCCGTGGCCCGTGGCCGGCGGGTGCTCGACGAGCAGCCCGAGCGGGTCCGGCCGTGATCGGCACGCGTCCCGAGGGCGGGACCCTCGTGCACCAGGCGGCCCGGGCGTTCACCGCCTTCCGGGACGGCGACCGGGCCGCGCTCGACGAGCTGGTCGCCCTGCTCACCCCGCTGCTGTGGCACACGGTCCGGGGCCAGGGCGTCGACCCGGTGGCGGCCGAGGACGTCGTGCAGACCATCTGGATGCGGCTGCTGCACAGCCGCGACTCGATCCGCGACCCGCAGACCGTGGTCAAGTGGCTGCTCACCGCCGCCCGGCGGGAGGCCTGGCGGGTCAGCCGCCGGGCCCGCACCGAGCTGGTGCGCACGGCCGCCCTGTTCGGTCAGGAGGGCGACGAGCTCGCCGCCCTGCCGGTCCGGCACGACGAGCTGCCGGAGGAGGTCGTGCTGCGCGACAGCCGGCAGCGCCGGCTCTGGGAGCACGTGCAGGGGCTGCCCGACCGGTGCCGTGAGCTGATGCGGGTGATCGCGTTCGCGGACCGGCCCGACTACGCCCTGATCGCCGACTCGCTGGGCATGCCCGTGGGCAGCATCGGCCCCACCCGCGGCCGCTGCCTCGCCAAGCTGCGCCAGGTCCTGGCGTCCGATCCGCAATGGGAAGGAAGTGAGTCGTGATGGACGACGACCGCACGCTCGCCGAGCTCGCCGGCCGGCCGCTCGACGACGTCGACGCCGCGACCCTCGCGCAGGTCCGCGCCCTGTACGACGCGGCCGACCCGGTGCCCGACGACCTGGTGGAGCGGATCCGGTTCTCGCTCGCCCTGGACGAGGTGTTCGACGAGGTCGCCCGGATGACCCGGATGCCGCTCGACGCGATGGGGGTGCGCGGCGACCAGTCGACCGGCACCCGCACCGAGACCCTGACCTTCTCCGCGGACCGGCTCACCGCGATGGTCACCGTCAGCCGGGTCGGCCCGGGCCGGCTGCGCCTGGACGGCTGGCTCGCGCCACCCGAGCCGTTCCGGGTGCACCTGCGGATGCAGAGCGGCGACGACCACGAGGTGACCGCCGACGAGCAGGGCCGGTTCAGCTTCGACCGGCTGGACGACGGGTTCGGCCAGCTGAGCTTCCGTCCCGTCGGCGACGACGATGCCGCGAATGCGGTCGTGACCCCGTTGTTCCAGCTGTAGATTTCGCCGGTGGCCCCCACCCTCGACCCGGACGCGCTCCGGGCCGAGGTCGAGGCCGCCCGGGCCGAGTCGCAGCAGGGCCGGGCCGCCGACGCGCTGAGCCGCTACCGCGCGCTGCGCACGCGCATCGAGCGTGCCGGGGACCACCGGGTGGAGATCGGCGTCCAGCAGGTCCGGGTGGTGCTCGGGCTGGCGGCGGCGGAGTACGAGCTCACCGGCGACCTGGACGCCGCGATGACCGTGCTCGACGAGGCCGAGACCCTCACGGGCACGACGGGGGCGGAGCCGATGCGGGCGTCCGTGCGCGGGCAGCGTGGGCTCCTCCTGCTGCGCGGCGGCCGCCGCGAGGAGGCGCTGCGCGCCCTCGACGGTGCCGCCGAGGTGATGGGCTCGGCCGACCCGTCCGACCAGTTCTCGATCCTGCTCAACCGCGGCGTCCTGCACCTCGACGTGGGCGCGCTGGAGGCCGCCTCCGCCGACTTCGAGCGCTGCATCGAGGTGGCCCGCGCCAGCGGCGACGTGCTCTACGAGTCGAAGGCGCGGCACAACCTCGGGTACGCCGAGTTCCTGGCCGGCCGGATCCCGCGGGCGCTGGCCGCCATGGAGGAGGCCGCCCGGGAGCCGTCCAACCGGCACCCGGTGCTGCTGCTGGACCGCGCCCGGGTGCTGCGCGAGGCCGGCCTCGCGCACGACGCCGACGAGATCCTGGCCGAGGCCGCCGAGAAGTTCCGGGAGGCGGGACTGCCCCAGGACCTCGCGGAGACCGACCTGGTCCGGGCGGAGTGCGCGCTGGTCGAGGGGGAGGTCGCCCGCGCGCGGAGCTTCGCCCGGGCGGCGGAGCGGGTCTTCGTCCGCCGGCGCAACCTGCAGTGGCAGCGCAAGGCGGAGCTGCTGGTGCTGCAGTGCGACCGGCTCGCGCTCGACGACCGCGCGCCGCGGACGCGGGCCGCCGCCCTGCGCCGGCTCGCCGCCCGCGCCCAGCGGCTGGCCGAGGACTGCCGGGCCGAGCGCCGGACCGACCTGGCCCGCTCGGCCGACCTGCTGTCCCGCGAGTGCCTGCTGCGGGCCGGCGAGGACCTCGACCCCGCGCTCACCGTCGCGCCCCGGATGCGGACCGCGGACCCCCTGCCCGCCCGGATGCTGACCCGGGAGGTGCGGGCGCTGGCCGCCCTGCGCCGCGACGACCGGACCCGGGCGGCGGCCGAGGTGCGCCGCGGCCTGGCCGAGCTCGGCTCCCACCAGAACCGGTTCGGCTCGCTGGACCTGCGCACCGCCTGCGCCGTGCACGGCCTGCCGCTGGCCCGGCTGGGCCTCGAGCTCGCGGAGCGCAACGACAGCCCGGCCGAGTTCTTCGCGGCGGTCGAGCGGGGGCGCGCCATCTCCATCCGGCTGGCCAGCGTGGGACCGCCCAAGGACGCCCGCACCGCCGAGCTGCTCGCCTCGCTGCGGCGCACGGAGGAGGAGGCGCGCAGCCTCGAGGGCGACCCTGCCGCCGCCGAGACGTTGCACCGGCTGCGCTCCCGCGCCTCGGCGTTGCAGCGCGACATCCGCGCCCGGGCCTGGGAGCTCGAGGGCGGCCCCGACCGGGACGGCCGCGGCGACGGTGCCGAGAGCGCGCGGGTCGCCGAGACCCGCGCCGCCGCCCGGGCCGCCGGCACCGCGTTCGTGACCTACGTCGTGCACCGGGGCCGGTGGACGGCGGTGCTCGCCTCGGCCCGCCCGGCGGTGCAGGTGGACCTCGCCCCGGCCGCCGAGGTCGACGAGCTGGTGCAGCGGGTCCGGGCCGACCTGGACGCGCTGGCCATGCCGTTCCTGCCCGCGCCGCTGCGCGAGGCGGTGCGCCGCTCCCTCGACGCCGGCCTGCGCCGGCTGGACACCCTGCTGCTGGCACCGGTCCGCGTCGAGGGGCAGCCGCTCGTGGTGTCCTGCAGCGCCGCCCTCGTGCTGCTGCCGTGGAGCCTGCTGCCGTCCCGGGCCGGCCTGCCGGTGATCGTCACGCCGAGCGCCACCGCCTGGCTGCGGGCCGGTCGCCCCGTCCGTCGTACCCGTCCGCGGGTGGTGTCGGTGGCCGGCCCCGACCTGCACCGGGCCGAGGACGAGGCGCACCGGGTGCACGCGACCTGGGCCGGCGCCGAGCTGCTGACCGGGGGAGGGGCCACCACCACGTCGGTCCGCGAAGCCCTGTCCGCCGCCGACCTCGTGCACGTGGCCGCGCACGGCACCCACCAGCAGGAGAGCCCGCTGTTCTCGTCGCTGCGGGTCGAGGACGGGCCGCTGTACGCCTACGAGCTCGACGCCGCCGACCGGGCCGCCCCCTGCGTGGTGCTGTCCGCGTGCGAGGCCGGGCTGGCGACCGTGCGGCCCGGCGACGAGGGGCTCGGGTTGACCAGCGTGCTGCTGCACCTCGGCTCCCGCTCGGTGCTGGCCGGTGTCTCCCGGGTCCGTGACGACGTCGCCGCGCGGGTGATGGAGCGGGTGCACGCGTCGATGGCGGCGGGTACGCCGAGCGCGCACGCCCTGGCGGCCGCCCTGGCCGACGAGCCGGAGCCGGCGCCGTTCGTGGCGTTCGGGGCCACCTGGTGACTCCCGAGCGGGGTAGGCCCTTGCCCGCGTTGCACAACTACGCAAGCATGGGCGCCGCGCTGCGCACGGCCGTGTCCGGGATTTTGGGCCGTCTCGACCGATTCCTTCGACGGTCCGCGGGACCGCGCGAATGATAGATGGTTTTACCTTCTGTCGCAGCAGAATCTCGATTCTGCAGGAACGTGCAGTGCACACTCCTGCGCCCCGATTTTGTGGCCGAGGGCCCGCTGATGCGCCGAGACTAGACGCAGGCGGGCACCCCCTGAGCCCCCAGACAGAGCACGAGGTCTCCATGAAAGAGAACCGCACGATCGCGAAGATCGTCGCCGGCCTCCTGGTCGTCGGCGCGGTCGCGGTGGGGGGCATGGCCCCGACCACGGCCCAGGCCAAGGACACCGGCTGGAACGGCACCGTCGCGCCGACCGACACCGTCACCGCGGCGAAGACCACGAAGATGCAGTTCAAGGACACCGGCTGGAACGGCACCTGAGCAGCACCCCACAGACGCGGTCAGGACCTCCTCCCCCGGACCTGAGTCGCCATAGTCGAGAACAGGACGAACGAGTCAACCCCCCCCGGCAGTTCGCTCCCGCCTCCCCCCGGCCGTTCTCGACCCCCAGCGAGGGCAGTCACCCACGGTGACTGCCCTCGCTTCATGCCCGGGGTAGGTTCCGCGGGTGCTCAGGCGGAGTCGGCGACGGGCTCGCCGAGCCGTCGTCGTAGTTCTCGCCCGGCTGCGCCTCGATGGCCGGGCGCCTGCCCTGCGGATCGGCGCCCATCGCGTAGCCGAGCTGGAAGCGGGTCTGCACGCCGTACTCGTCCTTGAGCGCTGCGATGTAGCCGGCGTAGGTCCGGGTGCTTACCCCGAGCCGCTTCGCGCTCGCGGGGTCGCTGTGACCCTCGACGAGCAGCCGGATCGTCATCGCGCGGACGTCGGCGGCGATGTTGCGCTCCGCGTGGTTGCCGGACAGGTTGAACGGCTGGGCCCGCTCCCAGGAGCGCTCGAAGATGTCGACGAGGTAGGCGATCAGGGACTTGTCGTGGATCGCGATCGCCACGTGGTGGTTGTCGGAGGCCGGCACGACCGCGACCTGGCGGTCCACGACGATCAGCCGCCGGAAGAACTCGTCGAGCGTGCGGACCTCGGCCCCGCGGTCGACGATGTCCGCGACGTACTCGCGGGTGGCCGGGCTGTGCCGGGCCGAGTGCTGGTAGAGGGTGCGCATCCGGACGCCGCGCTCGAGGGCCTTGACGTCACGGCTCTCCGCGATCTCCAGGAACGCCGCCGGCCGCCGTCCGTTCGGCTGGGCGGTCAGCAGCTCCTGGCGGGAGTCGTTGACGGCCGCGTGGATGAAGTTGTTGATGTTGTCGAGGCCGTGAATCTCCGTGATCGGCGAGACGGCCGCCTGGGGCGAGGTGCGGAAGATCTGGCCCAGGTCGCTGAACGCGTCCGCCCACCGCGCCGACTCGCTGAGCAGCTCCGCGCCCTGGACGCCGAGGGGTACGACGACCTGCGACTGGATCGCGGCCGGGTCGACCGGGAACAGCAGGCCCTTGACCTCGTCGTGGCGCAGCAGGCCGATCTCCACCAGCAGGTCGAGGGCCGGGCGCAGCTCGCTGCCCGCGGCCAGCCGCGGGTCGTCGGCGCGCAGGGAGCCGTGCGCCACCGCGTTGGCGTAGATGCGGGAGGCGGACGACTGCAGCAGGTGCCGGTCCTCGGGGCCGTAGCTACCGCGGGTCACCAGTGACGTTCTCCTCCCTCACGAGCCGAATTATGCACCACATGTCCCGGGTGCCCAGGGTCGCCGGATCTATACAGAACGACCCCGTCCACGGTGGACGGGGTCGTTCTGAGGCTCGCTGGTGAGGGCGGTGCCGAGGGTCAGGCGCCGAGCCGGGCCCGGAGCCCGTCGAGCTCGGTCCACAGCACGGCGGGCAGGCTCTCGCCGAACTTCTCGAACCACTCGGTGATCTGCGGGAGCTCGGCCTTCCACTCCTCCGGGTCGACCGCGAGCGCGGCCTCGAGGGCCTCCGCCGACATCGAGAGGCCCTCGGTGTCGAGCGACTCGCGGGTCGGCACGTGACCGATCGGCGTCTCCACGGCCTCGGCCTGGCCGTCGAGGCGCTCGACGACCCACTTGAGCACCCGGCTGTTCTCGCCGAAGCCCGGCCACAGGAAGCCGCCGTCCTCGTCGCGACGGAACCAGTTGACGTAGAAGATCCTCGGCAGCTTGGCGGCGTCGTTGTCCTTGCCGACCGTGATCCAGTGGTTGAAGTAGTCCCCGGCGTTGTAGCCGATGAACGGCAGCATCGCCATCGGGTCGCGGCGCACCACGCCGACCTGGCCGGTCGCGGCGGCGGTGGTCTCGGAGGAGAGGGTCGCGCCCATGAACGTGCCGTGCGTCCAGTCCCGGGCCTCGGTGACCAGCGGGATCGTGGTCTTGCGACGGCCGCCGAACAGGATCGCGTCGATCGGGACGCCCTTCGGGTCGTCGTACTCCGGCGCCAGGATCGGGCACTGCTTGATCGGCGTGCAGTAGCGGCTGTTCGGGTGGCTGGAGAGCTCCTCGGAGTCCGGCGTCCAGTCCTGGCCCTTCCACGAGGTGGCGTGGGCCGGCTCGTTCTCCATGCCCTCCCACCAGATGTCGCCGTCGTCGGTGAGGGCCACGTTGGTGAACACCGAGTTGCCGATGTCGATGGTGCGCATCGCGTTGGGGTTGGTGAGCTCGTTGGTGCCGGGAGCGACGCCGAAGAAGCCGTACTCCGGGTTGACCGCGTAGAGCCGGCCGTCGTCCCCGACCCGCATCCAGGCGATGTCGTCGCCGAGCGTCTCGACCTTCCAGCCCGGGATCGTCGGCGCGAGCATCGCCAGGTTGGTCTTGCCGCAGGCGCTGGGGAACGCGGCGGCGATGTACTTCACGACGCCCTCGGGGCTGGTCAGCTTGAGGATCAGCATGTGCTCGGCGAGCCAGCCCTCGTCACGGGCCATCACGCTGGCGATGCGCAGCGCGTAGCACTTCTTGCCGAGCAGCGCGTTGCCGCCGTAGCCGGACCCGTAGGACCAGATCGCGCGCTCCTCGGGGAACTGCACGATGTACTTCGTGTCGTTGCAGGGCCACGGCACGTCGGCCTGGCCCGGCTCGAGCGGCATCCCGACCGAGTGCAGCGCCGGGACCCAGTGCACCTCCTCGTGGGCGGCGGCCAGCTCCTCGATGCGGCGCAGCACGTGCGTGCCCATCCGGGCCATCACGCGCATCGAGGCGACGACGTACGCCGAGTCGGTGATCTCGATCCCGAACATCGGGTGCTCGGCCTCGAGGTGGCCCATCACGAACGGGACGACATACATGGTCCGACCCCGCATGCACCCGCGGTAGAGGTCGGTCATGATCGCCTTCATCTCCTGCGGGTCCATCCAGTTGTTGGTGGGCCCGGAGTCCTTCTCCTCGACGCTGCAGATGAAGGTGCGGTCCTCGACGCGCGCCACGTCGGTGGGGTCGGAGGCCGCGTAGAAGGAGTTCGGCTTCTTCTCCTCGTTGAGCCGGGTGAAGGTCCCGGTGGAGACGAGGGCGTCGGTCAGCTCGGTCCACTCGGCGTCCGAGCCGGTGCACCAGTGCACCCGGTCCGGCTGGGTGAGCTCGGCGATCTCGGTGACCCAGGAGAGGATCTCCTCGTGGGTCGTGGGAGCGGTCTGCTGGGTGGTGTCGGCGGTCATGCTCACCGGTTTCCTCTCGCGCTGCTCGCGTCCGGGACCGGCGCTGCTGCCGGAAACGACGGACGGCCACGGGCGTCGGTCACGCCGTGGTTCGTGGAGTCGGGTTATGAAGTTGCGTTCGCCGCATCGTTGCGGCAGGGGAAGGCTTCCTGCAAGGCCCGCCGGACGCCGGATCAACCCCGTGGCTCGGCGGGTGCTGGTGAATGTACTCACAAGGTCGGCCCGGCGGTATTGGACCGTTCCAAGGTCTGTGGCGCCGGTCACCTGCCCGGATGATGCTCCCCGAATGCCCGGTTCCTGCCCGGTCTGGCTCACCAGCGCGGGTGGATCGGCTCCCGCAGGTGCGTGTCGTAGATCCGGCGCACGCCGGCGTCGAACGCGTCGCCGAGCGGGGGCACGTCCCCGGCCGCGGCGTTGCTGCGGGCCTGCTCCACGTTGCGCGCACCCGGGATCACCGAGGACACCGCGGTCTGCTGGCAGAGCCACGCGATCGCGGCCTGCGCGGACGTCGTGCCCTCCGGGGCCAGGTCGCGGACCAGCCGGCCGAACTCCTCGGCGGCGACGAGCCCGGTCTCGTAGTCGACCCCGGAGAACGTCTCGCCGACGTCGAAGGCGCTGCCGTCCCGGTTGTAGGTCCGGTGGTCGTCGGCGGCGAAGGTGGTGCCGGCGTCGTACTTCCCGCTCAGCAGGCCGGACGCGAGCGGGACCCGGACGATGATGCCGACGCCCGCCTCGGCCGCGGCCGGGAACACCTGCTCCAGCGGCTTGAGCCGGAACGCGTTGGCGATGATCTGCACGGTCGCCACGTGCGGCCGGGCGATCGCGGCCAGGGCCTCCTCGACCTTCTCGACGCTCACGCCGTACGCCGCGACGGCGCCGTCCTCGACCAGGGTGTCCAGCGCGTCGTACACCGCGTCGTCGGAGTACACCGACGTGGGCGGGCAGTGCAGCTGGACCAGGTCGAGGGTGTCCACGCCCAGGTTGCGGCGGGACCGGTCGGTCCAGTCGCGGAAGTTCTCGAGCACGTAGCTCTCCGGCACCTGCTCCGCGCGCCGGCCCATCTTCGTCGCGACCGTGATCCCGGCGTCCGGGTGGTCCCGGAGGAAGCCGCCGATCACGGTCTCGCTGCGGCCGTCGCCGTAGACGTCCGCGGTGTCGAAGCACGTGACGCCCGCCTCCGCGGCCGCTTCCAGGACCGCGCGGGCGTCCGTCTCCGAGACGTCGCCCCAGTCGGCGCCGAGCTGCCACGTGCCGAGTCCCACGACGGAGACGGTGCGTCCGGTCCTGCCCAGGGTGCGTCGGTCCATGCGGTCTTCCTACCCCGTCGGGCGAGGGTCAGACGTGCCAAGTGGGTCGAGGTGGGTGCCCGGCGGCCGCGGAGTCGGACGTGGGGACGGTGCGGCGTCAGTCGCTGCCGGCGACGTCCGCCCTGGTCGAGCCGTCGTCCGGACCGTCGGTGCGGCTGGGGGTGGGGTCGCTCGCGTCGTCGGTCGGCCCGTCGGAGTGCTCGGTCCCGCCGTCGGACCCGGTCTGGGTGGTGTCGTCGGTGGTGTCGTCGGTGCCGTCCTCGTGAGTGCCGGTCGCCTGCCCGTCGCGGTCGTCGGCACGGCGCCGCGGCTCGTCCGCATCGTGGGTCCGGCGGGGCGACGGTGCCACCGGCGGAGCCGACCGGGGGTGCGTGGAGTGCCCGGTGGGCGCCGTGACCGGGACGGTGGGCCGGCCCGCGGGACGGGGGTGCCTCCAGGCCGGCGCCTGCGTGCCGGGGCGCGCCTCGACGGTGGTGTGCGGAGCCTTCCGGGCGCGCACGGGCGACGGCACCGGGCTCGGGACGGGCTCGACGCGCCGCTCGTGCGTGGCCGGTGCGGGTGGCCGGGTGGTGGCCAGCTCCCGCGCGGCCCACGCGGCGCTCAGGGTGGTGACGGCCACCGCCGCGGCCACCAGCACGACCGCGAGCCGCGACCGGACGCGGCGTGCAGGTGCGGTGGGGCGTGAGGCGGCCGCGTGCGCCGCGAGCACGGCGATGAACGCGTGGTCGACCGGCACGGCGGGCGGGTCTACCCGCAGCCGCTCCGTGGGCGCCACACGTGTCATAACCGAGACCTGTCACCGGGCTGGACGCGTGTTACGTCGTACCGGACACTTCATCGTCGTGTCACGTATGCCGACTTTCACGACATGAGAGAAGTGTGCGAACCGGACCCGCCGGCAGGGCGTAGCTGACCGTGCCCGAGGACGACGAGACGGTCTCGCTGGCCAAGTGCGGTGACCAGGCCGCCTGGGCGGCGCTGTACTCGGCGCACGCCGGGCGGCTGCTGGCCTGGCTGGGCACGGCCGGCAGCGGCGATCCCGGTGCCGGCGCCGAGGACGTCGCGGCGGAGGCGTGGCTGGTGGCCGCCCAGAAGATCGCGGACTTCACCGGGACGTCGTCGGACTTCGCCGGCTGGTTGTTCGGCATCGCCCGCAACGTCAACGCCAACGGCCGACGCAGGGTGGTCCGTCGACGCACCGACCCGCACGCGTTCGGGGTCGACGACGAGGGGGACCTGGGCCGCACCGACGGCGGCATCGACCGGGTCGACCGGCTGGACGAGGTACGCCGGACGCTGGCCTGCCTCAGCCCGCGCGAGGCCGACGTGGTGGCCTGCCGCGACGTGGTCGGGCTCGACGTGGCCGGCACCGCCGAGGCACTCGGCATCCGCCCGACCGCCGTACGCATCGCCCACCACCGGGCCCGGCAGCGGCTGCGCGGGCTGCTCGACGAGGCGGAGCCCGACCAGCCGCGCACGCTCCTTCCCGAGGTGCGACGTAACCCCGCGACCGGATGACGACAGGTTGAGGTACGGGCCGCTCGCCGGCCACCACCACACCCGGCCTCGGGCCGGACCTTGGGAGGACCCATGTCGTTTCTCACCTCACCCGCCGGCCGGGCCGCCGCGGTCACCGCGGCGCTCGCGGCCGCCGGCGTGTTCGGGATGACCGGCCCCGCGAGCGGAGCCGCCCGCGACTCCGACCACGACGGGATGCCGAACCGCTGGGAGGTCGCGCACCACCTCGACGCCCACCGGGCCAACGCGCGCGGCAACCCGGACCACGACGGGCTGAGCAACCTCGCGGAGTACCGCCACCACACCAACCCGCGGGACGAGGACACCGACAACGACGGCGACGACGACGGCGACGAGGTGCGCGACGGCCGTACGTCGACCAACCCGCGGGTCGCCGACACCGACGGCGACGGGGTCAAGGACGGGGACGAGGACGCCGACCACGACGGCGTCGACAACGAGGACGAGGACGACGCCACCGAGTCCTGCGTCGCGGACGACGACGACTCCGACCACGACGGCCTCGACGACGAGGACGAGAACGACAACGGCACGCGGGTCCACGACGCCGACTCCGACGACGACGGCGTCAGCGACGCGAACGAGGACTCCGACCACGACCACGTGACCAACGCCGACGACGACTCCGACGAGCACGGCGACAACGAGCAGGGCGACGACTGCCAGGGCCAGGAGGGCGAGGACGACTGACGGGCACCCCAGCGCTGCGAAACGCCCCCGGCACCCGCGCGGTGCCGGGGGCGTTCGTCGTCCGCGGGCTACTCCGTGCGCAGGTTGGTGGCGGCGCAGGCGCGCACGGTCCACGGCCGGACCGCGCGTACGGCGACCGCGACGGCCACCCACGCGAGGGCCGGGGTGACCACGAGGTTGGCGAGCATCACCGCGAGCCCCGCCGGGGTGAGCACCGGGAGCACCAGCCCGAGCGCGACGGTGCCGAGCACCACCCCGAGCAGGGCGAGCGGGACGGCGGCGAGCCCGCACTCGGTGCGCTGGGCCCGCTCGAGCTCGCGCAGCGACGCGCCGCCGGCGACCAGTGCAGCCGTCGAGCGCTTCCGGTCCAGCAGCGACTCGACGGTATGCACGGCGAGGGTCCAGGCCACCACGACCAGGGCGACCAGCAGCGCGCCGAACACGAGCACCATCGACACCACGTAGAAGCTCTCGAGGTTGTTCGTGCTGAAGAGGTCGGCGGTCAGGGCCGCGGACCCGCCGGAGACGAGGGCGATCGCGCCGACGGCGGCCGCCGCCCGGCCGAGCGGCCGCGGCTGGGTGACCATCCGGCTCGCGGCCAGCAGCATGGTCGCCGACCGGGCGCGGGCGCGCAGTCGCCGGCCGACGCGGTAGGCCA
>Ga0308175_100002484_pt1 | contig 12641 bp, 10 predicted proteins | sample PhyCR1_3_FD_203893 | JGI IMG/M metagenome (GOLD analysis project Ga0308175, IMG submission 203893) | Soil microbial communities from UC Gill Tract Community Farm, Albany, California, United States - DLSLS.C.R1 | ecosystem: Environmental > Terrestrial > Soil > Agricultural land | place: USA... | reverse complement strand
AATCTGGTCGACCTCGGACGACGAGCTGGTCGCTTCTCCGGCCGCCGCAATGATCACAACAGTCGGGTCCTGCCCGTCATTGCGCCAGGTGGTCAGCGCGCCCGGCAAGAGCACGCCGCGATCACCCGCATGGAGGGTAGCAGTGCCCCCGTCGGGAAGTGCGGTTCCCTGGTCGGCGCCTCCGGTCGTAAGTTCCGTTGGTCCCGTGGACTCGATGGACAGCGTCCCACTCTCAACCTCGAAGAGGTAGAGGCCATCCGCATAGTAGGTGTCTGGTCCGCTCTCCAAGGTTTCGCCCGGCTCCAGCATGAAGCGGCTGATGCCCGTAAAGGTGTACATCGCCGGGCGGGTATCCGGCATCGTCTCGACATCGGCGCCGGCGATCAGCTCGTTCTCGACGCTGGGCGATGTCTGGTGCAGCACTCCCAGGTTCCGCCCGCCCGCCACAGCGTACAGTCCGCCAACAAGAGTAAGCAGGAGCAGCGCGGCCGTCGCGAGGTGGCTGGGCAGGAGGGATCGCGCGCGGGCACCAGTGCGGTGCGACTTCTTCCACCCGAATGGGCGAGGGCTGGAACTTCCAGCGATGGGGGGTGTAGCGATAGCGGTGTGCATGGTCGTCTCCTCTTCTTCACGATCGGACTGGTCAACCTCAATCTGCGCGAGTAAGGTCCGCAGGAGCGCATCAGCGAACTGGGGGCGCGGGTCGATCGGGGTCTCGGCGGCCTGGATCAGGCGGTCAAGCGGATCAGGATGCATCGCCGTTCTCCACGTATTCCTTGCGGAACCGGACCCGGCCGCGGGCCAGCAGCGACTCCGTTGCCTCGACGCTTCGGCCAAGTGCGTTGGCGACTTCGGGAACGGACAAACCGTCCAGGTGCCGCAGCGCCAAGGCCTCCCGCTGGGGTGACGGCACCGCCGCCAGGGCCGTCAGAGCCCGCCCGCTCTCGATCAACTCGCTCTCCTCAATTGGCGCTTCTTCCCGCAACGCTTCTTCCCACGGGACAAGCGACCAGCCGGCCCGGCGCTGCCGGCGCAGGTGGTCGATCAGCTTGTGGCGAGCGATGCCGACAATCCACGGCAGCGGCGCGGTCACCAGGCGTCCCCGGTTCAGCTCCGCTACGGCTGCCATGAACGTCTCCTGTGTCAGATCCTCGGCGATGGCTTGCTCGGCCCCGCAGCGCAGGAAGAAGTAGCCGTAGACACACGGCAGCGCGTCCGCGTAGAACGCGCGAAACTCGTCGGGATCCGTCAGGTGCCGTGAGCACTTTTCCGCTGCCGCGAATTCAGCCACCGGTCGATCCTTCATGTCGGTCGCTCGCTGGCAAAATAGTCGTTCGATCGGCGCGTTTTCCGTCGCAGCTGGCCAAAACCACCGCAAATGGATCAATGACGATTATGTATGGGCAGGCGTTGGGTGCCTGGCCGTGATCCCCGCTTGGGCGATGCCTCCCGGCGGCCGGCCCGCCCGGGTTTCGGCACCCGCGACGGAAAAACCTCGCTCCTGGCGACTAATTCGCCAGACGCGTCGGTGCCGCAATGGCGAACCCATCGCCGAGCGGGCCGACGCGCTAAACCCTTGATGCCGGTTAAGGCCAGCGGGAGGGGATCGCTGCCGCTGGGCGGCGATGTGCAAACCACGGAGGGGTTGGGTCGATGAACGACACAGTCGCGCAGTCCGCGTCCTCGGTTACCCGTCGCGCCGTTATGGGCAGCGCGAGCGCACTCGCCGTCGCCATGGGGCTCGGCTTTCACCCCGGCTCAAGCGGAGTGAGTGCCCAGGAGTCCACCCCGACCGCTGATCCGATTGGGATCGACAGTGTCCTCATCGGCTCAGGCGTGCTGGCCTCCGCTCCGGGAACGGAGTTGGTGCTGCTGCGAACGAAGATGGCGCCCGGTGGCGTTCTCCCGCCCCACATCCACCGCGGGCCGTTCGTGATCGCGGTCGAATCCGGCACGTGGGGCTACACACCGCAGAAGGGGAGCGTGACGGTAACGCGCGCGGCGGCCGGCGGAAGCGCTACGGAGGGCGAGGAGGCGATGTTGGACGAGGAACTCATCCTCACCAAGGGAGACTTCCTCTTCATCGCGGACGCCTCTCAGGACTGGATGCGCAATGCCGGGGACGACGAGGTGGTGCTCTTCATCGCCGGGCTGAATCCGGTGGGGCAAGACTTCGGCACCCTGCTGTCCGAACTGGACGATGCGACACCGACACCGTAACCCGATCGATTCCGTCGTCCTGGCCTTGGGCTTCGGTCGGGGGCCATCGCCGTGCTCGACCATCGTTTGCAGACCCCGACGCCACTCCCGATTTGGAGCCTGGCTGGGCCGGTCTCATCGGCCCACGGTACGCGTTCGAGTGCTCGACGGACGACAGCCTTGTGGCACTGGACGTAAGCATTGCGCGTATCTTTGCAAACCGCGCCAAGTAGGAAGGCCACCAGTGCCGCCTCACAAACGGTGGTTTTCGAGACTCAGTTTGGGTGGCCGGCAGCATTCAGCGATCTATAGTCTGCGTGTTACACATGCGCCTTCGACATGGCAGGCAGCCACCTCTGGCCTAGGCCCAGCCGAGCTCTTTCAGGGCAAAGCCATCGTTCCAGATCTTGGTCATGTGCTGGATCTTGTCGCCGTCGAACGCCATGGCATAGACGTAATCCGTCTGCGTGCTCTTGCCCGTGGGCGGGATTGGGCCGCCGTCACCCGTGTGCGAGCCCGAAAAGACGGCATACGCGACAACGACCTGGCGCTCGTCGTCCGTCGCAAACGCCTTCAGGTCGTAGGTTGCATTTGGCACCGGACCGTACAGCCCTTTCATCCATTCGGAATACTGTTCCAGCGTCTCGACCCCGGCGAGGGCGCCGGCCTGCGCCGAAAAGGTTGCGTCGGGATGGCAATACGCCTGGCACCCTTGCCAGCCCTTCCCCGTTTCGCAGGCCGCAAAAAACTTCTCAGCGGTCTCAGTGATCGACGCCATCGTCAAACTCCCATTCCCGACAACTCGAAGCCGAACGAACCGCTCGACATGTGCTCACAGAAAGTCGAACAGGTTGCCCGGAATGTGCCATCGTACCGCATCGAACGGAACGGCAGATTGGCGGGAGGCGGGAAGAACGGCCACTTGCCGCTGATGCGCTCCTGTTGACCATCGAACAGTTAACCCGATCGCTCACAGGAAACGACATGTGCCCCGTCTGTGCCTACCGGGCGCTTCCACGTGCGCCCCGGTTCGTGGTCTTTTCTCGTGCCACCGTCGTGTCCTCTCGTGGTGCAGGAAATTCCGCGGCGCTGTCTTCTCTGGTCGGATTCATCCGGACGAGAACCGAGCGACTGAAAACGACACAGACTCCTCCCGTCCCGCAAACGGTCGTTTGCGGGACGGGGTCGCGAAACTTGTCAATTGGACCCGTGTGTCCGAGTTCAAGCGCACGAGACCAGAAGTTACCTGTCCGGTGGCCACGACGTGGATGCGAAGACTGGTCACGGACCGCTCGTGCCCGCTTGAACCAGCCGTGGCGCCCTGGGCCGTAATGGTCATTCGTTTCCTGGTTGGCCCACGGATAAACCAGCGAACAACGACCGCCCGGCGCATAATGATCGCCCGGTGAAGATTTAACGCCGAAGAGCGCAATGAACTCCCGCGCACGAGGGATAGTCCAGATGCCACGCCATGTCTATCTGCAACCGGACGCGCCGGACCCGGTGTTGCCCGATGACCGCGTGTTGGCGTTGGCGCGGGCGCACCAGCCGGATTGCTCCCAGGTTCAGCGCGTCGAGGAGTCTGGCGGCGAGGCGCGCACCTATCTCATCGACGACGATCTTGTGCTCAAGGTGCAACGGCCGCCGCAATTGCGTCCGCTTACCAGCCTGGCCAAGGAGCGGTTCGTGCTTACGCTGCTCGCCCAGGCACCGGACGACCGCGCTGTCTCGAGTCCGCAGGTGCTCGGCGGCGGCCGGGATGGATCGTCCATCGAGTACACGTTACTGACCCGCATGCCGGGCGCCGCTTTGCGCACGTCCGCACTCGATCTACCCAGTCGCCAGGCGGTGCTCGTCGAACTGGGCCGGACGCTGCGGCGCATCCACGCAACGCCGTTGGAGCCGGTCATTGCCAGCGGTCTCGTTCCCGGAGATTTTTCCTTCCAGGACACCATGACGCGCATTGCCGAGCCGCTCCTCGATCGTGCCCGCGAGGTGCGCGATCGTGGGCTGGCGTGGGACTTTCCGCTATCGATTGAGCAGATCGCCGGCCGCGCCCTCTCCTCCCTGCAGCCGACATCTGACCGCGCTCTGCTGCACTCCAACCCGTACGAGGAGCATGTCTTTGTCGATCCCCGCAACGGAACGTTCACCGGTCTGATTGACTTCGGCGACGCGTATGTGAGCCATCCCGCCCTCGATGTCCGCCGCTGGAACCGGCCGTCCGACCGGCAGGCCGTGCTCTCGGGATATCAGGAGACGGGCGCCGTCAGCGAGACCTGGCTCCGCGTTTGGCGCGCCCTGATGATCGTGGCCGATGTCAATTCGATGGTGCAGGCGCCCGACCGCCGCGAGGACGCCCGCCATGATCTGACTGCGCTCCTTGCAGAAGCGGGATGAACGTCGATCCAGGATCCGCCATCATTGATCTTCGCCACATCGCCAAACACTATGACGGTGTGGAGACCTCGCTGCGCGGAACAAAGCTGGAATGGAAAGGGCCGGCGCTCTGGGCCCGAAATCTCCGTCGCGCAGTCTCGCTGACCGCAAACCCGGCGCCGCCCGTGCAGGCGCTCGTTGATGTCACCTTGCGCGTGCATCCGGGAGAGATTTTTGGCCTCCTTGGGCGCAATGGCTCGGGCAAGACCACGCTCATCAAGATCATCGCCGGGCTGCTGCGCGCGACGGCCGGCGACGGTACGGTCGGCGGCTGCCCACTGGACGAGCCCCAGGAGATCCGCAAGCGCGTTTCATACGTGTCGACGAGCGGCTGGATGGGTCTCGAGTGGCCCTTGACAGCGCTCGACAACATCCGCTTTTTCGCCGTCCTGTGCGGCATGCCGGACCGCCTGGCGCGTGATCGGGCCGAGCAGGCCATGCGCGATGTCGAGTTGTGGGCGGATCGGCACAAGTACCCCTCGCAATTGTCGAATGGGATGCGGCAGCGGGTGATTCTGGCGCGGGCGTTGCTCTTCCACACGCCCCTCGTACTGCTGGACGAGCCCACGGTCGGCCTCGACCCCACGACCACGCGAGACGTGCTGGCGCTCATCCGCGGGCCGCTGCGTGATCGCGGTCAGACGATTGTGCTCACCGACCATCAATCGGCCGAGATCGAAGCGGTTGCCGATCGGATCGCGATCCTGCGCGCGGGCTGCATCTGGCTCGAGGGCACCCCACGCGAAATTCGCGCGCGGCTGGCGGGATTGACCGTCATCGAGGTGCGGACCGAGGGCATGGAGCCGCCATCCGACCCTCCCCCGCCGATCGTGGTCTCCCACCAGCGCACCGAGCGGCCCGGTCCGGTGGGCGAGCGCGTTTGGCGTGTCCATGCCCACCAGCACGCCGACGCCCTCGAAGCGGTCGTGGACTGGCTGGAGCAGCCGACCGGGCGCATCGTCTTGCTAGCCGAACGCGAACCGAACCTCGCCGACGTCCTGGCCTTGCCGGACGAGCTCGTCAGCACGGGCGCCACTCCCGCCCTGGAATCGGTGGCAAGTTGAGCAGGATCCCTTCCCGAGCTCGTCCGCCTGGAGGACGCAGCCTTGCCCGCGAGATCGGCGCGCTTTGGGCGTTCGGCCTGCGCGAGTACCGTATCTGGCAGTCCTATCGAGTCAACCAGGCGCTCTGGCTGACCAACCTGGTCGTAACGACCTTTCTCTTCTTCCTGCTGGGCAAAACCCTGGCCGGTGACGCGGCCGCGGCGCTCGGCCCCGCCTACGGCACTGATTACATGGCGTTCATCATCGTCGGCGTCACTGTCAACATCTTCATCAACACAAATTTGGCTGATCCCTATTTCCGGATTCAGCGCGCGTATTTCAACGGCACCATGGATCTGTTTCTGCTCTCGCCAATGTCCATCTATACGCCGCTTTTGGGTCTGATGACCAAGTCGATCATCGACGATTACCCGCGCCTCTTCGTCACCTTCGGTCTGGGCATGGAGGTCTTCGATGCGCAGTTCAATTTCCACTACGTCATACCGGCCCTGCTCTTTACCGCGCTCTTTCTGGCCGCCGGCTTTGGTATCGGGCTCCTGAGCGCCAGTTCCTTCTATCTCCTCGACATCAAGAAGGGTACCGAGCCGGTCAGCTTTGTCGTGCAGGGGCTGCTCGCCACACTGGTCGCGGGCGCGTACTACCCGGTCACGGTGTTGCCCCGTCCGTTGCAATGGCTGGCCTGCGTCATTCCGCACACCTATGCCTTTGATGCGTTGCGGCGGCTGCTCTGTCCCAACACCGTTCTCGATGCGCCCGTGCTCCCCATTCAGCGGACGCTGCCTGGTCTCTCGCCGCTGGCCATCGACGGGTTCGCCCTCTGCCTGCTCAGTGCCACGCTCTTGCCACTTGGTTTTTATCTCTACGGGCGCGGGATCGAGCGGGCGCGCGCCAACGGGACCCTGACGCGATGGCAGTGATCGATGTTGCCGGACTGACCAAGCGCTACCGCACCGGACGCGGCGATCCGACCACCGTCCTGCGCGACATCGGCTTGCAGATCGAGGATGGCGCGGTGCTTGGACTGCTGGGGCCAAACGGCGCCGGCAAGACGACACTGATCAAGCTGCTCGCGGGCCTCCTCCGCCCGGACGCGGGCAATGGACGCGTGCTGGGCTTCGATCTCCGGCAGCAGCACGCCGACATCCGGGCCCGGGTCAGTCTCGTGGCGCCGACCGCCGATGTCGGCATTGACAACAATCTCACCGTGCGCCAGAACCTCGCCTTCTGGGCACCGATCTACGGCCTGCGCGGGTCGGCGGCGCGACGGCGGATTGACGATCTCCTTGGTCGGCTTGACCTGACCGCGAAAGCCGACGCCTGGCCCATGCACATCAGCGCCGGTCAGCGCCAGCGCCTGGCGCTCGCGCGCTCCCTGATCGCGGAGAATCGGCTCATTTTTCTGGATGAGCCCACCAACAAGCTCGATCTTGAGGGCGTCCGCTCAGTCCGCGCGATGATCGCCGAACTCAACACGCAGCACGGCGTGACTATTCTTCTGACGACCCATGTGATGGAGGAGGCGGAGGAGCTCTGCAGCGAAATCGCGTTGCTGAATAACGGCATGCTCGTCGCGCACGCGCCGACAGGCGAACTGATGCGGTCGCTGACGGTGACCAGGCCAATCGCGGTGACGCTGCGCCAATCCTGCCTCCTGGATACGTCCTGGCTCCATCGCCTCCTCCGACTTCCGGGCGTTGTCGGTGTTCCGGCGACGAGCGTCGATGCGCAGGGACGGACGACACTCGTCGTTGAGTCGAGCGATCTTCGTGCCACCACGCCGGCGCTGCTCGATCATCTGCGCGCGAGCGGTTTGGGGCTCGCCAGCATGCGGGCGGCGCCGGTGACGTTAGACGATGTCTTCGCCGTCCTCGCGCACCCCCGGCCGAACGCCGTGGTGGCACCACAATGACCAGGGCAGCGGAATTACAACGGGCAGGCGGGGCAGCGTTCCTGCGCGCCTGCCGCGCCGCCGCCTGGCTGGAGTACCGCAATCTGCGCTATTACCCGTCCAATCTCCTGCTCGCCGCCATCGAGGAGCTGACCACGGTCGTCGTCTGGTATTTCGTGGCCAGCTTCCTGAGCGGCAGCGCCAATGCCGATGTGCGGGAGTACGGGGGGAGCTACGTTGCCTTCGTTGTGCTCGGCGTGCTCCTCAACCAGGTGGCGCTGACCGCGCTCAACGGTCCCTTTACGACGATCTCGGAGGCGTTCTGGGACAAGCGCCTGGAGACGTACCGCCTGTCAATCCATGGCATTTGGGCGAACGTCGTGGGCCGCATGCTCTGGCAGGTCGCCCTCTCGACCGTGCTGCAACTCGCCGCGCTGGGCGTGCTGATCACCACGGGCGCTGTCTCGGTCGAGGTCAGACCGCAGCTGGGCCTGGCGGCGCTGGTGTTTCTCCTGCTTATCGTGGCCAACGCGGGGATCGGATTCGTCGGCGCCAGTCTCTTCTTTCTGCTTGAGGTCAAGAGCGGGCAGGATCCAGTCACGTGGGCCTACCGCTATCTGGTGATGCTCGCCACTGGGCTCTATGTGCCGCTGGCCCTGGTACCGGACTGGCTACGGGCGATCGGAACCGTGCTGCCGCAGACCTACGCGTTTTCGGCCGCGCGGGCACTGGTGCTAACCAGCGCCGGTTGGTCCGATCCCAACGTCGGTCCCAAGATCATTGGGCTCGCCGTCGCGGCGGCGATCACGCTTGGCGCGGGCGTGGTGATGGTGAATGTCGCGCTCCGGCGAGCGGAGCGCCAGAGCGGCATCGGCGTCGTGGTCTAGACACCAACGGCGCTGTCATTCCCTCCGGCGCGTTATGAGCGCCCGTCCGCTTGAACCGGTTATCGGGTGCAGGCGCGCACAGTGTCGGAGAGATCGCGGCGGGCAATCGCACCGGCTTCGTCGCGGCGAATGCCGTTGGTCAGGAAGGCCATCGCCAGCCCGAGGTCGGGATCGCCCCAGCAGACTGAGGAGCCAAAACCGCCGTGCCAGAACGTGTGCGCGGTGCTTGTGACCCCCGCCCATTGGCGTTTGGGGACATCCTGGCCGCCGAGCTCGAAGCCGAGACTGCGGCGGATCGGAACGTTGAACGTCGGGTCGATGTAGCCGTCGATCTCGATCGCGAGGAGGCGCTCGACGGTCTCCGGGCGCAGGATGCGGGTGCCATCGAGGACTCCGCCGGCGGCAATCGCGGCGTAGAAACGGGCCATATCGCGGGCAGTCGAGACGCCGCTGGCGCCGGGCACGACCATCTGATGCATTGGCACGTCCCGCAAGGCTCGCATCGACTCGAGTCCCCACTCGTCCGTGCCGTCCGTGACGTGCAGTTTGACGAGCCGGTCCTCCATTTCGATCGGGAGACCGACATAGGTGTCGACGAGGCCAAGGGGTCCCGTGATCTCGGCCCGCAGGTAATCTCCGTAGGACCGACCGTCGAGGCGACGGACCAACTCCGCAATCACCCAGTGTTGGGTGAGGAAATGGTAGGCGCTGACCGTGCCCGGTTCGTGCTCAAGCGGCATCGCGGCGACGGCTGTGGTCGCCACCTCCCAGTCACCCCAACGATCCGGCGTCAACGCCTGCGGTGTGGTCGGGAACCCTCCGCTGTGCGAAAGGATGTGGCGCACGAGCACCCCCTGCTTGCCATTGGCGCCGAAGGCTGGCCAGTGCGCGGCAACCGGGTCGTCGAGATCGAGCCGGCCCCGCTCGATCTGCTGCCAGAGCGCGACCGCGCCAAACGGCTTGCTGCCGGAGAAGAGGGGGAAGAGTGCCCCCGGTCCGACCGCCTCGCCCCGTTGGGTATCGGCGTAGCCGCCGGCCAGATCGAGGACTAGCCGGCCGTCAAGGTAGACCGCGAGTGCCGCACCGGGGAAGAGCCGCAATGGGCTGAGCTGCTCGCGGAAGCGTTGCTCGGCCTGGACCAGGGACGCCCGAGCAGACGGTTCGACCAAGTCGGAAAGGGCGGCTCCCTGTGTGATCGTCATCCGACGAGCTCCGGCATCGCGGCGCGCTCGCGCTCGACCAGTACCCGGCGCAGGATTTTGCCGGTGGGGGATTTCGGGATTTGGTCGATGATCTCAAGTCGGCGAACTTTCTTGTACGACGCGACGCGCGCCGCGACGAAAGCCATCAGTTCCTCGGCTGCCACTTCGGCCTTGAGGACGACAAAGGCCTTGGGCACCTCACCCGCTTCGTCATCCGGGGATGAGACGACCGCGGCGTCGGCCACCGCCGGATGCGACAGGAGCACCGCTTCCAGTTCGGCCGGGGCCACCTGGTAGGCCTTGTACTTGATCAGCTCCTTGAGGCGGTCGATCAGGAAGAAGTCGCCGTCCTCGTCCGCGTAACCGATATCGCCCGAGTGCAGCCAGCCATCGGCGTCGATCATCGCGGCGGTGGCGTCCGGCCGGTTGAGATAGCCCTTCATCACCTGCGGTCCCCGAATCCAGAGTTCGCCGCGCTCGCCCGGCCCGAGGTCGGACCCGGTCGCGAGATCGACCACCCGGCACTCCGTGTTGGGGACAAGCGGCCCAACCGAACCCTGTTTGACCATGCGGCCGCTCACCGGCGCGAAGGTGGCGACGGGGGTGGTCTCGGTCAGACCATAGCCTTGCAAGACTGTGCATCCGAGCCGTTCCTGGCACCGGCGGCCGAGGTCCGCTCCGAGGGGCGCCGCGCCGGAATAGACGTAGGCAAGGGTGGAGAGATCGTAGGCGTCGACGGACGGATCGTTGACCAGGGCGAGGACGACCGGCGGCACCAGAACGGCGCGGGTGACCCCGTGGCGTTGGACGGCGCCGAGGAACGTAGAGAGATCGAAGCGGGGCGTCATCACCAGTGTGCCTCCGCCGGCCAGAACTTGGGTCAACATCCACGCCCCGAACATATGGAAGAAGGGGGGCAGGCAGAAGATGACGTCCTGAGGTGTTACCAGAAAGGGAACCTCACTTTGGCAGATGTTGGCCACCCAGTTGCGATGGGTGATCATGACCCCTTTCGGAAGGCCCGTCGTGCCGCTCGAGTAGGGGAGGAAGACCACATCGTCGAGATCGATGGAGATGTCCGGTATGGCGCCAAGTGTTTGCCTAAGGTCGGTGAACGGGGTTGCTCCCTGCACCTCGCCGACCACGAAGACTTCACGGACGGCCGTCGCAGTGACGGCGGATCGGGAACGATCGAAAAGGTCGGGGGTTGTCAGGAGCACGGTTGCACCGGAGTCGATGAGCTGGCGGGCGAGATCGTCCGCCGTGGCCAAAGAGTTGATCGTCGTCGCGATCCCACCCAGGGAGGCAACGGCCAAGAGCGCGACCGCGTACTCCGCGCAGTTTGGCGCGTACATGCCAAAGACACTGCCCTTGCCGAACCCCCGCGCGGCCAGCCCCGCCGCGACCGCCCCCACCTCGCGGGTCAGGTCCATATAGGTGAGGGTGCGGCCTGAGGAGGCATCGATCAGCGCGGGCCGGTCCGCCAAACGGTCGGCATGGCGCAAGACGAACGAGGTTAGCGGCACGTCGGGGATCGTGATATCCGGGAAGGGGCTACGGAAAATCATGGCTGCCTCTCCAGTCTCGGTGTCGTGGCGAACGGTCGCCGTCCCGTGGGGCTAGACCGCTGCGCAATCAACACTGTGGCCGGCCGGAGTTCCTCGCAGCCGTTCTCCGATACGGATCATCGAGGCGCCGATGTGTTGCCGAATTGGTCCGAGCACGGTCGCGGTCCATGCGGCTCGCGCAGCGCCAGAAGATCTGGTCGCCTGCAAGATCCAACCCTGCTGGTTGACGCGGGCGGTTCGCATGAGGTGATCATTCACTCGCAGGTCGAACGTGGTCATAGTCGTCATCGCTGTCTCCTTGTGCCCTTCGCCCGAATCTATCGGGCTGGTATCGGTGTGTGGAGACAGCATCTCCGCGCGGGCCGTGCCACGCATCGGCTGGATGGCGGATTTCGTGGCGGGCGATCTGGGAGCGGTCGATACGTAACGTACGTAGGGACGGCAGTCGTGACCGAAGTCGCCAGTCAGTCCAGGAGTCCCCGCTTCGTGGCGTATGCCGCCGCCTCGGCGCGGGTGCCGACATCGATCTTGTCAAAGATGTGCTGCACGTGGGTTTGGGCGGTGCGGGTGGAGATAAACAGTGCATCAGCGATGTCGGGATTCGAGCGCCCGGTGGCCAGCAGGCGCAGCACCTCGATCTCGCGGGCCGTCAATCCGTGCTCGTTCCGTTTCGTCTCCGGGGTCGGAACCAGCACCCGGTCGGGTACGGTCAGGGCCTCGGCGACCGCATCGGCGAGTAACAAGGCTCGACCTGCCGACCAGGCGGAAGTGAACGCTGCCTCACCCAGCGCCCGACGTGCCGCATCAAGAGCAATGACATGTGACGACGAACGCGGCTCCCCCGCTCCGATCACGGCCCGGAGCGCCTGTTCGGCGCCGAACAGGCGCGCTGCCTGCTCGTACATGCGTGATTGTTCGGCGACGAGGGCGAGTCCGCGCAGGCAACTGGCGACGCCGGCTCGGTCGCCCTGCTCCCACCGCAGTGTGAGCGCCTCCGCGTAGAGCATTGCCGCCCGGGCGAGATCGCCCCGACCGCGCGCGGCCTTCGCCATGTTGATCAACGTAATGGCTGTACCGTACGCGTTGCCCTGCTCCCGAAACCGCACCAGAGCGCGTTCAAAGAGGGCATTGGCCTTGGCATGGTCCCCGCCCAGCAGCGCGACGAAGCCGAGATTTTTCAGCGCGAACGTCGGCCACGGTTCCTCGCCGAGTTCTTCGAAGATCAGAAGGCAGGCGTCAAAAGCAGCGAGCGCATCTCCGAATTCTCCCTGGTCCGCGGCAAGCAGACCACGAGCCATGAACGCGTGCCCTTCGCACCATCGATTGCCGCACGCCTGCGCCAGCGCCAGCCCATCCGCGAGCAGCGGCGCCGCGCGGCCGAAATTGCCGTTCTC
>Ga0308175_100002483_pt1 | contig 12645 bp, 8 predicted proteins | sample PhyCR1_3_FD_203893 | JGI IMG/M metagenome (GOLD analysis project Ga0308175, IMG submission 203893) | Soil microbial communities from UC Gill Tract Community Farm, Albany, California, United States - DLSLS.C.R1 | ecosystem: Environmental > Terrestrial > Soil > Agricultural land | place: USA... | reverse complement strand
CTTCTTTCAATTAGACGAGGAACCGGCGGGTCCTAATCTCGTTTGGCACTTTCCATTCGCACCGATCACTGCTGATGACTTCAAAGGCGCGGCGAAGATCGAAGGACAACAGATTACCTACCTGCGCGAGATCAAGGACGGAGAGCGTGTGCTTGCGAGCTTGCGGGGCTTCGGAAACTCACCAAAGGACAACCAGTTCTATCTCGAGAACAAGAAATCCGGCGCGGCGGTCAAAGTCGCTGTCGATCGCCCGATTGCGAAGCTCACCTTCTGGAGCAGAAGAATGGCTTACTCGCCTGAAGCTTCCGTTCATCTCTCTATTTCGCCGGGCGCAACGGAAGCCTGGCAGATCCACTATGAGTTCTATACAACAAACCGTTAGAGGAGTTTCTCCGGCATGAATCGGCGCACGTGGTTACGATCCGCCTCCGCAGCGTCACTGGCTTCTGCCGCATTGCACGCAGCACCACAAGGCGTGAACTCAACGTCCACGACTTCTCGAGCGCCGCTGATCGGAGTTCAATTAGGAGCTCACTCCGTCTTCGACGAAGGCGCGGATCGCTGCCTCGACATATTGCAGGAAACCGCCGCCGTGAACGCCGTCTTCGTATACAGTCACACGTATCAAGGCTATGCCGCTTCCCGGAAATTGTCCGATCTTGCTGACGATCATGGCGTACCTGTTCGCGATCCGAAAAGCCGAAAACTGCCGCTGATCTGGGTTCGCCCACACGAGCAGTTTTACCGCGATACATTCTTGCGTCACACGCAACCCGGTCCTGAGACTGAATTTCGCGACAGAGATGTTTTCGAGACTTTAACCGAGCCCTGTCGCAAACGGAACATCCAGATCTTTGCGCGCATTCTTGAGGGACACGGTCGGGATCCGCTGCAAGCAATACCTGATTGGAGCCAGATTCTCGCGCGGGATGTCTACGGCCGGCCAACAATTCTGCCCTGCTGGAACCATCCTGCATATCGCGCCTGGTGGCTTGGCACGGTCGAAGATTTGTTTAAGAATTATCAGCTAGCGGGGCTGAAATGGGGGGCGGAACGTGCGGGCCCGTTAACGGGCCTGTTCACCTCGACATCTGCTTCCAGAGGCGTTCCGTTTTGCTTTTGCCAGTACTGCGAAGCCCAAGGGAAAGAGCACGGCTTAAGCCCCGACCGCGCTCGTGAGGGTTTCAAACAGCTCTATGAGCTCATCGCGTCGACTCAGACGGGAACGCAGCCTTCTGACGGAACCTTCATCACCATTGTCCGCCTTCTGATTCGCTACCCGGAGATCCTGGGTTGGGAGCGTTTGTGGCATGAGTCGAAAGAAAGCCTCAAGCAGGAGATCTACGGTACGGTGAAGCAGATCAGGCCGGATGCTTCGGTGGGCTGGCACGTATATCATTGGGTGACTTGGGACCCTATCTACCGGGCGATGGCGGACTATTCGAAGATGGCGCACTACTCGGACTGGATCAAGCCCGTCGTATACCACGATGTGGCGGGCCCGCGGATCAAGTCTTCCACCATCGATCCCTGGACAAAGGGTATCCTTCGTGAATCATCTCCAAACGAAGCTCTGCAGATGCTCTACGGCATGCTTGGCTACGATCGCTCGAAGGAGCCGTCCTACGACGAACTGACACAAAGGGGGCTGTCGCCGGATTACGTGTTTCGGGAGACGAAGCGCTGCGTGGATGACGTTGCCGGCCGTTGCTCCGTATATCCAGGCGTCGGCTTCGACATCCCGGGGCAAGCCGCCAAGAGCAATCCCGAGGCTGTGTACCAGGCGACAAAGAAAGCATTCGATGCCGGTGCCAAGGGTTTGATCATTTGCAGGGAGTACGACGAGATGCGCCTTCCTAACTTACGAGCAGTCGGGCGCGCTGTTCGAGAAGCGAGTGGGAGAGTATGAGACCCTTCAAATCTTCCGGACTCTACAGGCTGATATATTCGGCCGGTCTCCTTGCGGCTGGCGGCTTCACTTTACTTGGTCAGAGCGACCAGCCGGGAAGACGGGTGTTCGAGGGCAATTGTGCGATGTGCCATGGCAGCGACGCAAACGGAGGTGAGTTTGCGCCCGGCATCATCACACGCATCGCGAATCTCACTGACCCCGAAATCAAGGCGATAGTCGCCGATGGCATACCCGGGCGAGGAATGCCGGCCTTCAAGCTCGCAGAGAGTGATGCGAATGAGCTTGTGACTTATTTGCGGACCATTAGGGCTCCGCGCCGTGGCGACCTCCGGGCCGTGCCTATGGAAGTAAGTACGGTCGATGGACACAAGCTGAAGGGTGTCGCAGTGAATCAGAGCTTTGCCGACATGCAACTGCGAACCGAGGACGGCCGCATACATCTTCTTCGCAAGCAGGGCGATCTGGTTCGCGAAGTTACGGCCCAGCGTGATTGGCCAACTTACGACGGAGCTTGGACCGGAAATCGATTCAGCACACTCGATCAGGTCAACCGGACGAACGTAAAGAAGCTGGTCGTGAAATGGACTTACTCCTTACTCGATACACCGACACTCGAGTCCACGCCTCTCGTAATAAACGGGATGATGTACATCACGAACACCAACGAGTGTGATGCACTGGATGCCGGTACTGGCCGTGAGATCTGGCGTTTCAATCGTCCGCGTACCAAAGGGATCGGAAGCAAGGTGAACCGCGGAGCTGCGGTCGCCGGTGATCGCGTGTTTCTGGTAACGGATAATGCACACCTCTTGGGCCTTAATCGGTTCACGGGCGAAGTGTTGTGGGAAACCGAGATGGCCGACTATCATCAGAATTACTCGTCGACCTCGGCTCCGCTCGTTGTAGGAGATCTGGTTGTTCCCGGGATAACCGGGGGCGATGGAGGCGTCCGCGGCTTCCTGGCGGCATACGACCAGAAAACCGGAAAAGAGGCTTGGCGGTTCCAAACCATCCCGAACCCGGGTGAGCCCGGATCGGAGACGTGGAACGGAAAGAGCTCCGCCCATCCGGGCGGCGCAACGTGGTTTACAGGTACTTATGACGCCGAGTTGAACCTCCTGTTCTGGCAAGTCGGCAATCCCGGTCCGGATCACAACGGGGACGACCGGGAAGGCGACAATCTCTACACCGATTCGGTGGTTGCCCTAGATCCGAAAACGGGAAAGCTCATGTGGCACTATCAATTCACTCCGCATGATGTCTGGGATTGGGATGCCTGTGAGCCTATCGTGCTGGTCGATACAGACTGGGAAGGCGCTCCGCGTAAGTTGTTGCTGCAAGCGAATCGGAACGGCTTCTTTTACGTGATCGATCGAATGAACGGCAAGCTGCTCCTCGCAAAACCGTTCGTAAATAAGTTGACGTGGGCTTCGGGTGTGGATGGCAAGGGCCGTCCGGTTCGCAACCCGGATCAGGAACCGACCGATCGCGGAACACGCGTTTGCCCGGCTGTTCTGGGCGCTTCCAACTGGTGGTCCACTGCGTTCGATGCAAAAACGAACCTCTACTACGTCCAGGCAATTGAAAGTTGCAGCATCTTCACGAAACGCGACGGCGAGTGGCAAGCCGGCAAAGGGTTCATGGGCGGCAACTCCCGAAGCGCACCAAGCGATCCACCGCAGCGAATTCTAAAGGCGATCGACATTCGTTCCGGTAAGAGTCGCTGGGAATACGGCCAGGTGGGTTCCGGAGAATCGCGAGGAGGAGCACTTGTTACGGCGGGAGGCCTCGTCATTTTTGGAGAGGACAGCGGTGCCATTATGGCCGCGGACAGTGCGACGGGTAAGCCTTTGTGGCACTTTCAAACCAGCCAGTCTCTTCGGGCCTCGCCGATGACGTATATGCTGGATGGCCGGCAATACTTCGCACTCGCGTCGGGAGCGAGTATCCTCGCCTTTGGACTACCGGATGAAAACTAAATTTCGTAAACGCCTGCTGCTCGCAAGCGTTTCTCTATCGCTATGCTCTGTTCTCATCGCGGCAGAAGGCGAGAAGGATGCTCGCCAGCTTGCTCCAGGTGTATACATGTGGCAAGGCGATCGCGATAAGAGAGAGCCGGCCAACTCGACTTTAGTGTTGTTTAGAGATTATGCCGTTCTCATCGACGGTAATTTTCCGTGGGGCGCTCGCGAACTTCTCCCAAAGCTCAGGAGTTTGACGGACAAGCCAATTCGATACCTCGTCAACACGCACTACCATGGGGACCATAGTTTCGGAAATTCCTTGTATGTCGATGCGGGAGCGGCGGTCCTGACTTCAGAAGCAACGGCTGCTGAGATGCGAACCAAAGGTAAGCGAAGCTGGGACAACTGGAAGGAGTCCGGCCACACTCTGGAAGGCGCACGCCTGGAGCCCGCAACGGTCACCTATTCGGATAACATGTTTCTCGACGATGGTACGCAGCGGCTGGAACTGCACCGCCTTGGTCCCGGCCACAGCAGGGGCGACACCGTCGCATATCTGCCCAAACCAGGAATCGTGATAACGGGCGATCTGTGCGTGACCTGGCCATACGGGAACAACGTCGGGGATGCCGACGCCGACTACAGCGGATGGTTGAATGCGTTGACTCAGATGGCAAGCTGGAATCCCAAGATCGTGGTTCCCGGTCATGGACCGGCCGGCGATCTTGCCGCGCTACAGACGCAGCGAGAGTACCTTTCCGATATGTGGCACCAGGTTCAAACCGGCATACAAGCCGGCAAAACCGCGGATCAATTAGCCGGCGAGATCAATTTGACAAGCCACGGAACAATCGCCAGTACGCCGGCGGCAAATGCAACTTCAGTCCGGGCGATGTTCTCGCATTTGAGTAAACCGCGATAACGTGTAACAACACTCCCCGAGGATGAACCGGCATGTCATTCCGTGTCTTGCGTTTCACCGGCGCCGCCCTGCTCGCTAATCTTGCACTTTCGTACCAGGCCAATCCGGAACACGAGCCTCCTAAGGAAGATCAGCTTTCAACCCCATATCGGGTTGAGGTCCTGGCAAAAGATCTACGCGTGCCGTGGGCCATCGTGTTCCTTCCCGACCGTCGAATCTTCTTTACGGAGCGGACAGGGGAGGTGCGTGTTCTCCACGGAAATCAACTCCTTCCCGAACCGGCGCTGACACTTGATGTAGCGCAAGGTAACAAGATGGGCCTGCTCGGATTGGCGGCCGATCCGCACTTCTCTCGTAATCATTTCCTGTATCTTGCTTACAACTACCGCCTGGAGCCCTTCGATCCTGCGCACCCGGCTTACCGCCTTAGGTTAGTGCGATACCGCGAAGAAAGCGACAAGCTACTCGAGGCGAAAACGCTGGTTGAGGATATACCCGCCTGGAGCAATCACACCGGCTGCAGGCTTCGCTTCGCGTCTGACGGCACGCTGTTCATGAGCACTGGCGATGCGAACGAGCCCCCGATGGCTCAGCGTCTCGATCAGTGGAATGGCAAGATTCTACATCTGAAGCCGGACGGTTCACCTGCGAGAGGGAACCCGTTCACAGGGGAGGGTGGCACTCGACCGGAGATCTGGAGCTATGGCCACCGCAATCCGCAAGGGTTCGATTTCCAACCAGGGTCCGGGCGAATGCTTGAGACAGAGCATGGCCCGCTTGGTGGTGATGAGATCAATTGGATACTGCCGGGCCACAACTACGGATGGCCTGTTATTGACCACCGCCGGACTCAGGAAGGCATGGAAACTCCGCTGCTCGAGTTCTCGCCTTCGATTGGACCCGGCAGCGCCAGCTTCTATCGCGGCCGGTCCTTCCCTGAGCTGCACGGCAACTTTCTGGTTGCTTGTTTGCGCGGCGAAGGAATGTTGCGTGTTGATCTTGAGGAAACCAGGGTGCGTAAGGTCACGTGGCTGTTCCATCACACCTTTGGGCGTATTCGCGATATTGCGGAGAGCCCGGAGGGATATCTGTACCTCAGCACTTCGCAACAAGATCCGAACGAAGGTCATCCCAGACCCGGAGAAGATGACGATCTGCTTCTACGGATCGTCCCTGCCACTGTACCGGCATCAGGACTTCCCGTTTTTCAACGCTCGATTCCATTCGCGGAAGTAAGCCAGGCAGCTGTGCCCGCCGGTGGCGCAATCGCCATCATCGGTCGACACTGCGCTGCTTGTCACGGTCCAGAATTAAAGAGCGGCATGCCGACGGAAGTCACCGCAGGCGGGTGGATTGCGAAGCAGGACGACAGGGCTCTAAGAAGTTTGATCAGGAATGGCATCCCTCCGAAAGGCATGCCCGGAGCTCCGGACCTCAGCAACTCTGATCTTGAATTGCTGATAGCCTATCTCCGTTCCTTACCAACTCAGCGGCTGCAATAGAATTGAGCGACCTCACCAAAGCAATCGAAGAGCCATCTGCGTCCGCCGCGGCAGATTCGATTGACTCGTGATCAGGCCGAAGCTTGTGCTCGTGGGCGTCAGATTCGGCGCATTGAACAGTGGATGATTCAGCAGGTTGAAGAACTCGGCACGATACTCCAAAGTGACTCGCTCCCGCAGAGAGAACCTCTTAATCGCTGAGAAATCGATATTGTTCACTCCGTCTTGGCGCAAGTTGGAAAACCGGTCGGCGAACGTCCGGTAATTATCGAGCAGTTGTTTTGTGGAATCCCGTTCGAATCGCCTCACGTCGAACACGCCCGCGACATTTCGCGGCTGATTGTTTAGTGGTCCTCCGAAGTAGAGCACGTTCCCCCAGTTCAAGGGCGCTCCCTGTTGCACGGTGAAGATGCCGTTCGCCGACCATCCCCCAATCAGCGCATTAACGAACCCGGACGAGTTTCCACCGAACATTCTTCCCGGGCCAAAAGGTAAATCCCAGGTTCCGCTCAACACGAACCGTTGCGGGCGATCATCGCTACCAACGTCCTTGACCAGCGCGGCGTCGCCCCCATTTAAGCGAGTAGTTCTCTCGATCAGCTTCGAATACTGGTAATTGGCAAGGAGCTGCAGACTTCCCGAAAGGCGCTTTCGAAACCGCACCTGCATCATGTGGAAATAAGAGCTACCGATATTCTGGTTCTGCATTGTAACCGTCGTAAATTGCGGATACGCCGCCAAGAGTTGCGAGACGGGAATGGTGGAGCCGTTGAGCGTTGTTCCGGGAATCAGCCCTGCAAACGGATTTGCCACATTTGCCGTGAGCGCATTGATTGTCGCCTGATCGCGCACCGGCGATCTGCTCAGATACTGGTTGGGGATAAAGTTCAGATTCTGATTCACGGGAAGGTGAATGGCGTGATTACCCAGGTATCCAATCTCAAGGACTGAATCCCATGGCAGCTGCTGCTGAATGTCGAAGTGATAGCGCACAGAATAGGCATTGCTCTGGTCGGTGTTTACGAATGAAACAGCTTGGCCCAGATACGTCGCGAGACCTAGAGACGCACCCTGCGGCTGATTGAGGGTCGGAAACGGATTGCTGAGCGTCGCAGAAGGGGTCAGGAATCCGTTCAGTGTAGGCACAAACGGGGTCGTTTGACTGAAACCTGGTTGGTTGATACCAAAATTGCCCAGGCTGAAATAGAAGAGTCCTATGCCAGCGCGGATCACCGTCTTACCACCGAGCGCGTTCGGCTTCCAGGCCAGTCCAAAACGGGGGCTGAAGTTCCCGCTGGTCTTGTAAATGTCCGGATTAGACGAACTCGCGAACAGGAGCCCGCCTCGCACCTGAAATTGACTCGGCGGGATTTGCGGTATTGGACTACGCGCATAGGCCGCCTGCGCCGCCCCTGCAATCGGGCTAGCCGTCGTCATGTCGAAGCCGTTCACGGTCCGGTTGTAGCGTTCCGTGGTGGGCAGGTCTCGTTCATACCTCAGGCCGAGATTCAGCGTCAGAGTTGATATCGGACGATAATCGTCTTGCACAAAGATCGAGTAGTACTTGGCCTGTGTGGTGTATGAGGTGTTGATATCCCACTGTCCTGAACTCGGCAATCCCAAAAGAAAAGCGGCGTAATCTTGTCCAATCGGTGCTATGCCGGAGTTATTGAACGGACCGGCCGTCCAATCGGTTCCGAACGTGTAAGCGCCACTGGCATTACCGAAAGCAGTCGAGCTCTGCCGCGGCATCCGGAGATCCACGCCCGCTTTGATGGCATGCCGATTCAGGATTTTCGAAAGGGACAGGTAGACCTGATACTGATCGAACGGGTTGGGCCCGTTACTGGGAGCAGCGGTATTGCAGCCCATGTACGTGTAGCTTCGGAAGTTGATGCAGGGCAGAGTTGGCAGCAGCGTCGCAGCCGCGAGCGAGGCGGGGAATCCATAATCTGCGAGATTAATACCTTGGCTCGGCACTCCACGAATCTCGTTAAAGCGCGTCCAGTTCAGGCGTGTGTCGAGGAACGTGGTGGCGTTGAACGTTGTTATGTAGTCCAGCGTCGATCCGAGACCGTAGCGGTTCAGCGTATTTCCGACTGCAAATGGAAAATCATCATTTTGCAGCAGGTTTCGATCATAGGTCCGGTAGCTAAAGAAGATCTTGTTACGCTCATTCGGGTTGTAATCCATGCGCCCGATGATGTTCGTGTAGGCGTCCGCTTGCAGGGTGTTCACTGAGTAATTCGAGGCGCCGTCCGCGCGTCCGGGAATATTCGGCAGCGGATACAAGGCTTGTAATTTGAGCGCCACGGGGCTGAGGCGGTTCGTCGGAATAATATTGCGGGGAAATGGCTGGCGCTGGATTCTTCCGCCCTGGGGTACGCCCGTTTGAGGATCATAGATCTGGTAGCTCGGACTGATGGCGAGTAGAGCCGAGAAGTCTCCGCCGCGCTCCGCTGCAGTTGGTACCGTGTCCGTGCCGGTGTTGAGGGCCGGAGCTTTTATCTGCTCCCAACCAAGGAAGAAGAACAAACGATTGCGGCCGTCGAAGAGCTTCGGAATGTAAACGGGTCCTCCCGCCGTGAAACCGTATTGGTTGTAACGTGTCACAGCCTTGCGCTGACCAGCGGCGTTGGCGAAAAACGTATTCGCCGCCAGAGCGGAGACCTGGTTGAATTCTGAAGCCGTCCCATGGAAGCTATTGGTGCCGCTTTTTGTGATGACGTTGATTGTTCCGCCGCCCGTATGCCCGTACCCGGCGTCTGCCTGGAAGACTTCCACCTTCACTTGGTCCACGGCATCAAGAGGAGGCTGGTAAGCGGCCCGTAGGTTCGCAGTAGTAATGGGAGAACCGTCCATCAGCAGCTCATTGGTTTGGGACGGGGCGCCTCCCATGGAGATACCCGATGGCCCACCCGCGTCATAAGGCCGGACGAACTGGATATTTCCGGTCGGCACCACACCGTACGCAACTTGCGACACGATCAGGGCCGATCTTCCCGAAAGGGGAAGCTCAGATACCTGCCTTGAACTCAACGCCTCCCCGGTGGAAGCGGTTGCAGACTCGAGCGCAGAGGGTTCCGCAGTGACCGTAACCTGTTCGTTCACCGCGCCAATTTCGAGTACCGCATCGACCGTCGCCCGTTCGTTAGCGCCGAGTCGAACGCCTTCCCTCACGTATCGCTTAAACCCTGGACTCTCAACAGCAACGCTATAGGTGGCTGGAGCCAAAAAGGGAAGGTTGTAGAACCCATCGCTTCCACTGACCGTGTCGGTTCGCGCTTTGGATTCCTGATTGACGACCGCAATCTTGGCGGCCGGTACCACCCCGCCTTGCTTATCTGTGATCTGTCCGCTGAGGGTGGCGCGGAACTCCTGGGCTGAGCTCAACAGCGGAACTAGCGACAGGAACGAAATGGCGCAGATGCGTCGGGCAGAAAAGGTGTGCAACATGGTTAGGAGGTAGGGATGGCTGTCTTAGACGTTTTTCGTCCTGATTCTAACGGGCATCAGAATACTTCAATCCAGGCGTTCACGCATTCTCTTTTCCACATTCCGGCTGTCCGTTGTGCATCCCCCCGTAAACGCTTGAAAGCATTTCAGGTTCGCGACTCGAGTTCCCGATTGAGGGCGGGCATTTTGGATACTCTGACATGGCCCGTACAAGAACAAGCCGGGAGAACATTGGCGTTGTCGAGTTTGGTGTGGACACTGCCGGGAACAGCGGCTGGTTACCTCCGCAGTTGCGGATGAGCACGCGAGGAATACTCTCTCTTCTCCGTGTCCTCTTGCGCGGGCAAGAGGACATATGGAGGTCGTTGGTTTTGCCGCTGACCTGGAGACTGCTGCGGCGTGGAGAAGCTGGTCCTCGGTGATGCCGTATTCGAGGCGTTGCAGCACGGCCTTTTCCATCTAAAGCTTGCAACAGCGCCCTTTGGCCTCACATTGCATTGCCAATGTGCCGCCACCGTTCGATGGTTCGGGCCGAAACTCCAACCATGGGCAGAACAGAAGCTGGAGCCGACTTCGATTACGCCGGGAGCCTCGCGCCGCAAGAACGGACAGCGTAGCCGATTACCAGTCAGGTCATAGCCAACACCCGGCTGAGCTGGATCCGTTGGTGGACAAAAGTTCAGCTGCCCCTCGGGCCTGATTTAGCGTTATGCTGCGCTCGACCCAGTTACCGTAACAACCATTCCGGTTACTTTCTGCAGCCCGGAAGGGGCTGTTACTATCTCGTTGACGGCGTACGGGGCGATTTTCGCCGAAAGCGAGGTTCGAATGAGCATTTCCAGGCGAGGATTCATAGGAACCAGTGCGGCTCTGGGCGGGCTCGCGTCCGCAGCATCGGTGTCGGCGGAGACTACGAAAAAGCCAGTTCTGCCGACCCGAATCCTTGGACGAACCGGGGCCAAAGTCTCCATTCTGGGTTTTGGCTGCGGGAGCCGATTCCTTGCATATCATGAGGACGACAAGGCCATCGAGGCCTTAAACCACGCCCTCGATCTCGGCGTCACCTATGTCGATACGGCGTACGCTTATGGAAACGGCCGCAGCGAAACCCGAGTAGGGAAGGTGATGAGTACGCGCCGGAAAGAGGTCTTTCTCGCGACGAAGATGCAAGAGCGCGACGGCGAGAAGGTAAAGGCTATCATCGAAGGCAGTCTTAAGCGCTTGCAGACCGACCAACTCGACTTGATCCACATCCACGAACTGAAAGGTGAGGATGACCTGGCTCGGATCGAGGAAAAAGGAAATATTCTTGATGTCCTTCTGAATTTGCGCGACCAGAAGGTAACGCGGTTTATCGGCGTGACCTGCCACAAAGACCCGGCGGTTCTCAAGACGGCATTGGAGCGCCACGATTTCGACTGCACCCAATTCGCCCTGAATGCGGCGCTTGTTGGCATGAAGGTTGGTCAGGGTTCGCGTCTCGGGTCCATGGTGATGGATCCTGACGTCAAGACGAGCTTTGAGACTCTAGCTCTTCCGGTAGCGAAGGGCAAGAACATGGGCATCATCGGAATGAAGGTTTTCGCGGCAGATGGCTTGGTTGGCCAGGCAAAGCCGGAAGAGCTTCTGTACTACTCACTTTCGCTTCCCGTTTCGCTGGTGTCAGTCGGTATGCCCACCTTGGAGCATATTCAGGCAACCACCACATTGGCGCGGGACTTCCAGCCGCTTTCGGCAGACCACATGCGTGAATTGAGCGGCCGGCTTTCGAGCGCGAACAAGGCAGCATTGGACCTCTATCTCCAGCACCATCGCGACGAGTTTTCTCAAACGCACGTGAACGCCTGACGAACTTCGTTGGCTATGGCATTCGACTGGCACACAATTAGCACCGATGACACCGTAACACCTTTGTTGTTACTCCCCGTTCATCACGCAATCCGATAAGCTAACGCCATTCAAGTCTCGCCTCGAGTGGACACAGGTTCGCCCCTCGAGCGAGCCCTTGTCCGCACACTATGGCCACCGAGTTCGACAGACGCAGATTCATAAAAGCGGCAGCAGCAGCCACAACCTCGACTGCTTTGGGCAACAATCTTCAAACACCCTCGACGAGCAGCAAGCCCATCATTGGTATTCAGATCGGATCCGTTTCTTTCCTGGATGAAGGTGTCGAGAAGGTCCTCGATAACTTGCAGGAAAAAGCATGTGTGAATGCCCTTTTCATTGCTAGCTTCACGTATGGCCGCGGAATAGCGGGACGACAAATCAAAGGTTTTCCCTTCCCGGACCACGGAAAGCAGGAATACGATGACAATTTCCATGGCGGGAACTTTGCCACGCCGCATCCCCAGTTTTACAAAGACACGGTTCTAAAGGATACGAAAGCTCCGGATCACGGCAACGTAGACATTCTGGAGATGGTCATCCCTGCCGCCAAGAAGCGCGGAATCAAGACATATTGTTGGAGCGAGGACGTCTGGCGGACGGACGTGCCCAATGTTGAGAAGTGTCAGGAAGTCGACCTCTCCGGGCGCAGAGCGCGCACACTCTGCTTCAATAATCCCGATTACCATAACTTTCTACTCGGGCTGCAAGAGGATTTCACCCGATCTTACGAAATAGACGGCATCATGTGGGGATCGGAGCGATACGGCGCCTTCTGCAATTCATTCGAATCGATTGACCGTCCCAAAGGCAACGATCCGGCCCGCGCGACCTGCTTTTGTCAGTTTTGCCAGGCGAAAGCAAAGCAGAGGGGAATCCGGGTTGATCGTGCCATGGAAGGTTTCCGTGCGTTAGAAGCATGGGTCAATGAAACGCGAGCCGGCAAGCGGCCATCCGACGGCTACTGGGTAAGCTTTTGGCGTCCTGTTTCGCTATCCCGAG
>Ga0308175_100002482_pt1 | contig 12650 bp, 11 predicted proteins | sample PhyCR1_3_FD_203893 | JGI IMG/M metagenome (GOLD analysis project Ga0308175, IMG submission 203893) | Soil microbial communities from UC Gill Tract Community Farm, Albany, California, United States - DLSLS.C.R1 | ecosystem: Environmental > Terrestrial > Soil > Agricultural land | place: USA... | reverse complement strand
GCCCGTCGATCTCGCAGAAGTCGTACATCCGCACGAGACCGGCGTCGGCGCCGTCGGTGACGATGACGAAGTAGTACTCCTCGCCGGCCGCCTCGCGGGCCTTGTAGCCCTTCAGCCAGGCGAGTTGGGCGGCGACATCGGCGGTGGTGGGGTTGAGGTAGGTGTTGAGGCTGTCGTCGCCGCGCAGGCGGCAGATGTACTCGGCGTCGGCCTCGTCGGCGTTGACCAGGCGCAGGTGGGTGCGGAAGCCCGCGTCCAGGGCGGGCGAGGCTTCGATCATGCGACCTTCTCCGCGGAGAGGACGTTGCGGGCCGACGCCGCCCGCCAGGTCTCGAACATCTGCACGTAGGCGGCTTCCAGTCCGCGGGCGTAGGCGGCCTCGTCGCGGAGCGGGCCGCCGTCGAAGCCGGGGCGCACGCGGGCGCGCAATGCGCCGAGCGCGGCGGGGTCTTCCGCCAGGGCCAGGGCCGTCTCGACGAAGGCGTCCGGCGTCGTGGCGGCAAGCTCCGCCAGGCCTGCGCTGCGCAGGATCGTGCGGGCGTAGAAGCCGCCGAGGTTCGGGGGTTCGCCGACCATCGCCAGTACCGGCACGCCGTTGGAGAGCGCCTCCAGCGTGGTGGTCGAACCCGGGCACGGCCAGCCGTCGAGCATCAGGTCGACGTCCCGGAAGGCCTTGAAGTAGTCCTCGCCGGACGTGTGGCCGGCGAAGATCAGGCGCTCGGGGGCGACGCCGCGGGCCGCGAACTGGGCCTGGGTCTGGCGCTGCATCACCGGGTCGGCGAAGTAGCGGTACTTGAAGAGGAGCCGCGCGTCGGGCCTGCCGCGCAGGATGGCGGCCCAGGCGTCCATCGCCTCGGGGCTGAGCTTGGCCGGGTGGTTGAAGCTGCCGAACGTCACCTGGCCGCCGGCCAGCGCCGGGGTTGGCGCGGGCGGCAGGCGGCCCTCGGCGGGGCGAAACGGGGTGAATACGGCGGCGACGGGCCAGAGCTGCTCGACGTACTGGGCGGAGAGGTCCGGCGCGTCGTCGCAACCGGCGCTCAGCACGTAGTCGATCTGGGCGAGGCCGGTGGTCTGGAAGAAGTTGACGCCGGCCGCCTGCACCGGCGCGGGCTTGCGGGCGAAGACGCCCAGCCGTGAGCCGGCGGTATGGCCCCAGAGGTCGACAAGGACGTCGATGCGGTCCTGGCGGACCAACGCCGCCGCTGCGGCGTCATCCAGCTGACCGATCGGATGGATCGTGATGTGCGACGGCCAGGCGGTCTCGGTGGCGGCGTCGGCGGGATAGAGCACGACTTCGACGACCCCGGGGTCGTGGGCCTCGAAGATCGGCGTGACGAACTGGCGAAGCTGGCTGCCGGCGAAGTTGGGGGCGACGTATCCCACGCGCAGCTTGCGACCGGCGAGCGGCGGGCTGGCGTGCGGGGCCGGCGGCGGGACATTGGCGTAGCGATCGGCCCAGGCGCGGGCTTCAGCGCAGTGGCGCGCCTCGCCGTCCTGGCAGAACAGCTGGGCGTAGATCAGGAACTGGCGCATCGCCGGGCTGTCGAACTGCTCGGCGACAGCCCGGTAGACGGCGCTGGCCTCCTCGGCGCGGCCCTGGTGCTGCAGGGCCAGCGCATAGTTGGCGAAGGTCTGGCCGTCCTCGCGGCCGGCGGAGATCGCCATGGCCCAGGCGACCGAGGCCATGGCCACCTGGCCCTGGCCGTAGAGCGTGACGGCGATCTGGTTGGCGTAGTCGGCATCGGTGCGCAGGCGCGCGATGTCGGCGCCGCGGGCGCCAGCCACGGCGAGCGCGTGCAGGGTGCGCGCATCGGACAGCGCCTCGTCCGCCGCCGCCGGCTCGCCCAGCAAGAGGAGCGCGCTGGCCAGCCAGTAGCGGGTCTCGAAGTCTCCAGGCTCGCGGTCCACCTGGGCGGCGAACGCCCGCGCGGCGTCGGCCGCCCGGCCCTGCATCAGGGCGTCGCGGCCGGCGGCGACATCGGGATGCATGGGCTAGGCCTTGTTGACGGTGTTGGCCTTGATCCGGGCCGAGCCGTCGGCGGCGAGGTCGGCGCGGGTGTCGCCCAGGCTCAGCGGACCCTTGAGGCGCGCGTTGACGACATCGAGACCGGTCGGGCCCCTGTGGCGGCGCGCCATCAGGTAGCGCAGGGAGATGCGCTCATGGTCGGCGGCGTCCGGCTGGGTGCCGTGCAGGGTGCAGGCGTGCCACATGGCCGCGAAGCCCGCGCCGCCGGTCAGCACCTTCTGGCGCGCGACCGTGTCGCCCCAGGGCTTGTTCACATAGAGCCAGTCGGCGTCGCCGATGCGGGTCAGGTTGTGCGGGAAGACCGAGCCGCCCAGGAGGTGGCTGCCCTCCAGCAGATAGAGCGGCGCGTCGGCGCGGGTGACCGGGTGCAGGTAGACGTAGAGCGTGAGGAAGTCGGCCTCGCGCTGCTTGTAGTCGATCAGGTCCTGGTGGAAATCGATGCCGTAGAAGTAGGTCACGTCCCGGTGCTGCGGCTTCACATAGGCGCCCAGGTTGTTGACCGGGTTGCCCGCGATGCGCTGGCGCAGCCAGTCCGGGACCGAGCTCTGCGGGACGCCGCAGACGACCTTCTTGTTCAGGATCTCGTAGTTGGGGCCCAGCAGCGCGGTGACGCCGTCGACGATCTGGGGCGCCTGCTCGACGAAGCCCAGCATGTGGTCGAAGCGCTCGAGCAGGTTGCGGCCGGGCTTCGGGTTGACGCCGGTGTACTGCGGGTCGGCGTCGAACGCCTCTTCACTGTGGAACAGCGACGAGCCGAAATCACGGGTGCCCTTGATCGCGGCCAGGAGGTCGGCGCAGGCGGTCTTGTCCAGCGGCGTATCGAACAGGTGCGCGCCGTCGCGGCAGAAGTCCTCGATCACGGTCTCGGCGCGGACCGAGGGGGCGACGTCGCGGGCTTTCGGCAGGGCGGTCATCGGGCGGCTCTTGCGCAGTCTCTTGGGTCGCCCCGAGCAGGCCGCGATTTGGTTTAAGTCCCGGTTACCATGTTGCGGGTTCGACCGCTCTTGAGGCCGGTTGCGAGCTTGTGGCGCACCTCGCGGCGCACCCGGGCCGGCAGCGCCTGGCCCATCTCGTCCATGAAGGCCATGACCGCCGGCCGATCTCGCTGCGACAGGAACCGCAGAGCCCAGGAGAGCGCCTTCTCGACCATGTCGTCGCGGTCGCCAGCCAGCCGGCGGCAGAGCGGCAGGGTGCGCTCGGCGTCGCCGGCCCGCGCATTCAGGCCGACGGTGGCGACGAGGCTCAGGCGGCGCAGCCAGCGGTCGGGCGAGCGGGACCAGCCATCGACCAGCGCGTCGGAGACCTGGCCGTTCGCCCAGAGCGGTCCTGCGAGGATCGTCCCGAAGGCGTCGACGGCGTACCAGGAGGCGACCTGGCCCGCGAAGGCCTCCACCAATGTGGCGTCGGCCTGCGCAAAGGCGGCCGTATGGAAGCGGATCAACTCGTACGCCACCCATTTGCCGGTTTGGGCGGCCCGGCGCTCGTAGTCGCGCGCCAGGGCGACGACCTCCGCCGCGGGCGCGCTCTTGAGCCCGGCTGACCAGGCGCGGCGCACGGCGCGGACGGAGGGTGTGTCGCGTTTCGGGAGCCCGGCGATTTCGGCAAGAAGCGTGGGGGCGAGGTCGGCCGCGGCGGCCACGCGCTAGCCCAGCATGTCCCAGGCGAGCGGTTCGCCGCGCTTGAGGTCGCGGGCGGCGGGGCGGCCCAGCACCTCGTCGAGGTCGGCGGGCGGCAGGCCGTTGCCGGGGCGCACGGAGCGGACGTTGGCGCGGGTGAGCGGCTGGCCGGCGGCGACATCTGCGGTGACGTAGAGCGAGCGGCGGAACTGCTTGTTCGCCCGCTCCGAGCCCAGCAGGTCGTAGTGGGCGCGGCCGAGCGCGGTCCAGGCGTCCTTGCAGTCGCCCACCAGGCGGCTGAACTCGGCCGGCTCCAGGCTGAAGTCGGCGTCCGGGCCGCCGTCGGCGCGGGCCAGGGTGAAGTGCTTCTCGACGACGCTTGCGCCCATCGCGATGGCGGCCACGGCGGCCACCGTGCCGTGGGTGTGGTCGGAGAGGCCGATGGGGCTGTCGAAGCGCTCGGCCATGTCGGCGACGGTGCGCACGTTGGCGTCGCAGAGTTCGGCCGGGTAGCTGGAGACGCAGTGCAGCAGCACGACACCAGGCGCGCCGGCGCCAAGCGCGGCCATCCGCGCGGCCTGGATCTCCTCCAGGTTGGCCATGCCGGTGGAGATGATCAGCGGCTTGCCCTTGGCCGCGGCGTAGCGGATCAGCGGCAGGTCGACGGCCTCGAACGAGGCGATCTTGAAGGCCGGCGCGCCCAGGCTGTCCAAGAGGTCGACGGCGGTTTCGTCGAAGGGGCTGGAGAAGAGGGTGACGCCGCGCTGGGCGGCCCGCTCGAAGAGGGCCGCATGCCATTCGAACGGCGTCTGGGCCTCCTGGTAGAGGTCGTAGAGCGTGCGCCCGTCCCAAAGGCCGCCGGTGATCCGGAACTCCGGGCGGTCGACATCGAGGGTGATGGTGTCGGCGGTGTAGGTCTGGATCTTGATCGCGTCGCAACCGGTGGCGGCGGCCGCGTCGATCATGGTCAGCGCCCGGTCCAGGCTGCCGTTGTGGTTGCCGGATAGCTCGCAGATCACGTAGGGCGGCTCGTCCGCCCCGATACGGCGGCCGGCGATCTCGACGTGCGGAAAGGCGCTCATCGGCGCCCAGTCTAGGCCGGGGCCGTTGCGCCGTCCTTAACTATGCGGCCTCAGAGCGTGGACGGCGGCGGCAGCGCGTGGTCGCCCTTGCCATGGGCGACGACGCCGAGCGCGACGCCGGTGCCCAGCCCGATCATCGCCAGGGTCGAAAACAGCCGCAGGCCCACGCCGAGGGCGAGCCCCGCGCCGACCGCGGCGCCGACGAGGGCGACCACGCCGGCGATCTTAGCCTTCTCCATGTCCTGCATCGCGCATCTCCGGAATCGCCCCTACATTACGGCGATGGCTGAAGATCGTTCCGAAACCGCCCTCGGGCCGCGCACCGTACGCTGCCTCATCATCGGCTCCGGCCCCGCCGGCTACACCGCCGCCGTCTATGCCGCGCGCGCCCTGCTGAACCCCGTGATGATCCAGGGCATCCAGCCCGGCGGGCAGCTGACCATCACCACCGACGTTGAGAACTATCCAGGCTTCGCCGACGTCATCCAGGGCCCCTGGCTGATGGAGCAGATGGAGGCCCAGGCGCGCCACGTCGGGACCGAGATCGTGCACGACATCGTCACCAAGGCCGACCTGTCGAAGCGGCCGTTCCGGCTGGAGACCGACAGCGGCCAGGTCTGGCTGGCCGAGACCCTGATCATCGCCACCGGCGCCCAGGCCAAGTGGCTGGACCTGCCCACCGAACAGACGTTCCGGGGCTTCGGCGTTTCGGCCTGCGCCACCTGCGACGGCTTCTTCTACCGCGGCAAGGAGGTCGTGGTGGTCGGCGGCGGCAACACCGCCGTCGAGGAGGCGCTGTACCTGACCAACTTCGCCTCGAAGGTGACCGTCGTCCACCGGCGCGACGAGTTCCGCGCTGAGCGGATCCTGCAGGAGCGCCTGTTCGCCAACGCGAAGATCGAGGTCGTCTGGAACGCCGCCATCGACGCGGTGCTGGGCGCGACGGACCCGATGGGCGTCACCGGCGTGTGGCTGAAGGACAGCCGCACCGGCGAGACCCGCGAAATCGCCTGCGACGGCGTGTTCATCGCCATCGGCCACGCGCCCTCCTCCGAGCTCTTCAAGGGCCAGCTGGAGATGGACGGCTCGGGCTATCTGAAGGTGAGGCCGGGCGCAGCCTCGACGGCGATCCGTGGGGTCTATGCCTGCGGCGACGTCACCGACGACGTCTATCGCCAGGCGGTGACCGCGGCCGGCATGGGCTGCATGGCCGCGCTGGAGGCCGTGCGCTTCCTGGCCGAGGAAGACCACGCCCGGGCGCACCATCCGATCAGCCATGCCGAGGCCGAGAAGATCGGCGCCTGGTAGGCCGGTTTCCGGCCCAGCTCACAATACCGCCCGAATCCGCCGTCAAGGGGAAACCTGGCGCGCCCGTCAAATGTTGGGGCGTCGGACCAAGCTGGCGATGCGTGACAGTGAACGATACGAGGCCCAGGCGCAGCTGGTGCTGCGCATGGCCACCCGCGCCGAGAGCCCGGCCGAGAAGCAGGTGTTCCTGAACATCGCCGACGGCTGGAAGAAGCTCGCCGAGGAAGCGGCGCGCAACGAGCGCCAGCGCGAGCCGCTGCGTCCGCGCGAGGCCCGCAGCTTCAATCCGAAGAACGGCGACTAGGGCCCCGGCGCGCGCTAGGCTCCGCGCCATGATCCGCTATGCCCGCGCCGGCGATCATCCCGGCATCGACGACGTGGTGCGCGCCGCCTTTGGCCGCGGCGACGAGGCCGCGCTGACCCAGCGCCTGCGCGCCGAGGAGGACACGCTGTTCGAGCTGGTGGCGGCCGAGGGCGAGGCCATCGTCGGCCACATCCTGATGAGCCGCCTGTGGGCCGACAGCGACGGGCTATATGCGGCGCTGGCGCCGCTCTCGGTGCGGCCGGACCGTCAGCGCGAGGGCCTGGGCTCGGCGCTGGTGCGCGCCAGCCTGGAAAGCGCCCGCGAGTTCGGCTGCCAGGGTGTGCTGGTGCTGGGCGACCCGGCCTACTACGGCCGTTTCGGCTTCTCGGCCGACCATGCGCGGGACGTCTCGAGCCCCTTCAAGGGCCTGGCGGCGTTCCAGGCGCTGCCGCTGGAGGAGCTGGCGTTCGCCCGACCGCTGACGGTGGTCTACGCGGACGCGTTCGGGGCGGCCTAGTTCGAGCCGCCGCCCAGCTGCTGGGACGCGGCGGGCCGGCCGGCCGCCGTCGCCGAGGGCGCGTCACCCTTCTCCATCGCCGCCAGGCTGTCGTTGATCTTCTTGATCTCGTCCGGCGTGGGCTGGCGGCGCGAGGCGAAAATGGCGCCGGTCATGTGCGCGCGTTCGACGCCGGTCGGCGTGGTCGGCGGGTCGAGCACGGTGTAGGTGCGCACCTCGCCGGCGACGGCCAGGGTGATCTTGCGCTCCACAGGCGCCGGCGGCCCGCCCAGCAGGCCCTGGGTGCGCGGGTCGACGCTGGCGAGGAGGGCCGGCGACAGATAGGCCTCGCGGCCGGCGTAGTGGCCGGTGAAGGCCGGCGGCTCGCCCCACGGGCCGGTCCAGCGGTAGAAGATGTGCTGACCCACCTGGGTCATCTTGACCAGCGTCGGGGCCCAGTAGGGCGCGACGTAGGCGGCGTGATAGTGCGTGGCCGAGCCCACGTCCTTGTCGACGAAGCCGGCCAGCGCGTGCCTAGCCACCTCTTCGGCGCGCCGCCAGAAGGCCGGCTGGGGCGAGAAGCGCAGGGCGCCGTCGCAGGTGAAGGTGAACTGGCACCCGGTGGGCAGCCCGGCACCCTGGTAGACCACCCCGCAGATCGACTTCGGGTACGCCGGGTGGCGCACGCGGTTCAGCACCACCTGCGCCACCGCCTCCTGGCCCTTCAGGGGCTCGCGGGCGGCCTCGTAGTAGATCGCCTGGGTCATGCAGTGCAGGGCGCGGGCGCTGTCGTCGGCGTCGGCCTGCAGCACGAAGGGACGCATGGGCCGGATCGGCAGGCCCGAGAAGGGCCGCAGGTTGTTCACCGCCACCGCGGTCTGGGCGTCGTCCTGCTGGATGCCGAGGTCGGGGGCCCGCTTGAGGTCCAGGCTGGCCCAGCCCAGCGGCCGGCCCCAGGCGTCCGGGCGGCGCAGCGCCGGGTCGTGGCGGCGGGCCAGGCCGCGGACGGCGGGATCGAAACGGGACGTCTGGCCGATCAGCGCCTGGTCGGAGAGGTCGGCGACGGCCAGGCCGTGGGCGGCGTCAGGCGCACGGGCGCCCTCGCGCGCGCACCCCGTGAGCGCGGCGATCGCAACGGCCGTCGCCAGTCCGGCGCGGCGCCATCTGTCGATCCGCAGGCGTATGTGCCGTCTTCCCTTCCTTGGGCCCCGAAGGGCCTACACCCACCGCCTGGCGCGGATTGGGCGGCAATCCGGCCAAATCTTGTAACAGCGCCGCCTCATTCCGCGGCCGCATTACCCATTACCCCAAGGTTGCGCCGGATCGCCAGCGCTCCCATTCTGGGCCGCACAGGCGAAGCCTGCAGTTTGCGTGCCGGGGGGATGGTCTGATGACCCCGTCAAGTTGGCCGTTGCGCATCGCGCCCCGCCGCACGGCGCCGCTGTGGCGCGCGGCCGCCATCAGCGCGGGTTCGCTGGCCGCCGCGGTGCTGGCGCGAGGCGCGTTCCTGGGCTTCGACAACGCCGCCGGCTTCTCGGTCACCTTCTTCCCCGCCTTCATCGTCACGACGCTGTACGCCGGCCCGCGCTGGGGTTGGGCGACGCTGGCGGCGGCCCTGGCCGTCGGTCTCGCGACGCCCGGCTCGGTGCCCACGTCCCTGCCCCGCTGGGGCGTCATCGTGATGTTCGCCTTCTCCGGCGTGCTGACGGTGCTGGTCGCCTCGGCGCTGCGCGAGGCGATGTTGCGGCTGGAGGAAGCGCAGGCGGTCGAGGCGAAAGTGCTGGCCGACCTCGAGGTCACCGAGGCGCGGTTCCGCACCTTGGCCGACAGCGCGCCGGTCCTGATGTGGGTCTCCAGGCTCGACGGCCGCCGCGAGTTCGTGAACAGCGCCTTCGTGGCGTTCGTGGGCGTGGATTACGAGGCGGCGCTGGGCTTCGACTGGCGCAGCTTTGTCCATCCTGACGATGCGCCGCGCATCGCCGTCGACGAGGCGCGCACCGAGGCCGAGGGCGGGGACTTCGTCTGGGAGGCGCGCTACCGCCGCGCCGACGGCCAGTGGCGCTGGATCCGCTCGATCTCGAAGCGGCGCCATGGGCCGGACGGCGAGCTGATGGGCTACATCGGCGTCGGCTACGACATCACCGAGGCCAAGCAAGCCCAGGTCGACCTGGAGCGGATCAACGACCTCCTGGCCGAGCGGATCGAGGCCGCGCTGGCCGAACGCGACCAGGCGGAAGAGGCGCTGCACCGGGCGCAGAAGCTGGAAGCCGTGGGCCAGTTGACCGGCGGGGTGGCGCACGACTTCAACAACCTGCTGACGGTGATCATCGGGGCGCTGGACCTGATGCAGCGCCATCCGGGCGACGCGACGCGCCGCGAGCGGATGATCGAGGCCGCCCAGGGCGCGGCGCGGCGCGGCGAGCGGCTGACCCAGCAGCTGCTGGCGTTCTCGCGGCGCCAGGCGCTGAAACCCGAACGCGTCGTGGTCGACGACCTGCTGAAGGAGAGCGAGCCCCTGCTGCGCCGCGCCGTCGGCGAGGCGGTGAACCTAGCGGTGGCGCCGGGCGCGGCGGGCGTTGCGGCCGACATCGACACCAGCCAGTTCGACGCGGCGGTGATGAACCTGGTGGTCAACGCCCGCGACGCCACGCCGGCGGGCGGGCGGATCCGCGTGGAAACCGCGCTCTGCCGGCTGGCGGGCGGCGAGGCCGAGGGCGCCCCGGCCGGCGACTACGTCTGCGTCCTGGTGCACGACACCGGCGAGGGGATGGACGGCGACACCGCCGCGCGCGTCTTCGAGCCCTTCTTCACCACCAAGGAGCCCGGCCGCGGCACCGGCCTTGGCCTCTCCCAGGTCTACGGTTTCGCCCGGCAGAGCGGCGGGGCCGCCGCCGTGGAGAGCGAGCCCGGCAAGGGCGCCACGATCCGCATCTACCTGCCTGTCGCCCGCAGCGAAGGCGCCCAGGCCGCCGCCGTCGCGCCCTCGGCCAAGCGCCGCGCCGCGGCGGCGCGCCGGGTGCTGCTGGTCGAGGACGAAGTCAGCGTGGGCGACATGGTCGAGGCGATGCTGACGGACCTCGGCCACGAGGTGTTGCGGGCCGAGGCGGCGCCGGGCGCGCTAGCGATCCTGAAGCGCCGCACGCGGATCGACCTCCTGCTCACCGACCTGATCATGCCGGGCGGCAAGACCGGCGTCGAGCTGGCGCGGGAGGCGGCCGAACTGCGGCCGGGCCTGCCGGTGATCCTCTCGTCCGGCTACACCGGCGACGCTCTGGGCGAGGCGGAGGACACCCCCTGGCCGCTACTGGCCAAGCCCTACAGCGCCGACGCCCTGGCCGCGGCCATCGAGGCCGTCATCGGAAGGGCTCCCGAAACCGTGTAGCGCTTCGTGACTTGCGCCGGCCGCGCTCCGCGCTATATGGTGTCCAGGCTTTTGCTCCAAGTGAGCATAAGTTACGCCAGGGAAGCTTCACCGGAACAGCCCTCTGGCGTTTTATTGGACCAAGAAATGCTCATTTTGAGCATAAGGGAGGGTCCCGATGGCCGCCGATGGCTTCCAGTTCGCCTTCACCCCCGAGGTCGAAGCCGCGACCGCCCCGGCCTGGGAGAAGGTCCGCGGCCACGTCACGCCGATGGAATGGCGCGCCCATGCCCCGCTGATCGAGGCGATCAACCGCCTGAAGGCCGAGAAGGACGCGGTCATCCTGGCGCACAACTACATGACGCCGGAGATCTTCCACGGCGTCGGCGACTTCGTGGGCGACAGCCTGGGCCTGGCCAAGGAAGCGGCCCGCGCCAAGGCCCGCGTGATCGTCCAGGCGGGCGTGCATTTCATGGCCGAGACCTCGAAGGTCCTGTCGCCTGAGAAGACCGTCCTGATCCCCGACTTGCGCGCCGGCTGCAGCCTGGCGTCGTCGATCACCGGCGCCGACGTGCGCCTGATCAAGCAGCGCTATCCCGGCGTGCCGGTGGTGACCTACGTCAACACCACCGCCGAGGTGAAGGCCGAGACCGACATCTGCTGCACGTCGGCCAACGCCGTGCAGGTGGTCGAGGAGGCCGCGCGCCTGTTCGGGACCGACCGCGTGATCCTGATCCCCGACGAGTTCCTGGCCCGCAACGTGGCGCGGCAGACGCCGGTGAAGATCGTCGCCTGGGCCGGCCGCTGCGAGGTCCACGAGCGCTTCACCGCCGACGACATCCGCGAACTGCGCGAGGCCTATCCGGATGCCGAAGTCCTGGCGCACCCCGAGTGCCCGACCGAGGTGATCGAGCTCTCCGACTTCACCGGCTCGACCCAGGCGATGAACGACTACGTGCTGACGCGGAAACCCAAGCGGGTGGTGCTGATCACCGAGTGCTCGATGGCCGACAACGTGGCCGCCGACGCACGGGAGACCGAGTTCGTGCGGCCCTGCAACCTCTGCCCGCACATGAAGCGGATCACGCTGGAGAACATCTACGACGCGCTCCTGAACGGCCGCCACGAAGTGACGGTGGACCCGGCCATCGCCGAACGCGCGCGGCTGGCCGTGCAGCGCATGGTCGACCTGCCGCCGCCATCGCGGCCCGCGCGCTATGATCTGGTGAAGGCCCGCCACCACGTGGACGTGGAGCTGATCTGATGAGCCGCGTCCACCACGACGGGGTCATCGTCGTCGGCGCCGGGCTGGCCGGGCTGTCGGCGGCCCTGGCGGCCACGCCGCGCAAGGTGCTGCTGCTCACCGACGCGCCCCTGAACCACGGCTGCTCGTCGGCCTGGGCGCAGGGCGGCATGGCCGCGGCGCTCTCCGAGGGCGATGCGCCCGAGGCGCACGCGGCGGACACGATCGCCGCCGGCGCGGGTTTGACGGATCCGGCGATGGCGCGGCTGCTGGCGCAGGAGGGCCCGGCGGCGGTGCGCGCCTTGGCCGAGCTCGGCGCCCCGTTCGACCGCGACGCGGCGGGCGGCTTCGCCCAGAGCCTGGAGGCGGCCCACTCCCGGCCTCGCGTGGCGCGGGTGAAGGGCGACCAGGCCGGCCGGGCGATCATGGAGGCGGTGACCGCCCGCGCGCTGGCCGCCCGCCATATCGAGGTGCGCGTCGGCCACCGGCTGCGCGGCCTGTTGCAGGACGCCGCCGGCCGTGTGCGAGGCGTCGTGGCCGAGCATGACGGCCGAGCGGTCGAGATCACGGCCGCGGCGGTCGTACTGGCGACCGGTGGGATCGGCGGGCTCTATGCGGTGACCACGACGCCGGCCGAGCTGCAGGGCGAGGGCCTGGCGTTGGCGGCGCTGGCCGGGGCCGTGATCGCCGACCCCGAGTTCGTGCAGTTCCACCCGACGGCCATGGACCTGGGCGTCGACCCGGCGCCGCTGGCGACCGAGGCGTTGCGCGGCGAAGGCGCGGTGCTGATCGACGGCGAGGGCCGCCGCTTCATGGCCGCCTATCACCCAGCCGCCGAGTTGGCGCCGCGCGACGTGGTGGCCCGCGCCATCCATGCCGAGCGGCAGGCCGGACGCGGCGCGTTCCTGGACGCCCGCGCCGCCGTGGGCGAAGCGTTCCCGCACGAGTTCCCGGCGGTGTTCGCCGCGTGCCTGGCAGGTGGGGTCGATCCGCGCACCCAGCCGATCCCGGTCGCGCCGGCCTGCCACTACCACATGGGCGGGATCGCGACAGACGCCGAGGGGCGCGCGTCCCTGCCCGGCCTCTACGCCGCCGGCGAGTGCGCCTCGACAGGCGTGCATGGCGCGAACCGGCTGGCGTCGAACTCGCTGGTGGAGGCCGCGGTGTTCGGGGCCCGCGCCGGACGCGCCGCGGCGGCCGAGACCGAGCCCGCG
>Ga0308175_100002480_pt1 | contig 12655 bp, 12 predicted proteins | sample PhyCR1_3_FD_203893 | JGI IMG/M metagenome (GOLD analysis project Ga0308175, IMG submission 203893) | Soil microbial communities from UC Gill Tract Community Farm, Albany, California, United States - DLSLS.C.R1 | ecosystem: Environmental > Terrestrial > Soil > Agricultural land | place: USA... | reverse complement strand
GTGTTCCTGGTGGACACCACGACCTCACCCTCGGATACGCAGCGGCTGAAGCTCATCAACCTCTCAACAGGCAACGCCGCTCCGCACGCGCCCGGCGTGGTGGTCTGGGCCGGCCGCAAGGCCGAGGATCCACCGTCCGTCGTCGCGGCTCGCGCGGTGATGATCGGCGATACCGAGGACGAATACCGCCGCCTGCTCTACGTCGCGATGACGCGCGCCGCCGACCGCCTGATCGTCGGCGGCTGCCTGCCCGGCAACATGCGAAGCGTCCGGCCACTCTCATGGTACGATTTGATCACCAAGGGGCTCGAAGGGTCCGATCTGCAGCGTCAGGAAATCGAGACGACCATCGGCCGGGTGAAGCGCTACACGCGCCCCGACGAGACCGCGCCGCAGGCCGCGCCGGCCGCCGCCGCGACACCGCCGGCCCCGCTGGTGCTGCCTAGCTGGCTGCTGACCCCGGCGCAGCCGGAGCTGCCGGCGGAAAGTTTTGTGCGGCCATCCGATGCCGCGGAGGACGGCAGCCACAAGGTCCGGACCGCCGAATCGCTGACGCAGCGCGCCCGCGCGCTGCAGCACGGCACGCTGGTGCACCGGCTGCTGCAGTCGCTGCCCGATATGCCCGCCCCGCGCCGCCGCGAAGCCGCGCTGGCCTATCTGGCGCGCAATGCGGCTGGCTGGAGCGAGGAGGAGCGGCAGGCGCTGGCCGAACGCACGCTGGCCCTGATCGCGGATCCGCGTTTCGCGCCGGTATTCGCGCCCGGCAGCCGGGCTGAGGTCTCGATCGTCGGGCGGCTGGAGCGCCCGCCCGGCCGGCCGGCGCTGGTGTCCGGGCAGATCGACCGCCTCGTCGTGACCACAAGCGAGGTCCTGATCGTCGATTTCAAGACCAACCATGCCCCGCCGGGCCGTTTGGAGGAGGCGCCGAAGAGCTATGTCCGCCAGCTCGCGCTGTATCGGGCGGTGCTGAGCAAGCTTTATCCCCAGCTCGCGGTCCGCGCCGCGCTGCTTTGGACCGAAACCGCTGAATTGATGGAGATTTCGGCCCCCGCGCTGGAGGCCGAGCTGGCATCCATCATCTCGGCGTGAGCCGTGCTTGACCCGGCAGGATCGCGTTCATAGGTTTGCTCCATCATCCCCGGACGCGATTCTCATCCGCGCCCCTTCATTCCTAACCAGACGAGGTATTTCCCATGGCCGTTGGCAAGGTTTCTGACGCCGATTTCGAAGCCGAAGTGCTCAAAGCGCAAGGGCCTGTCGTGGTCGATTTCTGGGCCGAGTGGTGTGGCCCGTGCCGCATGATTGCCCCGGCGCTGGACGAGATTTCCGGCACGATGGGCGACAAGGTCAAGATCGTGAAACTGAACGTTGACGAGAGCCCGAAGACGGCCTCGAAGTACGGCGTGATGTCGATCCCGACCCTGATGATCTTCAAGGGCGGCGAGATGGCTTCCCGCCAGGTCGGCGCCGCGCCGAAGGCGAAGCTGCAGCAGTGGATCACCGCGGCGGTCTGATCGCTGAAGGAAGACAATTTTTTTGAACTCACGGCCGGCGATTTGCCGGCCGTTGCGTTGAGACGGTATGTCTCGCGTTGACGAATCCCCGAACCTGCCGGCTGGAAAGGTTCGCCGAACTGCCGCTCCACTCGCGGCGATGGAAGCGCGCTCGGTCGATGCGATACCGCGCGGCACGGAATGGCAGTACGAGCCGAAATGGGATGGCTTTCGTTGCCTGCTGTATCGCCGGGGTGAGACCGTCGAACTCCGGTCCAAATCGGGCGAGGATCTCACCCGCTATTTTCCTGAACTGGTCCACGCGGCGCTGACATTGAAGGAGACCAGCTTTCTCCTCGACGGCGAGATCGTGGTGCCGCACGGCAAAGCGTTTTCGTTCGACGAGCTGTTGCAGCGGATTCATCCCGCCGCGAGCCGGGTCAGGAAATTGTCACTGGAAACGCCGGCGTTGTTTCTCGCCTTTGACCTGCTGGCGACGGCGAAAGACCAGAAGCTCGCGGCATCGCCCCTGCATAAGCGGCGCCCGGCACTGGAAGCGTTTGCGAAAACCCGGTTCAAATCCCACCCGACGTTCCGCCTGTCGCCGGCGACCGCCAGCTACGCGACCGCGCAGAAATGGCTGAAGCAATCCGGCGGCGGGTCCGATGGCGTGATCGCCAAGCGTATCGACCTGCCCTATCAGGCCGGCAATCGCGACGGCATGCAGAAGATCAAGAGATTCCGCAGCGCCGATTGCGTGATCGGCGGCTTCCGCTACGCCACCAACAAGGTGACGAATCGCAAGGTCGTGGGTTCGCTGCTGCTTGGTCTCTACGACGATGACGGACTTCTACATCACGTCGGCTTCACCTCCGCCATCAAGCAGGCGGACAAGCCGGCGCTGACCGACAAGCTCGAACCACTGATCGCAACGCCGGGCTTCACCGGCAATGCGCCGGGCGGACCGAGCCGGTGGTCGACCGAGCGATCCGCAAAATGGTGTCCGCTGAAGCCGAAGCTCGTGATCGAGGTCTGCTACGATCATTTCAGCGGAGAACGGTTTCGCCACGGCACTTCGATCCTGCGCTGGCGGCCGGACAAGGCGCCGCGGCAGTGCGGCTTCGACCAGCTCCGGCAAAAGGCAGCCGACCCAATGAAACTGCTGAAGTGAAATGGTCGCTGCCCGGAACGAGGCCAAATTCTTCAGGCAATCCATCCCGTCGCCAGCGCATGCGCCAGTTCGGGATGGCCGTTCTTCCTCGCCAGCGACGCCACCGCCTCGTGGTCGTACGGCACATGCCGGAACGAGACGCGCCAGCCGCCCGCCGCAAGTTCGAGGATCGCGTAGCGCGCATCGGGCGTGCCGGCTTCAACGACATGCGGAAACGGATGGACATCGCGATAGCCGGGCGAGCCGACGCTACCGGGATTGACGATCAACCGCCCGTCACGAAGCCTGACCGCGCGCGCGATGTGGGTGTGTGCGCAAAGGATCAGCGATTGCGTGATGCCGTGCGCATATTTTTCGATTGTCTCAAGTAATGAGATTCGTAACGCCCCGTCGGGCAGTACCGTCTCCAGCCAGTAGATCTCGTCGTTGTCAGGCGTGGCGTGGCAAAGAAAGACTTGACCGCGGAACACGGCTGTCCTCGGCACCGCGCGCAGCCAGTCGAGATGACGCGCGTCGAGCTATGCATGGGCCGGCCGGTCCCATGAGCCCATCTTTTCCGGCGGCCGATCGATTAGATAGCGATCGTGATTGCCGAGCACGTGGACGGCATCCAGCGCCATCAGCGTATCCATGGTTCGCCGTGCGTCGAGTGGGCCGCTCGCCATGTCGCCGAGATGGACGATGTCGCTTATGCCTTGCGCGCGGATATCGGCTAGCACCGCGTCGAGCGCGAGATAGTTTCCGTGCACGTCGGCGATGGCGGCAAAACGCATGCGGGCTCCCTTTGCTGGCCAAAGTGGTTGTACGACCGTGCAAAAACCATGACAGGTCATTTAACTCATTTGGGTGAAACCGGCCGGCAACATACTGCTTAGGTTCTAGGGCGAAACCCGGTTCTGACTCGCAGTCAGCACAAGCCTCAGTTAGTATTTTAGAACCACCGGGGCTGGATCGTTCTTAAGCAATCAATATTTCTTCCCGGGTCGCCGCTGGAAGCAATTCCAGCGGCATTTCATTTTCAGCTCAGACTTATCCCGGCGGCGTGCCGTTGATCGCCAGAACATGTCCGGCGAGATAGAGCGAGCCTGTGATCATAATGCGCGGCGGCACTTCATAAGCAAGCCGCGACAACGCCTGCAACGCCGCCTCGATACCAGCAGCGTTTTCCACGCGCATGCCGAGCGCGCGCGCCGCATCTGCCAATCGATCCGGCGGCATCGCATTGTCGCGATCGGGTATCGGCACGGCGATGATATGCCGCGTCAGGCCGGCGAAGTTGGCGAGAAATGCTCCGGCATCCTTGTTGGCCATCATGCCTGCGATCACCACCAGCGGTCGCGACACGCGTTCTTCGAGATCGCCGAGCGCGGCCGCCGCAACGCGACCGCCTTCCGCATTGTGCCCGCCGTCTAGCCAGATCTCGCAGCCCTTCGGACCCTGATCCGCCAGCGCACCCGCGACCAGCCGCTGCATTCGCGCCGGCCATTCAGCGCCGACGATGCCAGCTTCGAACGCTCCCATTCCGATCTTGAACGATTCGATCGCGCGCAGCGTTGCGATGGCGAGACCGGCATTATCGAACTGATGCCGGCCAAATAACTTCGGCGCCGCCAGATCCATCAGGCCGCGTTCGTCCTGATAGACCAGACGTCCGCGCTCGACGCTGACATGCCATTGCTGCCCCGCCGCATGCAGCGGCGCGCGCACGCGCCTGGCTTGCGCTTCGATCACCGCCATCGCCTCCGGCGTCTGCTCGGCGCAAATCACCGGCACACCGCGCTTGATGATGGCGGCCTTCTCGCCGGCGATGGCAGCCAGCGTATCGCCGAGGAATTCCATGTGATCCATGCTGACCGGCGTGATGACAGTCGCGACAGGCCGATCGATGACGTTGGTGGCGTCGAGCCGACCACCAAGACCGGTTTCCAGCAGCACCACATCGGCCTCGTGCTCCGCGAACAGACAAAATGCCGCCGCGGTCTCCATCTCGAAAATCGTGATGGGTTCGCCCGCGTTGACCTGCTCGCAATGCTCCAGCACCCGCCGCAACTCGGCATCTTCCGCGAGCCGGCCGCCGCCCGCCTCGCCGATGCGAAAGCATTCGTTGATGCGGACCAGATAGGGCGAGGTGTAGACGTGCACGCGCAAGCCCGCGGCTTCGAGTGCCGCACGCAGATAGGCGATCGTGGAGCCCTTGCCGTTGGTGCCGGCGATGTGGATCACCGGCGGCAGCAGCCGCTCCGGATGATCAAGACGTTCCAGCAGGCGGTGCACGCGATCGAGACTGAGATCGATCTGCTTCGGATGCAGCGCGGAGAGCCGCGCGATCAATTCATCGAGCGGCCGGGGATTGTCGGCAGGCAGGTTCACGCGTGCGGCGCTGCCGGCACGGCTTCCGGCGCGGCGACAATCTGAGCGGGGTCCGTGACCTGCGCGGCAGGCTTCGAGGCAACTTCAAGTGCCGGCGATTTGGTCAAGAGCCGGCACAACCGCGCCAGCGTCGGGCGCATCTCGTGCCGATGCACGACCATGTCGACCATGCCGTGATCGAGCAGATATTCGGCGCGCTGAAATCCTTCCGGCAGTTTCTCTCGGATGGTCTGTTCGATGACGCGCGCGCCGGCAAAGCCGATCAGCGCGCCCGGCTCGGCGATCTGCACGTCGCCCAGCATGGCGTAGGATGCGGTGACACCGCCGGTGGTCGGGTTGGTCAGCACCACGATGTAGGGCAGTTTGGCTTCGCGCAGCATCTGTACGCCGACGGTGGTCCGCGGCATCTGCATCAGCGACAAGATGCCTTCCTGCATCCGCGCGCCGCCCGAGGCCGCGAACATGATGAAGGGCGACTTCTTCTCGACCGCAAGCTCAAGCCCGCGCACGATCGCCTCGCCCGCGGCCATGCCGAGGGAGCCGCCCATGAAATCGAAATCCTGCACGGCGACGACGACGCCGGCGCCTTCCAGCTTGCCGTAGCCGACCTTGATGGCGTCGTTCAGCCCGGTCTTGGCGCGTGCGTCCTTGATGCGGTCGACATATTTACGCTCGTCGCGGAACTTGAGCGGATCGGCCGTCACTTCCGGCAGCGCGATGTCGTACCAGGTCTCGTTGTCGAAGATCGACTTCAGCCGCGCCACGGCACCCATGCGCATGTGGTAGTTCGAGCCGGGGATGACGAACTGGTTGGCCTCGACGTCCTTGTAGAACACGAGCTGCCCGGAATCCGGGCACTTGATCCACAAATTCTCTGGCGTCTCGCGGCGCAGGATGTTGCGGATTTTCGGCCGGACGACATTGGTGAGCCAGTTCATGTTTCGCTCCGAAATGCGGTTAAGCGCATCGTTTGGAATATATGGCGGCCCAGGCTCAGCCCAACAAGCCGCGACTCACGCCTATTCCACGCAAATATGGCTTATTCTGCGGCCTGTTTCGCGCCCCTTACGCCCTGCGCCAGGGCGGACGCCAGATCGGCGACCGCGCCGACGGTCTTCGACGTCGCGCGGCCCTCGCCATCGAGGCTGGCGTAGAGCGCATCGACCAGCGCGGTGCCGACCACGGCGCCATTGGCCTTTTCGGCAATCGCCCGCGCCGCATCCGGTGTGCGGATGCCGAAGCCGACGCAGACCGGCAGTTTGGTATGCCGCTTGATACGGGCGACGGCCTCGCCGACGACATTGGAGTCAGCGGCCGCGCCGCCGGTGATACCGGCGATGGAAACGTAGTAGACAAAGCCGGAGGTGTTCGCGAGCACCGCGGGCAGGCGCTTGTCGTCGGTGGTCGGCGTCGCCAGGCGGATGAAATTCAGCCCCGCCTTCATCGCGGGAATGCACAGTTCGGTATCTTCCTCGGGCGGCAGGTCGACGATAATCAGACCGTCGACGCCGGCGGCCTTCGCGTCGGCCAGGAATTTGTCGACGCCGTAGATATAGATCGGATTGTAGTAACCCATCAGCACCAGCGGCGTCGTGTCGTCGTCCTTGCGGAAGTCGTGGACCATTTCCAGCGTCTTCTTCAAGGTCATGCCGATCTTCAGCGCACGCAGGCCGGCCGCCTGGATCGACGGCCCATCCGCCATCGGATCGGTAAAGGGGATGCCTAACTCGATGATATCGGCGCCCGCTTTCGGCAGCGCCTTGATGATGTCGAGCGACGTCTTGGGATCGGGATCGCCGGCCATGACATAGGTGACGAATGCCGGACGGCCCTGCTTTTTGAGTTCGGCAAATCGTGCGTCGATGCGGGTGGTCACTTCTTCCTGCCCTTCAGAATTTCCGTGATTTGCGGAATGTCCTTGTCGCCGCGGCCGGAGAGATTGACGACCATGAGATGATCTCGCGGGCGTTTCGGCGCGAGTTCCATCACCTTGGCGATGGCGTGCGCCGGCTCCAGGGCCGGCGGAATGCCTTCCAGCCGCGTCAGCAACTGGAACGCTGCCAGCGCCTCCTCGTCGGTCGCGGAGAGATAGGTGACGCGGCCGGTTTCGTGCAGCCAGGAATGCTCCGGACCGATGCCGGGATAATCCAGCCCCGCCGAGATCGAATGCGCGTCCTGGATCTGGCCGTCCTCGTCCATCAGCAAATAGGTACGGTTGCCGTGCAGCACGCCCGGACGGCCGCCGGCGATCGAGGCGGCGTGAAGCTGCGTCAGCCCGTGGCCGGCGGCTTCGACGCCGAAGATCTCGACGGCGGGATCGTCGAGGAAGGGGTGAAACAGGCCCATCGCGTTGGAGCCGCCGCCGATGCAGGCGACCAGCGAATCCGGCAGCCGGCCCTCGATCTCCTGCATCTGCGTGCGCGTCTCGTCGCCGATCACCGACTGGAAGTCGCGCACCATCATCGGATAGGGATGCGGACCCGCCACCGTGCCGATGCAGTAGAACGTGTCGTGCACGTTGGTGACCCAGTCACGCAGCGCGTCGTTCATCGCGTCCTTCAGCGTACGCGCGCCAGACTGCACGGGGACGACCTTGGCGCCCAGCATTTCCATGCGGATCACGTTGGGCTGCTGCCGCTCGACGTCGACCGCGCCCATATAGACAACGCAATCCAGCCCGAACCGCGCGCACAGCGTGGCGGTGGCGACGCCGTGCTGGCCGGCGCCGGTCTCGGCGATGATGCGCTTCTTGCCCATGCGGCGCGCGACCATGATCTGGCCGAGCACGTTGTTGACCTTGTGCGAGCCGGTGTGGTTCAGCTCCTCGCGCTTGAAATAGATTTTTGCGCCGCCAAGATGCTCGGTCAGCCGCTCGGCGAAATACAGCGGCGACGGCCGGCCGACATAGCTCTTGAGATAGCCGTTCATCTCGGCCTGGAACGCCGGATCGGCCTTGGCTTCGGCATAAGCCTTTTCCAGATCGAGGATCAGCGGCATCAGCGTCTCGGCGACAAAGCGGCCACCGAAAATGCCGAAATGCCCACGCTCGTCGGGGCCGGAACGGAAAGAATTGGGCAAGCTGGAATTCATCGGACCATCAGTTCTTCGGTGGCGCGCGCGGCGCGAATGAATTGTCGGATCAGCTCGGGATCCTTGATCCCAGGCGCGCTTTCCACGCCGGAGGACACATCGACGCCACCGGCGCGGGTGACGCGGACGGCCTCGGCGACGTTGTCGGCGGACAACCCGCCCGACACCATGAACGGCAACGCCAGATCGAGCTTTTCCAGAACATGCCAGTCGAACACCGCGCCCAGCCCGCCGGGGCGGGTGGCGCCCTTCGGCGCGCGGGCGTCGAACAGGATGCGATCGGCGACAGCGGCATAGCCCGGCAGCACGGCGAGATCGGCTGAGGTCTCGACCGCGATCACCTTCATGACCGGGAGCGCGAACTTCGCCTTGATGTCGCGGACGCGGGCAATGGTTTCCTTGCCGTGCAGTTGCAGGAGATCCGGCCGCAGCGTCTCGACGATGTTTTCCAGCGCCGCATCGTCGGCATCGACCGTCAGCGCCACCTTGGCGGCACGGCCCTTGGCCTGCTTGCCGAGCTCCCGCGCGGCCTCGAGGCTGAGATGGCGCGGCGACGGCGGAAAGAACACGAACCCCACCATGTCGGCGCCCGCCCCGAGCGCTACTTCGAGCGTCTCGCGCGTGGACAGGCCGCATATTTTGACGAGCAGAGGCATGGTCTCTCGGGGCTTGGCTTAGGGATCACGCCCCGCAACTTAATGGAACAGGGCTGACGGGGCGGGTTCTACAACGTCGCGCCCTGCTTGTCTCGCCCTGCAGCCCCATAGAATCCGTAGCCGGACGGCGCCGGCAGCCGCTGCTGTTCGGCCCGGGAAACCGCCGCCGCGGCCCGCAACGCGTCCGTCTCCGCCCTCGCCCGGCGGGCATCCGCCTCATACTGCCGCGCCGCGCGGCGCCAGTGGCGCTGGCGGAACCAGGTCGCCATGCCGCCGGCCACTACTCCCAGAATGGCCACCGCGATGATCACGGCGAACAGCGGCATCGACACCGCGATCGCCGGATCGGTCGCATTGAAGGGATCGAACGACACCGTCACGAAATGCCGGTTGGCGACAGCAAAGACGATGAAGATGAGGCCTAAGGGAATGACGACCAGCGCCGTGAAGAACTTTCGCATGACCATTTCTCGTCGTGATGGAGAACGGCAGGCACGAAACCCTGCAACACGGCTGGATCTAGTTAAACTCTAAACAGGGTGCTAGGCGCCGGCCTCGGGCGCGCCATCCTCGCGGTTCAGCCGCTCGCGCATTTCCTTGCCCGTCTTGAAAAACGGTACGCTCTTCTGGTCGACCGGCACGTGCGCGCCGGTGCGTGGATTGCGCCCTGCGCGGGCGGGGCGATGCTTGACCGAGAAAGCGCCGAAGCCGCGCAGCTCGACGCGGTCACCGCGCGCCAGCGCTGCCACGATCTCATCGAGAATCGCGTTTACAATATTCTCCACATCCCGCTGATAGAGGTGCGGGTTGTGCTCGGCGATGCGCTGAACAAGTTCGGATTTGATCATCGAAGTTGGGATCCGGGATCGTACGGATATCCATTTCCGTGAAAATGCCTTGCACTGTCAAGACGCTAAATCACTTTTGGGTGACGCGGACCGCGTCACCCATGGCCCAAAGAGGCTAAGCGGCAACACTCGCAGTGCGGGAGAATGTGGCCAAGGCCCCCGCCAAGGCTCAGTGGGAGGCCGCCGGGCGCCACAAGGCGAGCATGCCGTCCATCGAAAGCTGATCGACCGCCTGGGCGACGCCGCCCTGCTCGACCTGGCGTGCGATGGAACTCAAACCGAGCGCATCGAGCGTGATCGAGGCCGCGGTTCGCAGGAATGTCAGGTCGCCGAAGCGCGGCGTGAGCTTGTAGTCACGCACCGGCAGGTCGCTTTTGACCTTCTTTTCCGAAACCAGCCATGCGACGGCGGCTTTTTCGTCGCCGAGCTGATCGACCAGCTTCAGTTCGACCGCCTGGCGGCCGGTGAAGACCCGGCCGTCCGCGACCTTCTCCAGCAACGCGTCATCCATGCCGCGCCGCTCCTTCACCAGGCCGCGGAACCAGGCATAGGAATCCTTCACCAGCGCATCGAGCGCGGCGCGCGCCTCCGGGCTGGTCGGCTCGAAACCATTCGGCGCAGCCTTCAATGGCGAGGATTTCACCTCCTCGACCTTGACGCCCACGGTCTTCAACAGCTCGCTGAAGTTCGGAAACTGGAACAGCACGCCGATCGAACCGACCAGCGAACTTTGCCGCGCGATGATCTGATCGGCTGCGATCGCCGCGATGTAGCCGCCCGAGGCAGCAAGCCCCTCGACCACCACCACGACCGGCTTCTTGGCCTTCAGCCGCACCAGCGAATCGTAAAGCTGCTCGGAGCCGGCGGTGGTGCCGCCGGGCGAATTGATGTGGATGATGACAGCGGCGTGATTAGACTTTTCCAGCCGCTCCAGCGCCTCGACCCGCTCCTGGTCGCTGCGAATCAGTCCCTCGATGTTGACCCGCGCGATCGACCCCGAGGCCGCCGGCCCGCTCGACGTCGCCACCGCGCCAACGGTGACGATCGCCGCGATGGCGACAACGCCGGCGGCGACACGCCAGAAGGTCAGCTTGCGACGGATCCTGCGGCGATCGACGATCACGTCCGAATCGAGCGACATCAAAATTCTCCAAAAATGGTCCGGGCGTTTTTGCATTCGCAGCGTGAGCGAAGCGTTATCTGGTTACATCAATTGCGACGCAATTTGAAGAAAACAAGGTCTTTGGTCGTCCCTGCGAACCCTAGCTAGGGACCCATACCGCGTGATCTATCGATGAGGGCGCTCGCAGACGCTGCGCATATCGCCCGTTTTTACCGAACGAAGCCGGTGTCCAGTGCGCCCATTCCGCCGGCCACGGCGTATGGGCCCCTGTGTTCGCAGGGGCGACGATGGAGCAAGAAAAAGACCCCGGTCGAAACCGGGGCCTGATGTCGCACATCAATAAGCCGAAGCTTACTTGTCGCGGTTCTTCAGCGCGGTGCCGAGGATGTCGCCCAGCGTGGCTCCCGAATCGGAGGAACCGTACTGCGCGATGGCTTCCTTCTCTTCGGCCACTTCCAGCGCCTTGATCGAGACCTGCACCTTGCGGGCCTTCTTGTCGAACTGGATCACGCGGGCGTCGACCTTCTCGCCGACGGCGAAACGTTCGGCGCGCTGATCGTTGCGGTCACGGGCGAGTTCCGAGCGCTTGATGAAGGTGGTGAAGTCGGTGCCCGAGATCTTCACCTCGATGCCGGCTTCCTTCACTTCGAGCACTTCGCAGGTCACGACCGCGCCCTTCTTGACGTCGCCCGGCTCGGCGAAGGGATCGCCTTCGAGCTGCTTGACGCCGAGCGAGATGCGCTCCTTTTCGACATCGACGTCGAGCACCACGGCCTTGACCATGTCGCCCTTCTTGAAGTTGTCGATGACCTGCTCGCCCGGCAGCTTCCAGTCGAGGTCGGACAGATGGACCATGCCGTCGACGTCGCCGTCGAGACCGAGGAACAGACCGAACTCGGTCTTGTTCTTGACCTCGCCTTCGACCGTCGAGCCGACCGGGAACTTCTCGACGAAGACTTCCCAGGGATTGCGCATGGTCTGCTTGAGACCGAGCGAGATGCGGCGCTTGACCGAATCCACTTCGAGAACCTGCACTTCGACTTCCTGCGAGGTCGAAACGATCTTGCCGGGGTGCATGTTCTTCTTGGTCCACGACATTTCCGAGACGTGGATCAGGCCTTCGATGCCCGGCTCCAGTTCGACGAACGCGCCGTAGTCGGTGATGTTGGTGACGCGGCCGGTGAAGCGTGCGTTCAGCGGGTACTTGGCCTCGATGCCCTGCCACGGATCGTCCAGCAACTGCTTCATGCCGAGCGAAATGCGGTGGGTCTCGTGGTTGATCTTGATGATCTTGACCTTCACGGTCTGGCCGATGGTGAGCACCTCGGTCGGGTGATTGACCCGGCGCCAGGCGATATCGGTGACGTGGAGCAGGCCGTCGATGCCGCCGAGATCAACGAACGCACCGTAATCGGTGATGTTCTTGACCACGCCGTCGATCACCTGACCCTCTTCGAGGTTCTGCACCAGTTCCTGGCGCTGCTCGGCGCGGGTCTCTTCCAGCACGGTCCGGCGCGACACCACGATGTTGCCGCGGCGGCGATCCATCTTGAGGATCTGGAACGGTTGCGAGTTGTTCATCAGCGGCGCGACGTCGCGGATCGGACGGATGTCGACTTGCGAGCGCGGCAGGAAGGCTACGGCACCGTCGAGGTCGACGGTAAAGCCGCCCTTGACCTGGTTGAAGATGACGCCGTGAACCTTCTCGTTGTTGTTGAAGGCCTTCTCGAGCTTGCCCCAGCTCTCTTCGCGGCGGGCCTTGTCGCGCGACAGCACAGCTTCGCCGAGCGCGTTTTCGATGCGATCGAGGAACACCTCGACCTCGTCGCCGACCTTCAATTCAGTGTCACGGCCGGGCCCGGCGAATTCGCGCAGCGCCACGCGGCCTTCGGTCTTCAGGCCGA
>Ga0308175_100002479_pt1 | contig 12658 bp, 11 predicted proteins | sample PhyCR1_3_FD_203893 | JGI IMG/M metagenome (GOLD analysis project Ga0308175, IMG submission 203893) | Soil microbial communities from UC Gill Tract Community Farm, Albany, California, United States - DLSLS.C.R1 | ecosystem: Environmental > Terrestrial > Soil > Agricultural land | place: USA... | reverse complement strand
GGCGAACGATGCGGACGGCATCCGCGAATCGCAGGCCCCCGGCGGCTACCAGCGCGGAATATTCGCCCAGACTGTGGCCGGCGACGAAAGCGGGCGTGATGCCGCGTTCGCGCAACACCGCCAGCGCTGCGATGGAGACCGTCAGCAGCGCGGGTTGCGTGTTCTCGGTGAGCTTGAGCTGATCGTCGGGTCCTGCGAAGCAAAGCTGAGAGATCGGGAAACCGAGGGCTTCGTCGGCCTCGTTGAAGATACGGCGTGCCGCCGGAAATGTGTCGGCAAGCGCCTTGCCCATGCCGGTCGCTTGAGAGCCCTGGCCGGGGAAGAGAAATGCGGTTAGGTTCGGCAAACCGTGATTATAACTTCCAGATCAGGAAAGACGCGTTCTTCGCGCGGGATCTGTTTAGGGGCTGAAAATGATAAAGCCCCGGGCTGGGAATCCCGGGGCTTGCACTCAGAGGGTGGCGGTGGGAGGGGACTCACCGCCTGGGATGCTGTCTGTATTGATTTGATATTAGCAGTTTCGGATTCGGTTGTCCAGTATCCAGGAAAAATATTTTTCGTTTGCGATTTCTGGCCGATTTTGCCCGTCTTGGCAGGGATTTGACGAGGCGTCTTTCTTGCCTTACACTGTTGTCAGTTACTGAGAGGAGCGGTTTCTGAGCAAACCTACGGACCTGGTGCAGGGAACGCTGGACCTGCTGATCCTGAAGATTGTTGCGCTCGAGCCCGCACATGGATGGGCCATCGCGCAGCGCATCCGGCAGATGTCGGGCGAGGTGCTGCAGGTCGGGCAAGGCGCCCTGTATCCTGCGTTGCACAAGCTGGAGCAGAACGGCTGGATCAGCGCCGAATGGGCGGTGAGCGAGAACAACAGGCGAGCGAAATACTACAGCCTCACTAAGGCCGGACGCAAAGCGCTCGACCATGAATCGACCGAATGGGAGCGGCTGGCGACCGCCATTACAGCGATCGTCCGCGCGGTGTAGGTCTATGCGCTTCCTCGATGTCGTGCGAAAGCGGCTGCGTTCGGCGTTCCGCCGCGGGCGCGTGGAAGACGAACTCGAGGAAGAGCTGCGCTATCACCTGGAGCGCGAAATCGATGAAAACGTCGCTGCCGGCATGAGCATCGAGGAGGCGAGATTCGCCGCGCTGCGGGTCATCGGCGGTTTGACACAACGCAAGGAGGAGTGCCGCGATATGAGGGGTTTGAATCTGATCGACAACACGGTGAACGACGTTCGGTTCGCAGTGCGGCAACTGCGGAGAGATGCCGGCTTCACGACGACCGCAGTGCTCATGCTGGCGCTGGGCGTGTGCTCGGCGATTGCGATTTTCGCGTTCGTGGATGCCGCGCTGGTGAAGCCGCTGCCCTACCGGAATCCGGAACAACTGCTCGGAGTCTACGAAAAGATCGACCCGTGGTGCAAACTCTGCAATCTATCCTGGCCGGATTACCTCGACTGGAAACGGCAGAACACCACACTGGCGTCGCTCGACGTTTACTCCGAGCGCGGGTACTCCATGGAGACACACGGCGGCGCGGTTCCGGTCCACGGCGCGCGAGTCAGCGACGGATTCTTCCGAACTCTCGGCGTGGCGCCGATTCTGGGTCGCGATTTCTACCCCGGCGAAGATCAGGCGGGAGCGGCACGTGCCGTGATTCTGAGTTTCGGAACGTGGCAGAAGCAGTTCGCGGGCCGGCCTTCGGTGCTCGGCGAGACAGTACTGCTTTCCGGAATTCCGCGCGTGATCGTCGGCGTGCTCCCGCGCAGTTTTCATTTCGGACCGGTCGGCCCGGCGGAATATTGGATAGCGTTCCATCCCGAATCGGAATGCGATCTCCGCCGTAGTTGCCACTCGATCTACGGTGTGGGGCGGTTGAACACGGGCGTGAGCGTGGACGCCGCGCTGGCGAATCTGACCTCCATCGCGCGGGTGCTGGAACAGCAGCATCCGGATACCAATCGAAACCAGGGCGCGAACGTGTCGCCTTTGACCGAGGTTATTGTCGGGAATGTCCGGCCGATTTTGTTGGTGATGATGGCTGGAGCGGCGCTCCTACTGTTGATTGCGACCGTGGACGTGGCCGGGCTGATGCTGGTCCGCGCGGAAAGCCGCCGGCGCGAGGTGGCGGTACGCGCCGCCTTGGGGGCCTCCCTGGGCCGCTTGGTCAGCCAGTTCAGCACCGAGGCGCTGGTGCTGGTCGCAGCCGGTGCGGGATTGGGAATCCTGGCCTCACACTGGACGATGCAGTTGCTGTCAGGGCTGCTCTCGGAAGACATGCTGGCGCAAATGCCTTTCCTGGCCGGGCTCGGCTGGAACTGGCGTGTGGCGGGCTTTGCAGTCGCCATTTCGGCGAGTGCAGCTGCCCTCTTCGCCGTAGCTCCGAATCTGCGGCTGTGGTCACCCCAGATCCGCGTTGGAATTGCGGAGGGCTCGCGCGGTTCCGCTGGCTTGGTGTGGCGCCGCCTCGGATCCAAGCTGGTGGTTCTCGAAATCGCGACCGCCATGGTGCTACTCGTGGGAGCCGGGCTGCTGGGCAGGAGTCTATACAATTTGCTGCGTGTGAACATGGGGCTCCAACCGGAGCATCTGGTCACTCTCGGGGTGGCGGCGCCAAGCGCAAAGTACGGCGACAATGATAAAGCCATTGCCTTGTCGCGCAAGCTGCTCGACAGGGTTGCGCAAGTGCCGGGTGTGCGGATGGTGGGATTCTCAGCCAACGGAGTTCCGCTTAGCCACAACGGCAACACGAACTGGATCCGAATTCTGGGCCGGCCGTGGAACGGCGAGCATATCGACATCCCGGAGCGCGACGTCAGCCCAAATTACTTTCAAACTATAGGCGCGAAGCTGGCGCACGGCCGCTACTTCAATGATCGCGAGAACGCTTCCCAGCCGAGGGTCGCGATTGTGAATCAGGCTTTCGTCCGAAAGCATTTCCCGGGCGAGAATCCGATCGGACGGCAGATCGGGCAGGCTTCGGCGAAGCCCGATCCGATAGAGATCGTTGGCGTAGTGGAGGACGTTCGGGAGGGTCCGCTGGACGCCGAGATTCCCCCGGTACTCTACCGGCCCTTCGACCAGAGCCCCGATTCATATCTGAACCTGCTGGTCCGTGTGGACGGCGACGAGGCTTCCTTACTGCCGGTGCTCAACCGGCTGGTGCGCGAGATCGATCCGGAGATTATTCCCATGCGCGGAGCCAGGATGAGCAGTCGCATCGAAGAATCGCAATCCGCATACCTGCACCGCTCGCTCGCGTGGCTGGTCGGCGGGTTCGCGGGACTGGCGCTGGTGTTGGCGCTGGTCGGGCTTTACGGCGTGGTGATGTACTCGGTCAGCCAGCGAAGGCGAGAGATCGGGATCCGGATGGCTCTGGGCGCCGAATCCGGCTCGGTGTACCGCATGATTCTGCGAGAGGCGATGCAACTGACGGCGGTTGGGATCGCAGCCGGGCTGATCGGCGGAGTGCTGGCTTCGCGGCTGATCCGCGGGGTCTTGTTTGGCGTCCGTTCGAGCGATCCGGCGACCATGGCATCGATCGCTGTAGTGCTGGCGTTGGCCGCTATGGTCGCGAGTGTCCTGCCTGCGCGCCGGGCGGCGCGCGTGAACCCGGTCGAGGCGCTGCGCTCGGAGTGATCGGAAGGATGAGTCCGCGAGCAGGGATGCGATGTCCGCCGCGATCATGAGTCCTTGGAAAGTTCAGGAGGGGCGAATTTCTTCCGGCTTTGGTTCAGGCCGTAACCGTATACGACACAATCCAAAAAGTTGGTTGGAGCACTTGCGTTGCTTCAACGCGAGGCTGGCCTGCCGGTTTTTGGAGCACAGGAAAATCGCCGAACTCCAAGGGCAAGCTGAAGGGCGCGAGTCTTCGCCGGCGCTGCGCGCGATATGCCAGGGCCCTGTTAGTTAGTTCGGTCGGCTTCTGAACCTTATACCCAGTCGCTGCGCTCGGAGTGATCGGAAGGAATGACCCGCGAGCAGCGATGCGATGTCCACCGCGATCATGAGTCCTTCGATTCTTAGGTGAGCCCGCCTTACAGGAACGCATCAATCCTCCCTTCCGGTAAGGCGGGCTTTCAGCTTGCCAAGTCGAGCGCCAGCTCGACTTTCGAAAGTTCAGGAGGGGCGAATTTCTTCCGGCTTTGGTTCAGGCCGTAACCGTATACGACACAATCCAAAAAGTCGGTTGGAGCACTTGCGTTGCTTCAACGCGAGGCTGGCCTGCCGTTTTTGGGAGCACAGGAAAATCGCCGAACTCCAGGGGCAAGCTGAAGGGCGCGAGTCTTCGCCGGCGCTGCGCGCAATATGCCAGGGCCCTGTTAGTTCTCGGTCGGCTTCTGCACCTTATCGATGACCATCACATCGACGGGAGTCTTGGCCGATTCCAGCCGCAGCCCAAGCTGCTGCTGCATGGCCGCAAAGAGATCCGGCGGCGCATCCGCTTCCGGAGGCGGTGGCGGCGCTGCGGTTCCGCCGGCGTTCGCGAGTTGGGCGGCGTCGGGCGTCCACTTCAGCATGAAGTCGAAGCGGCCGCTCAAGTTGGTCTGATCCACCACCGGGCGCTCCACGATGCGGCTCTGCAGAAAGTCGGCGAATTCAGCCATGGTCGAGTTGCGAATCGCGACGGATCCGGGGCCCCGGCCGCCGAAGCCGGGGAGGTTGCCGGGTGCCTCCGATTTCGCCAACTTGACGCCGGTCTTGGCCGCCGTCAGAACGTAGGCCGAAAGCTCCTTCTTATCGCGATGGAAAGTGAGTCCGAAGCGATCCGTCAGGAGTTGCTGGACCATGCTCTTAAGCTGTGTCACGTTCGGAATGCCGGGCTGATCCGGTTTGGCGCTGATATCGTAACGCTCGCTCTCGACCCAGGACGGCGCCCCGACTACCTGGCGCGCATGGACGCCGTAGGCAAAGTTGATGAGATCGCTGAGCGGCGTATTCGTGGTGGTGAACAGGTTGGTGCCGCCGCGGCCCACCAGAATCGACCGGCCCTGCGCGTCCGGCTGGCTCGGTTTGATGGTAGCCACCTCGAACGTCGGCTTGGCATCGGCTGCCATGGGCTTGGGGGGAGGAGTGGGCTCGGGAATGGTCCATGCAGTCGTCGGGGTCGCGCGCACCAGGTTCAGCGGAATTGGCGCGCCGCCCTGGGAGAAGGTGCCGGCCACGGTATCGCCATCCGGCCCCAGCTTGCCCTCGTATTCTGCGCCGATCGCCGCGATGGTCAGCTTCAGCGTCGAACCCTGCAGGCTTGCCGCGCTGGCGTTGAGGGGCTGCCCGCCCTGGTCGATGCTGTACAGCGTGGCCTTGAGGCTTTCATCCGCCGGAACCCGGGAGAGCTTGATGACCAGCCGGATCGGCGGCCTGCCCCCTGGGGGCGCAAGGGTACCCTGCCAGGAGCCAACTATATTTTGGCCAAACAGGGTGGTCTGCGCCGCGGCCAGCGCAACAATCGAGAGCAGAAGCTTTTTCATGAAGTCCTTCCTTTGAGGTGACGTTGGCCGGCGTACTTGGTTAGCGTCAGGCCGCACTCAAGCCCAAACCGGGGCCTTTGGGCAGAATCAGTTTCCCCTTTTCCACCCGGACGCCGCGAAACGGATCGTTGGAGATGAGGAGATTGCCGTCCAGGTCGGCATAATCTACCAGCGGAGAGAGTTGGGCAGCGGCGGTGACCGTAACCGAGCTGGAGATCATGCACCCGAGCATTACCTTCATGTTCAGCGAGCGGGCCACCTGAATCATCCGGTAGGCCTCCAGGATGCCGCCGGATTTGTCCAACTTAATATTGACGCCGTCGAAGTATTCCTTGAGTTTGGGGATGTCGCTGGCGTGCTGGCAGGCCTCGTCGGCGAACACCGGCATGTGGACGTGGGCGCGGATGTACTTCATGTCTTCCAACTGGTCGGCGGGCAGGGGTTGCTCGATGAACTCCACGCCCTGCGTCTCCAGCCAGTTGATTTTTCGTACCGCCTCCTCCTTGCTCTTCCAACCCTCGTTGGCGTCCACCCGCAAGGGCTTCCGGGTCACGCTGCGGACCGCCTCGATGGTCGGTTCGTCGGTGGCCAGCCCCACCTTCACCTTGAGCACGGGATAGGCGGCGGCCTCGAGGGTCTTCTGTTTTGTAATCTCAGGTGTATCGATGCCGATTGAAAACGTCGTCAGGGGCGTATCGGCGGGATCGAGGCCGAATAGCGTGTAGATGGGCACCCCCAGTTTCTTGCCGACCCAATCCATCACGGCAATGTCGATCGCCGCCTTCCCCGCCCAGTTGCCGGGGATCGCCTGAAAGACCTGTGCCAGCAGTTTACTGTACTGGAGAGGGTCTTGCTTGAGCAGCAGGTCGCGGACGCCGTCCACGGCCTTCTGCGCGCCGGCGGCGTCTTCGTGATAGCGCACGATGGGAGCGCCTTCGCCGTGACCGGTGATCCCGTCACGGGTGAGTGTGGTGTGCAGGGTATCCCGGTACTGGCTGGACGACATGGTGGTCGTCCAGGTGTGCTGCAGATTGAGCCTGACGATTCTGCTGGAGAACGTAGCGGGCGCTCCCTTCTGCGGCGATGCGACAGCGGCGGCAGGCGCCGCAGCGGCGGTGGTCAGGAACTTGCGGCGGTTCATTTCACTCTCCTCATCGCGACCAGGAGTTTCGTCCAGTACGGATCGTTGAGATCGTCGATGCGCACCATTGGGGTTTCGTGCGTTGTGGCGTTAATGAACCGGCCCTGGCCCATATAGATGCCTGTGTGGGTAATCTTGTTCGGCGAACTGCCGAAGTACAGGAGATCGCCGGACTGGAGATCTTCCTTGCTTTCTACCGGGAGCACTCCAATCCACTCGGCCTGCGGCTGTGCGTCGCGCGGCATCAAGATCCCGCGTCGCCGGCCCAGCATCTGGGAAAATCCGGAGCAATCGTAGCCGTAGCTGGAGGTGCCGCCCCAGGTATAGGGCAGGCCAAGGAAGCGCTTGGCGAATTCGAGAGTCTCGGAAATGGTGAGTTTCCTGGGGTCGAGCGAAACATCGCCGGCCTGGATCCAGCCGGACCGGTCGTCCGGTAGCCGCACCTGGAACCACTTCGCGCCACTGTCTGGCGTGGCGACCAGTTCCAGGCGTGTTTCAAACGGAGCGGTGAGAAGAGGTTCGTGCCGGGTAACGCTGGCTTCGCGGTAGATGTGCGCGAAGAGGCTCTGCACTTCGGCGAATTTCCCGGAGGCTGCGTAGGGTTTGCCTTTGAGCAGCCAGGGCAGGGGAGTCCATCCGGTGTACTCGTCGGCGGTGCGGATGTGTGCCCAGCCCTCCTGTTCTTCGAGGATGAATACGTTGGAGCCGTAGATGGTCTGGGAGACCACGCCGGCATCGCGGCTCGGGCGCGAATACATATTAGCGACGGGTTGCAGGACCACGGCATTCGGCAACGCCGCGGCAAAAAGGGCCACGAGTGCGAGGGACGGCATAGCTTCAATGTAGCAGCCATGCGCCCGGCGGCGGGCCATGACTGCTACCTGCTAGAACGGAAGATCCTTCGGAGCGGTCTGACGGTAGACCGGGGAATTGGCCAGATAACGGTATGGGTTCAACGGCGCGCCGCCGACATGGACTTCATAGTGAAGATGCGGCGCCGTCGCACGTCCGCTGGAGCCGACCAGACCCAGCGTATCGCCGCGATGCAGTTCCTGGCCGGCATGGACCAGGATCTTCGAGAGATGGGCGTAGTAGGTCTGCACGTTGCCGCCGTGATCGACGACGACAAGCCGGCCGTACCCGCCGCTTACCGGATCGGCGGTGATGACGACCCCGTCGGCCGCTACATGGACTTCGGTGCCGGTAACTGCTTTGATGTCCACGCCCTTGTGGAACGCGCCTTCACCGGAGAAAGGATCAGTGCGGGTGGCGAAGGGACTCAACAAGGTGCCCTGGACGGGCCAGAGCGAGGGTAGGGAAGCAGTCCTGACAGGCGATCCGAAACGGCTGACACGCCGGCTATTCAATGCGAAGTGCTCGGCGCTTCGCAGATAGTTGAAATCGGCGAGGCTTTCTGCAAAGGTCGGGATCAGTTTGCCTTCGGCGGCCACGTCGGTCGGGCCCTCCAGGCGCTGCTTAATTCCATATGCCACGGTCACTTCCTTGGCATATAACTGCAGGCTGGCCATCTGAACGTTGGTTTCGTTGACTACTTTTTGAAGGTTTTGGTAGCGGTCGCGCAGGTTATCGGCTTCCTGGCGGAGGTTGTTGTAGTTGGCGACTTTGAGCGCCATGCGGGCGTAGCTGCCGATAATGCCGATTGCAGAGAAACCACCGAGAAGTGCGAGTGCGAGAACTGCGTATACCGCGGAATGAGGGATATGAACACGCCGCAACCGGCCGCGTAACGAATGCGCCAAAACCAGGACGAAGTACTCTTGCTTCATAGACTCTCCAGAGCGGACTCCCTTTTGGATTCGGGGGTACAACTTCCCCGGGGGCCCGGTGGGGCTATTACTGCTTTAAGCAAAACACATTGGCGAATCTCAGACTGTAACAGCAAATACACGGGAGTGTCAAGAATTGCAACTAGTTGATATTGTTGATATTGTTGCAATTACGGTGGACAAACGAATCCCTGGAACCCTCTTTTTGCGGAATCTGGTGGAGCGTCGCAGCCTGCTCTTCCAACTGGTCCGCAGGGATTTCGAACAACGCTTTGTGGGCAGCGCGATTGGTTGGATCTGGGGGATCATCAATCCGCTGGTTCAACTGGTGATCTTCACATTCGTTTTTCAGCGGTTGATGCACGCCACCGCGCCGGCGGGCGTTCCCTATCCGCTGTTCCTCTTCGCCGGGATGCTCCCCTGGTGGCTGTTCAGCGAAACGGTGACGCGCTCCGCGCCCTCGGTACTCGACCAGGCGAACCTTATCACCAAGACAGTGTTCCCGGCGGAAATCGTGCCCGTCTCGATTTTCCTCTCCACCCTGATCAGTCACTTTTTGGCGCTCGCGCTGATGGTGGCGGTAACTGGCGTTTGGATGAATCAGATCAGCATCTTCCTGCTCGTTTTGCCGCTGTACATGCTGGCGGTCGGAATGTTTTCCATTGGCATCGGGTGGATCGTTTCCAGCCTGCACGTATTTCTACGGGATACGGCGCAGGTGCTGGGTGTGGTCATGATGGTCTGGTTCTGGCTCACGCCGCTGTTTATCGAGGAAAGCACTTTTCCCCAGAGCATTCGATTTCTGCTGGCCGCTAATCCGATGTTCTACGTCGTGCGTGCGTACCGCGAGATTCTGTTGCACTCGGCCATGCCGAGTCTGAGAGATCTGGGGATTACGGTTACTAGCGGAGTCGTCGCATTTACCGTCGGCGGCCTGTTTTTCCGCTATATGAAGCGCGGTTTTGCCGACGTGCTTTGACAGCATGCGGAAAAAGGCCGACCCGGACCCCTGCCGTCAGGTCACGGCTCTGTAAATGGTTGCAAAGGAATCGCTGTTTCTGCGCATCCTGCCAGACGGCACTTCGCGGCGCGCTGCCTAGCTGGCGGACGTGTTGGCGACGGTAATGGTGGAATTGCTGGAGGACCAGATCGCGCGAATCGAGTTCTGCCCTTGACCTATGACTGCGGCGGTCGCAACTGCAATAAATGTGATGAGCAGGCTATATTCGATCAAGTCTTGCCCTTCCTCATCTCGCCAGAAATTGTTTAAGAACCGGTTCATGACGACCTCCAAGTACGATTACAGCCGATAAGGTACTAGAGCCGCAAGTAAAAACGTGAGTAACCAGTACCCTTTGGCTAGTAGTCAAGGGTCATAGTTAACGAAGGGTCATCTTTTGCTAACTTAGGATAACAACGGGAGTTAGTGAGAGGGGGAAATCAAGGAGCGCACCACTAGGCCGTACCGACCCCCGGTATTGACCCACGTTGTGAAAACGCGGTGGGTGTCCGCCGAGCGCCTTCAGGCTTCTCCCTATGCGGTTGCCCGCCAGGAGCTTGCTCACCAGCGCCGAACTCGAGCCGAACTCCCTATTTTGAGGTGTTGGATCAAAATAGGAAGGCCAGCACCTGCTTCGCAGGAACGCTCCAGAGCCATCGTACAAGAAAATAACTGGAAGTTGAAGGGAAATCCGTCAGCGGGGCCGAAACACAAACCGCTCGCTGACCGCGAAGTTCGCGATGGCACAGATCGCTACCGCCAGAACATTGCCGGCATATGGGTTGATGTGCAGGAGGTCGGCAAAGAACTTAACCAAGAGCACGTTACCGGCGATCGAGACCAGGCCGTTGCCGCCATGAAAGCGTAGTAAGCGGAGGGTAAGCTCGCGATTCGTCCCACGGGGCAGGTGCCGCCACGTGAACTTCTCGTGCCAGACGAAGTTGTGCAGAACGGCAGTCTCCACGGCAAGCGCCGTAGCCCACAACTTATCGACGTGCCACAGGCCGTAGTAGATGGAGAAGGCGCCCATCTGCACCGCAAATCCGATCGCACCCACGAAGTTGAACTTGATCCACCGAACAGCGAGGGGACTCAAGGCAGCCGCTCGGCGTTGTAGAGTTCGCGCGTGTGGCGCAGCGACGACCAGATCAGCATGGCGATCATTCCGCAGATGCCGATCGCGCCGCCCACATCGAACAGCAGGTAGCGCTGGCCCGCTATGGTTACCGTTTGCCGCCAGAAGAGCGCGATATTCCCGATGCAAAGCAGAACGCGCAACTCGGTCGGTCCGAAGCTCCAGAAAGACAGGTGAAACGACCCGATGGTGTAAGTCGTCAGATAAACCTCGATCGAGAGCAACAGGAAGGCGATCAGCAGGCCGAGCGCGATGTAGGGCGACATGTAGCTTGAAAGCGCGAGGCCGCCCATGAGGAAGCTGGTCCCGATGGCATCCGTCACATGATCGACATAAAAGCCGTAACGCGGACGCAGCCGGTTACGGACTCTCGCGACGGTGCCGTCCAGGCTGTCGCCGAACCAGTTGATCACCAGTGCGACGATCACCCCGATCAGGGCGCGCCGGTCGTAGCTGGCCAGCCAGTAGCCGAGTCCGGCGGCGAACATGGCGGCAAATCCGAGCAGCGTCAGGTGATCGGAGTTTACCCAGCGCGGCAGGCGATGAGCCAGCCAAATGAGGGTTTTCTTCTCCATGGACGCGAGCATGCTGAGCTGCTTCCGTTCCGCATCCTTGAAAGTCGCTACCGGCATGATCAGTCCTCGCCTTTCAGACGTAGCGCATATGGCCCGCGTTTACAAGAGCTTTCAGGGCTTAAGAAATGGGGGACCGGCAGAAATGTAGGAAATTTCATCGGGCGGGATTGTTTTTCGAGCGTAATGGACATAACATCAAAGGCAAAGGAAGGAATATCAGATGAGATTATCCTTTATTGCACCGCTTCTGTTGGTTGGCATTGCCGCCTGGGCGCAGGACACGATGCCGCGCATGAGCTCCGTCGAACCCGGCAGCGGGAAAAAAGGGGATGTGGTCGCGGTGACGGGGGAAAACCTGGATAAGACCAATGTCTCCAAAATCTACCTGACCGATGGAAAAAACGATCTGGAATGCGTGATCACCGGCCAATCGGCGACCGAGGTAAAGATCAAAATTCCGGACAAGGCCACCGGGCGCATGGCTCTGATGATTCTGACCAGCGGCAAAGAGCCGAAGCTGATCGAGCAGCCGGTCAAAGTCTCGATCGAGTGAAGCGCGGAACGGCAGTTTCGCCCTACATTCTCTTGTAGGGCGTGCTGAGGTATTTCTTCGACTCCTGCGCCGCTTCGGCTTCCGGCGCATAGGCGATGGCTTTGCGATAGGCGCCGATCGCTTCGGTGCGACGCTGCTTCATATCGTAGATTTGCCCCATGCGAAGCCACGCCAGGACGCCGGTGTTAAGGTCCACCTCCTCATCGCTCGCCGCTACCCGTTTCATATTGGCAAGCGACTGATCGAGATCGTTGTACCAGAACTGGATCGAACCCATTTGGTACCAGATCTTTTCCCATGGCAGGCGATCGAAGCCGGGGCTGTGCGCGGTTTTCAGACGCTCCACGTCGCGCAGTACTTCAAGTCCCTTTGCCCCATCGCCTCCGCTGCTGTACATCTGGGCTAACTCCAGGCGAAGCAGGAAGTTGCGGGGATAACGCTGGATCAGCTCCTGGACGATCGGGATGGCGGCTTTGGTCTGGCCTTCACGACGGTACAGTGCGCAGAGCAGGATCCGCGCATCCATCCGGTTGAGCCGGCCGTGGGCCGCCACGTCCTGTACCGTGCGGATCCCTTTGGCTTTGTCGCCGTGCACCCCGACCAGAAAGCCCAGCATTCGCCAGTTCCAGGGCAGGCTGCCCACAATGTAATCGTGCAGTCCCTGTACCAGGCGCGCATCCACATTGTCCGGCTCCAGTTCGCTGACGCGGTTGTGTAGTTTGCGGGCCGCGGTGGCGTCCTTCAGCGAATCCCGCCAGGCCTTTTTCACCACCCAGAAATAGTTGGAGCGCAGCCCGTAGGCGATCCCCTCGGCGTACATCGCGCCGGTGTCCTTGGAATTCGCTTTGAGCCGCGCTTCGCACAAGGAGATGGCGGTGCCGACCTGGTCGAGAAAGCGCTTCTCGGTCTCGGGCGTGGGATTCAGTTTGGGCCGGCGGAGGAACGAGTTGTTGCCGCTGACCAGCTCGCTTTCGAGCGCTCCGTCGCGGAACA
>Ga0308175_100002477_pt1 | contig 12662 bp, 10 predicted proteins | sample PhyCR1_3_FD_203893 | JGI IMG/M metagenome (GOLD analysis project Ga0308175, IMG submission 203893) | Soil microbial communities from UC Gill Tract Community Farm, Albany, California, United States - DLSLS.C.R1 | ecosystem: Environmental > Terrestrial > Soil > Agricultural land | place: USA... | reverse complement strand
CTCGGCCACCGCCGCGACGCCGGCCCACACCGTCCACGGGACGGTCATCCCCGTCGGGTCCGCGAGCGCACCGGTGACGGTCGACCTGTACGAGGACTTCCAGTGCCCGAACTGCAAGGCGTTCGAGGCCGCGGCGGGCAGCACCCTGGCGAAGCTCGTCGCCGCCGGCACCGTGCAGGCGCGCTACCACGGCATGGCGTTCCTCGACACGGCGGCGAACCACGCCTACTCGACCCGCGCCCTCAACGCGGCGGCGGTCGTCGTCGACACGGCGGGACCTCAGGGCTTCCAGAAGTTCCACGACCTGCTCTACGCCCACCAGCCGCCCGAGACCGGGAGCGGTCTGACCGACGAGCAACTGGTGAAGTACGCCGTCCAGGCGGGTGCCGATGCCGGTGTGGCCGCCGCGGACGTCGAGCAGCGCACCTACGCCGACTGGGTGGCGGAGTCGACCGACCAGGCGAGCAAGGACGGCGTGACGGGCACCCCGACCGTGGTCGTCGACGGCAAGAAGCTGACCGACCTCTCCGCGGCCGGCCTGACCGCCGCGGTCACCGCCGCGCAGTCGCGCTGAGCTGACGCCTGGGTGCCGCCCTGTGGTGGCGAGTGCCGCCCCGTACCGCGGCACCGGCCACCACACCGCGGCACTCAGCGGCGGGGCCCGGCGGACGGCGGCCCCGGCGGACGACGGAGGACACTCGTCGGCATGTCGATCGCGACCCTGACCCGCGCCCGGTTCCCGTCCGCCGTCCTCGTGGCCCTCGGCCTGGCCGCCGGCTTCGGCATCGCGCAGGGCACCGGCGTCCGCGCGCTGGGCGGCGCCGTGTTCGCACTCGGCGGCCTCGGTGCCGCCTGGCTGTGGGTGCAGCGGCGGGGCTGGGCGGTCGCCCTGGGGCTCGGCGCGCTCTACATCGCGGCGTTCGTCCTGGCCCACGTGCTGGCGCTGGGCGCCGGCTTTCCGGCCTGGCTCGCCGTGAGTCTGGTCACCTTGGCCTCCGCCGGGGTGACGTATGCGGTGGCCGACGGTTCGCGCGCGGAGGTCGTCGCTCGCTGAGCGACTACCATGGGAAGGTCGCCGGCACGGCGGCCGTTACTTCTGATGCCGCGCGCGTCCGCGTGGCGATCCCCGAACTTCCTGAGGTGCCTTCTCGCATGCCCACCCGCGACGACCTGCGCAACGTGGCGATCATCGCCCACGTCGACCACGGCAAGACGACCCTGGTCGACGCCCTCCTCCGCCAGGCCGGCGCCCTCGGGCGCGCCAAGGGCGAGGGGACGGACAACGACGAGACGCAGACACGCGTCATGGACTCGATGGACCTCGAGCGCGAGCGCGGCATCACCATCCTCGCCAAGAACACTGCGATCCACCTCGCCGACGAGAACGGCAACCCCGTCGTCGTCAACATCGTCGACACCCCCGGCCACGCCGACTTCGGTGGCGAGGTCGAGCGCGGCCTGTCGATGGTCGACGGCGTCGTCCTGCTGGTGGACGCGTCCGAGGGGCCGCTGCCGCAGACCCGATTCGTGCTGCGCAAGGCGCTCGGCAAGGGCCTGCCGGTCATCCTCGTCGTCAACAAGACCGACCGCTCCGACGCCCGCATCGGCGAGGTCGTCGACGAGACCTACGAGCTGTTCATGGAACTGCTCGAGGACTCGGGCATGGACGTCGACAACCTCGACTTCCCCATCGTCTACAGCAACGGCAAGACCGGGCAGGCCTCGCTCACGCGTCCCGAGGACGGCACCTCGCCCGACAGCCCCGACCTGGGGCCGCTGGTGAAGACGCTGCTCGACACGATCCCGGCGCCGGTCTACGACGCCGAGGAGCCGCTGCGCGCGCAGGTCACCAACCTCGACGCCTCGCCCTACCTCGGCCGCCTGGCGCTGCTGCGCATCCACTCCGGCACGATGAAGAACGGCCAGACCGTCGCCTGGTGCCGCACCGACGGCACGATCAAGAACGTCAAGATCACCGAGCTGCTGGTCACCGAGGGCCTCACGCGCACCCCCGCCGAGAGCGCCGGTCCCGGCGAGCTCGTGGCCATCGCGGGTATCGAGGACGTCATGATCGGCGACACCCTCGCCGATCCGAACGACCCGCGTCCGCTGCCGCCGCTCACCGTCGACGAGCCCTCGATCTCGATCACCATCGGGATCAACACCGCACCGCTGTCGGGCAAGTCGGGCAAGAAGCTGACCGCCCGCCTGATCAAGAACCGCCTCGACCAGGAGCTGGTCGGCAACGTGTCGGTGCGCATGCTGCCCACCGACCGCCCCGACACCTGGGAGATGCAGGGCCGCGGCGAGCTGGCGCTGGCCATCCTCGTCGAGCAGCTGCGCCGCGAGGACTTCGAGCTCACCGTCGGCCGGCCGACCGTCGTCACCAAGGAGATCGACGGCAAGCTGCACGAGCCGGTCGAGCGCGTCACGATCGACACCCCGGGCGAGTACGTCGGGACGCTGACCCAGGCGCTGGCCGTCCGCCGGGGCCGGCTGGAGAACCTGGTGCACCACGACACCGGCTGGGCGCGGATGGAGTACATCGTCCCCTCGCGCGGCTTGATCGGGTTCCGCACCGAGTTCCTCACCGAGACCCGCGGCACCGGCGTCCTCAACCACAACCTCGAGGGCTACGAGCCGTGGCTGGGCGACATGCGCGCCCGCCCGACCGGCTCGCTGGTGGCCGACCGCCAGGGCGTGGCGACGACGTACTCGATGTTCTCGCTGCAGGAGCGGGGTCAGCTCATGGTGCAGCCGGGCACCGAGGTCTACGAGGGCATGATCGTCGGTGAGAACTCCCGTCCGGACGACATGGACGTGAACATCACCAAGGAGAAGAAGCTCACCAACATGCGCAAGAGCACCTCCGAGGAGCTCGAGCGCCTGGTGCCGCCGCGGCTGCTGAACCTGGAGCAGGCGCTGGAGTTCTGTGCCGAGGACGAGTGCGTCGAGGTCACCCCGGCGACCGTCCGCATCCGCAAGGTGGTGCTCGACCAGACCGAGCGCGGCAAGGCCAAGAACCGCAAGCCCAAGCCGGTCTGAGCCACGACCTCCCTCGTTGACCATCGGCGAGTGGCTGCCTGACACGTCGTCGGGTCCAGCCACTCGCCGATGATCATGTGGAGGGCATGGTGGTCGGCTGCGCACGGGTCGTGACGACGGGCCGGGGGACGGCGACCCGCCCGACCGGGACGCGCCCGGCCTCCGCGACACCGCGACATACGTTGCCCTCGGGCCCGTGTGTCCGGGTCCCCGGCGAGCGAGGAGAGGCGGCCGAGCGCTGATGACGACGATCACCCGAACGGCTCTGGAGCCCGAAGGTTTCCGGGGCGGGATCGACGTCCGGGTGAGTCTTCGGTCGGACGCGGGGTCGGGCGACTCGGCGTTCGACGGAGCATGGTTCCCGCGCAGCCGCGACCTCGTCGTGGAGCTGCCCGAGCTGATCGCCGAGCTCGAGCGCCGCGACGTCCGGGTCGAGCGGTTCACCTATGCGCTCGAGGCCTGGCAGCCGGTGCCGCGCAAGATCGTCGTCTCCGGGCGGGTGGTCCGCACCGGCGGCTTCCGCAGCATGGACCCGCAGGTCGTCTGCCTGACGTGGAACGGTGGGACGCGCCGCGCCGACCTGCTGGTCGTGCCGCCGGAGACCGACGTCCTCACCGGCGCCCGCGCACTGCGGTTGTGCACCCGCCGCGGGCTGCCGAGCTCCCCGCAGATGGTGCTGGCCGCCGCCCGGTCCACGCCGCTGCCGCAGGTGCCCGACCTGCCGCGCACCCGCGCCGTCTGAGTTCCGCCGGTTGCGAACCGGCTGGACGGCGGGGGAGCGGCTCGGCTGAGGTGAGGGCATGCGACTCCTCGTCCTCGGTGGCACCCGTTTCCTCGGCCGGCACGTCGCCACGGCGGCGCTCGAACGGGGCCACGACGTCGCCACGTTCACCCGCGGGGTGTCCGGCGAGCCGCCCGAGGGGGTGCGGGCCCTGCACGGCGACCGCGACGACCCCGCGGCGCTGCCGAAGGCGCTCGACGGCTGGCGGCCCGAGCTCGTGGTCGACACCTCCTGCCAGACCCGCGCCTCGGCCGCCAACGCCGCCGCGGTGCTGGGCGACGTCCGCGGGTACGCCTTCGTCAGCAGCCTCAACGCCTACCGCGACTGGCCGCCGGGGCCGATCGGGCGCGAGGAGGACCACCCCACCTGGACCACGCCGGACGACGAGTACGGCCCGATCAAGGCCGATGCCGAGCGCGCCCTGGCCGCGGTGCTCGGCGACCGGTTCCTCACCGCTCGGGCCGGCCTGATCATCGGCCCGTACGACCCGATCTACCGGCTGGGCTGGTGGCTGGACCGCATCGCGCGCGGCGGCCGCGTCGTCGTCCCCGACGCCCTGGACCAGCCGATCGCGGTGGTCGACGCCCGCGACCTGGCCGGCTGGCTGGTGCAGATGGCCGAGCGCGGGGAGTCCGGCGGGGTCAACACCACCGGACCGGCCGGGATGACGACGTACGGCGGACTGCTGGACCTGTGCCGGGAGATCACCGGCAGCGATGCCCAGTGGGTGCCGGTGCCCGAGGCGGAGTTGCTGGACGCCGGCGTGCAGCCGTGGGTCCACCTGCCGCTGTGGCTGCCGGCCAAGGACGCCGCCACCGCGTGGGACGTCGACACGACCCGCGCCCGGGAGCTCGGGCTGCCCAGCCGCCCGCTGCGCGACTCGGTCGCCGACACCTGGGCCTGGCAGCGGGCGTCGGAGCGCCCGGACGTGCCACCGGGCCGCGAGCTGCCCGGCCTCCCCCCGGAGGTGGAGGACCGGTTGCTCGCGGCCCGGTGAGGGACCTGCGCCCGACGGTCAGCCGAGGTCGGAGTAGACGACCACCGACTTGCTGGTGAAGGCGAAGTCCGCGCCGGGGAAGGCCGTGCCGTCCGGCGTGAACGACAGGCGGTACATGCCCTCGGACTCGGCGGGCAGCCGCACCGACACCGACGTCGGGCCGGCGATGAACACGCCGCCACCGGTCGCCGTGGACAGTGCGGTCAGGCTCGCCACCGTCGGGAGCGTGGTGACGGTCGAACCGGCACCGTCGAGCAGCTTCCAGCCGCCGGAGGCCGTGAAGCCCAGCCCGGTCAGCTTGGTCGTCCAGCCCTCGCTCGGACCGGTCGCCAGCGAGTTCGCGGAGATGACCGCCGCGTACTCCACGCCGGTGGCCGCCGCGCCGGGCACGCCGTCGTGCAGCAGCACGATGGACGCCGCGGCGCCGGGTACACCGGCCGGCAGCGTGACCGCGAGCGCCGTGTCACTGATCCAGCGCAGGATCGCCGTCTTCCCGCCCACGGTGGCGGTCAGCCGGTTCGCCGAGAACGCGGTGGACGTCGCGCCGAAGCCCGAGCCGGTCAGGTTCACGACGGTGCCGCCGGCCGCCGAGGCGGTCGTGGCCGTCGTCGTCGCCGTCACGGGGGTGCGGTAGGTGAGCACGTCCGCGGTCACGGCGGCGCTGTTCCCGCCGGTGCCGGTCACCATCACGTGGAAGCTGCCCTCCGCGCCCGACGGGGCCGCCGGGGCGGTGAACGTGACGGTGCTCGCGGTGGTGGCGGTGATCGTCGCCGTCCGCGTCACCGACGCATCGGTGGTCGAGACCAGGGTGACCCCGGTCGCGGTCGACGCGTTCTTCACCGTCGCGGTCACCGTCGTGCCGCCGGTCGTGCTGACCCGCGAGGGGTTCAGGGCACTGACCACGGGCAGCGGCGGCAGGTAGCTGACGTCGACCGCCGGCCCGGGCACACCGGTGCGGCTGACGACGATCGGCGCCGTCGTTCCGGCCGCCGCGGCGGGGACCGTGATCCACACGTGCGAGTCGTCGATCCAGGCCAGGACCGCGGCCTTGCCACCCACGGTCGCGGTGAACTTCCGCGCCGCGAAGAGGGTCGACGTGGTGCCGAAGCCGGAGCCCACGAGCTGCACCTTGGTGGCGATGTCGCTGCGGCCGACCTGACCGGCCACGACGGCCACGGTGCCCGGACGCAGGGCCGTGACGACGTCCAGGGTGCCGTTGGGCACGCTGTCGCCGGCGCTGCCGGCGACGACCACCCGGTAGTCACCGTCGGCGGGGAGCACCGGGGTGGTCACCGTGAGCGTGGTGGCGGTCTTGGCCGACACGGGAGCGTTGACGCGCACCGCCGGGTTGCTGACCGACACGAAGCTGACCGCACCGGCCTGCGCCGTGTCGACGCTGCCCAGCCGGGCGGCGGTGACGGTCACGGCGGTGCCACCGGCGGTGTTCACCGCGGCGCTGGACACCTTGGTGACGACGGGCAGCAGCGAGTTCTGCCCCGCCACGAACGTGCCGGTGGCGACGGCCTCCATGACCTTGGACTGGACGAAGTCCCAGCCGATGGTCGCGAAGCCGTGGTTGCCCCAGCCGGTGCCCCAGCTGTTCTCGATCGTGATGCCGTTGGCGTCGTACCCGAGGACGCCGACCGCGTGGTACCCCAGGACCGAGCCGGTGGCGTCGGCGAGGGTGAAGGTCGAGTCGCTCGTGTTCAGCCACGAGAAGGCGCTGTAGACCGGGAACGCGATGCCGACCGGCTGGTTGTTGGCCAGCGCCGTCTGGATCGCGGTCTGGGCGGCGGCGCCCTGCCCCGCCCCGGCGAACAGCGTGGTGTGCGCCGACATCTTGTGCAGCGCGGCGTTGGCCTTCTCGGCCGCCGTCGGCTGGCTGCGGTAGTCGCTGAACGCCTTGGTCCAGTACGCGGCCTCCACGTCACCCTGGTTCTCCAGGATGCTGTAGTTGCCGGCGAAGCTGGTGCCGCGGGTGTCGGACCCACCGTTGATCTGGTTGTAGACGTACATCGGGTCGAAAGGGGCGCCGACGTGGTGGGTGTAGTTGGCCGCCCAACCGGCGAGCGTGTAGGCGGTGGTGAACGACCCGCAGGCCCCGTGCGCGCCCTGGTCGCCCGGGGGCACGGCGAAGGCGGTCAGGTCGACCGAGGTCGGCAGCGCGGCCGCGGCGCGGACCTCGCCACCACCGGCCTCGGCCGAGGCGGCCAGCGCGTACAGGCCGCTCGTCGCGGAGACCCGCGTCGTCGGGGGGATCGCGCCGAACCCGTGCTTGGGCGGGGCCGGGGCGGCCGCGGCCATGCCGGGAACGGCGGCAGCGAGCACCGCACCGAGCACGGCGGTCGTCAGGACCGTCCGTCGCCGCGAGCGGCGGGACGGGTGCGGAGCCGGGGTCGACCCGGTCACGGTTTCGTTCACGCACAGGACGTCGGCACGTCCATGCGCGCGGATGATCCCTGCTCACCCCGAGGGGGGAGAGCAGGGATCAGGTCAGCCGGTCAGTCCTGCGGGCCGCTGGGCCGGCCGGCCGACACCTCGGGCAGCGCCTCGACCTCGGCCACCACGTTCGGCTCGTCCTCGTTCACGGCGGCGATCGCGGCCGCGGCCTCGGCCGACTCCAGCGCCCGGTCCTTGCGGTACTGCCGGTAGGAGTGGACGACGGCCAGCGCCCAGATCGCGTAGAGCACCGCGTAGACGCTGTACCGGACGGGGTCGGAGGCATCGAGCCAGTCGCTCTTCAGCAGCGTGCGGCTGTTGGTGAGCACGATCATCCCGCCCACCAGCGAGCCCAGCATGCGCGGCGGGATGTGCCGCACGAGCCACGCGGCGAGCGGCGCCGCCACCACACCGCCGGCGAGGAGCCCGAGCGCCCAGGTGCCGTCGATGCCCTGCGAGCCGAGCGCCGTCAGGAAGCCGAGGCTCGCCGCGACCGAGACGAGGAACTCGGAGGTGTCGATGGAGCCGATGACCTTCCGCGGCTCCATGCGCCCGCTGGCGAGGATGGCCGGGGTGCCCACCGGCCCCCAGCCGCCGCCGCCCGTGGCGTCGACGAAGCCGGCGACCAGGCCGAGCGGGCCGAGGAAGCGCTTGCGCATCGGCTTGCCCAGGTGCCGGCGGTCGATGCCCCGCAGGGTGAACCGGACGAGGATGTAGGCGCCGAGCGTGAGCAGGATGAGCGACATGACCGGGGCGGCCACCTCGGTCGACAGGTTCGAGAGCACGGTCGCGCCGAGGAACGCGCCGACCGCGCCGGGGACGCCGATCTTCGCGACGACCTTCCAGTCGACATTGCCGAACCGCCAGTGCGCCAGACCCGACATCAGGCTGGTGCCGATCTCGGCGAAGTGCACGGTCGCGGACGCGGCGGCGGGGTTGGTGCCGATGGCCAGCAGCAGCGTCGTGGACGTGACGCCGTAGGCCATGCCGAGGCTGCCGTCGACGAGTTGGGCGCCGAGGCCGACGAGGGCGAGCAGGACGAGGGTCTTCACGGGCTGGACTCCGGAGTCTCAGGGCACGGTGGCCGGAGGAGGAACGAGACGTGCGCCAGGAATCGGCGCGGCAGGTCAGCCCGGGCAGGCAGCGGTGCAGACGCGCAACAGGTCGACGTGTCGTCGGCTCACGAGGAGCAACGCGGTCGACCGGTTCACGGCGCTATGTGTACCAGTTTGATCGGGTTGACCGCCATACTTTCTCCCGCGGGTCACGCATCGTGCAGGACGTCGGCCCGGATCGTCCGCCACGACACCGCGCCGCCGACCGCGAGCAGCACCGCGCAGATCACCATGGCGCTGCGGAAACCGGCGGTGAACGGGCCGGGCTGGGTGTAGTCGTCGCCGGAGAGGCCGACCGCGACCGGGAGGGCGGCCACCGCCAGCAGCTGTGCCGCCCGCGCGACGGCGTTGTTCACGCCGCTGGCGATGCCGGTCAGGTCGCCCGGCGCCGCGCCCAGCACGGTGGCGGTCAGCGGCGCGACGGTCAGGGTCATGCCGACGCCCTGCAGCAGCGACCCGGGCAGCACCTCCACCCAGTACGGCGCGGAGCCGTCGACGCCGACGAGCCAGAGGGTGCCGGCGGCCGCCACCAGCGGCCCGACGGTCATCGGGATGCGGGGGCCGATCCGCTGGGCGAGTGTCGCCGCGCGGGCCGAGAACAGGGTGAGCAGCAGGCTGGTCGGCAGCATCGCGGCGCCGGCCGCCGTGGCCTCGTAGCCGAGGACGTTCTGCAGCTGCAGCACGAGGAAGAAGGAGAAGCCGCCCAGCGCGCCGTAGATGGCGAACGTGGCGAGGTTGGCGCCGGTGAACTGGCGGTCGGCGAACAGCCGCGGGGGCAGCATCGGATCGGCCGTGCGTCGCTCGCGCACGACGAACGCCGCCCCTGCGGCCACACCCACCGCTGCGCCGGCGAGGACGTCGGCGCGCAGCGGCGACGCCCCGGCGCCGATGAGCGCGTAGGTGATGCCCCCGAGGGCCAGCGCGCCGAGCGCCGCCCCGAGCGAGTCGAACCGCCCGTGCTGCCCGCCGGCCCGGCTCTCGGGGACGTGCCGGCCGGCGACCGCGACGATCAGCACCGCGAGGGGCACGTTGATGAGGAAGACCAGCCGCCAGCTCACCGCGTCGACCAGGAAGCCACCCAGGAACGGGCCGACCAACCCGGAGATGCCGGCGAGCGCCGACCAGAGGCCGATCGCCCGGGCGCGGTCCTCGGGCCGGAACGAGGACTGGATCAGCGCGAGGCTGCCGGGGGTGAGCAGAGCCCCGCCCACGCCCTGCAGCGCCCGGGCGGCGATGAGCTGGCCGGTGTCCTGGGCGATGCCGCACACCAGGGAGGCGACGGAGAACCAGACGACGCCGATGACGAAGACGCGTCGCCGTCCGTACCGGTCGCCCAGCGAGCCGCCGAGCAGGATCAGCGCGGCCAGGGTGAGGGTGTAACCGGTGACCGTCCACTGCAGCCCCGACAGCGATGAGCCGAACTGCCGGCCGATCGACGGCAGGGCCACCGAGACGGCGGTGGCGTCGAGGAACGCCATGCCCGACGCCAGCACGGTGACGGTGACCAGCCACCGCCCCCGGGCCGTTCCGAGCGCGACCGGCGAGCCGTCGAGGGCGCCGGTCACGGCATCAGCCGACGACGAGGTGGGTCAGGAAGTAGGCCACGGCCGCGACCGCGCCGGCGGCCGGGAGGGTGACGATCCATGCCAGCACGATGTTCCCCGCGATGCCCCAGCGGACAGCTGAGAGGCGTCGCGTCGCACCCACGCCCATGATCGACGTCGTCGTGATGTGGGTCGTGGAGACCGGGACGGCGAACACCGTCGCGGTCGCGATCATGACCCCGGAGGCCACCGTCTGCGCCGCGAACCCGCCGGCCGGCGTCAGCTGGATCACCCGCCGGCCGAGCGTGCGGATGATGCGGAACCCACCCGAGTAGGTGCCGAGGCTGATCGCCAGCGCCGAGGCGACGATGACCCACAGCGGCACGTCGAAGCTGTCGATCTCGCCCGCGGTCACCAGGGCGAGCGTGATGATGCCCATCGTCTTCTGGGCGTCCTGCGTGCCGTGCCCGAAGGCCATCGAGGCGGAGCTGAGGATCTGGGCGCGGCGGAAGCCGCGCTCGGTCTTGTGCGCGTTGCGGCGCCGGAAGGACCACAGGATCGCCAGCATGAACAGGTAGCCCAGGCCGAAGCCGATCAGCGGCGAGAGCACCATCGGGATCACGACCTTGTCGAGGATCCCGGACCACTGCACCGACTCGGACGCGGCGAGCGCGGCCCCGACGAGCCCGCCGATCAGGGCGTGCGACGACGACGACGGCAGCCCGAAGTACCAGGTGATGAGGTTCCAGGAGATCGCACCGATGAGCGCGGCGAAGACGACCTGCAACCCCCCGGGCCCGGTGGGTGGGTCGATGATCCCGCTGCCGACCGTCGCGGCCACCTTGGTCGAGATGACCGCACCGACCAGGTTCATCACCGCGGCCAGGGCCAGCGCCGTCCGCGGCGTGAGCGCCTTGGTCGAGACGGCGACCGCGATGGCGTTGGCCGCGTCGTGGAAGCCGTTGGTGTAGTCGAAGACCAGGGCGACGACGACGATGACGATGAGCGCGAGGAGCGACGCGTCCACCGGGGTCAGGACTCCTTGACGCTGATCGTCTCGACGACGTTGGCCACGTGCTCGAAGGCGTCGGCGGCCTCCTCGAGCTGGTCGGCGACCTCCTTGAGCTTGAGGATCTCCAGCGCGTCGAACTCACCGCTGTAGAGGCGCGAGAGCAGCCGGCGGTAGAGCTTGTCGGCCTCGTTCTCGATCCGGTTGACCTCGATCCAGTAGTCGGAGAGGTCCGTCAGCGTGCGCAGCCGCGGCATGGCCTCGGCGGTGGTCTGGGCCGCGCGGTGCAGCAGCGCGGTCTGCTGGCTCATCTCGGCCGGCAGGGTGCCCAGGCCGGTGAGGACGACGAGGTCCGCGGCGGCCTCGACGTAGTCCATGACGTCGTCGAGGTCACTGGCGAGGTTGTAGATGTCCTCGCGGTCGAAGGGCGTCACGAAGCTGGTGTTCAGCTGCCGGAAGATCGCGTGGGTCGTCTGGTCGGCGGCGTGCTCCAGGTCGCGGAGCTTGCCGGCCAGCTCAGGACGCCGCGCGTGGTCGTGGATGAACTCGCTGAGGACGTCGGTGGCCGCCACGAGGTTCTCCGCCGAGGCGGTGAACAGCGGGTAGAAGCTCGAGTCCTTGGGGGTCAGGCTGAAGGGCACGCGACGGCTCCGTATCGGGAAGGGAAACGACCGGACAAGCCCTGAGCGGGATTGCACGGCCGTCGGGAGCATAGGGGCCGGAGGTGGAGCCCGGCTCCCCGACCGGGTCAGGCGTGACCTGCGTCGCCCCTTCGGTCGTCGTCGGTCACCCGGGCGAGGGACTCCACGAGATCGGCACGTGCGCGCGCGACGCGGGAGCGGATCGTCCCGACCGGACACCCGGCCACCTCGGCCGCCTCGGCGTAGGGGAGCCCGAGGAGCTGCGTGAGCACGAAGGCCTCCCGGCGGTCGGCGTCGAGCCGTGTCAGCAGGTCGGCGACCGTGGCCCCCTCGGCCACGCGGTCCGCGCCGTCGGCGCCGGCCAGCGCCTCGAGGTGCTCGTCGCCGACCAGGGTCAGCCGCCGACGGCGACGGGAGCGGACGGCGTCGGCGCACACGCGGCGCGCGATGACGAGCAGCCACGTGCGGACCGAGGAGCGGTGCTCGAACCGGTGCAGCGAGCCGAACGCGCGCAGATAGGTCTCCTGCGTCAGGTCATCGGCCGAGCCCGGGTCGCCGAGGGCCGCGCAGAGCCGCCACACGTCGGACTGAGTACGCCGGACGAGCGCCGCAGCGGCCAGGGGATCGCCCGCGGCGGCGTCGGCCGCGATGCGCTCGAGCTCGTCCATGTCTCCGTCTTCATCGGCAGTTCGAGATCGCCGGGAACCGGACGGCGCCGGCGAGCGACCAGTACTCCATGCAGTGTGCCCGTTTCCGCGAGGCGATCTCGGCACGGCTCGACGACGAGCCGCTCGGGATGCCCGCCGCCGAACTCGACGACCACCTCGACGGCTGCCCCGCGTGCACGGCCTGGGCACGGGATGCCGCGACCGTCACGCGGCGGGCCCGCCTGGCGCCGTCCCCGGCGATCCCCGATCTGACGGCGGCGGTCCTGTTCGCCCTGCCGCGGGAACTGCCCGGGACGGCGGCTGCCGCCCGCAACCGGATGGTCGACCTCGCGCTGCGGATCACCCTGGTGGCCGTCGCGGTCGCGCAGGCCGGGCTGGCGTGGCCGGCACTCTTCTCGGGTTCGGGCGCCATGAGCGCTCCGG
>Ga0308175_100002476_pt1 | contig 12665 bp, 7 predicted proteins | sample PhyCR1_3_FD_203893 | JGI IMG/M metagenome (GOLD analysis project Ga0308175, IMG submission 203893) | Soil microbial communities from UC Gill Tract Community Farm, Albany, California, United States - DLSLS.C.R1 | ecosystem: Environmental > Terrestrial > Soil > Agricultural land | place: USA... | reverse complement strand
GAGCGGTAGTGACCTCGATCACGCCGTAACCTGCATAGCGAAGCCGGGAGAGCGGTACTCGCTTTCCCGGCTGGTATTCGCTTTCGGCTGCTTTGCGGCCTCAGACCTCGGCTACCACCTCCGGCCGAACCCGGAGCGCCGTGGAGCGATCCCGCCGAATCCGAACCGCCGCGGCCCGATGAAGACCCTGGCCCCGAACACCGGGCCCGGCCACCACGGGCCATAGCCCCAGTAGCCGCCCCACCCATAGGGATATGGATAGGGAGACGCCGCCCGAGCGACCCGCGTGGCGGGATGTGCCAGCTTTCGGTACTATCCCTGGCGGTCTTCACACTCTGGCGGGCAAGGTTCCATGCCTCTTTCGTTCAGCGCTCGTCAGAAGTCCGGCCCGGCAGCGTACGCCATCGAGGTGGCGGTGCTCGCGGTGGTGTACTACGCCGCCGCCCGCCTGGGCCTGCGCTACGCCACGATCGGGCAGAGCATTTCGCTGGTGTGGCCTCCTACGGGGCTGGCCCTGGCCGCGCTGATCGTGCTGGGCCGGCGCGCATGGCCCGGGATTGCCGTGGGCGCGTTCTTCGCCAACGCGGCGACGGCGGTCCCCCTCTGGGTGGCCGCCACCATCGCGGTGGGCAATACGCTCGAGGCCGTCGTCGCGGCCGCGCTGGTGACACGCTTCGCGGGCGAGCGCCCCCGGCTCGACTCCATGCCCACCGTGCGCGCGCTCATCCTGGTCGCCGCGCCGGCAGGCGCGCTGGTGAGCGCGCTGATCGGGGTGACGGCGCTCGACCTGAGCGGCGCGCTGCGCGCCACGGCCTGGCTCACCGCGACGGGCCTCTGGTGGACCGGCGACGTGCTCGGCGCCCTCCTCGTGGCGCCGCTCCTGATCGCCTGGCTCACCGAGCTGCCACCGACCCGCGCCGTCGGCGGAGCGCTCGAGGTCGCCCTGCTCTGCCTGGGCACCGCGCTGGCGGTGGAGCTCGGGCTCGGACACCTGCTGCCGGTGCCGTCTCTGCTCCGCCGGATCGACTACCTCTATCTGCTATTTCCGTTCGTCATCTGGGCCGCGCTCCGGTTCGGGAGCCGCGGCGCCTCCCTCATAACCTTCGTGATCTCCGTGGTCGCAGTGTGGCGCACGGTGGCCGGCGGCGGCCCGTTCAACACGGACACCGGCGGCGGGACGCTGCTGGCGGTCGGCTGCTATCTCGGCATCGTAGCGGTGACGGGACTTCTGCTCGCCGCAGCGGTGACCAACGAGCGCGAGACCGCCACCGCGGCCCTGCGCCGTCGCGACGAGCAGCTGCGCGTGGCACTCGACGCAGCCCGCATGGGCGTCTGGTTCTGGAGCGCCACCGAGAACCGGCTCACCTGGGACGACACGCTCCGCCGCATATACGGCCTCGGGCCGGATGATCAGGTGACCGGCTATCATGACTTCGTCTCGCGGATTCATCCGGACGACCGCGAGTTCGTGGAGAGCTCGGTTCGCCGGGCGCTCGCCGAGGGCGGGCGTCTGGATTACGAGTTCCGCATCGTCCTGCCCGACGGCCGGGTGCGCTGGATCGCCGACCTCGGCAGCGTGGTATCCGATCAGAACGGCCAGGCCGTCGGCCTGACCGGGACCTGCCAGGATGTGACCGACCGGCGCACGGCCGAGGAGCAGCTCCGCCTCGCTCACAGGATGGAGTCGGTCGGAAGGCTCGCGGGCGGTGTCGCCCACGAGGCCAACAACCAGATGTCCGTGGTCATGAGCGCGGCCGACTTCATCCTCGCCCGGCCCGACCTGCCCGCCGCCGTGCGCGCCGACGCGGGGCACATCCGCCGCGCCGCCGAGCGGACCGCGTCCGTCACGGCGCAGCTGCTCGCGTTCAGCCGGCGTCAGGTGCTGCGCCCACGAGTCATCGACCTGAACGAGGTGCTGGAGCGGTTCCGGCCCGTGCTGCAGCGTACGCTCGGCGAGGACTGTCCCGTGACGCTGCTGCTCGATCCGGGCGTCGGGCCGGTGCGGGCGGACCCCGGCCAGCTGGAGCAGGTGCTGCTCAATCTGGCGATCAATGCGCGCGACGCGATGCCGCGGGGTGGCCGACTCACGGTCGAGACGGCCACCGTCGAGTTGAGCGAAGCCTCCGCGCGCAGGCCTGGGGTGCAGGTGCGGCCTGGTCGTTATGTCGAGCTCGCGGTGAGCGACAGCGGCCACGGCATGGACCAGGCGACCCTGACCCACGCCTTCGAGCCGTTCTTCACCACCAAAGGCGTCGGCCAGGGAACCGGGCTGGGCCTGGCCACCGTGTACGGGATCGTCAAGCAGTCCGACGGCTACGTGTGGGCCGACAGCGAGCCCGGACGCGGGACCAGCGTGAAGGTCTATCTCCCAGTCACGGCGACGACGCCGGAGCCGGTCGCGCCAGCCGCGCCGGATCGCCCGGCCGCCCGCGGCGAGCTGGTGCTCGTGGTGGAGGACGAGGCGCAGGTGCGCACCGTTGCCGCGCGGGCCCTGACCGAGGCCGGCTACCGGGTGCTGGTAGCGGAGAGCGGCGAGAACGCCCTGGAGATGACGCGCCACGACGGAAACCGGCCCGCTCTCGCGCTGGTGGACGTGGTGATGCCGGGGCTCAGCGGGTCGGAGCTGGCCGCGGAGCTGACTCGAGCCGTCCCCGGCACGCGGGTGCTGTTTACGTCGGGGTATACCGATGGAGAGATCCTGCGGCGCGGCCTGCTGGCGCCCGGCGCCGCGTTCCTGGCCAAGCCGTTTTCTCCGGAGGCGCTGGTCCGCGCGGTCCATGCCGCCCTGGCGAGCGACCAGACAAGTTGACCGTGTCGGCCGCGCTGGCAGCATCGTCACCCGTTCGTTAAGCTGATTCGGTACCCGATCGGGCTCGGAGGATGCATGCGCTCCTTGTTACTCGTTCCGCTCGCCACGGTGGCGCTCGTCGCGGCCGGTTGCGGCTCGCCTTCCCGGAATCCGGAAGTGGGCCAGGTGCCCCAGCGCGATCTGACCCTGCAGCAGGCCGCCGCGCCGCAGGTCGAGGTGGCGTCGTCCATGGAGCTGGCCCGCGCCGTGCCCGTCGAGCACCGCACCGCGGCCCATACCCGGAACCGCCGCCGCGTCTTCCGGTCGGCCGCCCCGAATCCGCAGGCTCCCACTCCTGCCGTCGCGGATGTGCCTGCCTCGACACCGGGCGCGAGCGCGGCAGCGGTTCCGGCGAGGCCCGCGTCCTATGAGGTCCCCGATCCCTACTCGCTTGCCCCGGGCCAGACGGTGACCGTGCTGCCAGCGGGCAACGGCGCGGGCGCCGCGCCCTCCCCGACCAGTGACGGTCCACCGGACGCCCGGCGCGGCGAATCGCGCGGGGTCATGGTCCATGGAGGCCACGGCGGAAGCTGCGGTGGACGAAGCGGCCGTGCCGGCGGCAGCCCGGGTTTCCGAGGGCTTCGTTAGCCGCACCGGAAAGGCAATTCCCGGTTGACAGGACCCGCGGGCTTTCTTACACATGGAAATGCATCCTGCGGGAGAGGAGGAGCGCTCGGCGCTCGCCCAGTCCGGGGTACCTGACGAAGCGAACGCCCCCCTATGAACCGATCCATCCACGCACCTTCCGCAATCACCAACTCGTAACGAGAACGAGGGACCCGGCCTGACGCAGGGTCCCTCGTTCGTTGCGCCGGTCCCGGCTGGCGCGGCCTCCCAGGCGGCCCCCGGGATCAGGCCCGGGGCCACCGCGGGCGCGGTCGACTTCGAGCACCCGCCTGCTTTCCCCCGCGGGCCCGGTCAGTCAGATTGAGGGATCGAGTCTGGCCATTCAGGAGCTTTCGCATGAGCAGCCCCAAGGTCACCGCCGGTTCCGCTCGCGGTGCGTCTGCGCGCAAGCCTCGCGAGGACGAAATCGACGCCCACGGTGTCACGCACCAGGGAAAGATTCGGAAGGACAACCAGGACCACTTCCTGCTCTGCTCTCTGCGAAAGCAGCTGGTCGTGCGGCTGTCCAGCATTCTCGAAGCGGAGGGTCTCACCTCCGAGAGCGAGCGGCTTGCGTCGCTGGCGATGGTCGCCGACGGCGTGGGTGGCGCGGCTCGGGGCGAAACCGCGAGCCGCCTGGCGCTCCAGCGCGTGACCCGATACGTCACCCGCGTCATGCGCTGTTACTACGGCTCGCTGCCGCACGAAGGTGACGACCTGAGCGGGGCACTCGAGGACGCCGCGCGCCAGTGTCATGCCGAGCTGCTCCAGCTGGGCGACCAGGACTTCGACGTGCGTGGCATGGCCACCACGCTCACCCTGTACCTCAGCGTCTGGCCGCACGCGTATCTGCTCCAGGTGGGCGACAGCCGTTGCTACCTGCTCAGGGGCGACCAGCTTACCCAGATTACCCGCGATCAGACCATGGCCCAGGAGATGGTCGAGCTGGGCGTCATGAAGCCGGAGGACGCCGCGGGAACCAGGCTGGCGCACACGCTCACGAGCGCGATCGGCGGGAGCGAGAACCACCCCAAGGTCACCCGGTTCGACATGGATTGGGGACACGTGCTGCTGCTGTGCAGCGATGGCTTGACCCGCCACGTGTCGGACCAGCGGATTCGGGAAGTCCTCCGCTCGATGACGTCGGCGAAGCAGGCCTGCGAGACGCTGCTCCAGGATGCGCTCGACAGCGGAGGCAGCGACAACGTGACGGTCGTGGTCGGGAGGGCGGTCAAGAGGGACTGAGTTCTCTGGTACTTCCTATCCGGCCCCCGAGCTCTAGTAGAGGTATGGGATCAGGGCCGCCGTGCGCCGCTGGTACTCCGCGTACTCGGCGAACGTCTCGCGCATCCTTCGCTCCTCCTGCCGGCTCTTGATCGCGAACGAGAGCACCATGGCCGCCAAGCCGATCAGGGCTCGCCACTCCCCGATCGCCAGCGCCATACCGAGCATTGCGAACAGAATCCCGGTGTAGATCGGGTGCCGCACGCGGCGATAGGGGCCGCTTCGGATCAGCGCGTGATCCTCCTTCACCACCACGTGCGCGCTCCAGTTCCGCCCCAGGTGGCGCCGCGCCCATACTGAGAAGCCCAGGCCCAGCGCCAGCATGAGCGTGCCTAGCGCGGGGAAGAACAATCCGGCCGGGACGAAGCGAGCAGTGAGCGGCCGGGGCAGCCAGCGCGGCGCCGCGAAGCAGAGGACGCCGACGATGAGAGGAGCGCGGTGCTTGAGCTGTGAGGTGAACGGCTCGGGTCGGGCGGTGCGCTTCACGTCGCGCGCGCTGTACCACCAGTAGACCAGCCACACCAGCCAGAGCGCCGGAATGATCGTGGCGATGACGAGGTCGTATCGCATGCCAACAATATAGGCCCGGCGGCGCGGCGGCTCGGGGGCCCGGCTAGCCCGGGAACAACGTGCGCAGCGCCGTGTCCGCGTGCGTCAGGCGCGTGGGTGCGGTTCCGACCCTCAGGAGGCCATACGAGCCGAAGTCCCCTGCCCCACTATGGCGCTGAGTCCGTCCAGCGTGCTGCGGTAGCGCGGGCTCCAGTCAGCGGCGGAGCGCAGCTTTCGGTTCGAGATCCGCTCGGACCGGGACAGCTGGCGGACTACCGAGCCCGCGAACCGCGCGGTCCACGCCGGCGCGAACCGCGGCGGCCTGGCCCCCAGCAGCCGAGCCATTCCGGCCGCCAGCTCGACGCGGCGCATCGGCTGGTCCTCGACCACGTTGTACACACCCGCCGGCAGGTCGAGCGCGGCCACGATCGCTCTCGCGGCATCCGCATGGCTGACCCACGAGCTATAGCCTTCGGGGCGGCCGGGGAGCGGGAACATGCCCCGTCGCACCGACTCGAACATCTGGGTAGTGCCCGCGTCGTCCGGCCCGTACAGCAGGGCGAACCGAAGCACCACGCCGGTGCGCCCGCTCCGTGACACCCGCTCGGCCTGCGCCTCGGCGTCGAGCGTGCTGCGATTGTAGCGCTCCGGTCGAACCGGCGAGGACTCGTCCAGCCAGGCGTCGCCGCCATCGACGTAGATCGGCGCGAACGACTCCTGGATCATCCGCCGCACGGCGCCCGCGGCGAGCGCCGCATCGGCCAGGTTGGCGGAGACCTGCCGTCGGACCCGCGCCATTTCCCTCCATGAACGCGGCATCAGGATAGTCAGAATGGATCGCGGCACCGCCGTCGTCAGGTTGATGATGACCTCGGCGCCGTCCACTGCCCGGCGTACCGCGTCGCGGTCGAACACATCGAGCAGCACGGGGCGAGCGCCCTGGCGCTCGAGCCACGTCCGCTTTTGGGCCGTTCGGGCCACCCCGATCACCTCGTGTCCGGCATCGAGGAGCAACGGGAGGGTATGACGGCCGAGCACGCCGGTGGCACCGGCCACGAAGATCCGTGTCATATCCAGGCAGACGGACGAGCCCTGGAGCTGTGACCGGCCCATGCAGGTGGGCAGTCCCTCGCATTGGAGCCAGGAGGGCGCGCGTTCCTGTCCTTGGGCCTATCCTTCGAGGACCGCAACAACCGAGCGATGACCGCACCACCGACAGACCCGTAGCAACGTGGTGACCCATGCCCACTGACACTCGTCTCGCCGACACGGACCCGTTCCAGCAGCTCCGCGGACGCCTGTTCGGCATTGCCTATCGCATGCTCGGCTCGGTGGACGACGCCGAGGACGTCGTCCAGGAGAGCTGGCTTCGCTGGCACGGCGTCGATCCCGCCGAGGTCCGTTCGCCGGAAGCCTTGCTCGTTTCGGTCACGACCCGGCTCGCGATCGACCGGCTGCGCCGCGCGGCCGTCGAGCGCGAGCACTACGCCGGCCACTGGCTCCCGGAGCCCATCGCGACCCCCGAGGAGAGCCCAGACCGGCGCACCGAGCTCACTTCGGATCTTTCGATGGCGTTCCTGATCCTGCTCGAGCGGCTCGCGCCGGAGGAGCGCGCGGCCCTGCTGCTGCACGATGTGTTCGACGCCGGTTACCCGGAAATCGCCGTGGTGCTGGATCGTACCGAGGTCGCCTGCCGTCAGATGGTTCACCGGGCGCGCGTCCGGGTGCGTGGCGATCGGGTCAAGTACCCGGTGCCGGCGGAGGCGCACCAGCGGCTGCTGGAGCGCTTCCTGACCGCGCTCCGGACCGATGATCAGGAGGCGATGCTGGCTCTGGTGGCGCCGGACGCCACCTGGACCTCGGACGGCGGCGGCAAAGTTCCGTCCACGCGGCGGATCGTACGCGGTGCGGCGAGGGTCGCGCGGCTGGTTCTGGGTTTCGAGCGCAAGACACTCCGGGCGCTGCGGCACGAGCTGGCGTGGGTCAACGGCGAGCCGGCCATCGTGACCCGAAGTGCAGAAGGCGTGCGGTTCATCACGACGGCGGGAACGGACGGCGATCGTCTGGTAGCGTTCTATCGGATGCTCAATCCGGACAAGCTTCGCTACGTGGAGCGACCCGTGCTTCCGCGCGCCGAACCTGCGGCGCCGTAATTCTCCGAACCTGCTCAGGATCGAAGCGCCACCCACAACGCGGCGACCGAGAGCACCACCCCGATCGCCATCTTGATGCCGGCGGCCACCGCGCGCCCCAGCACCGCCCCCCACCCCGCCCGCGCGGCCACGTCGGACTGCCGAGCGCGGGTGTACTCGAACAGCGCCGCTCCTGCGAATGCCCCCACGAAGCCGCCGATGACGGACCCGATCAGCGGCACCGGCACGCCGACGATCGCGCCGGCGAGCCCGCCCACGAGGGCACCCCACCCGGCCCGACTCGACCCCCCGTACCGCCGCGCGTAGCTGAAGCCGATCCGGGCCTCGGCGATCTCACCCAGGGTCGCGAGCCCGATCACCAGCAGCAGGAACCACGCGCTCATGTTCCGGTAGTCGTCCAGCCAGCCGTAGCCGATGATGGCCAGCACGATGAGCCAGAGGCCTGGCAGACCGAACGGAATGAGCAGCAGGCCCGCTACGCAGGCGAGCAGCAGCACGACCGGCGCCAGGCCACTCATGGCGCCTCCGTCCGGCGGGGACGAAGCACGACCTCGTGCTCCCGCCCGTCGTCGCTCAGCGTGACGGACTCGCCCTCCAGCTCGCGACCGTCGAGCGTGAGCCGCTGATTGCCCAGCCGCGCCGCCCCAGGCTGGTGCACCACGATCCGGTACCGGCTCCGCCCGTGGCGATAGTCGATGGTGAACTGCTCCCAGTCGGCCGGAACGCGCGGATCCAGGCTCAACTGATCCTCCCGCTTGGTGAAGCCCAGGATGGCCTCGAGCCCCACGCGGTACATCCAGCTCGCCGAGCCCGTATACCAGCTCCATCCGCCGCGGCCTACGTGTCCCGCCGCGGTATAGACGTCGGCCGCAACCACGTAGGGCTCGAGCTGGTAGGTGGCGACCTCGTCCGGCGTGCGCGAGCGCTCGAGCGGGTTGATCATCTGAAACAGCTCGAAGGCCCGGTCGCCATCGCCCTGGAGGGCGGTGGCCAGGACCGCCCAGAGCGCCGCATGGGTGTACTGCGCGCCGTTTTCGCGCACGCCGGGAAGGTAGCCCTTGATGTATCCCGGGTCGTGCGGGGTGTGGTCGAACGGAGGCGTGAGCAGGGGGAGGATCCGCTCTTCGTCCCGCACCAGATGGCGCTCGAGCGACCGCATGGCCTGGACCCGGTGGCCCGGCTCGCCGGCGCCCGAGATCACGCTCCAGCTCTGCGCGATCGAATCGATCGTGCACTCGTCGTTCACGGCCGAGCCGAGCGGCGTCCCGTCGTCGAAGTAGGCGCGCCGATACCACTCGCCGTCCCATCCCGCGGCCTCGGCCGCGCGCGCGTAGTCATCGGCCTGGCGGCGGAACTCCGCCGCGACGGTGGGATCGCCGCGATGCTCGGCATGCACCGCGAAACCCCGCAGCGTCGCGATCAGGAACCAGGCCAGCCACACGCTTTCGCCGCGGCCGTCGACGCCCACCCGGTTCATGCCGTCGTTCCAGTCGCCGATGCCGATCAGCGGAAGCCCGTGAGGGCCGACGGTCGAGGCCTTGCGGAGCGCCCGGAGGCAGTGCTCGTAGATCGAGCCGAGCTCGCTCGAGACCGCCGGCAGGTCGTACGCCTCGTGCTCGTGCGGCTCGAGCGGGCGCATGGTGAGAAACGCCGCCACCTCGTCCAGCACCGAGCGGTCGCCGGTGACGCGAACGTACTGGTCCACCACGAACGGCAGCCAGGCGAGATCGTCGGAGAAACGGGTGCGAACTCCGCGACCCGACCGCGGGTGCCACCAGTGCTGCACGTCGCCCTCGAGGAACTGGCGGCCCGCCGCGCGCAGAATGTGCTCGCGGGCGAGCGCCGGCTCCGCGTAGAGCAGCGCCATCACGTCCTGCAGCTGGTCCCGGAAGCCGTATGCGCCGCTGCTCTGGTACAGGGCCGATCGAGCCCATACCCGGCAGCTCAGCGTCTGATACAGCAGCCACCGGTTGAGCATCAGGTCGAACGACGGGTCGGGCGTGCGGACGGTGACGGCAGACAGGCGCTCGTCCCACCGCGCCACCGTCCGCTCCGCCGTGCCCCGCGCGTGGGCGGGGTCCGCCAGCCGGTCGAGCGCCTCGCGCGCCGCCGCCTCGCTCTCGGCCGCGCCCAGCAGAACAGCAACCTCCCGGGTCTCGCCCGGCGCGAGCTGCACCAGGCAGCGGAGCGCCGCGCACGGGTCGAGCGCCGAACCCACCGCGCCGATGAGCGGCACGGCCAGTGAGGCCGGCGCCGCCACGGTGCCGTTTCGCCCGAGGAATTCGCGCCGGTCGGCGGTGTAGTCGGTGACCGGCTCGCTCAGCGCGTAGAAGGCGACGTGACCGCCGAAGTGCGGGTCGAAGGTGTTCCAGGCGAGGATCGCGCGCCGCTCGGCCTCGTAGCGGGTGTGCACCTGGTGCTGGGTGTGCTCACGCTGGGCGCCGAGGGCCCACTCGACGAACGCGGTGAGCGCGAGCCGGCGCGGCCGGTCGCCGACGTTGGTGAGGCGGAGCAGCGAGATCTTGACCGCGGCATCGTCGGCCAGGCCCATGGTGAGCGTCGAAGCGATGTCGGACCGCCGGTGCGCGAACGTGGTCGAGCCGGGACCGTGGCGCACCTGATACTCGCCCGGATTCCGAAGCGGGGCAGGCGTGGGGCACCAGACCTCGCCGCTGTCCTCGTCGCGCAGGTAGAGCACTTCGCTCGGCGGATCGGTCACCGGGTCGTTGTGCCAGGGGGTGAGCCGATAGAAGTAGCTGCTGCCGCACCAGGCAAACCCCGCGCCGCGCTCGCTCACCAGGAATCCGCCCACAGGATTGGCGACCACGTTGGCCCACGGGAGCGGAGGTACCCGGTCGCCCGCGATCCGAATGGTGTATTCGCCCTCGTCGCCGACGCCGCCGAATCCGTTGGCGGGCGCCGGCCCCGACGCGGGCGGAACGGTCGCGGGCACCGGCGCACGCCCCGGGTGGAGCGGCGCGGCCGCCGGCGCCGCCGATCCCAGCACGTGCCTGGCACCGCCGAGCCCGCCGGTACTCAACACCCGGAGCAATCCCAGCGGTCCGCCTCGGGTGGCAGGCCGGGTCGGCGGTGGCTGCGAGGCCAGGTCCTCCGTCACGACGTCGCCTTTCGTCGCCGCGAGGACCAGTACCCGCCCCAGCGCCCGCCCGTCGCACTCCAGGTGCACCCGTGCGGTGGCGCGCAGCATCGTCAGCACCTCCGGTGCGAGCAGGTCGCGCCGGCGGAGAAAGACGCCGCCCGGACGATCGACCAGGCCGCCGGCGCGCGAGGCGTGGATGGCGTTCATGATGCTCTGCGCCAGGTCCTGCAGATAGCTGGTGGGGCGCAGGTTGAGCACCACCAGGTCGACCATCATGCCGCGCCGCCGCCAGTAGTGGTGCGCCGCCAGCAGCTGGCGCAGAGTCGGGAGTCCCTCGGCGGTATCGATCGTCGCCAGCAGGATGGGCCACTCGCCCGAGATGCCCAGGGTCCACAGCAGCGGTTGCGAGCCGCGGTTCCGGCGCAGCTCGTCCTGGGGAGCGCGAAGCGCCCCATTGGAGTAGAACAGGTGCCCCGCCAGCTCCTGAAACACGCCGGCATCGCCGGGGGAGACGCCCAGCTCCCGGAGCTCCACCTGCGCGGACGTCCAGGCCAGGTCGAGCGCCCGCTGGGCCGCTCGGGGATGGTGGTAGCGATCCGCCAGCTCGAAGGCCCGCTCGCGCGTAGTGGCCACCAGCGTGGTGAACGTGACCGAGGCCGACTGGCGCGGCTCCAGATGGACCCGGGTCCGGAGCGCGAACACCGGATCCAGCACCGCGCCGGTCGCCCCGGAGAGCGCACCCGACTGATCCAGCGCGACCGGATCGCGGGTGGTACGGCCGCGCCCCAGGAACCGGGCGCGGTCGGTCTCGCAGGTCACCGGGCCGACCCGCTCCCGCCCGTCGTCCACCACGTGCACGCACCAGAGGGGCCGCTCCTGCGCCGAGCGCGGTCGGCGGGTCGCGGTGATGGCGGTGCACCAGGCGTGATACTCGGTGTGGACGAACAAATTGCCGAATGCCGGGTGGGCGCGGTCGGCGTCGGGCGGTGCCAGCACGATCTCGCCGTAGCTGGTGAGCTCGATGTCGCGGGCCGTGCTGCCGGTGTTGGTCAGCGTGATGCGCCGGACTTCGGCCGCGTCGGCCGGGACCACCGCGATCTCGGTGCGGGTCTCGATCGCTCCGTCCACCCGGTGGATGGTGACCCGGTCGGTGGCCAGGAAGGCCCGGTAGCGGTCGGCCCCGGCGCACACCGGCTGGTGCGCCGCCGACCAGACCCGGCCGTCGCTCACGTCGCGCAGATAGCAGAACTGGCCGCTGTTGTCGCAGGTGCCGTCGGCCCGCCAGCGGGTCACCGCCAGCTCCTCGAACCGGGCGTAGCCGCCGCCGCAGTGGCTCACCATGACGGTGTACGGCAGGTGTCCCAGCAGGGCCACGTGCGGGGCAGGCGTGTCGGGCAGGTCCACCTCGCGGACCACCGGGCGCTCGAGCTCGGGGTCGGGCAGCGCCTCGTCGGCCCGGCTCACCTGCGGCTCCTGCAGCTCGAGCCGTCGCGGCGCCCGCTCATGCAGCAGCAGCTCCACCGAGCGCACCATCGAGTCGCTGTGGAACCGGCGCTGCCAGAGCTGCGCGGTGAGCGCGTTGGAGAGCGCCACCAGGCTCATGCCCACGTGGTGCGCCATGTAGGCCCGCACCAGGCCGAACGGCCGGCCCGGATCGGGGCGGGTGTAATCGAGCGACTCGTGGAACCCGAACTGGCCCAGGGCGCCGGCCTTCTCGAGCGTGCCGAGGTTGGCGATGGCGCGCTCGGGCGTGATCATCGCCGCCAGCGCGGAGGCGTACGGCGCCACCACGAGGTCCCGGCCCAGGCCGCGCTTGAGCGCCAGGTCGGGCACGCCGAACGCGCGATACTGGTAGGTGTGATACCGGTCGCGCAGGTTGTAGGCGCTCTCGCTGATGCCCCACGGAACCCGCCGGTCCGAGGCGTAGGCCATGTGCCGGCGCACGGCGCCCTCACAGGTCTGGTCCAGCACCGTGTAGGGGAACGAGCGCATCACCAGCGTCGGCATCAGGTACTCGAACATGCTGCCGCTCCACGACACCAGCGCCGTGGCGCCGGCGGCGCGGGTGAGCGTCCGCCCCAGTCGGAACCAGTGCTCCACCGGCACCTGATTGCGGGCCACCGCG
>Ga0308175_100002474_pt1 | contig 12671 bp, 14 predicted proteins | sample PhyCR1_3_FD_203893 | JGI IMG/M metagenome (GOLD analysis project Ga0308175, IMG submission 203893) | Soil microbial communities from UC Gill Tract Community Farm, Albany, California, United States - DLSLS.C.R1 | ecosystem: Environmental > Terrestrial > Soil > Agricultural land | place: USA... | reverse complement strand
GAAAAACTTGGATGAAGAACCTTGCCTTTGTTCAATGAAACGGCTTTTTTTGTCGCAACGTCGTACACGTAAACAGTTGATTTGGACGAACGGCGGTAGATAGGCTCGCGGCCGTTGAAAAACAGGATGCGTTTTTTATCGGCACTGACTTCGTACTCAGATGTGTTCAGCGACTTGCCCGTTTCGTCCTTTACGTCTTTCGCATCGAAGAGCGAAGAGTTGTCTTCGGCGGCAAAACCCGGAACGAATTCGCCGCGAAAAGTTCCTTTTTTATAAATGTCTTCAAGCGTAATCTGGCTGTTCTGCGCAAAGGCAAAAAATGGAAGAAATAAGAATAGCAACAATCCCTGTTTCATGCTTGTACTGATTTAAGCGCTAAAAATAAGGCAAGTGTTGATACCGGTGGCAGCCTTTAACGAAGTCATTCTTTTCAAAGAGCGCATAAAAGATTTGCGGAGAAACCGTTAGTGAATCATGTGCAGGTAGTTTGCGATGAGCGTGCAGACATAAACAATCGTCAGCAAACCGGCGCTCAAACAGATGCAAAGTGTCCGGCGATTTTTGCGGGCAGCAATACGTTCGTAATGGACCTTGTGAAATTTGCCGTCGTCGTCAATGACGTAGTCGTCTTTTTTTGTTCTTGCGATGACCCGCATCCAGGCGCTGGCCGCTATATCTTGTGCAGAACCTTTTACCTCACGGGAAGAGGAGAGTTTCTGAGGCTGTGGTTTTCCAGAAAGCAGAACGTAATTGTCTTTTTTTAAGCTGATGGAGGCGTGACTCGTTGTGGTAATGAAGAGCAGTGAAACCAGCAGCAGGAGGAAGAATTTTGTGTTCATAACATTTGTTTTTCTAACACAAAACTTGCCCTTTGGACACCCCTAAGTCAAGGTAGGAAATGCGGGTTTTGAAAGTCGGGTAAGACTACGGTTAAAGCGTTTTTAGGATTGCGTAGAAATGCGGTTATCCACATTGTGCGTAGAAATACGTATGGAAAGGCTTTGAAATATGAAAAGGCAGAATTATTTTAGAGAAACCTCCTACCCATACTACTTTTAAACCCATTAAATCCTTAAGCATGAACAAAAAACATCTTCCCTGTAATTCAGGCATCAAGCACCTGCTGTTTTTTTTCTTCGGTTCGTTATTAGTCTTCAGCTGTAACAATGGAAATCAGAAAGGCAATACTGATAACCAAAAAGTTGATTCTTCCAATCAAGCCTCCACAAACGCACCGCCGCTACCCACTCACATTTACAGGGCTTACAATGTGGATGTTAGTCTTTTTTTACACATCGTCGATGACCCTGACTTTAAGACGCTTGTTTTGATGCCGACCAACGTTGGTACAGCGACCAATTCCGATTGGACATTGGTTCCGACAGTAGAAGTTAGGCCAGGGTCCAATCGGATTGACGCGACGGGACTTTTGAGCCTTGCCCATTCAAATGATTTGCCTTTGAATGCCCAGCTAGATTTGCCAGCCCCGCTAATAAGAAATTACCGGATGGAAAGAGGAACTAAGCCACGCATCGAAGACATAAAGGACATCTTAAATGTCTGCCCATCCCTCAAGATAATTCCCGTCGATGGTACAGGCCATCCTACGCCCCATCATACGTTTGATCACCTTTTATGTTATAATTTAAGCTTCCCTTGTGAGGGAGGTGGCGGTCAGGGTTTTAATCTGGATTCGTTCATTTCGGTGAATCAAAATAAGTGGAAAATGAATAAAAAATTCACTCCCATTACACTTGAGCTAAACCCTCGTCCGCCAGGCAGCGAATGAACTAGCATTACAGGACTACATGATTTTTATTTTAAGTATTTCCGAAGTTTGGGCCATGCTGTTTCCCGTGGCCGCTCTGTATTACCGCAGGAATTACCTTGGCTACTTAAAGCCAGTCAAGCTTTACGTTATTCTTGCCTTGATACTTAATGTTCTTGCAGTAGCAATGGATAAACGGCTCGGTGATTTTACAGGTTCGGAATGGCTAATGAACAATAACTATGTCTATAACATCCATTCCATAGTGCGGTTTCTTTGCTTTTGCGCTTTTTTTGAACGCTTAAAACAACCGTTTTTAATTAATTTAAAGAGAATACTCCCTTATGTAACAGCTTTTCTCGTTATCCTTAATTTTAAATTCAACGAAAGTTTTTTTCATGCACCGACAATAAGCAGCAATCTATTTGCATTAGAGGCAGGCGTGCTTTTGTTCTACTGTCTGCAATACTACTTGTTTAAACTTCAAGAAGATAGCTTTTCCAGCAGAACATCTGATTTTTGGATAACAACTGGCTTAAGCATCTATGTCGTATTTAATTTTCCTTTCTTTTTAATGTACACATCATTGTCTTCCGACAACCAAAAGTTTTGGTGGAACATTCATAACATTTCCTATGTAATCTTTTGTATTTTCATTGCAAAGGCTTTTTATGTTCCTGAAAATGAACGCTGATCTTCCTCTGATCATCATTGCGGTAGTAGTGATGCTTGGCTTGTTTGGGAGCTTTTTCTGGGCTTTTAATATATCGCAACAGAAAAAATTCAAGTACCAGCAAGACATGCAAAAACTTCGCGAGCAACAGCAAAACAGCCTCATTGAAGCCGCCGTTCGTTCCGAAGAACTCGAACGCCACCGCATTGCCGAAACCTTGCACGATGAAGTCGGAGCCATTCTTTCTTCCACCAAACTTCATCTGCAAGGCATCACCCACACAAACCTTACAGAGAGAGAATTGCAACTTTTTCACCGCAGCAAAGAACTGCTGGACGAAGGCATTCAAAAAGTCCGCGGCATCTCGCACAACTTGCATTCCAACATTTTAAAAGAATTCGGCCTGAATGAAGCCATCCGGCACTTTATGAAAAAAGTGGTGCAAAGCGACATGATGCAGGCCACCACGGAACTCGACGACAATTACGTTACCGAAAACCCCGAGAACGACATCAGCATTTACCGCACGATGCAGGAACTGGTCAACAACATTATGAAACACGCCGGCGCCACCCGCATCCACATTGCTTCCGTTTACAGCGGTTCGGAACTGAAGCTGACCATTTCTCACGACGGCCGGGGCCTGAGCCAAAAAGAATTTGAAGCCTTCCGCTACAGCAAGGACGGCCTTGGATTGAAGAACATTCAGAACCGTGTAATTTTATTAAGGGGCGCCATCAACTTTGATGCAAAGCCGGACGATAACCAAATTACTCTCACCCTTCCGCTGCAAACCACAATGCCATGAGCAAAATAAAAATCGCCATTGCCGACGACTACAAAATTTACCGGGACGGTTTGAAAGTCAGTCTTGCCGCCGATGACAATTTGGAAGTAGTTCTGGAAACCGAGAATGGTGAAGACTTGCTGAAAGCCTTGCCCGAGGCGAAGCCCGATGTGATCATCATGGACCTGAAAATGCCCGTAATGGACGGTATGGAAGCTACGCGGGAAGTGCGCAAAAAATTCAACCACGTAAAAGTGCTGGTAGTAACCATGTACGAAGACGACAAATTCATCATTCACATGATGGAGACCGGCGCCAACGGCTACCTGCTGAAGAATACCGATTCAGAAGAGTTGCGAAAGTCAATTTATTCCGTTCACGAAACGGGTTATTATTTTAATGACCTGGTGAACAAAGCCCTTTTGAAAAAACTCATTCTCAAAGGAAACATCAAGCCTTCCTTCAATCAAAACATTGAGTTTTCGGAACGCGAGCTGGAAGTGCTGAAATTGATTTGCGAAGAAAAAACAGCAGCGGAAATCGGCAAGCAACTTTTCATCAGTCCGCGTACGGTGGAAGGCCATCGTACCAAATTGATTGAAAAAGTAGGCGTGCGCAATACGGCTGGCCTGGTGATGTTTGCACTAAAGAACGGGATTGTGGAGTGAGGTTGGAATGAAGTAAGGATATTGGATTATTTGCCTTTGAATTTCTCCAAAACCTTTTCAATAGTGGCCGTTCCCTGAAAGGTGTCAATCAACTTTCCTTTTTTATCGTAGAAGGCCATGAAGGGAAAATTACGCACATCGTAAAACGGTATCATCAGGTAATGCGGGTCTTTCGTTACAGTGACGTTCTTCATGTTGTTCAATCCGTAATTTTCCGCAAATTCTTTCATGCGGTAAATTGGGTAGGTTGTAATCATTACAATCTGAATCTTGTCCAGCATTTCGCGGCCCGCATACAACATTTCCGCTTCGTGCTGGCAATGCTCACACTCGGGGCTGAAAAGTACAATCAGCGTTTGCTTGTTCCTTTGGAGATCATCTTTTGTGAATTTGGTGCTATCGGCCAAAAGAAGTTGCAGCGGCGGCAAAAAAGGAAAGCGTTTGTACGGCGGCGCAATGGTGTCCGTTTGCGCAAAAGCCGAAAACGAAAGGATTGCGAAACAAAAGACCAGCAAGATTTTCATGCGAAAGCTTTCAACAAAAGTAACAAGGGGCATTATATGAATGAAGGCGAATTACACGAATTGCTTTTCATTCCGCCCAATTGCATAAAACAAAGCCCCACACGATTGCGGGGCTGCTTATTAACGTGTTAACTTATCAACTCACTTCCCCATTCTCTTCTGCAAATTCTCATCTATTGCATCAAGGAATTGCTCAGTGTACAGATAGTCTGTTCCGGCCACCAGTTTTTTATCTGGGTGAACGTTCATCGCCAGGTCTTTTGTCATCTTTCCGCTTTCAACGGTTTCAATGCAAACGGCTTCCAATGCGTTGCAGAAGTCAATCAACTCTTGGTTGTTGTCCAATTTGCCGCGGAAGGCGAGGCCTCTCGTCCATGCAAAAATTGATGCGATCGGATTGGTCGAGGTCGGGTTGCCTTTTTGGTATTCACGGTAGTGACGTGTAACGGTGCCGTGCGCCGCCTCCGCTTCCATCGTTTGTCCGTCGGGTGTTACCAACACAGATGTCATCAAACCGAGTGAACCAAAGCCTTGGGCAATGCTGTCACTCTGTACATCGCCGTCGTAGTTTTTACAAGCCCACACAAAGCCGCCGTTCCACTTCAATGCACTCGCCACCATGTCGTCAATCAGGCGGTGTTCGTAGGTGATGCCAGCGTCTTTAAATTTCTGCGTAAACTCCGCGTCAAACACTTCCTGAAAAATATCTTTAAAGCGACCGTCGTATTTTTTGAGGATGGTGTTTTTGGTGCTCATGTACAAAGGCCAGCCTTTTTGCAAAGCCATGTTCATGCAACTGCGGGCAAAGCCGCGGATGCTTTCGTCGGTGTTGTACATGGCCAGCGCCACGCCGCCTTCGCCTGTGTAATTATACACTTCGTATTCCTGCTTCGTTCCGTCATCACCCTGAAAAGTAATGGTGAGCTTACCCTTTCCTTTCACCACGAAATCAGTGGCGCGGTACTGGTCGCCGAAGGCGTGACGGCCTACAACGATGGGACGGTCCCAGGTTGTCACCAATCGCGGAATGTTTTTAATGACGATGGGTTCGCGGAAAACGGTTCCGTCCAGGATATTGCGGATGGTACCGTTAGGGCTCTTCCACATTTGTTTCAGGTTGAACTCTTTTACGCGGGCCTCGTCGGGAGTGATGGTGGCACACTTGATGCCAACGCCGTATTGCTTGATGGCATTTGCAGCGTCCACGGTTACCTGATCATTCGTCTGATCGCGGTACTCAACGCCGAGATCGTAATATTTAATGTCCAATTCGAGGTAAGGAAGAACGAGTTTGTCTTTAATGAACTTCCAGATAATTCTCGTCATCTCATCGCCATCAAGTTCCACTACCGGGTTGGCCACTTTTATTTTTTCCGCCATTTTTTTCGTTGTTTGGTTTAAAATAATCGGCAAAACTAAGGCATTACGCTACTCATACTAAAAAAATGTGGGTAGCTTTATACTGCCACTCATAATGTCGCCGTGATGGATTCGATTGCTCCTTTTTTTGCCTTTCTCAACAAGTTCATCGAACTTGAAGAAGACGAGTTTAATCAAATCATTAAGCCGCACATCCAGTTGCGCCGTTTTAGACGAAAACAAATCATCAGCCAGGCGGGCGCAGTAGAACGATACATGAATTTTATTGGCGAAGGTCTGGTGCGCAAATACTTTAAAAAAGACGAAGAGGAATTGATAACGCAGATATCCCTGGAAGGTCATTTGATTTATTCGCAGGAGTCGCTGAACAAGCAAACGCCTTCCCACTATTGTCTGGAGGCCGTCGAAAACACAACGCTCGTTTCGATTGAGTATAATGACTTAAACCGCATTTTTGCCACCAACGCAAAAATGGAAAGACTGGGCCGGCTGGTGGCCACCGAAATTACCGTGCTGAACGAACGCTGGCAGATGATGCTGATGAAAATGGCGCCCCGCCAACGCTTCCTGCTCTTTGTAGAGCGCAACCACGAGTTGGTGCAACGGGTACCGCAAAAGCTGCTTGCTTCTTTGCTCAACATCCAACCCGAAACCTTTAGCCGCTTCAAGCATTTGATAAAAACATCTCTTGGCTCCCATACGGAAGGCGAAACAAACTAACACAAGACCAGTTTGCAATTGTTTCGGGTTGTCACCAGGCTTTGTAAACAAAAATTTTTTATGTGACCTGCGGCAGTAATTCTGTTCTGCTTCTCTTGCCTCGCAACAAAATCTCAATAGCAGTATTGGAGTTTGATTCCAAAAAGAAAACCCAATCATGTTTCATGATAGGGTTTTAACCGCTGCTGACGTTATGCAAAAACTACAATGATTTAAAAGATTTCTTCGTCGCTGCCGTGTTCTTCACCTTCGTGTTCGTCGCTGGCCTCACCGGCCCCCTCGCCTTCTTCGCCAAAACCCTCGGCGCCTTTTGTAAGATCGTATTTTTCTTCAATGTCGGCAAAGCGTTCGCCCAGCAAACCCTTGGTTCCGTATTGGCTCGGTGGAATGCCTTCTTTACGAACAACCGACGGATACGTAACCTTTGGATTTTCTTCTTTCGATACGTTGATTAATTCCACCTGAAAAGTCCAATTCTTTGCAAAATCATAAACGTAAATGAACTTTTGATTGGGGTCGTGAATTTCGGTACCGATGGTGGTTTCTTTCATAAGCAAGGGAGCAGCTTTGTACTTCTTGTCGTACCTCTCCAGTGAAATTTCCCGGCCGCGTTGCCAATGGTCGTTGCTGCGGTAAAACGTTGCCGCGTGTTTGCTGTCAAAATCATAAGCCTTTAAGATAATTTCGTGCAAGTCGAAAAAAGTTTGCTTGTGACGAATCACCACATCGCGGTACACGCTGTCGTCCTCTTCAAAATAAATCCTGAATTTCAGAATGGCCATACGTTGATAAAATGTGAAACGCCAAATATAACGAGAATGCAGGAGTCAGGAAACAGGAGATAGGATTTTTAAGGGCCTGTAATTTTCGGGCATCGTAACAGGATGTTACTCCGCAAAAGTTTCTCCCTCTCCTGACTCCTGTCTCCTGACTCCTGTCTCCTTTGCCTTTAGTCCGCATTCCTCTCCTTTTTGTAACATGTAGGCAAAAGCCGCTTCGTAGTTGTTCGGAATTTGACCGTCGAGGATGGCGTCTTTAATGGCATCCTTGATAATGCCCACGGGCTTCGATGGACGAAGTCCAAAGGTTTGCATGATGATTTCGCCAGTGATGGGCGGTTGCCAGGTGCGAATCTTGTCGTTTTCCTCCACTTCTTTACAGCGTTCTCGCACCAATTCAAAATTCTGCAGGTAACGGTTCACTTTATAACGGTTCTTTGAGGTAATATCCGATTCGCAAAGCTTCATCAAATCATCAAAGTCTTCGCCGGCGTCAAAAAGTAAACGGCGAACGGCGGAGTCGGTGATGTTTTCCTTGGTAAGTGAAATGGGTCGCAAGTGAAGCTCCACCAACTTGCGAACATATTTCATTTGTTCCCCCAGCGGCAGTTTTAACTGGTTGAAAATTTTCGGCACCATGCGACCGCCAACTACTTCGTGGCCGTGAAAGGTCCAACCGTGACCTTCTTCAAAACGTTTGGTGGCTGGCTTGGCAATATCGTGTAAAATAGCAGCCCAGCGCAACCATAAATTGTCCGAACGTTCGGCCACGTTATCAAGTACCTGAAGGGTATGATAGAAATTGTCCTTGTGTCCCTTTCCTTCGATGAACTCTGCTCCAGCCAATTCTACCATTTGCGGAAAGATGAGGTGCAGCAGTTCTGTATCGTACAAAAGTTTAAAACCAATGGAGGGCTTTTCGCTTAAAATAATTTTGTTCAATTCATCGGTAATGCGTTCCTGCGAAATGATTTTAATACGGTCTTTGTTGCCTTTGATGGCGTGAAAGGTTTCTGGATAAATGCGAAACTTTAGCTGGCAGGCAAAACGAATGGCCCGCATCATACGCAGCGGATCGTCGCTAAAGGTTTGATCTGGATCGAGCGGTGTGCGGATGAGACCTTGCTTCAAATCGTCAAGACCGTTGAAAGGATCAACAAAGTTGCCACAGTCTTCTTTGTTCAGGCTAACGGCCAATGCGTTAATGGTAAAATCCCTTCGCTTCTGATCGTCTTCAACAGTACCGGGCTCTACATCGGGCTTGCGTGAATGACGCTGGTAGCTTTCTTTTCTTGCGCCTACAAATTCCAAATCAAAGCCGTCGCTCAACCGAAAATGCGCTGTACCAAAATTTTTATAGAGGCTTACTTTGGGGTAAGGCTTAAATGCCTTTGCCGCAACCGTTGCCAGTTCCAACGCATCGCCCACACAAACGAAGTCTGCATCTTTTGTGGGCCGCTCCAAAATCTTGTCGCGAACGAATCCACCAATCAAATAGCAGGGAAAACCCAATTGTGATGCGGCTTCCGAAATTTTTTTAAATGCTTTTTCTTCCCTTTCTGTAAACTGAATTTTCATTGAGGGGCAAAGATAGAGAAGTGAAGTTGGAGGTTTAGGGTTGGAAGTTGGACGATAGAATACGTAACCAGCGGTCACAACTTCAAAGTCCAGCGGCTTGACCGTTTGATTCAATTCTCTCCTGGCTTAAATACTTCTACAACATCCAACAAATCAACTTCGGAGTACATCATACAAACCCTCTCCTTTCCATTTAATAATCTGCGAAGGCTGCGAGGGTGTTTTATCCTTCTGCCGCCATTGCACAACGTAATCAACATCGCCCTTGATTTCATCGCTGACCTCATCAAAAAATTTTGGCGAAGACTGCCCGCTGATATTAGCCGACGTGGAAACAATTGGCTTGCGCAAACGCTTGATAAGATGGCGGCAAAACTCATCTTGTATAATACGGATGGCGATAGAGCCGTCTTCGGCAATTAAATTATTGGGAAGGTTTACAGCATTGTCAAAGATTACCGTTGTTGGTCTCGTTTGCTGTTGAAGAAAATCAAAGACGGCTAAATCCGGTGCGGCTACGTACTGCAAAACATCACGCTCTTCGGCCACAAGAATGATGAGACTCTTGCTGTCGTCGCGCCGTTTGAGCGAATAAATTTTTTTTATTGCTTCTTCGTCTGTGGCATCGCAACCCAATCCCCAGATGGTGTCGGTAGGATAAAGAATAAGGCCGCCGTTTCGCAAAGTGTTTAGCGCAGTTTCTACTTCGGTCGTAAAATCAATCATCATGCTTCTAACTTTTGGCGCATGGCCAATAAAATAATTTTCGTTTCCAACAGTTCAAGGCACTGCGGTGTACCAAACTGCACGCAAACATTTTTGGTGCAAGGCTCGCAGGAAAGCTTGCCGAGGCGAATGACACGCAACTGTTCTTTGTTGTAGGGCGCCGTGTTGTTTTCGTTGCCTGCGCCAAACAAAACCACGGTTTGCGTGCCCAGCGCATTGGCAAGATGTGCCGGCCCTGAATCGGTTGTAAGCAACAGCTTTGCCGAAGCCAGAACCTGCACTAACTCTTTCATTGTCGTTTTCCCTGCGATACTTTCAATGCCGCTTTTTTCCGGCAAATGATTGAACACTTCTTCCACGAAATCTCTTTCGCGGGGACCACCAATCAATACAATTCGTTCATCAAAACTTTTGCGAACTGCGGAGATGATTTCGACGGCTTTTGCCGTCGTTAATCGCCGGGACGAGGCTTCGGAGTTGATGTTTATCGCAAGGTAATCCTGCCGGTGAAAAGAATGATGAAGGCGCACATCAACATTACCTGCTTTTCGCCCCGTAAAAGCTTCCAACAACTTCACGTACTCTTCCACACGGTGAAGGCCGCGGGGCTTGGTATAAGCGTTCGTGAGCAAGATGTTTCGGCCTTCGTTCCTATAACCGATTCTCTGTTTTGCGTGAGTAGCAAAACCCATCAACGCTGCGGAAAAAGAATCGGGAAAAGAAATGAACAAATCAAAATTTTCAACGCGGCGAATCTTTTTTCCAAATTGCCACAAGCCTTTCGGGCCTTTGTATTGGTCTTTGTCAAAAACGAATTGATGTTTGGAAGAAGGGAAAAAAGGAAGCAGTTCGTGAATGCCCTTTTTTGCCACAACGCACACTTCCGCACCCGGGAAAAAAGCCGGAAGTTGCTGGAGCGCACCAGCCGCCATCACCATATCGCCCAACCAGTTTGGCAAACGAACCAGAATTTTCATCTTCTACACTATGTTTGCAAAAATAATTTTTGAAGCGATGAACTTACGCGAAACAATTGAACAGGCATGGACTAACCGCGAGATGATGAGTTACCAGGCCTTCCAGGACGGTGTTCAGAAAGTTGTGGAGGAAGTGGACAAAGGCCGCCTTCGCGTGGCCGAACCAACCGGGGACGGCTGGCAGGTAAACGAATGGGTGAAGCAGGCCATTCTCCTGTACTTTTCGCTACAACCAATGCAAACCTGGCGGGTAGAGCCGTTTGAGTTTTACGACAAGATGTTGCTGAAAAAAAATTACAAGGAATTGGGCGTTCGTGCTGTGCCTCCTGCCGTGGCGCGATACGGAGCTTACATTGCCAAAAATGTAGTGTTGATGCCTTCGTACATAAACATTGGCGCTTACGTGGACGAAGGCACAATGGTGGACACGTGGGCAACCGTAGGCAGTTGCGCACAAATTGGCAAGCACGTTCACTTGAGCGGCGGCGTGGGGATTGGTGGTGTGCTGGAACCTTTACAAGCTGCACCGGTGATCATTGAAGACGGTTGCTTCATTGGTTCTCGTTGCATAGTAGTTGAAGGCGTAAAGATAGAAAAAGAAGCCGTGCTTGGCGCCAACGTGGTGCTGACACAATCTACCAAAATTATTGACGTAAGCGGTCCGCGTCCGCTTGAATACAAAGGCCGTGTGCCGGCCCGCAGTGTAGTCATTCCGGGCACGTATCCAAAACGTTTTCCATCGGGAGAATACGGCGTTAGTTGCGCCCTGATTATTGGCCAGCGCAAAGCCAGCACCGATTTAAAAACAAGCCTTAACGATGCGCTGCGTGATTTTAATGTAGCGGTGTAAAAAGTTTCAGAGATGAACGGTTCAAAGTTTAAAAGTTTGATGCGGTTCTCTATATTTGCACCCCTGCCCGGGTGGCGAAATTGGTAGACGCACCGTCTTCAGGTGGCGGCGCCGCGAGGTGTGCTGGTTCGAATCCAGTCCCGGGCACGTTTATAGCCTTGTAAGTGGCCACTTACAAGGCTTTTTTATTTCGTAGATGTCAAATAGTGTCGCCTTTTATCGCTTTCTACCACATTTTTTGACACATAATTGACACACGAAATGACACACGAAAAACGCTGTGGTGGTAGCAGCAACCGATCCGAAAACTACCCGCAATTCAACACCCAATTTTGTCAGGAGCCCCTTCGCCTCTTTGTCGTGAAGATGGCAGCCAATGTACCTGTTTCTTCCCGGTTTGTTCCAAGCGTTCCCGGTTTCAAAAATGCCTTCTCCAATCTGTCAGCTACTTCTGGCACGGCACATTCATTGACCTATCTCCTCAACCAAAAAACTGCTACTCTATGAACATCCTGAAACGGGCCAACGCGAAAGGCGACAAGATTACCTTCTATTATGACTACGGCCGTGGGGCTGGACAACGTCCATCCACCGGCATCTTCATCTATGCCAAGCCCAAAGACCAAATTCAAAGAGCCCACAACAAGGAGGCGCTGGCGCTTCTGGAAACAAAAAAAAGCCAGTGCATCATTGAAAGCCAGGCCATCGGGTCGGCCTACATTCCGAAACACAAGTTCAAAGAGAATTTCGTGGACTACTATGAAGAGTATCTGGAGCTAAACAAACGAAACGGCAACCGCCATCTAAAGAACAGCTTTACCCAATTCAAGTTGTTCATTGACCGGGATTTTATTGCACCCATTGAGATTACAGAAAACTTCTGCAAACGGTTTCGCCAATATCTTTTGGACAAGTACACTGGCGAAACTCCGGGCGGTTATTATGCCCGTTTCAAGTGGGTGGTGAGTGCGGCAACAAAAGACGGATACTTCCAACACAACCCAACCGAGGATGTCGCCGCTAAGTTTAATCCGTCTGCACATTTAAAAGAAAACCTGGAAGTAGATGAATATTTATCCCTCTTAAAGACACCTTGCCTTAATGAAGAAGTAAAAGCAGCATTTACCTTTTCCTGTTACACCGGCCTTCGGTGGGTGGACGTAAAGAAGCTGGAATGGAAAGACATCAACAACGGGATCATGACCACCCGTATCATTCAGGCCAAGACCGGGAAGCCGGTC
>Ga0308175_100002473_pt1 | contig 12674 bp, 13 predicted proteins | sample PhyCR1_3_FD_203893 | JGI IMG/M metagenome (GOLD analysis project Ga0308175, IMG submission 203893) | Soil microbial communities from UC Gill Tract Community Farm, Albany, California, United States - DLSLS.C.R1 | ecosystem: Environmental > Terrestrial > Soil > Agricultural land | place: USA... | reverse complement strand
GTGAGGAGTTTGACCTGCGTGCGGATGTGACGCGCGAGTCGGTCATAGGCGCTGTACGCCGGGTCGCGAAGCTGTGCCCGGACGTCATCGAGCGACGACGCGATGTAGTCGTCAAGCGTGCGCAGGTACAGGTCGTGCTTGTCGCCGAACGCGCCGTAGAGACTGCCCTTCCCCAGACCGGTCGCTGCGGTCAGGTCGTCGACCGACGTCGCGGCGTACCCGCGCGTCCAGAACTCGTCGCGCGCGGCGGCGACGACGTCGGCTTCCGTGAACTTCCTGGGACGGGCCACATCCCCACACTACGTCCGTTATGGACTGATTATTCCGTATCGTCCTTCACGAGTATCGCGCGACATTCGCACGCTTCCGCCACCGGCGACGGTGCCGTCGAGCAATGCGAACCGTTACACGGCGCTCACCTAGGGTGGCGGGGTGCGCAAGCTGCAGATCGGTGCCAGGGAGGCGGTCGCGGCCGCCGCCGGCGTCATCCTCGTCGTCGCTGCGTTCGTCGTTCCGCACCTGCAATTGGGCATCGTCACACCGCTGATCAACGCCAGCCCCGGCCGGTTTTACAGCTTCGCCGACACGGCGCCGATCTTCGGATGGTGGAAGGCCCACGTCGGATGGGGCACGGTGCCGGCGATCCTCATCGGGATCGCGGCGGTGCTGTGGGGACCGACCGTCGCACAGCGGTTGCCTTGGCGGACCCTGACGCTGACGACGTGGTTCACCTCGTGCCTGTGGGCGTTCTCGCTGGCCATGATCGACGGCTGGCAGCGCGGCTTCGCAGGCCGGCTCACCGCCCGCCACGAATACCTGCGCCAAGTGCCGACTGTCACCGACATCCCTGAGGCACTGAGCGGCTTCTCCCGCAGAATCCTCGATTTCCAGCCCGATTCGTGGATCACCCACGTCTCCGGCCATCCTCCTGGGGCGCTGCTGACATTCGTCTGGCTGGACCGCATCGGCCTGGGCGGCGGTGCGTGGGCGGGACTGCTGTGTCTGCTGGTCGGATCCAGCGCGGCCGCCGCGATCATCGTCGCAGTGCGGGCCGTCGCCGACGAAGCGACCGCACGGCTGGCCGCACCGTTCGTCGCCGTGGCGCCGACGGCCATCTGGATCGCTGTGTCGGCCGACGGCTACTTCGCAGGGGTGGCGGCATGGGCCATCGCGCTGCTGGCCCTGTCCGCGCGACGCACGGCGCGGGTGCCGCTCCTGGCCGCGGCAGGCGCCGGCCTTCTGCTGGGGTGGGCGATCTTCCTCAACTACGGCCTGGCGCTGGTCGGGATTCTGGCGCTGGCCGTGCTGATCGCCGCCGTCGACTGGCGCGCCGCCTTGAGCGCGCTCGTCCCGGCCGCGGTGGTCGCCGCAGTGGTGGTCGCGGCCTTCGCCGCGGCCGGGTTCTGGTGGTTCGACGGTTATACCCTTGTGCAGGAACGCTATTGGCAGGGAATCGCCAACGACCGCCCTTTCCAGTACTGGTCGTGGGCCAACTTCGCATCGGTGGTGTGCGCGATCGGGCTCGGCAGCGTGGCCGGCATCGAACGCGCATGCGACATCGCGGCCATCCGTCGAAGCCCCGGCCTGCACCCCCTCTTGCTGGGCGCCGTGGTGGCCATCGTGTGCGCCGACCTGAGCATGCTCAGCAAGGCCGAAACAGAACGCATCTGGCTGCCGTACACGATCTGGCTCACTGCGGCGCCGGCCCTGCTCCCGCCGCAGTCGCACCGCTTCTGGCTCGCGCTCAACATCGTCGGCGCCATCGCGCTGAACAGCTTCATCCTGACCAATTGGTGACATTGCCGCGCGGTTCACGCCGTCGAGCGGCACGCGGACGTGATAATCGGATCATGGCGAGCCGACCCCTGGTCGAGCGGATCCAGCGTTGGCGCAGCCCACTGCGCGGACTCTGGCTGACATCACTGTTCGGTTCGGTGCTGTTGACCACGCTGCCGATCGTGATCATCACGGGTCTGTTGTCATACATCGCGTACGGGCCGCAGTTCGGGCAAGCCATTCCCGGAGGCGTCGGATGGTTGAAGCTGCCTACATTCGACTGGCCGACGGATCCGGCCTGGCTGTACCGACTGAACCAGGGACTACACGTCGGGCTCGGACTGATACTCATCCCTGTGGTGCTGGCCAAGCTGTGGTCGGTCATCCCACGACTATTCGCCTGGCCGCCGGCGCGGTCGATCGCGCAACTGCTGGAACGTATTTCGCTTCTGATGCTGGTCGGTGGAATCCTCTTCGAAATCATCACCGGCGTGCTCAACATCCAGTACGACTACATCTTCGGGTTCAGCTTCTATACCGCCCACTATTACGGCGCGTGGGTGTTCATTGCCGGTTTCCTGATCCACATCGCGATCAAGATCCCCCGGATGTGGACGGGCCTGCGATCCCTGTCGATGCGGGACGTGTTGCGCACCAACCGAACCGACACCAGACCCGAACCCTACGAGCCGGACAGTTTGGTCGCCGAGAACCCTGCACCCCCGACGGTGAGCAGGCGAGGAGCGCTCGCGCTGGTCGGCGGCGGCGCATTGTTCATCGCGGTGATCACCGCCGGCCAAACCCTTGGTGGTTTCACCCGCCAGGCCGCACTGCTGCTGCCGCGCGGCCGCACACGCGGCGACGGTCCCAGCGACTTCCAGGTGAACAGAACGGCGTTCGCCGCAGGCATCTCGCCCGAACTGACCGGCGACCGCTGGCGGCTCACCCTGACCGGCGGACCGTCGAAAGTAGTCCTGGACCGGGCGGCGCTGACGGCGATGCCGCAGCACACCGCCCGGCTGCCCATCGCCTGCGTCGAAGGCTGGTCGACCACCGAAACCTGGACCGGCGTGCCGCTGGCCGAACTCGCCCGTCTGGCGGGCGTTCCGAATCCGAGGTCGGCGTTTGTGCGCTCGGTGGAGCGTCGAGGCGCGTTCAACCGCGCCACGCTGCAAGCAAATCAGGTAATGGACCCGGATTCGCTTCTGGCGCTTCAGGTCAACGACGTCGACCTGTCACCGGATCACGGATTTCCTGCTCGCATCATCGTTCCGGCACTGCCCGGCGTGCACAACACCAAATGGGTCGGCTCAATCGACTTCAGGGCCGGCTGACGTGCGGGCGGCAGGGGCTCGTTTCCGCACCGTGTACGGATCGCATCCGCTGCACCTGTTGACGCTCATCGCCGGCTTCGCGCTGTTCGGCTACGTACTGGCCACCATCAAGCCGACCACGCTGTGGAATCCCAACACGTGGTGGCAGTCGATCATCGTGTGGTTCGCCGCGGCCATCATCGCCCATGACCTCGTGCTGTTTCCCGTCTACGCCCTCGTTGATCGAATCCTGCGCGCCGGTAATCGCATCCGACCGCATCGGAGCGAGACCTTGGTTCCGGTGCTGAACTACATACGGGTGCCTGCGATGGGCGCGGCATTGACGCTGTTGATGTTCCTCCCCGGCATCATCAAACAAGGTGCCCCAACGTATCTGGCCGCGACCGGTCAAACACAAGATCTTTTCCTTGGCAGATGGTTGATGCTCACCGCGGCCATGTTCGCGATCAGTGCCGTGTGCTACGCCGTCCGGTTGGCGTTGGCCCACCGGGTCAGCCGACACCCAGACTAGCGACGATGCGGTCGCGGATCGGATGGATTCCGGTCAACGCCAATCCCGCTTCCTCGGCGAGTTCGGCCGCGCAATCGATGCCGACGGAGGCCCAGCGAAACCACGGGCCGATCGTCCGCGTTGATTCAAGCCGGACCCAACCGGTACGGATTCCCGTGACGATCGCGTCGAATTCGACGATGCAGTGCCCGCCGCGAGCCAGCAGTTCCGCAGCCCTGCGCAGTACCCGAAGCGGATCACCGCCAAGCCCGACATTGCCGTCGGCAAGCAATACGGTCTGCCAGCGGCCGGTGCCCGGCAGAGGCTCGAACACATCACGACAGAGAACCGGCGCACCGGTGCGCTGTGCCATGCCTACAGCTGTCGCGGATTGATCGACACCTAGCGCGGGGACACCTCGCCGAACTAGCTCGGTCACCAATCGTCCTGGACCACAGCCTAAGTCGATCGTCGGCCCCTTGCACAACTCCACCACCGCTCGGTCGAACCGACCGTCGGCATGCCGGCCACCAAGCCACCTGCGTACGGGCAGATGGCGGACCTCACCGTCGTCGTGGCGGATCCAGCACCTCTCGCCGTCCAGTGCCCGGTCGTAGAGATTGCCCAGCATGTCAGATCCCCGCCGCCCTGGTCGTGAGAACGAACCGGCTGTCGGGTGCACAGGCAGCACGGACTGATTCCACATCGTCGATGGTGTCCACGTCCGATAGCTCCTCGACAAGGGTCACCGCTAAGCCCTTGTCTTGCAACGCTTCCAACGTTGCAGCTCCCGTGTCCGAGCGTGATGTGGGAATTGTGTGCAGACACTCGGCCATCGCCGGGTCGGTCACCCCGAGTAACCACCATCCGCCGTCGCGGGCAATGCCGAACACAACGTCGGTCTCGAGCAGGGCCGTGGCACATTCGGTGAGCAGGTCCGCGGTCACCTGGGGCGTGTCGGAGGCGATCAAGAGGACGGGACGCGCGCCTGCCGCGGCCGCAGCGTCCGCGATCGCGTTGGCCAGCCTCGCCGAGAAGTCGTCGCCGCGCTGCTCGACCACGAACAAACCGGCCAGCCGCGAACGTATTTCGGTACCACTGCTGGCCTGGTCCAGATCACCCGTCAGGGCCAGTACCCGGGCCTGCACAGGCGTCGCGTCGACCGCGTCAAGCGTGTCCAACAGTGTCGCGGCGGCGATATCGGCAGCGCCCCGTTCGCCGACGGTGACGGCCAGCCGCGTCTTGGCCTCACCCGCGACCGGTGCCTTGGCGATCACTACCAGCGTCACTGCTATCACGAGATCGCCCGCCAAAAGTCAAGTCCCGCATGGACACTTCCGCGCAGCGATCCGCTGACCTTGGACTTGCCACCGGTCCGTGGTCCGTACGGGACATCGCGTTCGACGACCGTCCACCCCGCTTTCGCCGCACGCACCATCAATTCGACGGGATAGCCGGTCCGGCGGTCGGTGATGCCGAGCGCGAGCAACGCGTCGCGGCGCGCGACCCGCATCGGCGCGATGTCGTGCACCGGCAGGCCGTACCGGGTGCGCAGTCGCCAACACACCGCCGCGGTGCCCAGTCGCGCGTGCCACGGCCAGCGCAGCCCCGGCACCGGGCGCCGTCGACCGATCGCCATGTCAGTGCCGCGGTCGAGCTCGGCGACGAGGGCGGGCAGCTCCGCGGGATCCAGCGATCCGTCGGCATCGACGACCGCGACGATCGGCGTGGTCGCCGCCTCCACTCCGGCATGTACCGCCGAGCCGTAGCCGGGGCGACGCTCGGTCACGACTTCGGCGCCGTGGCGGCGGGCCACCTCGGCGGTGCCGTCGGTGCTGTTGTTGTCGACCACCAGGGCTCTGTAGTCCTCCGGCATGGCGGCCAGCACCCCGGGCAACGAGGCGGCCTCGTTGAGACAGGGCAGCACCACCGTCACGGAAGGTTCGGGCATATCAATCGAAGATAGGCCAGCCAGTTACGGGCAACCATGGAGAACCATGACAAAACCATGACATCGGCGCAGGTAGTGGCATCCATACCGCTAACCTCGGGAGTTGTGAGGCGCGTAATGATTGCCGACGACGACACCGTCGTGCGCGACGTCGTGCGCCGCTATCTGGAACGCGACGGCCTCGAAGTCGCAATTGCCCGCGACGGCAACGAGGCGCTGCGGCTGCTGGGCACCCAGCGCATCGACGTAGCGGTACTCGATGTGATGATGCCCGGTCCCGACGGTCTGACCCTGTGCCGCACCCTGCGACAACGCGGCGACTACACCGTCCCGGTCATCCTGCTGACCGCGCTCGGCGAGGAGGACGATCGGATCGCCGGGCTGGAGGCCGGCGCCGATGACTACCTCACCAAGCCGTTCAGCCCCCGCGAGCTGGCCCTGCGGGTGCGTTCCGTTCTCCGCCGCTCGCCTGCACCGACGGGAGTATCGCCGGTGGAGCTGACCGTCGGCGACCTAACCGTCGCCACCGCGTCGCGCTCGGTGACGGTCAAGGGCGAACCGGTCAGCCTGACCAACCGCGAGTTCGAGCTGCTGCTGTTCTTCATGACCCACACCGACACCGTGTTCTCCCGCACCGAGCTCCTCAAGCAGGTGTGGCGATGGGACTTCGGCGACCTGTCCACAGTGACCGTGCACGTCAAGCGGTTGCGGTCCAAGCTGGGCGACCAGCACCGGGTGCAGACGGTGTGGGGCCGCGGCTACCTGTGGAGCAGTGGTGCCGTCGAATGACTTCTGGGAGATCGTCGGGTGGGCGCTGGCCTGCTCGGTGCCGGTAGTTCTGGCGGGCGCTCTGATCATCCGGCTGGCCCGGTCCTGGTCGCTGGCCGTCAGCATGGTGGCGCTGGTGCTGATCCCGGTGATCGCGACGTTCACCGGGGTACTCGGCGCCAGCGGGTTCATGGTGACCGAGACCTTCGAGCGCACGGCCGTCGTGCTGGTTATCGTGTCGATCGTGACCCTCCCCGCCGCGGTCATGATGGCCCGCTTCCAGGCCCGCCGCACGGTCTGGGAGGCGGAGATCCGCGACTCCGAACGCGCCGCCGAACAGTCGCGGCGACGGCTCGTCGCGTTCGTCAGCCACGACCTGCGCACCCCGCTGGCCGGCATCCGCGCGGTCTCCGAGGCCATCGCCGACGGCGTGGTCGCTGACGAGGAAGACATTCGTGTCCACGCCAAAACCATTGAACAGGAATCGATTCGGCTTTCCGAAATGGTCGACGACCTGTTCGAGATGTCGAAGATCAACGCAGGCGCGATCCAGCCCTCATACGACAAGGTGGCGCTCGACGAGGTCGTCGACGACGTGATGGCCGCCCACCGCATCGCCGCCGAGCGGGCCGGCGTTGTGCTGACGGCGGATTTGCCCGCCAAACCGGTGCGGGTCGTCGGCAGCGACCGGGCACTGGTGCGGGTGCTGTCGAACCTGGTGGCTAATGCCATCGCGCATACACCGGAGGGCGGCAAGGTGCAGCTGGCGCTCGGCGCCGACGAGAACGGGGCGTGGGCCCGCGTCGACGACACCGGCGTCGGCATCGACGAGGCGGACCTCCCGCGGGTATTCGACGTCGCCTACCGCGGTTCGAACGATCGGGTGCCGCGGTCGGACTCGTCGCTGCCCAGCGGGTCCGGACTCGGTCTTGCCATCGCCGCAGGGCTCGTGCAGGCACATCGGGGCACACTGTCGGCGCACAACCTGGACACCGGTGCACGCTTCGAGGTGCGGCTGCCGCTGGCCGCCGACTGATTTCGGCTAGCTTCCGGCTCACGCAATAGGCCGCACACTGAGGACTTGTACTAGATAGATCTTTCTATTATCGTTGTTAACCTCACTGCTGACTGGAAGGTGCCGAGGATGGCCGCTGTCGATTCCCGCAAGGCTGTGCGCAAGTTCAAGCCCGAGCGACGGGTCGGTCGCGCCATCGTCAACCCGCTGGTGGCGGGCCTGAACAAGGTCGGCATTCGGTCGTCGTCGGTGGTCGAACTGGAGACCACCGGCGCCAAGTCCGGCCAGCCGCGGCAGGTGCCGCTCACCGGCCACGCCGACGACAGCGGCTTATGGGTGATCTCTCAGCACGGCCGGCGTGCGGGGTGGGCGCACAACATAACCGCCAATCCCAAGGTGCGGGTGCGCGTGAACAACGAATGGCGCAGCGGCACAGCCGTATTCGTTGCGGACGACGATGTCGTCGCCAGGGCCCGCAGCTTCGGCGGCAAGAACATGCTCACTGTGTGCCGCCGTGCGACCACCCGTGATCGATTGGTCAGTCGGGTAGCGAGTTGCTCAGCCGTTCCGTCGCGGCCAGGTAGTCCTCGATGAATTCGCGCACCACTTCGCGGGCCGGCTTCACCTTGTTCATCAGCCCGACGCCCTGCCCAACAAAGTAGGTCGCCAGCGCCTGTGCACCCGGATGCCCTTGCGCAGCAAGCGCATCGATGCGCCACAGCACGGGCTCCGACAGCATCGACTGGAGCGGAAGCGGTAACGCCTTGCGACCACCGTCGTTGGGATCCCAGGCGGCCGTCCAGGCCGATGCCAGCTGCCGCGCCGGTTTCCCGGTTCGGCCCGTCGATCGCACGGTGTCGCGCGACGTCGCCGCCAGGAACTTCTTCACGGTGTGCGGCGACGTCTCGGCCTCCTCGGTGGTCAGCCAGACCGATCCGGTCCACGCGCCGTCGGCACCCATCGCGACAGCGGCGGCCATCTGCCTGCCGGTCACGATCCCACCCGCCGCCAACACCGGCACCGCCCCCTCGATGGCCTCGATCACCTCGGGAATCAGCACCATCGTTGTCACCTCGCCACAGTGTCCTCCTGCCTCGGTGCCTTGCGCGACGATCAGGTCCACACCTGCCGACACCTGCTTGACGGCGTGCTCCCTGGCGCCGACCAGGGCTGCGACGGGAATGCCACGCTCTTTGCCCGCATCGATCATGTAGTCCGGCGGCAGGCCCAGCGCGTTGGCGATCAGCTTGATCGGATGGCTCATAGCCACCTCAAGCAGATCTTTGCCGGTATTGCCGGAGAGGAACGATCCGCCGAGACGCAGCTTCTCCTCCCGCGGAATACCATGAGCGGCAAGCAATTCGGCGATGTATTGACGATGGTCCTCCGGGATGCGGTCCCCCAGCTGTCCGCTGGAGAGGCTTTCACCTTTGCCCTCGAAGGTCGCCGGCACGATCAAGTCAAGGCCATACGGCTTCCCGCCGACGTGATCGTCGATCCACGAGAGCTGCTGGTCGAGCAGCTCTGGGGTCAACGCCGTCGCGCCGAGCACGCCGAACCCGCCGGCGTTGGTGACCGCGGCCACCACGTCGCGGCAGTGGCTGAACGCGAAAAGCGGGAAATCGATACCGAATCGCTCAGAAATAGCGGGCTTCACCTGTCCAGTATCGCTACCGCACGCCCGCCTCCGACAGGAACCTCCCGACCTCCTCGAGCATGCGGTGCCCGTCGATCAACTCGGGGTCGTTATGGCCGGTGCCGGGCACCAGCAAGTAGCGCTTGGGATCCGGTGCCGCATCGAAGAGCTTTCTGCTGAGGGACTCGGGAACGATGTCGTCGCGATCACCGGCGATCACCATGACCGGCGCCGTCAGCGAGCCGATCCGGTCGATCGAGGGATAGCGGTCGATGAGCAGCCGCCCGATCGGCAGCCACGGATAGTGCACGCGGCCGACTTCGGCCAGCGACGTGAACGGGGAGCGCAGCACCAGCGCGGCCGGAGAGCGCTCCATTGCCAGACCGATCGCGACAGCGGCGCCGAGCGACTCGCCGAAGTACACGATCCGGTCTGGGTCGGCCTCGCGCTGCGCTGCGAGCCAGGCCTGCGCTGCCCGAGCGTCGGCGGCCAGACCCCTCTCCGACGGCAAACCCGAATTTCCGCCGTAGCCTCGATAGTCGAACAGCAGCACCGAAAGTCCGAGCCGTGACAACCCCACGGCCAACAGCGCTCTCCCTGACCGGTCACCACCGTTGCCGTTGCAGACCACGACGGCTGGGCCCCGGTGACCGCCCGCCGCCGGCAGATACCAAGCGCCTAAACGGATTCCGTCATCGGTGTCGACGACGACGTCGCGACCGCCGGGAAGCAGGTCGGCGGCCGACTGCACGGGGCCGGGAGAAGGGAAGTAGATCAGCCGCCGCTGGAGCGACAGGATGGTCATCAACGACGTCGGCGCAGGAAGCGCCTAGCCCGTGCCGGTGCCGGTGCCGGTGCCGGTGCCGGTGCCGGCGCCCGTGCTACCCGTGCTGCCCGTGTTCAGGCCACCGGTGACGTTGTTGACCGCGTCCTTGATCTTGTCGGTAAAGTTCTTGGCCAGGTTGGTTCCGCCAGTCGAGGCGGTAGTCCCGGGCTTCTTCACATTGGGGCTGAACAGGTTTCCGCCTGTCGTGCTGAGCGTCGAGGTGTTGGTCAGCGACGGCAGCGACGAGACGAATGGCAGCTTGCCTGCTTCGCCAAGCGGTTTGGTCACCAGGTTGGTCGGATTGGATAGGTCCTGGCCCGCCGTCGTTACGCCAGCGTCCACACCGTCCGGCACTGAACCCGGCACATCGCCCAAGGCCCCGATCGACGAACCCGGCTGCATCGGCCGCGGCTGCGTCGGATCCAACGGGATCGCCTCGTGGCCCGGTATGCCCAGGCCGTCGTTGTAGCCCGCATTGACGAGTTTCGTCAGGGTCGGATCCAGCGCATCCGCGAGGATGTCGCCGCCAGGGACAAGCCGAAGTGGCCTGGTCAAGGGCAGGCCGTCCGACTCAATTGTCACGTAGGTGGTGGTAGTGCCCACGGGAAGGGGGTCTTTACGTACGACGTGGCCCTGAGCGTCGAGCACGTAGTGGTAATGCACAGTATTGGCAGCTGTATTGGCAGCCGGGTTCTGCGCCTCAGTCATTACGTTGTCCGGAATCACGGCGGTTTGCTCCGCCCCGTAATCGAAGACATACGCGGCTAGGCTATTACCGAGAGAGAACGGATTAAGCGGATCGACTGGGGCGTCCGAATTGATGTTGTACTCGTATGCCACGTCCAGAACTGGCACGCCCAAATTGCTTGCCGTCGGCTCCGCCGAGGTCAGCAGCAGCGGCGCGAAAAGTCCATACGTTGTCCAGAAGCCGCCGCCAGCCCTGTTCGTGTTGTTGTCCAGGATGACCAGCTCTACGTCGTTGAGGGCAGGGTCGTCATCGGCATGCGTGCTGGGATCACCAGCCAGGATCCCCAGCGCGGTGCCGGTCTGACCCGCACCCCAACCTGACGCCAGTACCGCAATTGGTTCACCATTGGCGTCGCTTATAGCATTTGCGATGCCTTGTGGGCCGGACAAGAACGGGACAACTTGTTGCGGACCGTAGGTCGGTGGGTTCGTCCAGTCCGTGCCGTAGTACGTCGTGCCCGCGAAGAACTGGGACGTCGAGTTGGCGGGGGTAATCAGGGCCAGCAGATCTACCGATGGCGCCGCGACCGTCGTCGTGCCCGTCACAACAGCGGTGGAAAGACTTGTCGCGACCACTGCGGCGGCCGCCAGCCCGCCTGGGGCCACAACGGCGGCGAGCACTGCCGAGGGCCGAGATGATTTGCGGTGCTTAGCGGGCATTGGCGCCCCCTCCTCAAACGTGCCAAACGGCGAAATCAGTATTACGAGTCCCCCAGACCGGCAAACGTTAACACGACGTAAGGCCTGGAACCATCCTTTGACCGCAAAAATTGTCTGGCGCGCTGGTTAGCCACGCAATGGCGCGTACGCGAACTCGCGCAGACCGTCGCGCGGGTCCACCACGGCACGGAACCCCAGCAACTTCGAAGCACCCGCGGGACTAGCCACGATATGGCGGACATCGCCGCTGCGGTACTGGCCCGTCACCACCGGCGCGGCGTCTCCGCGCGCCTCGCACAGCTCGGTGGCCACCTCCAGGATCGAGATCGGGCGGCCGGAGCACACGTTGGCAGGCGCGAAGCCGTCCACATTCGCATCGATCGCCGCAACGTTGGCGGCCGCGATGTCATCGACATGGACGAAGTCGCGCATCTGGGCGCCATCCTCGAAAACCCGTGGTACGTCGCCGCGTTCGAGTTCCGAGCGGAAGATCGCCGCAACACCTGAGTACGGGGTGTCGCGGGGCATGTTCGGGCCGTAGACATTGTGGTAGCGCAGGGCGACCACCGAGCCGCCGGTGGCCTCCGCCCATGCCAGCGCGTAGTTCTCCTGCGCGACCTTGCTCGCCGCGTACAGGCTGCGCGGCCGCAGCGGGGCGTCCTCGTCGACCAGTTGCCATTGCAGCTGCTCCCCGCCCATCGGGCACCGGTGCTCGAAGGTGCCTGCGTCCAGGTCCTTGCGCGCCCGCGGCAGCGGGTCGACGACTCCGTGCTCGGCACAGCTGTAGCGGCCCTGCCCGTAGACCACCATCGACGACGCCAGCACCAGCCGCCGGCAGCCCGCCGCGAACATCTCCGCCAGCAGCACCGTCGTCGCGTAGTCGTTGTGGCTGCCGTAGGACGGCGCGTCGGCGGCGTCCACCCCCGCGCCCACCACCGCCGCCTGATGGCACACCGCGTCGACCCCGTCAAGTAGCGACGCGACCGCGTCTGCGTCTCGAACGTCGACCCGCTGCACGCCCTCGGGCGGCTCGGCGTCGGCGCCGTGCGCGGCCGCCAACATCGCGTCGATGGCGACGACGTCGTGGCCCGCGTCGGCGAGCGCGGCGCCCACCCGCGATCCGATGAAGCCGGCCGCACCGGTCAGCAGAATTCTCATGGCAGGTCGATCGGCAACTGGACACCCTCGTGCGGCAGGCAATGGGTGCACAGCCGCTCGGTGGTTACCTGGTCGATCGCTTCGTGTACCAGCTTCTTGAACGGCACGAGGTTGCGCTCGAATTCGGCGAACACGTCGACGGCCCTGACCCCTGATCCGGCATCCACCCCGGCATCGACATCGGTCACCAAAGCGATTGCCGCATAACACATCTCCAGCTCACGCGCGAGCACGGCCTCGGGATAGCCCGTCATGTTCACCAGCGTGAAGCCCTGGTTCGCGAACCACTGGCTCTCGGCACGCGTGGAGAACC
>Ga0308175_100002472_pt1 | contig 12674 bp, 12 predicted proteins | sample PhyCR1_3_FD_203893 | JGI IMG/M metagenome (GOLD analysis project Ga0308175, IMG submission 203893) | Soil microbial communities from UC Gill Tract Community Farm, Albany, California, United States - DLSLS.C.R1 | ecosystem: Environmental > Terrestrial > Soil > Agricultural land | place: USA... | reverse complement strand
CCGGTCAACGGCTACCAGATCCGCCGGGAGCTGATGTCGTGGGAGGTCGACCGCTGGGCGCACATCAACCCCGGCTCGATCTACTCGATGCTGACCACGCTGGCCAAGGAGGGCCACGTCGACCAGCACCAGGTGCGTGACGGGAACCGTGACGTGGCGGTGTACACCACCACGCAGGCCGGCCGCGACGAGCTTGCGACGCTGTTCGCCTCGGCGTTGGGGACGGTCGAGGTCCTCGACCCGCTGCCGCTGCACACCGCGGTGAGCATGTGCCCGATGTTCCCCCGGGAGGCGGTCCTCACCCAGCTCGAGCGACGCTCCGACGCCCTCGGCGTGCACCTCGCCGGCCTCCGCGAGAAGCTGGCCACGGTGCGGGAGGCTGCCCCGCCGCACGTGGCCCGCACCCTGGAGCTGCAGGTCTCCGTCGCCGAGGTCGAGCGGGTCTGGGTGGGCGACCTGCTGGAGGAGATCCGCGGCGGGGGGCTCGCGTTCGCCGGGGAGCCGGCCGACTGGCGACCCGACCCCGAGGACCCCGGCTGGCAGATGGCCGCGGACCGGGAGCGCTACCGCGGGCTGCTGCGGCCTGACCGACCCCGATGAGTTCTCGTCGGTGCTGTGGTCTGTCATGGGCGAAAGCCGTTGACAGCGGCGCGACGGGTTCGGGAGCATGACGGTGTTCAAGTTTGAACACCTTGGAGGGTGACGTGATCGAGGCACGGGGTCTGGTGCAGACCTTCGAGACCAAGCAGGGCCGGAAGAAGACCGAGGTGCGCGCGGTCGACGGCGTCGACCTCGACGTGGCCGAGGGCGAGGTAGTGGGCTTCCTCGGCCCCAACGGAGCGGGGAAGACCACGACCCTGCGGATGCTCACCACCCTGTTGCGCCCGACCGCGGGCACCGCGAGGGTGGCGGGTTACGACGTCGTGCGCCAGTCCGAGCAGGTCCGTCGCAGCATCGGCTACGTGTCCCAGGCCGGCGGCGCGTTCAGCGGGGCCCGCGCCGGGGACGAGGTGATGGACCACGGGATGCTCTACGGGCTGTCCCGCCAGGTCGTGGAGGAGCGCGGCAAGCGGCTGTTCGAGCAGCTGCACCTCGGCGGGCTGTGGAACCGGATGCCCAAGAACATGTCCGGCGGCCAGAAGCGGCGGCTCGACATCGTGATGGGCCTGATCAACGAGCCGACGCTGGTGTTCCTCGACGAGCCGACGACCGGCCTGGACCCGCAGGCACGGGCGAACCTGTGGGAGCACATCAGCGAGCTGCGGGACCGCCGCGGCGCCACGGTGTTCCTGACCACGCACTACCTCGACGAGGCCGACGCGCTCTCCGACCGTATCCTGATCATCGACCAGGGCCGGATCGTGGCCGCGGACACCGCCGACAACCTCAAGGCTCAGGTGGCCGGCGACCTCGTCGACCTGGAGGTCGCCGAGGGGTCGCTGGTGGGCGAGGCGGCGCAGAAGCTGGCCACCATCGCCCGGACCGCGGACGGCGACGGTGTCGAGACTGACGGCCGGCACGTCCGCGGACGCGTCCCCCGCGCGGGCCGGGCGGTGCAGGGCCTGCTGCGCGACCTCGACCGGTCCGGCATCGACCTGGACTCCATCGAGGTGCACCGGCCGACGCTCGACGACGTGTTCCTGGCGCTGACCGGCCGCTCGCTCCGTGATGCCGAGACCGAGCAGCAGCCGTCGCCCGACCAGCCCGGGTCCGCCGCCGGCGACGACCGGTCCGGCACGCCCGTCGAGGTCCCCGAAGGAGCCATGCCGTGAGGTTCATGCGAGAGAGCCACATCGTGTTCCGCCGCCAGCTGCGGATGAACCTGCGCAACCCGGCGTGGGTGATCATCGGGATGCTGCAGCCGGTGCTCTACCTGCTGCTGTTCGGGCCGCTGCTCAAGCCGCTGATCAGCAGGTTCGGGGCGACCAACGCCTACACGTTCTTCGTCCCCGGCATGCTGGTCCAGCTCGGCATCTTCGGCGCGTTCTTCGCCGGCTTCAGCCTGATCGGCGAGTGGCGCGAGGGCGTCATCGAGGCCGAGCGGGTCACCCCGGCCAACCGGACCGCTCTTCTCGTCGGCCGGCTCTACCGAGACCTGCTGCAGCTGCTCGTGCAGGCGATCATCCTGATCGGGCTGGGCTACGCGCTCGGGATGCAGGCGCCGGCCGCCGGCATCGTCGTGGGCACGCTGCTGACCCTGCTGATCGGTGGAGCGTGCGCGGCGGCGTCGAACGCGCTGGCGCTGACCACCAAGTCCGAGGACGTCATGGCTCCGGTGATCAACATGGTGATGATGCCGGTGCTGCTGCTGTCGGGGATTCTGCTGCCGATGACCATCGGGCCGGCGTGGCTGACCACCGCCAGCAAGTTCATGCCGATCCGGCACGTCGTCGATGGGGTCCGCGACGCGTTCGGCGGTGACTTCGGCGCCTCGGGGATGCTGTGGGGCACGGTCTGGTCGGTGCTGCTGTTCGCGCTCGCGATCTGGTGGGGGACCGCGACCTTCCGCAAGGAGAACAGCTAGCTCAACCGGGCTGACCGGCGTCCGGCATCCCCTCGACGGACGGTCCGCCCGGCGAGTCGTCGTCGGAGTCGTCGTCGAAGGAGTCGTCGTCGGGGTCGCGGGCCATCGGGTTCTTGGCCGGCTGCAGGTCCTCCGGAAGCTGGTCGTCGCTGATCAGCTGGTCGTCGGCACCGCCGGAACCGCCGCTCTCGTTCTCCGGGGTGGAGTCGCTCATGGGTCCGTCGTACCCGAACGCGACGCGGAGCAACCGTCCCGGCCCGGGTGGTGGGCGCCACCGGACCCGACCACCCGATCGGTGGGGCATACTCGTAGTTCGGTGCCGGTGGGGCGGCGGATGGGTGGCTGGGGCCGCGCGGAGGCGCCGGGAAGACCTTGTGCGGGGAGGAACCGTGGCGCGATCAGCCGGCCGAGCCGTGGCCGCGTTGGCGCTCCTCGCCGTGGCCGGCGCCGCGACGGGCTGCTCGCAGGCGAACGACCGGATCGAGCGGGCGTCCGCCTCCCGGCAGCCGAGCGCCGCGGTGAGCAGCACGGCGGGCTCGCCCTCGGCCACGGGCACGCGGCCGAGCGGCGCGACGCCGGCGAACGGCGGGAACCGCTACGCGGTCGCGGACCCGGGGCCGTTCCGGCCGCCGCTGCACACCGCCGACGTCCTGGTCACCAGCACCCGGACCATCCCGGCGTCCGTACGGCACCGGGTGGAGGCCGTCCGCGGCGTCGTCACGGCGATGCCCATGTCGTTCGCCGCGCTGTCGGTCAACGGCCGGACCCTGTCGATCGCGGCGGCGGACCCCGCCGAGTTCCGTCGGTTCACCCCGGTGCAGTCCGCCCAGACCGACGCCGTGTGGTCACGGGTCGCCGGCGGCGAGATCGCGGTGGACCCGTCCCTGCCGCGCAAGCTCGAGGACCGGTCCGGCTACCTGCGGCTGGGCACCTCCGAGAAGGCCCCCGAGGTGCACATCGGCGCCTTCGCGCCGCTGGTCAAGCAGATCTCGGCAGTCGTCGACGTCAAGCGGGCCGCCCAGCTCGGCATGCCGCGTGACAACGCCCTGCTGATCTCCACCGGCGAGCTCACCCCCTCCGCGATCAGCGGAAAGCTGAAGAAGGTGCTCGGCCCGGACGCCACGATGCAGATCCTCGCCCTGGAGTTCCGCAACGCCGTGCAGACCGCCGTGCTCTCCACGAGCTCGGTCACCAGCCGGGTGGGCACCTTCAACTACACCCCGCACCCGGACGGCACGGTCAGCCCCGACCCGCGCTGGGTGCGCAGGTACATCCGGACCGAGACCGTGCCGATCATCGGCCGGGTGACCTGCAACAGGGGGATGATCCCGCAGCTCCGCTCGGCGCTGATCGAGGTGGTGCAGCGCGGGCTGGCGGACAAGATCCATGCCGGTCAGTACGGCGGCTGCTACGTGCCGCGCTACATCGCCAACGACCCGGCCAAGGGGCTGTCCCTGCACACGTGGGGGATCGCCATCGACCTGAACGTCCCGGAGAACCAGCGGGGCACCGTCGGGCAGATGGACCGGACGGTGGTGTCGATCTTCAAGAAGTGGGGATTCGCGTGGGGCGGTGACTGGAACTACACCGACCCCATGCACTTCGAGATGGATCGGGTCGTCGACGTGCACTGAGCATCCGGATCAGGCACGGTTGTGGTGCTCCACCACCTGGTGGGCGACGTCGGTGAGCTTGAGGTTCATGTCCTGGGACGCCTTGCGCAGCATCTGGAAGGCCTCTTCGTCGCTGATCTTGTGGAAGGCCATCATCAGGCCGACTGCCTTGCCGATCTCCCGGTTGCTGTGCAGCCCGGCGCGCAGCGTCTCGGCCGCGCGCCGCTCCTGGGAGGCGATCAGCGCGACGGTCATGAACGAGGCGAGCACCATTCCCTGGTCCACCGACTCGCTGGTCAGGCCGCCGTCGGTGTCGGAGAAGAGGTTCAGCGCGCCGACGCGGTCCTCGCTCACCCGGAGCTGGAAACCGGCCATGCTCCGGACGCCGGTCTCGGTCAGGATGCGCGCGGTCAGCCGGGGCCAGCGCGAGCCGCCGAGCAGGCTCGCGTCGTGGTAGGCCGAGTCCATCACGATCGCGTCGAGGCAGGGCCCCTCGCCGAGCTCACGCTCGGTGTCGTCGATGGCCGCGGCCACGTCGTCGCTGGCGGCGACCGTGCTCAGCGCGTGCCCCCGCCTGAGCATCAGGCTGGCGTGGTCGCAGCCCACGACCAGTCGAGGGGCCGCCGCCACCGCCGCGGCGAACACCTGCTCGTAGTCGTCACCGCGGTAGAGCAGCTCCGCGAGCTCGCGGAACACCTCCGCGGTCGCCGGGTCCGTGCCGCCGCCGTGCACGTCACTCATGGTCGCGTCCCTCATCGCCGTCCTCCCGGCGCGGGCCGGGGCGTGTTCCCGGTCGCGGCGCCATTCTGGCACGACCGCCCCGCAGAAGGCTTACGCGCTAAGGCTGCTCGGCGAACGCGACCCGGTACGGTCACGCCATGCGTTCGGTCCAGGTCGTCCGGCTCGACGGCCCGTCCGGGGTGCAGGTCGTCGACGCGCCGGAGCCGGTCCGTGGCGACCACGAGGTGCTCGTCGAGGTGCATGCGCTCGGGATCAGCTGGCCGGACCTGTTGCAGAGCCGCGGGGAGTACCAGCTCAAGCCCCACGTGCCGTTCCAGCTCGGGGTCGACTTCGCCGGCGTGGTCCGCGAGGCGGCCGAGGGGTCCGGGTTCCGCGCGGGGGACCGGGTCGCGTGCTGCCTGCCGTACGGCGGAGGGGCCGACCTGGTCGCGGTACCTCCCGACAGCGTGCTCCCGGTGCCGGACGCGGTGAGCCTGGAGAAGGCGGCAGCGCTGCCGATGAACTACCTCACCGCCCAGTTCGCCCTCAGGACCCGGGCACAGCTGCAGGAGGGCGAGATGGTCCTGGTGCACGGCGCCGCCGGCGGGGTGGGCACGGCCGCGCTCCAGGTCGCGCGAGGCTGCGGCGCCCGAACCGTCGCTGTGGTGTCCACCGAGGAGAAGGCCGACTTCGTCCGCCGGCTCGGCGCCGACGAGGTCGTCCTGGTCGACGGGTTCCTGGGCGCGGTCACGGAACTCACCGACGGCGCCGGCGTCGACGTGGTGGTCGACGTCGTCGGTGGCGACCTGACCACCGACTCGCTGCGCGCGCTGGCCCCGCTGGGCCGCCTGCTGGTGGTCGGGTTCACCGCCGGGCGGATCCCCGAGGTCAAGGTGAACCGCCTGCTGCTGAACAACGTCGACGTCCGCGGCGTCGGCTGGGGCGCCTACGCGATGGTCCGGCCCGGGTTCATGCGCAGCCAGTGGGACGAGCTGCTCCCGATGCTCGAGTCCGGTGTGGTGGACCCGCCGGTCGCGACGACGTACCCGGTCCAGGACGTCGCCCGGGCGCTGACCGACATGGCCGAGCGGAAGGTGCTCGGCAAGACGGTGCTCACCTTCGCCTGAGCGGGTCTCGTACATGGACGTGCAGAACCCACCTGGACGGGCCGGAAGCGGCCTGAACCAGCCGTTCTGCACGTCGATCTCCGACAAGGTGAGGGCCGGGTGAGGTGGCCGCGTGCTCGCTTCGGCGGTGGTCTCGATCTACGAGCGAGGCAGGTCAGGCTGACCGAACCGGTCAAGCACCCATGGGACGTCGTACTCCTGCACTGCGATCTCGAAGGTGCCGTCCTCGTTGCCGGCAACGAGGATCCGGGTGAAGGGGTGGATGGACCAGATCTCCTTGCCCTGCGGGCTGCGCTCGTTCGCGAGGTCGACCGTCGCGACGTGCAGGTCCACCTGATCCATCACGATCCGACCGTCCTCCAGGGAGGCCACTCCACGGCGCCAGTCCACCGAGAGGTGCGGCTGCGTCCTCGAAAGGTCTCTCAGGGCGCAGTCGAGCTGTCCCTGCTTCCTCAGCCGGGCCGCTCGCCGGCTTTCGATCCGCCCGGTCATCCAGGCACCGAACAGGCCTCCGAAGAGGCCCACGAGCAGCTCGTCTAGCACTATCCGGCCGCCCGGCGTACGACGCGTACCTCAGCCGAGCAGGTCGGCGTACTCCTGGTGGCCCTCGATGTAGGACTTCACGAAGGGACACTGCGCCTCGACGCGCCGGCCCTCGCCGCGCACGGCGTCCAGGGCACCGCGCACCAGGGTGGACCCGACGCCGCGGCCCTCGAAGGCGTCGTCGACCTCGGTGTGGGTGAAGACCATCCGGTCCCCGGAGCGCTGGTAGGCCGCGAAGCCGGCGACCACGCCGGACTCGTCCAGCGCCTCGAAGCGGCCCTCGTCGGGGTTGTCGCGCACGGTCACGGCAGCGTCGTCGTTCATCGCCCGATCGTGCCACAGGACCCGCCTGTAGCCTGTCGCGCGTGACGATCCTCGACGACGCCCGCGAGGGCATGGACACCAGAATCCGGCCGCAGGACGACCTGTTCCGGCACGTCAACGGCCGCTGGCTGGAGACCACCGACATCCCCGCGGACCGCTCGGCCTGGGGCGCGTTCGTGGTGCTGGCGGACGACGCCGAGCAGGCGGTCCGCGACATCGTCGAGGAGCTCGGTGCGGGCGAGCACGAGCCCGGCTCGAACGCCCAGAAGATCGGTGACCTGTACAGCAGCTTCATGGCCGAGGAGCGCATCGAGGAGCTCGGTGCGGAGCCGATTCGCGCCGACCTCGAGCAGGTCCGCGACCTGCCCGACCTCGACGCCCTGGCGGCGTTCGTCGGCGGTCTCGAGCGCCGCGGGGGCGGCGGCTTCTTCGGCGCCTACGTGAACACCGACGACAGGGACGCCGGCCGCTACCTGGTCAACATCGTGCAGGGCGGGCTCGGCCTGCCCGACGAGTCCTACTACCGCGACGAGAAGTTCGCCGACGTCCGCACGGCCTACGAGGCGCACCTGGAGCGGATGTTCGGGCTGGCCGGCTGGGCCGATGCCGCCGGCTCCGCGAAGCGGGTGCTCGACCTCGAGACCCGGCTGGCGAAGGGGCACTGGGAGCGCGCCGAGACCCGCGACGTGATCAAGGCCTACAACCTGACCACCCGCGACGAGCTGACCGCCCTGGTCCCGGCACTGCCGCTGCGCGCGTGGGCCGACGCGCTCGGGGCGCACGAGCGCACCCTCGCCGAGACGATCGTCCGCCAGCCGTCGTACCTCCAGCACCTCTCGACCGTGCTCGAGGAGGCGCCGCTGGAGGACTGGAAGCCGTGGCTGGCGATCCGGGTGATCCGGGCCGCCGCGCCGTATCTCTCGGCCGCGTTCGTCGACGAGAACTTCGACTTCTACGGCCGCACGCTGCAGGGCACCCCCGAGCTGCGGGCCCGCTGGAAGCGGGGCGTCTCGTTCGTCGAGGGATCGGTCGGCGAGGCGGTGGGCGAGGAGTACGTCGCCCGGCACTTCCCGCCCGCCTCCAAGGCGGCGATGGTCGAGCTCGTCGGCAACCTGCTCGAGGCGTACCGGCGCAGCATCGAGGCGCTGGACTGGATGACCGACGAGACCAAGCAGCGGGCCTTCCGCAAGCTCGAGACGTTCCGGCCCAAGATCGGCTACCCGGACAGGTTCCGGGACTACTCGGCGCTCGAGGTCACGCCGGACGACCTGCTCGCCAACGTCCGGGCCGCCTCGGCGTTCGAGACCGACCGCGAGCTGCGCAAGATCGGCTCAGCGGTGGACCGCGACGAGTGGTTCATGCTGCCGCAGCAGGTCAACGCCTACTACAACCCGGGGATGAACGAGATCTGCTTCCCGGCCGGCATCCTGCAGCGCCCGTTCTTCGACGCCGACGCCGAGCCGGCCGAGAACTACGGCGGCATCGGCGCGGTCATCGGCCTCGAGATCGGTCACGGCTTCGACGACCAGGGCTCGCAGTACGACGAGCTCGGCAACCTCGAGAACTGGTGGAGCGCCGACGACCGGGCGGCGTTCTCGGCCCGGGCGGACAAGCTGATCAAGCAGTACGACGAGTTCGAGCCCCGGGAGCTGCCCGGCGAGCACGTCAACGGCGCGCTGACCGTCGGGGAGAACATCGGCGACCTCGGCGGGATCACGATCGCCCTCAAGGCGTACCTGATCAGCCTCGGCGGCGAGGAGCCCCCGGTGGTCGACGGGGCGACCGGGGCCCAGCGGGTGTTCCTCAACTACGCCCACGTGTGGCGCAGCAAGCGCCGCAAGGAGCAGATGCTCCAGCTGCTGACCGTCGACCCGCACAGCCCCGCCGAGTTCCGCGCGAACATCGTGCGGAACCTCGACGAGTTCGTCGAGGCGTTCGGCGTGCACCCCGGCGACGGGCTGTGGCTCGACCCCGCGGACCGCGTCCGGATCTGGTGATCCCGGGCGGTCAGTGCACCATCGCCGCGGGGTCCATGGTCCTCGCCGGCTTGCGGCGCGGCAGCATGATCGCCGGCACCAGGCAGAGCGCGACCAGGATCGTGCCGACCACGAACGCGGTCTGGAACGAGTGCGACATGTCGCTGTAGGCCGCGGGCAGGATCCGCGGGTCCACGTGGCCGCCCGTGGCGACCGCCTGGCGCAGCTTGCCCACCGCGTCGCTGGCGTTGAACCCGTTGGTCAGGATCACCGAGAACAGCGCCGTGCCGATCGAGGCCGCCACCTGCTGGGTGATGTTCATCAGCGTGGAACCGCGGGCGATCTCGACGTCTCGGAGAGTCTGCAGGGCCGAGGTCATGATCGGCATCATCGTGGCGCCCATCCCGAGACCCATGATGAACAGCGCGCCGAGCAGCCAGGCGTACGACGGGTCGGTGATGGTCACGCCGGCCCGGGAGAGGCCCACCTGAGACGGGTCGATCGCCACCTGGGAGAACATCGCCATCCCGACGATGATCACCGCGATGCCCGCGAGCACGATCTTGCCGGGACCGATCTTGTCGGTGAGCACGCCGGCGATCGGCATCGTGATCATCGCGCCGAGGCCCTGCGGGGCCAGCAGCAGACCCGCGGCCAGCGTGGTCTCACCACGCACCTGCAGGAAGTACGACGGGAACAGCAGGCTCGCCCCGAAGAACGCGATCGCGAACAGCGACATCGCGACCACCGCGACGCTCATCGCGCGGTGCCGGAACAGGTGCAGGTCGATCAGCGGGTGCTCGGGAGCCGCCACCAGCGACCGCAGCACGAAGAGGGCGACCAGCGCGAGCCCGATCAGGCCGGTGGTGAGCACCTTGGTGTCCCAGACGGTCCCGGCGCCGGGGATCGAGGAGACGCCGTACAGGAACAGCGCGAGGCCCGGGGACAGCAGCAGCATGCCGACGAAGTCGAAGCTCTCCGACGGGGTCGGGTTGTCCTTGGCCAGCACGAGGGCCGCGTAGACCAGCGCGACCGCACCGATCGGCAGGTTGATCAGGAAGATCCAGTGCCAGCTGGCGATGTCGATCAGCCAGCCGCCGAGGATCGGGCCGAAGATCGGGCCGAGCAGCATCGGCACGCCGAGCACGGCCATCACCCGGCCGATCCGCTCCGGACCTGCAGCGCGGGTCATGATCGTCATGCCCAGCGGCATCAGCATGCCGCCGCCGAGACCCTGGAGCACCCGGAACGCCGTCAGCATCTCGATGCTGTTGGCGGTCGCGCACAGTGCAGAGCCGCCCGCGAAGAGCAGCACGGCGAGCATGTACAGCCGCTTGGTGCCGAACCGGTCGGCCGCCCAGCCGGTGAGCGGGATCACCGAGGCGAGGGCGAGGGTGTAGCCGGTCATCGTCCAGGCCACCTGCGCCGGCGAGCTGTCGAAGACTCGCTGGAACGTCGGCTGGGCCACGCTCACGACGGTGATGTCCAGGATGGACATGATCGCGCCGAGGACGACCACGCCCGCGACGAGCAGGACCTGCTTGTCCAGCTTGTCGGAGGCCCCTGCGGCGGGAGCAGGCGGCGGGGCGGCGGAGGTCTGGGTGGTCACCGACCAAGCCTAGAGAATAGTTGCGTGTAGCGCACATCGATTTCTGCGGACGTGGGCACCCTCACACCGCCAGGGCTGTCGTGAGCCAGACTCGGGGAATGGACCTGCTACGCACGCCCGACGACCGGTTCCGCGACCTGCCGGACTTCGACCTTCCGCCGTCGTACGGGGAGGTGCCCGCGGACCCGTGCAACGGCGGACGGCTGCGGATGGCGTACGTCGAGAGCGGACCGCCCGACGGGCCGGTGGCGCTGCTGCTGCACGGCGAGCCCAGCTGGTCGTTCCTCTACCGCCACGTCATGGCCGTGCTCGCAGAGGCCGGCGTCCGGTCCGTCGCGCCCGACCTGGTCGGCTTCGGGCGCTCGGACAAGCCGGCCCGGGTCGAGGACCACTCCTACGCCCGCCACGTCGAGTGGGTCCGGGCACTGGCATTCGACGTCCTCGACCTGCGCGACGTGACGCTGGTGGGCCAGGACTGGGGTGGCCTGGTCGGCCTGCGGCTGGTCGCGGAGCACCCGGACCGGTTCGCCCGCGTCGTGGCCGCCAACACCGGGCTGCCGACCGGTGACGTGACCATGCCCGACGTGTGGTGGCGGTTCCGCCGGGCGGTGGAGCAGGCCGAGGTGCTCGACGTCGGCCGGCTGGTGCAGTCCGGTTGCCGGGAGCCGTTGGCCGACGAGGTGCGGGCGGCCTACGACGCGCCGTTCCCGGACGAGTCGTACAAGGCCGGCCCCCGCGCGATGCCGCTGCTGGTGCCGACCGCCCCCGACGACCCGGCCGCCGAGGCGAACCGCGTCGCGTGGGACGGGCTCACCCGCTGGGACCGGCCGTTCCTGGTGGCGTTCAGCGACGGCGACCCGATCACCGGCGGGATGGCGCCGGTGCTGCGGCGGTCGGTGCCAGGAGCACAGGGGCTCGACCACCCGGTCCTCGAGGGCGCCGGGCACTTCCTCCAGGAGGACGCCGGGCACCGGCTCGGCGAGATCGTGGCGGCGTTCGTCGCCGGCAGCAGCTAGGCACCGCCGAGACCGGCCCGACGCGCCCGGACGATCGCCTCCGCGCGGTCGGCGACCCGCAGCTTGGAGAAGATGCTGGAGATGTTGTTGCGCACGGTCTTGGGACTCAGGGACAGGTGCGTGGCGATGGCATGGTTCTGCATGCCGCCGGCGACGAGCTCGAGGATCTCGCGCTCGCGGTCGGTCAGCTCGGGGAAGACGCGCTCGTCCTGGGCGGAGAGCGGCCGGGTGAGGTAGCCGAGGACGCGATGGGCCACGGAGGGCCCGAAGATCGCCTCTCCGCCGGCGACGCCCTCGATGGCCCGGACCACCTCGGGAGGCGCGGCGCCCTTCACCAGGTAGCCGCGGGCCCCGGCTCGCATCGCGGAGAAGACCGAGTCGTCGTCCTCGGACATCGTGAGCACGAGGACCCCGACCTCAGGGTGCGCCGTGCTGATCTCGCGGGTCGCCTCCACCCCGTTCAGCTGCGGCATGTTCAGGTCCATCACCACGACGTCGGGACGCAGCTCGCGGGTCAGCCGGACCGCGTCCTGCCCGCTGTCGGCCTGCCCGACGACCTCGATCCCGGGCACGGCTCTCAGCAGTGCGTTCAGACCGAGCCGGAAGACCGGGTGGTCGTCCGCCAGCAGGACCCGGGTCGTCACGGCTTCCCCAACGGCAGGACCGCGGCCACGCAGGTGCCTCCGCCCGTCCGCGGCTGCGCCGCGCACGTGCCGCCGAGCTCGTTGGCCCGCTCCCGCATGGCGCCGAGCCCGACGCCGTACCTCCGGCTGTCCGGCAGGCCCACGCCGTCGTCTTCGACCTCGATCAGGAGCGTCTGGTCGCACACCGCGAGGCCGACCCGGCAGCTGCGCGCTCCGGCGTGCCGGGAGACGTTGGTGAGCGCCTCGGCGACGATCCGGTACGTCGCGACCTCCACCGCCGCGCTGAGCGGGGGCAGCTGCGCGGAGGCCAGCTCGACGTCGAGCCCGGGGTCACGCTCGGTCAACCGCCGGGCGTGCTGCTCGAGCGCGCCGAGCAGACCGAGCTGGTCCAGCTCGGGAGGGCGCAGGTCCTCGATCAGGCGCCTGACCTCGCCCAGCGACGACTCCACCTCCTCCCGGAGCTGGGTGGTCAGCGCCACCGCCTGCTCCGGCTGCGCGGCCACGAGCCGGCCCGCCGCGTCGAGTCCAAGCGCGACCCCGGCCAGCGTCGGACCGAGGCCGTCGTGCAGGTCGCGGCG
>Ga0308175_100002471_pt1 | contig 12675 bp, 9 predicted proteins | sample PhyCR1_3_FD_203893 | JGI IMG/M metagenome (GOLD analysis project Ga0308175, IMG submission 203893) | Soil microbial communities from UC Gill Tract Community Farm, Albany, California, United States - DLSLS.C.R1 | ecosystem: Environmental > Terrestrial > Soil > Agricultural land | place: USA... | reverse complement strand
GAACTCCACGACCTCGTCGGCGCCCGCCACGTGGTCCTTGGTGCCCGCGCGAGGGGGGCGTTGGCCTTGTCCGCGATGTGCTTGGCCTTGGCCTTGTCGCCCAGGGCCTCGATCGCGGCGGGCGGGGGGGCCGATCCAGGTCAGCCCGGCGTCGATGACGGCCTGGGCGAAGTCGGCGTTCTCGGCCGGGAACCCGTAGCCGGGGTGCACCGAGTCGGCACCGGCCTTCTCGGCCACCGCGATGATCTTGGCGATGTCGAGGTAGGACTCCGCCGGGGTCGCGCCGTCGAGGGAGTAGGCCTCGTCGGCCAACCGCACGAACAGCGCGTCCCGGTCCGGGTCGGCGTAGACCGCCACGCTCCCGATGCCCGCGTCCTTGCACGCGCGGATCACCCGCACCGCGATCTCGCCACGATTGGCGATCAGGACCTTCTGCAGCGGATTGACCTCAGGCCTGCCCACGTCGTCTCCCGTTCTTGTCGGGGGAGCGGGTTGGATCGTCAGGCGTGGGTTCATGCGGGGTCGTCTGGCCAAGCCTGCCGATTGCATCCGGCCACCCCGACGGCCGCGCGCACATCGAGGTGGCCGGAGTCTGGGGGTTTTGCCGGATCGCCGCTGGCGCAGCAAATCTCCTTCCGGCCCGGCGTACCTGCTTCCCGGGCGCCGCTGTGGCGGCGCGTCGCCTAGCGCAGCGCAAGAGTTGGGGGGCGATTCTCTCAGCACGTCAGCCCGCAGACTTGGACGTGGAGGACGAATCGGTGACCCGGGCAGTGCCCTCCATGGCAAGCCGGCCATCCCCTGCCGTTGCCCAGAGTCGGAGACCGACGCCGTCCTGCGCGCCATTGACGGTGAATGGCTCGGACGAGAACACAGGGGATCGTGCGCGGTAGTCGAAGGAAGCCAGGGGACCACCATGCCTCGCCGCGGCGTCCATCAGCAGCGTTGCCAGCAGGGGCCCTTGTACGACGAGATCGGGGTAGCCCTCTACCGACGTGGCGTAGCGGGAGTCGTAGTGAATCCGGTGACTGTTGAACGTGAGTGCGGAGTAGCGGAAGAGTGTGGTGTTGTCGGCCGTCCAAGACTCAGTGAACTGGGGATCGACTGCCGTTGTATGTGCTGGGACGGCATCGGCCGCAGTGGGGGGTTCGCGGTAGACGATCGACTGTGTCTCCAGCAAGGTCGGCTCATCGTTCATCGTGAATCGATGCTCGATGTCGACGAAGCAGAGTGGACCTGTGCGGCCCCTTTTCATGGTGATGGCCGTGATGGTCGTCGTACGCGTGACGTGCTCTCCAAGACGTAGACGGCCCTCGAACGCCAGTGATCCCCCGGCCCACATCCGTCTGTCGAAGGGAAGTGGCGGCATGGTCAGTCCCAAGGCCGGGTGTCCGTCCGTTCCGAGATCGGACGTCTGGACCAAGTCGTGGAAGTAGAGCCAGTGCCAGGCCGGTGGTAGGGCGTCGCCGGCGTGCATTGTCGGCGGACGGTTCAAGGTGACCGCCATGCGGTTGGCCTGAGCCGGGTCGAGAAAGGCCGTGGCCGTGGTTACGCGGCCGATCCAGTTGCGCCAATCTGTCACGTCCTTGCTCCATCCCTACTCGATGGTGATAATATATCGGATATTGTCAAAGGTTCTCGGCATGCCCGATCCGCGGACGGGTTGCCGCGCTGAGTGGCAAGGAGGAGTGGCGACGTGGCGCTGATGTGTCGCTGTGTCCAACGTGTGTGGGGGCTGAGCTGCCTCGACTCTCGCGATGCTGAGCGCGGCGGGGGCATCTGGATGTGAAAGCCGTCAACCGACCGGACCCGAAATCCTGAGGACGAGGAGTTCCCGTGAGTGAGTCCAAGCTCGTTTCCCCGCTCCCGGACAAGCACGCCATCACGTGGTTGTTCGTTCCTGGAGACCGTCCGGAACGGTTCGAAAAGGCGGTGATGTCGTCAGCGGACTGCATCATCCTTGACCTCGAGGACGCCGTGGCGGCGGACGCGAAGCATGAAGCCCGGGCCGCAGTGGCGGACTGGCTCGACGCCGGAGGCCATGGCTGGGTTCGCATCAACGCGGTGGCCACGGCCTGGCACGAACTGGATCTGCACGCCCTGACGGGGCGTACCGGTCTGGCTGGGGTCATGGTGCCGAAGGCGGAGCGACTGGAGGATGTGGCTGCGATTCGGCGCGGACTGCCCGCCGAGGTCGGCGTGATCGCGCTGATCGAGACCGCCGCCGGAGTCTTGGCGGCACCTTCCATCGCCGCCTCGGGTGACGTCGATCGACTGGCATTCGGGTCAATCGACTACGCGTTGGACATATCGGCGGCGGAGGACGACGAATCCATGTTGCTTGCCCGTTCAACCCTGGTGATCGCATCTCGCGCGGCTGGGCTACCGGGTCCCATCGATGGCGTGACGACGGCTGCGCATGATGACCTCGCGGCGACCGCGGCGGCGCGACGTGCCTCCCGGATGGGGTTCGCGGGCAAGCTGTGTATTCATCCGCGGCAAGTTCCAGGGGTGTTGTCGGCCTTCCTGCCCACGCAGGACGAGATCGCATGGGCGACCGATGTGCTTGAGGCCGCCGACGTCAGGGCGGCTGCCGGGGAGAGCACCTCCGCCTTCCAGTGGCGCGGCGCCATGATCGATCGCCCTCTCTTGATCCGCGCACGCGCAATCCTCCGCCGCACGGCCTCGAGCGGTTCGTTTACCAGCTGATCGAGCCCGGCCGTATGGGCTTCAAGTCCGCATAGGGGGCCACAGGTGTGTCGATCTTGCAGTACCAGCTTCGTCGGCCTGTCCGAGCTGTGGGGGAGCACCTCTGGGCAGGCGCCAGACGGTCATGGAACCTCCGGGGGATGAACGCTATCTACTTGCGAGTTGCAGGGAGTGAAAGATGAGGCCTATCCCGCGGTCTGCTTGGGCGAAAGACCGCTTACATGTCCTGACTGATGAGGTCGTGCCGCCACGCCGTCCGGTCGTCGCCCGCGACAAGCTGGAGGGAGGGCCGGGGCCACTGTTCCTGAGTTACGGGAATGTGGATCTTGTCTGCGGGGGCTGCGCGTTCCCCCTTGTCGTCGGCGCGCCCAGTCCCGCGGCGTTGCGCGACGCGGTGCTTGTGTGCCCACTGTGTGATGCCCTGAATGAGACCTGGGATGCGCATGCTTTGACGAGCGGCAACGCCAGCGAATGCCGCGGGGTGCACGGATGTTGATGATGGCCGTGGAGGCGGTGGGGTTCGGGCAGCCGAGTCCCCTAGGGTCGGTCGCGCGATTGTGCCGGCCTGAATCGCTGTGGACCCGGGCACTGAGGCGGGTCACGTCGATTGCCTGGCGGTGGCGTCAAGGGGAGGGGGTAGCGGCGGCCACCTCGGCCCGGAGTATGTCTGAGATGCTGCAGCGTGCGTCGCTTTCGCAGCCTTCCGCGGCGGAAGATCTGCGCATTGCGGTTCGTTACCGGCCTGCGGAGCCTGAGGCTCACATCGGCGGGGACTGGTATGACGCGTTCGTTGATGCGTCCGGGGCCACGCTGCTAACGGTTGGCGACGTCAGTGGACATGACCATCAGGCGGCCGCCACGATGGGTCAGGTCCGCACCCTGTTGCGCGGACTTGCGTTCGATGCCGATGACGCACCATCGCGTCTGCTGAGCCGCTTGGATTCGGCCATGGTGGGCCTGCAGGTCCAGACCTTGGCGACCGCGGTCATCGCCCGTGTCGAACCGCCATCAAGCCACGCACCGCGTAGGCAGCGAGTTCACTGGAGCAACGCGGGGCACGTGCCCCCATTGCTGCGGGACCCGGACGGTGTCGTCACCCGGCTGGAGGTCGAGCCCGACCTCCTGTTGGGGATGTCCTTAGACACCCCACGGTTCGACCATGCCATCGACTTGAAGGCCGGGGCGACGCTCCTTCTCTACACCGACGGGTTGGTCGAGCGACGCGGCGAGGATCTCGACGACGGGATCGACAATCTCGCCGCCACGCTGTCCCACTCGGGCCATCTCGACCCCGACTCGCTGTGCGAGGTCATCTTCGAATCCACAACGGCCCTCGGTGCCGGCCACGCAGATGACGACATAGCCCTGCTGGTACTCCGCACGACGTCTGATCCTGGGGAGAGGCAGTCCGGGCCATGACCGCTTTCAGGGCCAGCACGTTAGCCGGTTTCTCGGTGGCGTTGGGGGCCTGTGACCTGGCCAGGACATCGATGCCGAAGTGGTGGCGGCGCACGGCTCCAATTCGTCGTGTCGCTCGGGCTGACCTCCTTGCGGTGGGGCCTGCGTCTGAGCGGGCGCCGATGCAACAGGCAGGCCCGAGGACAGCGGGTGGAGTCAGGTTGGCTCACCCGGCTCCGGAGTCGGGTGGGCCGCTGGGGCCCTTGTCGTTTGCGCCGGTGATGAGCGCAGGCAGCTCTTGATGCGTAGAAGGACCTTCGGACGGGATCCCCAGCTGGAGCTTCGAAGTGCGAAGAAGGCTTGCGGGAAGATCTGATATTCGCTATCTTCTTCCATCGGGTGGTGATGGACGTCACGGTTCGACGGGACGCGGACCATGCCCGGGCGCACAGGTCGTCCTCATGGCCCTGTCCGCATCGACTCGCCGAATGGAGGCACGCAATGGCTGTAGTCTCAGCGACCGCACCATCGAGGTTCAGTTGGCAGGTCGACCTGCGTTACAGATGGCCCGCCAGGTTCGTCGCCAGCTGGATCGGTCTGGCATCAGTACTTGTGGTCGCCGCGATCGTGCAGCCGGGGACGTATGGACGCTTCTCGATAGAACTCATCACTGCTTTGGCGGGCTGCCTGCTTGTTGCCAGCCTGGGCCAGAATCTCGTCGTCATGCTGGGGTCGGTCGACCTTTCCGTACCGGCCCTGATGACGCTGTCGGCGGCGATCAACGTTCATCTGGTTGGCCAGGTCTCCACCGCTCAGTCGTTTGCCACGTCCATCCTCGTCTGCGCGGCGATCGGTGGTGTTAGTGGCGCGCTCATCCACTACCTGCGACTGAACGCGCTCATCGTCACGTTCTCTGTGAACGCGATCGTGGCCGCCGCTCTCATCTTGTGGACGGGGCAGAGCTTCTCTTCGACCGGCAAGACCGCAGGGTGGCTCCACGCTTTCGCGACGGGAGACGTCCTCCACGTCAGCAACCTCTTCTTGGCAGCTGTGGTGATCGCCACGCTCACCGCGACGGTGCTGTCTCGGACCCACCCCGGTCGCAGAGTGGCGGCGGTCGGTGCAAACCAGACAGCGGCACGCATGCTGGGCTCTCGGGTTGGTCTCGTGACAACGGCTTCCTTTGCGGTCGCCGGAGCGTTCTATGCGCTCGCTGGCCTCTTCATTGCCGGCTTGGTGCAAATCCCCAACGCTGGACTCGGCACGACCTACCAGCTCACGACCATCACTGTGGTGGCGATCGCCGGGACTTCCTTCGCAGGTGGCAACTCATCCATCGCATCGCTGGTCGCTGCAAGCCTGATCCTCACCACGCTCAGCCAGGTCCTCGCGCTGCAGAACCTCAGCGCGGGTGCGATCTACATCGTTCAGGGCGTCCTGCTCGTGGCGGCCGTCTCCCTCAACTCGTGGTCCCAAGTCGGCCGCGATGGTTTCCGGTGGATGCGGAACAAGATTCCCGGGGTTCGCGCGTCCGCCTGATGATCGGGCGTCTCGCCCACCTCTGCCAGCGCCGCCTCGGCGCACGGCCAACTATGTAAGGCAAGGAGTGTCACATGAATAGGCTCTGCAATCGCTCGGGACGCTGGCAGATCTTCACAGGGCTGGTTCTCGCAGCCGCGATGCTTTCCTCCTGCTCGTCGAGCACCGAGGGAAGCGCATCTGGAGATGCGCCCGCGGCGACGTATCCGAAGGCCAGCGACAAGGAGATCGCAGCCGCCGCAGCGCAGGCCATGAACCCGGGCATCGACGTCGCGAAGCTGCCGCCAGAGATCAAGACGGCCTTCGCATCGGGGGCGACCCCTCTGACAGCCGACCAGGAGAAGATCTGGAAGCGCTGCATCGGGGAGGCCACGTGCGAAACCGGGCAGGGTACCAAGACCGTCGCCGTCATCGACGACCTGCAGAGCCCGTACTACAGCCTCGCATTCGGTGAGTTCCTCGCCCAGGCCATCCAGTCGGGGCAGGTGTCGAAGATCGTGCACACCAGCACGAACGGCGACGTAACTCAGTTCCTCTCCTCCTTCCGTCAGGCCATCGCGCAACGCGTAGACCTGATCTTCAGTGAGATGGCCGTGCTCGGCGACCAGGCGGGCCCCGTTCTCGCGCAGGCACAGGCAGCCAATATCCCTGTGGTCAACGGAGCTACTCCGTTGAAGCCTGATCTCGCCAAGATGCTGGGTGTCGAGCTCCTCGCGGATCCTTGCGACATGTGGGCCCGCGAAGCTTCGACGCTGACTGAGCATCTCAAGGAGAAGGGGGTCACCGACCCCACCTTTGCGATGTTCTCCGGACCGGCGGGGAACGCCTATGCGGCGTCGTGGCAGCCCTGCGCTGCGGAGGAGTTGAGCAAGCTGGGCTGGACAAAGGTCTACACAGGCTACGACACCTGGACCCCCCAGGGGCAGACACAGGCCGCTTCCGCGCTTCTCGCCTCAGGGAAAGACCCCGACGTGATCCTGAACGATGACAATCCGACCCAGTTCATCGAGAGCTACGTATCGGCGGGCGAGAAGCTTCCCCTGATCATGACCTCGGGCTCCGTTCAGGTCGCGACACTCAACGCGTACAAGAAGGCCGAAGAGGCGGGCGCGAAGCCCGACCTCTGGGCGATGTCCAGCCAGCCCGTCATGTGGCGTTTCGCCCTGGTGGCGGGGCTCGAGGCCGCCAACGGTGAAGATCCCTCCTCCAACCCGATCGTCTACCCCCTCGGGGCGGTGCCGCTCTCGGAGGTTGTGAAGACGGCGGACCTGAACGTCGACAGCAGCGCGAATGCCGGATCCCTGCTGGACCCTGCACTTCAGAACGAGGCCCTGCAGCACTGAACAAACGGCTCGGCGCGGCCTTTGAACTGCCGACCAACGTGTCGATCGGTTACGGGGCCGCGCCCGAGCCTCCGCCCGAGTCATCCAACGACGCCAGATCCGAGCCAAGCGCCTCCACCGACGCATAGTGAGACGGAGACGATTCCACATGCACCTTGAAACCCCCACGGACAATGTTCGAGAGCGCCTCGACAAGGCCACTGAACTTGGCCTCGAGCTCCGTCATGTCACCAAGACCTTTCCGGGTGTGCGGGCGCTCGACGACGTCGACTTCGATTGTCGCCGCGGCGAGGTCCATGCTCTCGTTGGCGAGAACGGCTCGGGCAAGTCCACCCTCATTAAGGTTGCAGCCGGTGTTCTGAAGCCGGATTCGGGCGAGGTCCGCATCGGGCATTCGGTGCTGCAGTCCGCCAACCCCCGCGAAGCTAGGCGGTTGGGACTGAGCACTGCCTACCAGGACACGTCACTGGTCAATGAGCTGACCGTCGCGGAGAATATTCGACTGTCGTTCCAAGGCATGGATGGCTCGGTTCCCGAGCGGATGTCCGCGTTGCTGCGTGACTACGACATGCCTTTTCGCCCCACCGACACCGTCAAGTCTCTCGGTCCCGGGGGAAGACAGATGCTCGAAGTCGTCCGCGCACTCTCCCATGCCCCCAAGGTGCTGGTCCTGGACGAGCCGACGGCTGCGCTCGACATGCGGACTGCTGCACAGCTCCAGGACTGGATCAGGCGCGCTCGCGACGAGGGGATTGCGGTCCTCTACGTCAGCCACCGTCTCGAGGAGGTGCGGCAACTGGCGAATCGGCTCACCGTCATCCGTGATGGTGTCATCCGCGGAACGCACGCCCGCATGGACTGGGACGTCGACGAGATCGTTGAGTTGATGGTCGGCGCCAGGGTCGAGCTTGAGTTCCCACACCGTCCGCCCGTCCCAGACGACGCTCCGAATCGCCTCGAGGTGAAGGGCCTCTCGGGGCCAGGCGTTGGACCGGTCTCGCTGAAAGTGCGTCGAGGCGAAGTCGTGGGCATTGCGGGGGCAGAGGGAAACGGCCAGCGGCAACTGCTCCGTGCCCTGATCCGAGCCGAACGCGCGTCCGGGAGCATCGAGGTAGACGGTGCAAAGTGCCGGGGCCGGGGCCCGGCTGCGGCCCTCGGAGCCGGAATCATGTTCGAGAGCGGTGACCGCGCAGCCGAGTCGGTCTTCCCGAGCCTCTCGATTCTCGACAACAGCACCTTCCAGCTCTCGAAACAAGTGGGACCCGCTGGCCTTGCGCCGCGGAAGAAGCTGATGTCTCACTTCAAATCTGCCGTGGGCGGTCTCGGAATCGTCGCGGCATCGCCGTACCAGCCGATCAGCTCTCTCTCGGGGGGGAACCAACAGAAGATCGTGCTTTCGCGCCCGTACCTGTCTCAGCCCAAGGTCCTCATCTTGGACGAGCCGAGCCAGGGCGTCGACGCGAAGGCCAGGCTCGACATCTACCGAACCGTATCTGCGGCGGCCGACGCAGGTGTAGCAGTGCTGGTCAACTCGTCCGACTCTTCCGAGCTCGCGGGGCTGTGCGACCGGATCTACGTGATGTCGGACGGCAGCATCATCGACGAAGTTGTCGGAGATGTGGCCGAGTCCGACATCGTCAGGCGATTCGTGAGCACCACAGGGAAGCGCGATGAGGAGCAGGGCGAGGGATCCTCGCGGGTTCGGCGGCTGGCCGGCTTGGCTGCCTCACCATGGGTGCCTGTTGCGGTTCTGATGCTGCTCATCGCGCTGGTCGGCCTGTACGTCCAGAGCCGGAACGGGGCCTATCTCTCTGAGGGCAACGTCGGGAACATGGCCCTGACGGCCATGCCTCTGCTCTGTGCCGCCCTCGGTCAGCAGTTTGCACTGCTGACCGGAGGATTCGACATCTCGATCGGCGCGGCCATGACCGTATCGGTCGTCGCGACATCGTTTCTCTTGGAGACCTTGGACGTCGGATCCATGCTCCTGACTTCAGTGGTCATCCTGGGGCTTGGCGTTGCCATCGGATCATTCAACGCGGTGCTTGTCGAAGCCCTGAAGATCAACTCCTTGGTGGCCACGATCGGAACCCTCGGACTGCTCACGGGCGTGGCGGTGTTCCTCCGCCCCCAGCCCGGCGGACTGATTGCTCCAGAGCTTGGTCTGAAGTTGATGTCCGGAGTCGGCGCACTGCCCTACACGTTCATCGTCGTCGTGCTCCTTGCAGTTGTGCTGGATGTCTGGCTCGTCCGCTCGGGATCCGGACTGGCCGCTCGTGCCATTGGCCTCGACATCGTGCCCAGCCAGCGAATCGGTCTTCGTGTGAAGACAGCCAGAGCGGCCGCATACGTGCTCGCTGGCGTGGGGGCCTGCCTGGGTGGCCTGTTTCTGGCGACTCAAGTCGGCACGGGCAGCAACGACGTTGCCTTGGGCCTGGCTCTGCCCACGTTCGCTGCGTGCTTCCTGGGCGGCGCGACCCTGAACGGAGGCCGCGGCACGTTTCTCGGAGTCAGTCTCGGGGTCGTTCTCATCACCATGATCGGCAACGCGGCATCGCTGCTGGGTCAGACCTATGCGGTCAGCCAGATCATCTACGGCGCAATGCTTCTTGCCGCCGTGGTGAGCTACGCCGTTGCCGGGCGCGTTCGTCGGGCCTGAGCGCTCTCGCCGATGCCAACAATAGAAGGAACTGACCACATGGATCTTCAGACCTCCATCAACGACACTCTCGAGCGATTGACCCCCGCCAACCAGTTCTATATCGGTGGCGAATGGGTCTTCCCACAGTCATCGCAAACGTATCCAGTTGTCGACTCGAGCACGGGAACCGAGTTGATGCAGGTGACTGTTGCGAATGCCGAAGACATGTCACGAGCGGTGTCAGCGGCTCGCGAGGCATTTGACCGAGGACCGTGGCCACGGCTTTCCCATCAGGAGCGCGCGGCGTACCTGCGGTCCATCGCGAGCGGCATCCGCGCGCGCGCCGCTGACTTCGGGCAGCTGTGGCCACGTGAGTCCGGCGTTCTCTTCTCAGCGGCCTCAGGACTGACAGACGCCTACGCCGACGCCTTCGACTACTACGCCGGACTGGCCGACACGTTTGCGTTCGAAGAGAGGGCTACGCCAACGGCTGGTGGCAACTTCGGACTGCTGGTGCGAGAGCCGGTCGGGGTGGTTGGCGCGATCACCGCATGGAACGGTCCTCTCGCCCAGATCACGTACAAGGTGGCACCCGCCCTCCTGGCCGGCTGCACAGTCGTCCTCAAGCCCTCGCCACAGGCGCCTGGAGAGGCCTACGTCTTCGGCCAGATCCTGCACGAGATCGGGCTACCCGACGGCGTGGTCAACATCGTGCCGGCGGACCGTGAGGTCTCGGAGCTGCTGGTGAAGGACCCGAGGGTCGACAAGATCACGTTCACCGGGTCGACTGCGGCCGGCCGTCGGATCGCGTCACTCTGCGGCGAGCGCGTCGCACGGGTCACGCTGGAGCTGGGCGGCAAGTCGGCGGCGGTGATCCTCGACGACGCCGACGTGGTCAGCGCCTCGAGGACGCTCGCCGAAGCCGGCTGCTTCAATGCAGGACAGGCATGTTCTTCACTCACCCGAGTGGTTGTCAGCGAGCGGCGTCATGATGCGCTCGTCGAGGCGTTGGCAGACGCCTACGCAGCGCTGCGTGTCGGCGATCCGTTCAACCCGGCTACCGAGATGGGTCCGTTGGCCACGTCGACGCAGCGCGATCGAGTCGAGTCCTACATCACTGCTGGGCGTGAGGCAGGCGCAGTCGTGGCGACGGGAGGCGGCCGACCGCGCCATCTTGACCAAGGCTGGTACGTCGAGCCGACCGTCTTCGGCCGGGTCGACAACTCCATGCGCATCGCCCAGGAGGAGATCTTCGGCCCGGTCGTGAGCGTGATCCCAGCCGCTGACGAACAACAGGCAGTCGACATCGCCAACGACACGATCTACGGATTGAACGCTTCCGTGTTTACCCCCGACGTCGACCGTGCCCGGGCGGTTGCCGGTCAGCTGCGTTCGGGAACGGTCGGTCACAACGCCTTCCGAACCGACTTCGGCGTGGCATTCGGCGGGTTCAAGCAGTCCGGTGTCGGACGAGAGGGAGGCGTGGAGGGGCTGCTCCCGTTCCTCGAGACCAAGACTGTGATTCTGGACGACCTTCCGGCCCGTTATCGCGGCTGACCCTCCGGGGGCCCTTGCCTCGAGTCCTGTTGCGCCAAGCGGGTGAGAGCCGCGGCGGGTCGCCCTAAGACCCAGCAACGAGGCCGCGAGCACACCTGTCCGGCAGCTCGAACGATCGATGGCGCGTGACCCTTGACACGCCGCTGAAGCAGAAGATATATCTTATCGAACCATCACCAGCAAACATGTGAGGAGTAGTTGTGGGACGCGTAGACGGCAAGGTGGCTTTCATCACCGGAGCAGCGCGGGGGCAGGGGCGTGCACACGCCATCCGCCTTGCGGAGGAAGGCGCCGACATCATCGCGATCGACGTCTGCGAGGACCAGCCCGAGGTTCCCTACCCCGGGGCCACTGAGGAGGATCTCGGCGACACCGTCAAGGCTGTTGAGGCCCTGGGTCGTCGAATCGTGGCCAGACGGGCAGATGTTCGGGACATGGACGCGCTGAAGACGGCTGTTGAGGAAGGTGTCGGCGAGCTCGGCCGCCTCGACATCGTGGTTGCGAACGCGGGAATCGGAACCAAGGCCCACATGGCTCAGGACATTCCCGAGCCCGTGTGGAAGGACATGCTGGATGTCAATCTCTCGGGCGTCTGGCGCACTTGCGCTGTGGCCATCCCGCACATCAAGGCGGGGGGACGAGGTGGATCGATCATCATGACGAGCTCCACCGGCGGGCTGCGTGGCTTCGCCCACATGGCTCACTACGTCTCGGCGAAGCACGGCCTCGTTGGTCTGGCGCGCACTTTTGCGGTCGAGCTCGCCTCCGACTGGATCCGGGTGAACACTGTGCACCCAACAGCCGTGCCCACGCACCTGTTGCTCAATGACACCCACTACCGGCTGTTCCGACCGGACCTGGAGAACCCGACCCAGGAGGACATGGTCCCGCCGGCCACGGAGCTCAACGCGTTGCCCATCCCCTGGGTGGATCCGGTCGACATCGCAAACGCTGTGCTGTGGCTGGCCTCGGACGAGGCGCGCTACGTCACCGGTGTCGCACTCCCGGTCGACGCTGGCCTGCTTGCCAAGTAGCCCGGTCGACGCCGAGCTTCGGCGTCCAGATCGTTCGGCTTCGCCGAAGCCCTTCGATGGTCTGCTTGGGGCCACAGGGCCCGTGGAAGGAACGTGCACCGTGAACGCGCAGACCCAGAACGACATTCTCGATCCGGACCTCGAGGTGATCGATCCGCATCATCACCTGTGGCCGCAGTCGGGGGCAGTGGTCCCTGAGTCGTCCAGCGCCAGCCAGGACGCCTCCGCGGGTACTCCGCTGGCACACTGCCCCCCCTACTCCATGGAGGATCTGGGGAACGATGTGGCGTCTGGTCATCGGGTGGTCAGCTCCGTCTTCATCGAGTGTGCGTCCTTCTATCGCTCGGACGGTCCTGAGGTCATGCGGCCGGTGGGGGAGACCGAGACCGTCGCGGGCATGCCGCGGCAGGGGCGGTTGTGTGAGGGGATCGTTGGTTTCGCGGACCTGATGCTGGGC
>Ga0308175_100002470_pt1 | contig 12677 bp, 9 predicted proteins | sample PhyCR1_3_FD_203893 | JGI IMG/M metagenome (GOLD analysis project Ga0308175, IMG submission 203893) | Soil microbial communities from UC Gill Tract Community Farm, Albany, California, United States - DLSLS.C.R1 | ecosystem: Environmental > Terrestrial > Soil > Agricultural land | place: USA... | reverse complement strand
CACAAACCAATCTGTAGGAACATAATCGAGAGTATCGCCACCAAAAGGTAATACACGTTGGGCAAAGTAACGAGGATTGTCCGGAGTTGAAGGAGTTGTATAATCATCATCATGCCATATTCTGATAGTGTTCTCTTCAGATGATCCTCTTTCTTTAAACACAATCCAGTATAATTTATCGATATCAATATCTCGGAATAATGGACGGTTTATTTTAACGATTGGAGCAGGATTTTGTGTAATATCTTTGATCATAATAGTAAAATCTGAAATAATTTTTTTACCAGGATTCTTATTTTTGTCCTCTACAATATAACCAAAAACTTCAGCGGTAGCAGGATTAGCTGCATTTGTTCCGGCGCCTGTCTTTGACATGATAAATGTTAAATTACTAAATTTAGATACACCGGGAAATACAGCAAAAGCTATATCTTTGTTATATAGAGAAATAAAGTTTACAGATTTTGTATTAATATTTCCTGCTAACTCTATTTTTTCAGCGATAGCAAATAATTGTTGAACAAAACCATCCTCTGCTCTTGTTGAATCCTTATATGCAAACATTCCAGCCACAACATATGCAACATAATCACCTGCATCAGTATCCTCGTAATAATCTTTGATAATAGCACCTGAATTAACTCCAAAGGGATATCTAAAATTAAGGTGTTTATATTCATCAATATACCATATAGCACCGGTCATTGATGTTATCAAATTCATAACTTGGGAAGCGGTTGCAAGAGGTGCGGTGATATCAGGTATAAAATCTTTTACCATAGAAGAGACTGCATCTAATGTAAAACCTGTCCCCATTCTTTGAGAGATTGTATAATCTAACAGTGGAATGATATCAAGATCGCCCCATAACGATTTAACAAGATTTAAAGCATAGAATGGCAGTTGTTTAGGATTTGCAATTTTTGCATCATTTGATAGAGAATCTGGAGGCGCACTTTTTATAAAATTAACAAGAGAGTAATTTGGAACAACACCGAACCCCTTTGCAAATACATCATATGTTAATTTATCGCCGGATTCTCTGGTTGGTCCCATTAAATCAATAATACCATAAAAGGCGTTTTCGATACTATTTTGAGTTTTTCCATGTTGAATTTTTACTACTGCACCATTATCAAATTTATCTAAGTCAAGATTATTATAAACAGAATCATCTAATGTCAAAGAACAATCCCATGTTTCCCATTGAGCTTGATTTACTCCTATTTTTGTGACAGCAAAATTAGAAGAAGTTACATCAAAACCATCAGAATGATAATATGTTTTAGATTCATCCGGTGATAATATATCTATTTTCCATCGTAACGGTTTGTTATAGAGGTTATCATATGTTTTATTGAAAATTGTTGTGAAACTCATGCTAGAAATGTTCCTTTCTTTAACCCAAACTGTCTGTTTTGGCTTTCATATATTTTTCTTCCATCGATTATATTTTGATTGGTGACAGAGAAATTAAACCTATTTACAGCTCTATCAATAACACTTAATGCCACTCTACCAATCATTTCACCGGTCTGATCTATGGAACCATTACTACTACCCCGTGATTGTATGTTTAATGGTGCTCCGTGTCTGGTATCTGTATCCCCTAATTTAATAAATCCGGATGGTCCCTTTTCACCTGCTGGAATAGTTGTTCCATAATCTGCATATGTTGTTCCTCCTCCTCCAGCATATGTTATACCACCGGCAAATGGCATTTTTGTTACTGTGTTTAATGCTGTGGATGCTCTTCCCAGAAAGTTTGTCACTCCAGCAGTAACACTATCTAGACGCCCGAGTATTTGGTTTGATAGATACATCGTTCCATTTCCTTGATCTCCATATGGTTCAGCATATTGACTGGTAGCACTAGGTCCGATACCATATGATCCAAAGTCTTGTATGAATTGAGGAGGTGGACCAAATCGTCTTCTATGTTTACTGCTATATGTTGTATGTGTTCTACTTTTTGCACTACTATAATCGGTATAATCATAATAACCATCTTGCGCAAAAGTAGTACCTCCTACAATATGTCCACGAGTATTAGACATACTATTATTTCTACCAAGTGGGACAACACTAACGGCCTCCGGCCCTGCTTCTCCTACTACTAAATGTGTTGGAGAATTAACAATAGCCGGACCGAATCCTTTAGCAGCGTAAGTGGTTTGATATACGGTTCTATATACGGTTGTAATTGTTACTGTCTTATCCTTCAATGCATCAATTGCACTTTTTAAAGAATTAACGGATTTGACAGCATTTGCAACACTTGAGGATATTGATTTCATTGAACCGTCTATTCTTGAGGCCATAGCAGCTGCAGCTTTTATAACATTATCAAATGCTGCTCCAAATGGTTGATAAACCTTTCCTGCTGCGGATGAGGCACCTGTTGCTATTTTATCAAATGATGGTTGTATTTTTCCAGGTAATGCACCTGCTGCTGTTACTATATCAGTGTTAGCTTTAGTAAACGGTGCAACAGTCTTAGGAGCATCAATTCCAGCTATATTCACAATACCATCAAAACCATGTGCTGCATCTGTTTGCATTCTATTATACGAACCTGCAACCGCAACAGACATCGTATTAAAAATAGGCGGTATTTTAGTAGGAATAATGGTTTGGGCAGAGTTTACAACTAAACCAAAACCAGTATCAGCATCTGTTTTTAATTTATCATAGACTTTATTCTTTATAATTGCATCTGACATTTGTGTGAAAATAGCAGGAACTTTGATAGGGATAATGTCATTAGCTGCAGTAACCACAGAATCAAAACCCGTAGTGGCATCAGTCTTTATTTTTGCATAAACTTTAACTATTTCATTTGACATATTTGTAAATATTGCCGGAACTTTAACTGCTATTACTGAGTTAGCTTCAAATACTACTGATTCAAATCCCTTGTTTGCATCAGTCTGCATCTTACCATATATGGTAGCTATTGAATTAGTCATATTAGTAAAGATAGGAGGGATTTTTACGGGGATTATAGCATTAACAATATTTACTATCGCATCAAATCCATTTGTGGCATCTGTTTGTATTTTACCATAAACAGTAGATAACCCATTACCCATATTAGTGAAGATAGCAGGGATTTTAATTGGTATAATCGCATTAACAGCATTAACAACATTATTGAAACCAGTTTCTGCATCGGTCTGTATTTTGGTATATGTTGCAGGTAATGCGTTTGCCATATTTGTAAATATTGGAGGTAGTTTAACAGGAATTATTGAAGTTGCTATATTTACTATCGCATCAAATCCATTACTAGCATCTGTCTGCATCTTTGCATATACCCCAGCAATAGTATTACTCATATCTGTAAAAATTGGCAAGATTTTTGAGGATATTATAGTTGTAGCAGTATTAACAATCCCTTGGAAACCATTAGCTGCATCTGTTGACATTTTACCATATACAGTAGCAATTGAGTTTGTCATGTTTGTAAATATTGGAGGGATTTGGGCAGGAATTATAGAGTTAACAATATTCACTATACCGTTAAATCCATTTGTAGCATCGGTCTGTATTTTAGCATATACCCCTGCTATAGTGGTGGACATTGCTGTAAATATTGGAGGGATTTGGGCAGGAATAATCGCATTAGCGATATTAACTAGGGCATTCATACCATTTGTAAAATTGGTTTGTAACGTGCCCATAGTTTGAGGAAGATTAACACCCATCTGAGTAAATGCCGTATTAACACCAGTTGTAGTGATTCCTGCCTCTGTAACAAGTAGATTGAAAGATGTTTCTATCTGTGTCATACCAGATATAAAGGTGGATGAAACTGGATTGAGTCCGGCAAGTGCAGTATTGGTTTGTGTAGTAGTTTGTCCGGCTTCAGATATTAAAAGATTGAAAGATTGTTCTATTGCTGTGATACCTGCTATATATGATGGTTGTAGTGGATTTAATCCTCCAAACGCAGTATTAACTTGTCCTATTGCCTGAGTAGTTGCCGGTCCTAATAGTAATAAAGCTTGTGTAAATGTAGACAAACCACCCTGCATAAATCCGTTTATAGCTGTATCAAGTGCAGGTTGTGCAGCTTTAATAGCGCCAGGGATCCCTGTCTCAAAAACTTGTTGTGCTACGGTCTCAAGTGTTCCAAATCCTGCTATAGTTTGATAGAAGGCTTGCATTTGTGGGCTTGCTGTAGTTGCAGCTTGTCCTGCGATTCCTGTGGATTTTCCAACGGCTTCGATAGCCTTAGCTGCCTGGTCCGCTGGCACACCGATAGAAACAAGATAATCAACTGCAGCTTTTCCACTTATTCCCATGGCACTCAATGCGTCACTTAACGGTTTTATTTTAGATACCTGTGACTCATATCCTGAAGTATTAGAAAGGTTTTGATTTAGTGTAGATGCCGATGTCCCTGTTAGATCAAGCGCTGATCCCAATGAATTTATTGAAGTCTGTAATAATCCCCACCACTGTGCTGAATTTTGGGGATGTGTTAATAATTGAAGGATATAATTACCAGCTTGCGCTAACTGAGGATTTGATTTTATCAATGTTGTTATCTTTCCAGCCATTGTTCCAATCATTTGATCAAATCCAGCAGATTCAAAACTCATTGATTTAAGTGCACCAAATTCTTTGTTTAAATAATCTTCTGTTGATGCCGTTACCAGTCCGGGTTTCAATGCATCTTTCATCTCTTTTGTAAGGTTAACACCTAAATCATCAGCTAATTTCTTAAGTGCAGTATCTAAATCCTTCCCTCCTTTTCTAAACGAATCAACTAATCCATCAGTGAATGATTTACCGGCAGCATCAGCAGATTGAGCGGCTTTATCAAGTGCTGATGGAATACCTTTCATAAGCTCCATAAATGTTTTTGCGGATTCTTCAGAGAATTTAAATCCCTCCGGTAATTTAACACCGATAGCATTCGTTACTATTTGGAAACCTTCAACCCATCCCTGAGCTTCACCAGATGCTTTGGACATCGATCCGGCCCATGATAACACAGATTCTATTGATGTATCAAGACCAGCGTTAAATTGCTGTGCAGCAGTTGTACCGTTCTTTAATTCTAAATACATTTCATTAATTTTGCTAACAGCAGCAGCGTTAGATACTGCAAGTTTATCTGTTGCCTCAGCTGTTTTTATCTGTTCTTCTGTATATGCAACAGATTGAGCTAATCCGGAATTTATTGCGGTATTTAATGTATCAAGTGATCCCTTCTCTTTACCGAGTGCATTAACTGACTCAAGAGTTTGTTTTAACATATCCTGTTTACCCTGATTATACGATTGTGTTATTGATTGACCATTTGTAATTTGAACCCCAAGTGCTGCAACTGCCCCTTTCTCTTGTTCTAAAGCTACTTTTGATTTTGCGAAAGTATCTAATTGATCAAAGAATCCTTTATTGAATTCTACAGCAACTTTTGAGGCGTCTTTCATATCCTCATTTATAGCTACAATTTCACCTTTAGTTCCAGATATTGCAATCATATCCTGTTCTACAGCAGTCTTTTGATCATAATATGCTTTTGTTGCTGCCGTTAGTGACGGTAAGCCGGTTTTAAATTCAGCATGTAATTCTTCATAAGTGGCCTTGGCTTTTACAGCTTCAAGTGCATTCTGTATCATTTTCTGTCTTTGATCTTCTATTGTGGTATTATATGTTGTAATAATTGACTGGCCAGAAACATAAGCCGTTATCATTGCAAGTGTCTTACCCTGTAAATCAAAAACTGCAAGTGATGCCTTTTGAGTTGCTAACTCTTCAGTTGTTAAACCTGCATTAAAGGCCTCTTGTTGTGGCTTATTTGTTGCCATAGCTGCATTTAACTGTGCTAACGCTCCTTGATTTTGATTAATTGTTACTACTGTTTTGTTTAGCTCTTCCTGCATAGAAACAACACCTTGAGCAAATGATACTGCCTGACCTTCTGCAGATCTTAAATTGGTAGTCATTTCACCGACTACAAGAGCATTTTTAAGAACATCGACAGTATTTTGAACGATAGTATTGGAAGCGGTTTGCACTGCATTATTATAAAGTTCTGCCATACCCGCAGCGGTATTCAAAATTTGGTTATTGGCCTGTAAATTCTCTGTCTGTGTTGCTGTATCTTTTGCTAATTTTGATAATACCGTTGAATTATCTGCCATTGCTCCACTGTTATCATTAAGTGATCCTGTTTGATTCTGTAATGCGGTGTCTGTATTTTTTGTTCCAATACCAAAAGCATTCTGTGCAGAAGTTCCTGAATTTAATGCATCAGAATGTTTTTCTATTGCAGGTTGTCCAGATATGAATCGGTTGATCTGTTCCTGTAGAGCTGCATTTAAATCCTTTGAGTTAGTGACAGAAGCATCAACAGAACTAACAAACCTACCCTTTAAAACATCAGATACTACAGTTATTATTTTATTATAATCACCCATTGAAAGACTATTTGCCTTTGCCGCTGCTTGTAATGAATTAAGGTTTACCACTGTCTGACCAGTAGAATTATCAAAAATAGACCATGTTTGTGATAAAGTCTTTACGGCTTTACTACCATCATCGAATGATTTTTTCATCTCTCCCATTGCAGAAGGGAATTTTTCTTTGAATAATACATCAAGTGTCTGTGGAATATCTTTCTGTATTTGTTGATTGAATCCACCAACATCTAACGTTCCTAATGTAATATGTTTTGAAAATATATCACTCATCTGCGCAGTGACGGTTTGTGTATCTTTAATTAGATCAGCATAATATGCCCTTGCTTCCTCTAGGGTATGAGACAGTCCAACTGTAAACTGTGATGTAGAATCACCAGCACCTTTCATATTGTTTGCAACATCGGTAGCCATGGCTGCAATAAGATCAGATGAGTTTTTGATAGGGCCATTAACAGATACAACATATGATTTCATTTGATCAGTTCCTGTTTTTGCTCCAGTTCCTGCCTTTTCAAATCCTGTGCTAACTCCTTGACCAAATGCTTGAGATTGTTTCTCCCCTTGGCCTAAAGCTTCAACAAATCCCTTTCCTAAATCTCCCAATATTAATAAGAATGGTTTTAAAATTGGTACTGCTTTTCCAAGTGCCACACCTATACCATTTATAGCATCTCTGAATCCAAACAGATTTGTAGCGAATGCTGTTGCAAGTGCAGCGCCTACCGTAATCGCAAGGAAGAAGGGATTTGACAAGGATATCCCACTTAATGCACCACCTACATCTTTTATTCCTGATTTTAGAGCACCTAAAACGGGCCCCATATTTGCTATTACACCAGTAGCAGATCCCAAAACAGATATAATCTTGGGAATTATTTCTTTGTAAAAGTCAATTTGTATAATATTTAAATCCTCTTGTGAATTTTGTAATGTTCCCTCTGCTGCTGTTACTTTTTCATGTGCAAGTGCTAATTTATCTTGAATTAGTGCATATTGTTCCGTTCCTGTTTTACCATCTGCTGTTAATTTATTGAGTTGTATCGATAAAGATTGCTCTTTAAGTCTTGAGGCTTGTAATGTATTTGTAGCTTTATCAACTCTTAATTGGGCATCTTGTAGAGAATCATATGATTCCCAAAGAGATACAGTTGAACCAACTAAAGCCGTTGCAGATCCTCCTAATGCTACCATAGAGGATTTGAGTGTATTATGACCTTCTGCTGCTTTTCCGGTTGAAGCTGTACCTTTATCCATTGCTCCGGTTTGTGCTGTCATAGCACTAGAAACAGTTCCAGATGATGATGCTATAGCATCATGAGAAGTAACTACTTTACCGGCGGATGTTGATAGTAAAGTGTTTGATGATGTTAATCCTGTTGCGGATGCTGTTGTTTTCTGGTGTGCACCGGATACCGTTATCAATGTGCTGCCCAAAGCATCATGTGATGTCTTTGCCTGTTGTGCAGCAGTAGATGATCTTGATTCCTCTGTTGATAAGGCTGCGGCTCCCGTTTGTAGCTTTTGATAAAATCCACCAGTATTATTTAATGTGCTGCCCAAAGCATCATGCATAGTTTTAGCTTGTTGTGCAGATTGTCCACTTTTGGCAGTAGAACCTGCTGCTGCATTTGACGAAGATTCTAATTTTACGAATGCACCTGATGCAGTAGTAACACCAGTTGCAGAGCTACCGACATTTTTAATACTTGTAGCAGTAGCATTGGCGCCTGTCGTAGCACCCTGTGCAGAAGATTGTATTTTACTAAACTCCGGGGATATACTAGCTAATTTTGATTTTATCTCATCAATACCTAAAACCTGAAATAAAATTGATAATGTTGTGCCTGATCCTACTGCCATGTTAATATATTTTTATTTGAAAAATTATAGTATAAAGAAGTGTATTATATGCTACCAAGTTGTGACTCTAATACTTGCTTTGCTCTTTCAACACCGATATCAAAAAAGTTTCTTGGTGACATTCTACTCGTTCCATAATTTACGTAAGAAGCATATTCAACATCGTTGAATAATCGTAAAGTAAACTCATTCCCATCTGCTACAACATCATATTGATTTCCAGCCTTAAGCGTTCCAGTTCTTACGGGGGTTTCACTATTGGCAGCGTCAACACCTGTTTCACCAGCTTCAACTAAAATATTTTTTATTTTTGCAGAATTTAACACTTTATCAAAAAATTCAGCAATGATATTATCATATTGAATATTTAACTCAACGGTTACACCGGGCATATAATATTAATATCCTCCTCCTCCTTTTCTTTCTTCCCTTACTCTTTTTTCAGCTGCTTCTGTTCGTCTTTTCTGTTCTTCAGTGTCGTTATGTATTCGTGTAAGTATCTCCATAGCCCGAATATCTTCAGGATATATTTTTCCACCTTCTCTAACATGCCATGGTTTTATATCATGATTTCTCATGTTTATATATAAAGTGAAAAATTCTTCTACCTTATTCATAATAACAGGCAGATTTTCTTCAGAACAAATTACTTTACTACCCTTAGGTAATTGATTAAATAATTTATTTGAGCGAATAGTTAACCACTGAGTTGGTTTAATATCGTTCCAGCTCCACCCCTTGAAGAGAAGTTCGATCGCCGGGCTTTGTAAGAAGGGATGTTTTTGATATGCTCCTCATATATTTCACGTGCCAAATCTAATTCTGTGGATGAAACACGTGTATATTCATCATATGTCATACCAAATTTTAATTTAAATTCATATTCCTGAAATCTAAAATAGGCAGCGTTTAATGTAAATGGTGATGTAATCATAAAATCGTTATCCTGATCGGTTAGTTGATTATATGTTTTATTTAATAGAACACCCTGTCTTATTTTTAGCGAATTATAACGGGCTTCTAATGTTGCTAATCGTAATCTTTCATTTTGATCAAATGACTTAAACCAGAACTCTTTTTCTACCCAGATTTCTTTATTATTTCTAATTCCCATATTCAAATGTAGTTTTAGAGTATCGGCATTTGCCAGATTTAATATTAATTCATATCGTCTTGCTGCTCGTTCTTCACCAATGTTTTTAATATCTTGAATTGTTAATCGTCCTAGATCCTCTGGATGTTTTAAAGTATCCATTATCGTGGGATTATTTCCGATATCACGTTCTAGAGTGTTAACGTCCGGGTCTTCAACCATTTTATCAAGTTCTTCATTTGTTAGATCTTGTGATTCTGGAGGAAGTATATTTAAATCAGAATTATTTTGTAAATCAATACCTAATTCGGATACAGTTTTATCTATAATATCCTGTTCTGTTTTCGGTTCTAGTGTTAGAATATCTTTATTTGGTAAACGATTATTATTTTCTTTTGGTTGTTGTTGTTGCTGTTTCTTCACTACTACTCTTTACTATTCTCTATATATATTACATAAAAAAGATTATGGATATGCTGGTATCGATACTTCGCTTGCTGATCCTGCTACAGGGTTTGTAATGAATTCACCACCTGAAGAATCTGATTTATCATCGTGAGACTTAAAGTGGCATCCTGTTACTGTTAAATTAACGACTGGACTTGTAGCTTTCAGACATACAACAATAGTGCTAAGTGTGTTGTTATCTACTAGATCCTCGAAACTATTATCATATAGATATGGCTCTATTGATAGAGATATATCCTTGTTACCGGCTTCGACCCATTTAGGTTGTTTATATCCTAGTGGTTTTTGTTTCAGAACATTATTATTTACTGTTATACTCATTTTTGTAATATCTGCAGCACTGCCGTTTAGTGTCACAGCGCTTGATGCTCCATCGGTTCCTAAGAGGTGAGTCCATGGTTCATCTGTGAGAGGACTGGCCCATTTGGGGTTTGATGTTCCTGTTAAACCTAATGCAGTTCTTAACGCGGCTAATGTCATCCACTGTGATATCTTTACTGCTGTGAATGTATGTGAAATTGTTGGAACACGATCTATATTTATTGTGATTGAATCGGTAACACAACCCTGAACAAGCTTATATGAATCGACATTGTTAATTTTTCGTGCATAGATAAAAGCTAAAGGCTCCTCTATGGTTCCAACACCACCGGGATCTAAGATACCATATCTGATGAGTTTAGTATCTAAAATATGATAATCTAGTGATATCGTTCCTTCAATTCCCATAGCTATGTTAGCGTATTCTTTTCTTGATCCTTGAATTCTAACGCTTTCGGTGTCTGCATTTTTTGATTTGCCTTCTGATGTAATAATACCGGCGTTATACAATTGAGGATCAACAACTTGAAGACCGGGGCCGTTAACTTCAGGATAAAATTGAACTTGTCTAAAGACTTTAGCGGAAGATGTAGGGATTAATGTAGTCATTATATAAAATAAAATAGTTTTACTTGAAAAATGAGAACTATAATTAATTATAAGGGAAATAAACGTAGACTACACCGAAAACATCTTAAATTATTCATTATATATATTAAATTATATGGTAACAAGTATAACTAAGGCTGAAGATGTTTCAATTTTGGTTAAACAAGATATAGATACTACTGATCTTAGTAATGCATTAACATTGTCTGATAAACAACTTGTATCTTTACTAGGCGTTCCACTTGAAAACGTGCAAACAGATGACGCAATTTATGGAGTTTTGGAAGCCATAGGTGCAACATTTGCAGCTTACTGTATTTTTATCGGATGGGATAAAGAAGAATATCTTGATAAGGCTAAATTAATGCTTCAAAATTATCAAATATTGGTAGATAATTTTAGAAAGATGCCATTACCAAATACATTATCAAATAGTAATAATATCATTGTATCATCAGATCCTTTTATATCCGCTTTAAATCCAAATATACCCCACTATCTTAGTAGTTACCAATGAAAATAGAAATAGAATTAACAGATGAAGAATTACAAGCATTCAGTGAAATATTAGAATCAGAAGATGATTATGATTTAGATGACTTACATAGAAAAGCATTTAACAAAGTCTATGATGTTGTTTCGCATAGTATATTAAAACCGAAATGACACTAAAAGTTCAAAGTCCATACATTGATGATGAAACACGATCTAAGGGCATTGGTAATCTCATACAAGATTTTATTAAGGATGAATGGGATGTTGAAGATATTCCCATAGATGATGTAAAAATTGGATATGATGGCAGTAATATACTACAATCTGGAAAAACAATAACACTTAAAGCTTATCCATATTCTTCCCTAGAAGATAAATGGGAAATATCCGGACAAAGACGGTTATTTAGAGATGCCGTACAAATAGATGTTTATATGCTTGATAATAATCTTAAATATGGTAATAATGATACAAGAGCCGTAAAAATATTAACTTTTCTAAGAGATTTATTTATAATTAATCAAAGAGATTTAAAACGTGGTATTTTTCAGGTTGAAAAAATTTTTGATAATATAGAAAAAGATCCGGTTAAAAATAATATAACCCATATAATTTTCCAGATAAGATTGTTTTATATATGGGATATTGTTAATGTCTAAAAAATTATTTATTTTTTGATTGTTGTCTTTTTTCTCGTTGTTCTTCTTCTAGAACTTTCTGTTGTTGTTGCTGTTTTTTCTTTTGTTCTTCTTCTTCTTGTTTATATTTTTCTACTTCTTCAGGTTGCACCATTACAGCTTTATCTTTTTTCTCTTGTTGTTTCTTTGTGATTGCCTCATCACTGTTAATTTCTTTATTCAAAGCGTTCTTTTTGAAAGATTCTCTCTTTGCGTCTTTGGCTGCTTGTGATCTTGCTGCAGCAATTCCTATAGGGCTTTGCATACTGCCATCAGCTAATTGTGTTCTTTCTGGCTCTTTTGTTTGATACTCAAGGGAATTCTTTTTTGTGAATTGTTCGGCTTCTGTCAGACCCTGAAAATCTTCGTCGTCTTGTGATACTCTAGGATATATATTAATAACTCCATCAGAACTTTTTATCGAAAATGTTACTAAATACTCATCAGTATTCTCATCACCATCTTGGGGACTTGCCACTGCAATATATTCAAGGGGGTCTTTTTCTGATTGTTGAAATTCTACTGGTCTACCTTTTACACTTAACCCACCGCTTAGAATTGTGCTTAGTGCAAGTGTTTGACCGTTTGATAAATTATATCTTGCCATTTTGCTATCTATGTTAACTGTTATGTTCTAAATAAGAAAATAACTATATTTTTTAGCCCTTTAGACCTTCTGATGGTTTTTCTTGTTTATTGGCTGCTTGTTGTGCTTCC
>Ga0308175_100002467_pt1 | contig 12686 bp, 11 predicted proteins | sample PhyCR1_3_FD_203893 | JGI IMG/M metagenome (GOLD analysis project Ga0308175, IMG submission 203893) | Soil microbial communities from UC Gill Tract Community Farm, Albany, California, United States - DLSLS.C.R1 | ecosystem: Environmental > Terrestrial > Soil > Agricultural land | place: USA... | reverse complement strand
CCGGGTGTCGTCCTCCCGCGGGGTGAAGGTCCCGGCGTCGAGGTCGCGAAGCCGGGCGTCCGCGGGCGGCGTGCCGTCGACGTCGAGCACCTCGAGCGACTCGATCCGGTCCATGCGGAACAGGCGCGTGTCCTGTGCCCGGTGGCACCAGCCCTCGAGGTACCAGCGGGCGTCGAGGTTGACCACACGCATGGGGTCGACGTCGCGCTCGGTGGACTCGTCGCGGCTCGGGACGAGGTAACGCAGGTGCACCCGGCGGTGCGTCTCCACGGCGCGCCGGGCGTCGGCGAGCAGCCCCGCCTCGACACCTTCGTCGATGGCGACCTCCACGCGGGAGGCAGCCTCCGCACTGGCGCCGGTGGCGGCCTCGAGCTTGGCCATGGCCCGCTCGATGGTGTCGCGCTCCCCCAGCCCGGGGACGGCGGCGAGCGCCCGCAGGCCCACCATGAGGGTCAGCGCCTCGTCGCGGCCGAGGCGCAGGGGGCGGGCGATGGTGTCGGCGTTGCTGACGAAGACGTGGCCCCCCTCCCACTCGGCGTCGATGAGCTCGTCGGGCATCTGGCCGTAGCCGCACAGGTAGAGCAGCCGCAGGTCGGTCTCGAGCTGCTCCACGCTGATGCCGAGGTCGGCTGCGGCCTGCTCGGTGTCGATGCCCTGGCGGTTGACCAGCCACGGGACCATGGTCAACAGGCGCGCGAGCCGGGCCGTCGCGGTCTCCTGGGTGCTCATGCGGCACCCCCGGTGAGGGCGCGGTGGGCGGCGAGGGCGCCACGCAGGCGCGCCACGACGAGGTCGCGCACCTCGGCGGGCTCCACGACGACGACGTCCGCGCCGTACCCGCTCACCTCGTCGGCCAGCGCGTCGTCATCGGTGAACGGCACCTGCAACGTGGTCCACTCCCCTTCCACCCCGCGGGCGGTGCCACGCCGGCGCAGCGACTGGCCACGCCCCTGGCGCACCCGCACCGTGGCGGTGCCGGAGACCTCCCGCTCCCCCACGGTGGTCCGGATCATCTCGCGTGCCCGGTGGTCGGACGGCACGACGTACGGCGCCGCCCGGCGGACCGGCGACACCGCGCCGTCGATGCGCGAGAGGCGGAACACGCGCGGGGCGCCGCGGTCGAGGTCGAAGCCGGTGAGGTACCAGCGGCCGTGCCAGGAGGCGAGCCCCCACGGCTGGACGCGGCGGGCGTTGACCTCGCCCTGGCCTCCCGTGCGGTAGCCGAACGAGATGGTCTGCTGGGCGACCACGGCGTTCTTGACCGGCTCGAACGCGGGCTCGCTGGTGCCGAGGCGGGGCTCGATGCCGACGAGGGAGTCGACGTCGCGCTCGATACCGGCCGCCTTCAGCTTGCGCAGCGCCTGGGCAGCGGGTCCGGCGAGCGAGGCGTGCGCCCACGTGCGGCTGGCGAGCCCGAGCACCGCGAGCTCGTCCGGCTCGAACTCGATGTCCGGCAGGGCGTACTCACGCTGGTCGATCCGGTAGCCCACCTCGTCGTCCCAGACGCCACCGATGTCCTCGGTCACCAGCGGGATGCCGAGCTCGCGCAGCTCGTCCTTGTCGCGCTCGAACATCCGGTCGAACGCCTCGTCGCTGGCGGCGTCGCCATACTGCGGGACGATGTCGCGGATCTTGGACTTCGGCAGGGCGCGCCGCGTGTAGAGCAGGCAGAGCACGAGGTTGAGCAGGCGCTCGGTCTTGGCCGCCGGACCGGTGGGTGAACTCACCCGCCCGACGCTACCGGAGTGGCGCGGGCACCCCGTGGCTAGTCTGCGTGTCGTGATGCAGTGGCGCGAGGGCACGGTGCAGGAGGTGCATGGCCGGTGGCCGGGCGCCGTGGAGTACGCCGTGCGGCTGGCGGGCGACGACGGCGAGGTCGTGCGGGCGCTGGCCTACACCGCCCTCGCGGGCGAACCGCAGGTCGGTGACCGGGTGCTGCTCAACGCGTCCGCGCTGCTGCGCGGCCTGGGCACCGGTGGCCTGGCGTTCGTCGTGGTCGCGCCGGACCGGCTGCCGGCCGACCCTCCTTCGGGCGCGGGTCACATCGTCAAGGCGCGCTACACCCCGCAGCAGCAGATGTTCATGGCGGTCGACGAGCAGGACAGCCCGCACCACTCGGCCCTGACCTCAGGAGCCGCCGACGCCGGCGACCTCCTCGGCATGCCGGTGGTCGTGGCCGACCTGCACTCCGCCCTGCCCGCGGTCGTCGCGGGACTGCGTTCCGAGCGGCCGGAAGCCCGGGTGGTCTACCTCATGACGGACGGCGGCGCCCTGCCGATCGCGTTCTCCAGGACCGTCGCCGGCCTCCGCGACGCGGGCTGGCTGCACGGCACGGTGACGGTCGGGCAGGCCTACGGCGGCGAGCACGAGGCCGTCACCCTGCACTCCGGCCTGCTCGCCGCCCGCCACGTCCTCGGCGCCGACGTCGCCGTCGTCGTGCAGGGCCCCGGCAACGTCGGCACCGGCACCACGTGGGGCTACACGGGGGTGGCCGCCGGCGAGGCGCTCAACGCCGCGGGGGTCCTGCGCGGGCGCGGCGTCGCCGCCCTGCGCGTCTCGGACGCCGACCCGCGCGGGCGCCACCGCGGCATCAGCCACCACAGCCGCACGGCGTACGGGCGGATCTGCCTCGCGGCGGCCGACGTGGTCGTGGGACGGACCGGGGACGAGCTCGGCCGCCTGCTCGCCGAGCAGGCGCGCGCCCTCGTCGACGGGGCCAGCGGCGACCTGACCCTGCGCGAGGTCGACGTCGACGGGCTCGACGCGGCACTGCGCGCCACCCCGGTCAGGCTGTCCACGATGGGGCGCGGGCTCGACGAGGACCACGCGGCGTTCCTGCACAGCGCAGCAGCCGGGCGGTGGGCCGCCCGGCTGCTGCGTGGACACTCTGCCGGCTGAGGTCTCAGCCGAGGACGTCGCCGGTCAGCGCACGTCCACGAGGTCGACGACGAAGATCAGGGTCTCCCCCGGCTTGATCGCGCCGCCGGCGCCGCGGTCGCCGTACGCGAGGTGCGAGGGGATGACGAGCTTGCGGCGGCCGCCGACCTTCATGCCGACGATGCCCTCGTCCCAGCCGCGGATGACCTGGCCGACGCCGAGGCGGAAGTCCAGCGGGCCGCCGCGGTTCCAGGAGGCGTCGAACTCCTCGCCGGTCGAGTGCGCGACGCCGACGTAGTGGGCGAAGACCGTGTCGCCGGCGCCGGCCTCGCGGCCGTCGCCCTCCTTGATGTCCTCGATGACGAGCTCGGTGGGAGCGGCGTCACCGGGGAAGTCGATCTCCGGCTTGGTGGTGTTGGGGTCGAAGCCCATGGGGGTGCGCCGGTCGTGGGGGGGGGGTGGTCGGTACGCGGCGGGGGTGGTCAGTACGCGGCGAGGATGTCGACGACGAACACGAGGGTGTCGGTGCCGCTGATCTTGGGCGGGCTGCCGGCTGCGCCGTAGCCGTCTGCCGGCGGGACGACCAGGAGGACGCGGCTGCCGACGGTCTTGCCGACGAGCTGGCTGTCCCAGGCCTTGATGACCTGCTGCTTGCCGATGACGGTCTCGAAGTAGCCCTGCGGCGAGCTGGCGGAGGAGTCGAAGACCTTGCCGTCCTTGTAGAGGGCGCCGGTGTAGCTGACCCGGATCGTCTGGCCGGCCTGCACCTTGGCGCCGGTGCCCTCGATGAGGTCCTGGCCGACGGTCTTGGTCGGCGGCTTGGTGCCCTTGGGGATGGTGATCGCGGCAGGCTTGCCCGGGGTGACCTTCACGGTCGGCAGCCCCTTGACCGGGGCGACGGCCTTGCCCTGCGCGCTGGGCAGCGGCTTGGTCACCGACAGGACGTCCATGAGGAACAGGACGGTGTCGGTGGCGCCGACCTTGATGTCGGTGTTGCCCTGGGCGCCGAAGGCGTCCTTCGGCGGGACGGCGACCAGGACGCGGGAGCCGACCTTCTGGTTGGCCAGGCCCTTCTTGAGCCCGGGGAGGAGGTCGGCGGTGCCGAGGCTCAGGCCGAGGTTCTGCTTGCCGAAGTTGGTGTCGAGCACCGAGGCGTCCTTGCCGTTGAGCAGGACGTACTTGACGCTGACGATCTCGTCGTTCTGGACGACCGGGCCGTCACCCTGCTTGAGGACGCGGGTCGTGGTCTCGGTGACGCTCAGCGGCTTGGGCTTGACGGTGACGGTCGGCGCCGTGGTCGCGCTGCCTCCCGTGACGCTCACGCCGTCGAGGACGGACTTCTTGGCGTCGGAGGAGCCGCCGCCGCAGGCAGACAGGGCCAGGACGGCGGTCAGTGCCGCAGCGGCCACGGAGAGTGGCCGGCTGGGCCGGGCATGGGTACGGAGCAAGGACACGGTGGGGACTTTCGCTGGGGGCGGTGGACCAGCAGCCACCATAACCGTGCACTCTGGCAATGCCCGAAACGCCCGGGCCGCTGCTCAGCCGCGCATGCCCTCGATGAGGCGCTCCACCCGCGCGTCCACGGCCGCGAACGGGTCCTTGCACAGCACCGTGCGCTGGGCCTGGTCGTTGAGCTTGAGGTGCACCCAGTCGACGGTGAAGTCGCGCCGGTGCTCCTGCGCCGCCTTGATGAAGTCACCGCGCAGCTTGGCCCGCGTCGTCTGCGGCGGCACCGTCTTGGCCTCGAACACCTCCGGGTCGGTGCAGATCCGCGCGGCCCGGCCGTGCTTCTGCAGCAGGTAGAACAGCCCGCGGCGGCGGTTCACGTCGTGGTAGGCGAGGTCGAGCTGGGCGATGCGGGGACTGTCCATGGGCAGGTCGTGCTTGGCCATGTAACCGGTGATGAGCTTGTGCTTGATGACCCAGTCGATCTCCGTGTCGACCATTGACAGGTTGCCGGTGCCGATCGCGGTGAGGGTGCGCTCCCACAGGTCGAGGACCTGCTTGTGGATCGGGTCCTCGAGGCCCTCGCGGTCGGCGTAGGCCTGCGCCCGCTCGAGGTACTCCGACTGGATCTGCAGCGCGGAGAGCTCGCGGCCGTTGGACAGCCGGACCGTCTTGCGACCGGTCATGTCGTGGCTCATCTCGCGGATGGCGCGGATGGGGTTCTCCAGGGTCAGGTCGCGCACGACCATCCCCGACTCGATCATCCGCAGCACGAGGTCGGCCGAGCCGACCTTGAGCATCGTCGTCGTCTCGCTCATGTTGGAGTCACCGACGATGACGTGCAGGCGCCGGTACTTCTCGGCGTCGGCGTGCGGCTCGTCGCGCGTGTTGATGATGGGGCGCGACCGGGTGGTGGCCGAGGAGACGCCCTCCCAGATGTGGTCGGCCCGCTGGCTCACGCAGAAGGTGGCGCCCTTGGAGGTCGTCACCACCTTGCCCGCGCCGCAGGTGATCTGCCGGCTCACGAGGAACGGGATGAGCACGTCCGACAGCTGCTGGAACTCCCCCGCCCGCCCCACCAGGAAGTTCTCGTGGCAGCCGTAGGAGTTGCCGGCGGAGTCGGTGTTGTTCTTGAAGACGTAGATCTCGCCCTCGATGCCCTCCTCGGTCAGCCGTTCCTGGGCGTCGGCCACGAGGCCCTCGATGATCCGCTCGCCGGCCTTGTCGTGGATGACGAGCTGCCGGACGTGGTCGCACTCGGGGGTGGCGTACTCGGGGTGCGAACCGACGTCGAGGTAGAGCCGCGAGCCGTTGGACAGGAAGACGTTGGACGACCGGCCCCACGAGACGACCTTGCGGAACAGGTAGCGCGCGACCTCGTCGGGGGTCAGCCGGCGCTGTCCCTCGAACGTGCACGTGATGCCGTACTCGTTCTCGATCCCGAAGATTCGGCGCTCCATGAACCCACTCTAGGCTTGAACTGCTCCTGGGCCGATGACAACTCGCGCCGTGCAAGGATGCGGCCATGCCCGACGCCCCTCCCGCCCACGCCGGGACACGTGCTGCGGGTCCGCCGGCCACCCAGGTCGGGGACCTGAGCCGGCACACCCAGTCGATCCTCGAACGTGCGCAGGCCCATGCCGACGCCATGCGCGCCGAGTCCGACCAGGTCCTCGCGGGGGCCCGCGCCGAGGCCGAGCAGCTGCGGGCACAGGCCCAGGACCTGCTCGAGGACGCCCGCCGCCAGCACGCCGACGCGCTCGACGACCGCGAGCAGGTCGGCAGGTCACTCGAGGAGGCCCGCCGCGAGGCGCAGTCCCTCGTCGCCGACGCCACCGACCAGGCATCGATGCTCACCCAGTCGGCGACGCGCACCAGCGAGGAGGCGGTCACCTCCGCCCGCGCCGAGGCGCAAACGCTGCTAGAGCAGGCCCGGGCTCGGGCGCAGGAGCTCGTCGCTGCGGCCCAGCACGACCACGACGCCGCCATGGCGCGGTACGCCCAGCACGAGCGGGAGCGGGAGGGGGCCTTCCGCGAGGGCGTGGCCACGATGGAAACCCACTTCGCCGAGCGGGACGAGCAGCAACGGGCCGCGCACGCCGACCTCCTGGCGGCGGCCCACGAGGAGGCGGCGGCCCTGCGCGGCGAGGCGCAGGAGCAGGCGTCCCGCACCGTCGCAGAGGCTGCCCTGGCCGAGCAGGAGGCGGCCGCACGGGCCGCCGTCGTGCGCGAGCAGGCCCGGGCCGACGCGCAGGCCGACCTGGACCGGGCGCACGAGGGGGCGGCAGCGCTCATGCGCCAGGCGGAGGACCACCTGCGCTGGGGACAGGACACCGTCCGCCGGATCCTCGACGAGGCCGAGGCCGAGGTCGCGCGCCAGCGCCGCAACACGCACCGGGCGCTCTCGGACCGCGTCCGCTCGCGCCGCCAGCTCATCCAGACCGCCCTGGCGCAGGCAGCCCACCGGGCCCGCTCGGAGCGGGAGGCGGCGCGAGCCGAGTCCGAGCGCCTCCGCGCTCAGGCGGAGGCCGTCATGACCGCGGCCCAGGTGCAGGCCGAGCGCACCACGACCCTGGCCCGCGAGGAGGCAGACCGGTCACGCCGCGGCGCCGAGGAGGCCGAGAAGGCCGCGGCCGAACGTGCCGGCCGGCGCCTCGAGGAGGCCGAGCGCGCCGCCAGGCTCGTGCGGGAGCGCACCGCGCAGGAGATCGAGCGGCTCCAGCGGGAGACCCACGAGTCGCACCGGGCCGCCCGCGAGGAGCTCATCACGACCACCGCACAGGCACGGGCCGACGCCGACCGCGTCCGCGACGAGGCCCGGGCGATGCTCGACCGGGCCCGCGCCGAGGTGGCCTCGCTGGCCTCGCGGCGCGAGGACATCACCAGGCAGCTCGGCCACCTCTCCGGCGTCATCGACGCCCTGGCCGTGCCCGAGCAGGGCACCGCCGGACACACCGACCGCGACAGCAGCCCCCGCCCCGAACACGAACGGAACGACCATGAGTGACACGACCTCCTTCCGCAGCGTCCTGCGCGGCTACGACCCGGCCCAGGTGGACCAGTGGCGCGCCGAGAACGCCGGCGCCCTCGAGCAGGCCCGGCAGGAAGCCGCCGAGCGCACGGTGGAGGTGAGCCAGCTCAAGTCCGCCATGGCCCGGCTGCAGGAGGAGGGCAGCCACACCGCCCGCGAGCTGCAGGCGCTCGAGGACGAGCAGCGCAAGGCGGCCGCGCCGACGTTCGCCGACCTCGGTGAGCGCATCGGGGCCATCCTCACGATGGCCGACGAGGAGGCAACCGAGATCCGCGACGCCGCACAGGTGGAGGCCCAGACCCTCGCCGGCACCTCTCGCCTGGCGGCCGACCAGGCGAGGGCCGACGCCGACCGCTACGCCGAGGACGTCCGCACCCGCGCCGATGCCCAGGCGGCGCAGGTGGTCGAGAAGGCCAAGCAGCAGGCCGACGCGATCCTCGACGACGCCGACCGCGAGGCCTCCGCCCGCCGCGAGGAGGCCGAGGCGTTCTACGAGCACCAGCGGGCCCGGGCAGCCGCCTCCGCCGCCGACTTCGAGGCGACCCTCGGCCAGCGCCGCGACAAGGCTGCCGTCGAGTTCTCGGCCCAGATGGCAGCGCACGAGAAGGCCCTCTCCGAGGCACAGGACCGCGCTTCCTCCCTGGCAGCCGACAGCGAGCGCGCGCACGCCGAGGCAGGAGTGGAGAGCCGGCGCAGCCTCGAGTCGGCCAAGGCCGAGGCGGAGGCCCTCGTCACGTCGGCCCGCGAGCAGGCCGAGCGGATCCGGCGCGACTCCGAGCGCGAGCTCGCGGCCGCGACGGCACGCCGTGACAGCATCACCGCCCAGCTGAGCAACGTCCGGCAGATGCTGGCCACCCTGGGCGGGGGCGCCATGGTCGAGGCCGACGACTCGTCCGCTGCCACCGACTCGGCCGAACCGGCCGCCTCGGGCGGGTCCGAGGCCGGAGACTCGGCTGCCGTCGACGCCACCGTGGCCGGCCCGGACGGGGACGACGCGACCGCCGAGCGGTCCGCCGAGGAGGTCGACGCCGCCGGGGACGAGGACGCCGGGGACGAGGACGCCGGGGCACCGGCCGGCGGTGCCGACGAGGACGAGCAGGACGCCCCCCGCAGCGGGTCGGCCAAGCAGCCGAGCCGGGCCTGACCGCGGCTTCGGCCCACCCGGTCCCATGAACGTCCTCGTCCTGGGTGGCACGGCCTGGCTCGGTCGTGAGGTCGCCCTCGCCGCGCTGGCGCAGGGCCACGAGGTGACCGCCCTCGCGCGCGGCGAGTCCGGCGCCGTTCCGGACTCCGTCGAGCTCGTCCGGGCCGACCGCGGGGGTGCGGACGCGTACGACGCGGTGGCGCGCCGCGAGTGGGACGTGGTCGTGGACGTCGCCCGCCAGCCGAGCCACGTGCGCGGGGCGGTGAGCGCCTTGGGCGGGCGGGCCGGCTCCTGGGTGTTCGTGTCGTCGTGCTCGGTGTACGCCCGGGACGACTCCCCCGGCGACGACGAGTCCGCGGCCCTGCACCCGCCCCACGAGGAGGACGACGAGGGAGGCGAGACGTACGGCGCACGCAAGGTCGCGTGCGAGTCGGCAGTCCTGGAGGCGGTGGGTGACCGCGCCCTCGTCGCCCGGTCCGGGCTCATCGCCGGCCCCGGCGACCACACCGACCGCACCGGCTACTGGCCGCTGCGGTTCGCCGTGCCCGCGGTGCCCGACGGTGCGGTGCTCGTCCCTGACACCGAGCTCGCGACCCAGGTCGTCGACGTGCGGGACCTCGCGTCCTTCCTCGTGCGGGCCGGGACCACGGGGGCGACCGGCGTGGTCAACGTCAGCGGACCGGTGCTGCCGCTGGCCACCCACCTGGACACCGCCCGCAGCGTCGCCGGCCACACCGGGCGGCCGGTCGGGGTGGCCCAGGAGTGGCTGGTCGAGCACGAGGTGCAACCGTGGTCCGGCCCCCGGTCCCTCCCCCTGTGGCTGCCGCTGCCGGGCTACGCCGGGTTCATGGCGCGTGACACCGCGGCAGCCGAGGCCCTCGGCCTGCGGACCCGCCCCCTCGCCCAGACCCTGGCCGACACCCTGGAGTGGGAGCTGCGCCACGGCCCCGGGCGCCGGCGCAAGGCCGGCCTCTCCCCCGCTGACGAGGCCGAGCTCCTCGCCGCCGCAAGCCACGACCGCGCCTGACCGCAGCGCTCGGTGCCGTCAGGCGGTGCGCGCGCCACACCGCTGCCCCCGGGAAGTGGGAGCCCACGCCATAGGGCGCGCGGCAGTGGCTGCGTAGCGTCGGGCCCCCGGGGCGCAGCGGCCCCACGGCCCCGGCGCCCGTCGCTGACGCGGCCTGGGACGGGTACGGCGACGAGAGGGGTGTCCGGTGCGACCGCTGACCGAGCGGGTGGCCGTGGAGGGCGGCGACCTGACCGTGCACCGCCTCACCCGCGCACCCGCGGGCGCCCCGACGGTGGTGGCCCTGCACAGCATCTCCTCCAACGCGCTCGCCTGGGTCCCTGTCGCCGACGTCCTGGAGGGCAGGGCCACGGTGCTCGCCCCGGACATGCGCGGCCGGGCCGAGAGCGCGAGGCTGCGCTCGACGGGGCTCGCGGACCACGTGGCCGACGTCCACGCCGTGGTCGTCCACTTCGGGCTCGACCGGCCGGTCCTGGCCGGACACGACATGGGCGCCTTCGTCGCCGCCCTGGCCGCGGCGACGCACCCGCAGGACGTCGGTGCGGTGGTCCTCGTCGACGGCGGGCTGGCGTTCCCGTCGCCGGGCTCGTTCGACGTCGACGAGGTCCTGCACAGCATCATCGGGCCGGCCATGGACCGCCTGTCCATGACGTTCGAGGACGAGGACGCCTACCTCCGCCACTGGCGCGCCCACCCGGCGCTCGGCCCCCACCTGGCCGGACCCCAGGGCGCCGCGCTCGCGGCATACCTGCTCCACGACCTCGCGGGGCCGCGCGCAGGCATGCGGTCGACGTCGTCGCTGGAGTGCGTGCGCGCGGACTGGGCCGACCTCATGAGCGACCCCGCCACGCTCAGCGCGGTCCACACCCTCCAGTGCCCGGCCCGGCTGCTCCACGCCGCCCGGGGCCCGCTGGGCCAGCCGGAGGGTCTGTACACGAAGGTGCGCGTCGCGGCGGCCCACCTGCCGGCGGACGTCCTCGCCACCGAGCTCGCGTCCGACCACTACGGCCTGCTGCTCGACGACGACAGCGTGGCGGCGGTGGCGGCAGCGGTGCTGGAGGTGTCGGCGAGGTCGGAGACCCAGTTGTCGAAGACCCAGCCGTCGGGGGCCCAGCCGTCGGGGCCTGCGCGCCCGGCGCCGGCGGTGGTTCCACCATCCGGACGCGGTATCCACACTCCGGTCAAGTCACGGCATGTTATGTAGGACCAAACACCGCGTTACCCCACCGAGGAGCCCCCATGGCCACGCTGCGACTGGGCGACGACGCCCCTGACTTCACCGCCGAGACCACGGAGGGCGAGATCTCCTTCCACCAGTGGAAGGGCGACGGGTGGGCGGTGCTGTTCAGCCACCCGGCCGACTTCACCCCCGTCTGCACCACCGAGCTCGGCCGCGTCGCCCAGCTCAAGGACGAGTGGGCCCGGCGCGACACCAAGGTCCTGGCCGTGTCGGTCGACGGCCTCGACGACCACCACGCCTGGAAGTCCGACATCGAGGAGGTCGCGGGCGCCCCGGTGACCTACCCCATCGTCGCGGACAAGGACCGCCAGGTCGCCGAGCTCTACGACATGATCCACCCGGGTGCCGGCGACACCTCGCCGGTGCGCTCGGTGTTCCTCATCGACCCGGCCGGCAAGGTCCGCCTCTCGCTGACCTACCCCAAGAGCGCCGGCCGCAACTTCGACGAGATCCTGCGCGCGCTCGATGCCTTGCAGGTCAACGACGCAGGCCCGTTCTCGACCCCCGCGGACTGGAAGGCCGGCGAGCGCGTCATCGTCGCCCCCACCGTGAGCACCGAGGACGCCCAGGAGCGGTTCAAGGGCGTCGAGGCCGTCTTGCCCTACCTGCGCTACGCGGAGGCCCCCACCGCCTAGGTTGGGGCCATGGCACCCACCGCGACCACCACGCTGTCCATCGACGTCGAGGGTGGGCGGCTGCCCGCCGACCTCCTGCTGCCGCCCTCCGGTCGCGGGCCCGGGATCGTGCTGCACCAGGAGATCTTCGGCGTCACGGGCTACGTCCGGGCCCGCGCCGAGGCGCTGGCGGCGCTCGGCTACGTCGTCCTCGTGCCCCACTTCTACTGGCGGCTCGGTGACCCGGTGGTCGCCGAGGGAGGCGACGGGCTGCCGCAGGCCATGGACCTCATGGGCCGCTTCGACTGGGCTGCAGGGGTGGCCGACGGCGTCGCCTCGCTGGAGGCGCTGAGCGCGCGGCAGGAGGTGCAGGGTCCGGTGGGGCTGCTCGGCTTCTGCTTCGGCGGCGGCCTGGCCTTCAACGTCGCCGCGGCGGCCACCGCGGCCGGCTCGGGTCCGGACGCCCTGGTCAGCTACTACGGCTCGGCACTGCCGAACCTCCTCGACCTCGCGGCGCAGGTGACCTGCCCCAGCCTGCACCACTTCGGGCTCGACGACGCCTACATCCCGGTGGAGACGGTGCGGGCCATCGAGACCGCCGTGACGGCCGGCAACGACGACGTCACGTTCCTCACCTACCCCGGCGCGGGGCACGCGTTCGACAACCCGTCGCCGGTGTTCCACCACGCCGACGCCTCGGACCAGGCCTGGGCGACCACCGAGTCCTGGCTGCTGGAGCACCTACCGGTCTGAGGGCGGCGTGCCCGGCTGTCGCCGGAGGACCGGCCGAGGGCGTGGCGACCTACGCCTCGGGCCGCTGCGTCTGCGGGTTGGTCGCCTCGTCGCGCGGTGACTCGCCGGTGAGGGTGTCGTGGCGTCCCGGGGTGGGGTCGTCCTCGGCGGGGATGTCGTGGGTGGGGTCCTCGGTGCTGAGCAACGCGTCGAGCAGTCCACCCCCGATCCGGCGGAAGGTACGGCGCGGCCGCTCACGGTCGAGCACCGCGACCTCGAGCTGGCCGGCACCGAGGCTGCGGGCCGTCCCGCCCGCGGGGTCCTTGGCCAGCAGGTCGACGGCCAGCCGCAGGGCGTCGCCGAGGGTCAGGCCCTGCTGCCAGCGCTCCTTGAGCCCGGTCTCGATCGGCTCGGCCGCGCCGCCCATGGCGACGAACCCGCGCTCGTCGGCCACCGAGCCGTCGTAGGTGAGCCGGTAGATCTGGTCGTCGTCGGCCGAGTCGCCGACCTCGGCGACCACGATCTCGACCTCGTAGGGCTTGGACTCCTGGGTGAAGACCGTCCCGAGGGTCTGG
>Ga0308175_100002466_pt1 | contig 12687 bp, 14 predicted proteins | sample PhyCR1_3_FD_203893 | JGI IMG/M metagenome (GOLD analysis project Ga0308175, IMG submission 203893) | Soil microbial communities from UC Gill Tract Community Farm, Albany, California, United States - DLSLS.C.R1 | ecosystem: Environmental > Terrestrial > Soil > Agricultural land | place: USA... | reverse complement strand
TTCCGGAAACGTCGCACCCATGTGGCGGCAGACCGCCAGCATCGCCGCCAAAGGCACCTGCTGCAGGTCCACGCCGGCATCCCAGTGCGGAGTGTTCAGGAAATCCCAGGATCGGAAGCGGATCACCAGGGGGGAGACGCTGCGGTCTGCGGTAGTCTGCAGGTCGAGGTGCTCGCCGCGCACATCCAACGAACCTCCGAAACCCAGTTTCATCGCGCCCACTTCATCAGAAATGCGATCCCAGCGGTGCACGTCGGCCAGTTGGATTTGCCCGGCTACGTCCAAATGCGACGGAGGTCCGGAGAGCTGAGCCTCCAGCGCTACCGTTCCATGAAGATCGAAGCCCCGCGAGTCCATCCAACGCAGCGTTTCCTCGAGCGGGCTGCGTTCCAACTCCACTTTCAAATCCAGTCGCCGGCTATCCGGAGCCGCGGTGCCGCGCACGAAAAATCGTCCGAACTGCTGCGCCGAGCGGTCGGTGCGCGAGGGGGCTCCTCCAAATCGAAGCTCCATCGAGCCGTCTTGGGCGGGCGTCACGTCCAGGTCCGCGTCATTGAAGTAGAAGACCGATTTGGTATCGCCGAACTTAAAATTGACGCGTCCCGAGCGCATCCGAATGGACGGGATTCTCTTCGAATCGGCGGGTGTGTTTTCCAACAGGAACTGGAAATTCCATGGACCGGCATCGGTCTTGACGATGTTGATGGTGGCGTCACTGAGATTCAAGCTGGAAAATTCCAGTTTGCGCTGGAACAGACTCAAGACGCGCAAACTCGCGCCGAGCGATTCCACATACGCCAGCGGTTCGATCCCGGCGCGCGGATCTTCGTGGATCGTGACGCGGTCAAGCGTAAGACCGGGGCGTGGCAAAGGGCCCGGGAAAAACGTCAGGCTGATTCCGCCGACGTCGACCTTCCTTCCCAGTTCGCGTTCGAGCGCGCGCTCAATGCCCGGGCGCAGAACGTCTGTCGGCAGGTATGGAACTACCGCCGCTAGCAGCGCCAGTGCGGCTATCGTCCACAGAAGCGCTTTCAGCTTCATACCGCCCGCTCCTGCAAACGGCGATATGCTGCCGGATCGTCAATGTCCGTGAAGATGCCGGCATCTTCGACGTCCACATATTCGGTGCGATCCACGTGTGCGTGTACAACTTCGCGGGCCTCGGCCGTGGGCCGCAGCGACAGAAAGTCGGCGGCGACCGACCGCGCCGCGAGCACCGGATGTCCCCGTTTGCCGCCCTGCCGTGGAATCACGAACTGCGTCGCAGGGTTCCGCTGCTTAAATGCCAGGGCGAGCGCCGCGACAGTATTTTCCGCGACGGCGGGGCTATCGACGGGGATAAATGCGAACCCTTCTATATCTGCCGGCAGCGCCGCCAGGCCTGTTTGCAGTGAGCTGAGCTGGCCGCGCGCGGGATCGGAATTCACCACGATTTTCGCCGACGCGGGAATGTGGGGCCGAATCGCATCCGCGTGATACCCGAGCACCACGACTACGGGATTGCACGCGGTGCCGAGTACTCGAACCAGCCGGCCGACGAAGGATTCACCGCGATAATCGAGAAGCGCTTTGGGCGTCCCCATGCGGCTGGACGCACCGGCTGCCAGGATGATCCCGGCGATCACTTCAACAGGGCCTTCAGCCGATCGTGCGCGAAAATCGATTTCGAGAGCTGGCGCCAGTCGGCCTCCGGAGCCCGGCGCACGGCGATCATCTCCGCCACGACGGAAATCGCAATTTCCTCCGGCATTTCGGCGCCGATCTCCAGACCCATGGGCGCGAACACCTTGTCGAACGCGTCGCGGGGAATGCCTTCTTTCTCCAGCTCATGGACCACGGAAATCGTCTTGCGCTTGCTGCCGATCATGGCGATGTATTTCGCCGGCGTATTGACCGCCCAGCGCAGCACCCGCATATCGTCGCGATGCCCGCGCGTCACGATAATCAGGTAGCTCGACGAGTTCACCGGCAGCTTGGGGAACGCGTCCTCGTACTCTTCGGCATAGGTTGCTTCGGCTTCTGGAAAGCGCTCTTTGTTAGCGAAGGCTTCACGATTGTCGATGATGGATGTGGAAAAACCGGCCAGCGTCGCAACCTTCGAAATACTTTTCGAGACATGCCCGCCGCCGAAGATGAAGGCGCGTGGTTGCGGAATTACGGGTTCGACAAAGATATTCAATTGACCTCCGCAGATCAGGCCTTCGTCGTAAGCCGCATCCTGCCCGAGGCTGAAGGATAGATGACGCGGTTTTTCGGTCTCGATGACTTCGCGCGCGGCGTTCCAGACCTCCGCCTCGACGCAGCCGCCGCCCACAGTGCCCATAAACGAGCCGTCTTCCCGAACCAGAATTTTGGCGCTCTCAAAGCTCGGAATAGAGCCGTTCACCTGCACGATGGTCGCCACGGCGCACTTCTGCCCGAGACTGCGGAGCCGGACAATTTCGTCGTACAGGTCCATTCGGATTGATTATATCGTGGCCCCGGAGCCTCGGAAGGCCGGGTCGATAGTGTTGTAGATTAGGGGATGCCATGCGCTTTCTTCCACCCATGCTCGTGCTGTTGGCATGCAGTCCGGCGTTTCCCCAAGGGGCTCCGGTGCTGGAGCTGACGGATTTTTCCGGTGTCTGGGCCGAACGCGTTCACGAAGATAGCTATGAGAGATCCGGCGGGCCTCCGCTGGGCGATTATCAGGGGATTCCTCTGAACGACGCAGGACGAAGGAAGGCGGACAGCCACGACCACTCTGAGTGGAGCCTGCCCGAGTTTCAATGCCGGCCGCATTCGGCCCCGTATCAATGGCGCGCGCTGGGCAGCGTGCGATTTTGGAATGAAGTGGATCCCATCGGGCGGGATTTGCGAGCCATACACGTCGAGTATCTGCGATCGCTGGATCGCGTGATCTACATGGATGGACGGCCGCATCCGCCGGAGTATGCTCCCAATAGCTGGTCGGGATTTTCCACCGGCAAGTGGGTTGGCAATACGCTGGTGGTCGACACCGACCACATTAAGGCCAGCTACCTGCGCCGCAACGGCGCCAGCTTCAGCGATAAAGCCACGATGAAGGAATATATCGATAGGCACGGTGATTATCTGGTGATCACCATGATCCTGACGGATCCGGTATGGCTCGAAGAGCCATTCATCCAGACGACCAATTACGCGCTGGATACGCATACCGCACTGACGTACTATCCGTGTACGGTGAGCGAGGAGAATATCTCAACTGCGGTGCCCCACTTCCTGCCTGGAACCACCGAACAGTTGAAGGACGCCGCGGGGTGGATTCCTCCAATCGGTGCGCGCGGCGGCGCCGAGAGCACGTACCCGGATTACCGCGAGAAGCTGAAGCAGGCGGCGAAATGACGAAATACGCCGGCTTGGGTTTGCTATTAACGGCAAGTGCGTTTGCCCAGGAAGTCCACGTCCTGCCCGTGCAGGGCAACATTTACATGCTGGTGGGCGCGGGCGGAAATATCGCCGCATCCATCGGCAAGGATGGAATCCTGCTGGTGGATTCCGGGACCAGCCAGATGAGCCCGAAGGTGCTGTCCACCGTATTGCAGGTGGTCACCGCGGTGGCCGCATCGCCCTCGCCCAACCACTGCGTGGGATTGCATTGTCCGGATAGCCCGTATCGGTGGTCGAGCCCGTCGCTGAACGCGATCATCGCCTCGCCTGCTCCGCCGAAACCGATCCGCTATATCATCAACACCAGCATGGATCCGGATCACACCGGAGGCAATGAGGCGCTTTCGGCGCTTCCTGCCGACTCAAAGATCCTCGGCGTCACATTTCCGCCTGTGGGAGTCGCGCCGACTGCGACCGTGATCGCGCACGAAGATGTGTTGGGACGGATGAGCGCCGAGACCAACGGCAAGCCCGCTGTTCCCTCAGGACAGTGGCCCACCGATACGTATCGCGGCAGGTCGTACAAGCTGAGTGAGTTTTTCAACGGAGAAGGCGTGCAGCTCTTTCACGATCCGGCTGCGCACACTGACGGCGACAGCATGGTGTACTTCCGGTATTCCGATGTAATCGCGGCGGGCGACATTTTATCGACCACCAGTTATCCGGTCATCGACCTTGCCAAGGGCGGGACAATACAAGGAATCCTGGACGGATTGAATCACATCCTGGACATCGCGATTCCGGAGTTCCGATCGCAGGGCGGCACTCTGGTCATTCCCGGTCACGGGCGTCTTTGCGACACCGGAGACGTCGCGAATTACCGGAACATGGTGTCGATTATCAAAGACAGGGTTGCGGATTCCATCAAAAAGGGAATGACATTGCAGCAGGTGAAGGCTTCGAAGCCCACCCTGGAGTATGACGGCCTTTATGGCGCGACGAGCGGGCCGTGGACTACCGACATGTTCGTCGAGGCCGTATATAAAAGCTTGAGCGCAAAGCATTAGTACAATGATTACCTAGGGGGAGCTGAATGAAAACGAAGACGCTTCTGGGGCTGGCTGGCTTTCTGGTATTCGGCATCGCGGCTTACGCACATCACTCTCTTGGTGCGACCTACGAGAGCGATAAAGAGGTGAAGCTGGAAGGCAAGATCGTACAGCTGCTGCTGCGGAATCCGCACTCATTCCTGCAGATCGATGTGCCGGATAAAGATGGGACCATGCAGCGGTGGTCACTGGAATGGCGCAGCACAGGCCAGCTCGGCCAGGCGGGCATCAAACGCGACACGCTCAAAGCCGGAGATGACGTAGTCATCACCGCGAATCCATCGCGCACGAAGGGCGACAACCGCGGCGCGTTGAAGACGCTGCATCGCACATCCGACGGTTTCGGATGGGGCACCAAGCCGGGCGAGACGATTGATTAGCACAAAATCGAGTAAATGAGAACGTTTTTGATCGGCTTGGTTGCGCTGATGCTGGTGCCAACCGCCTACCCACAAGGCCGCGGCGGTCGAGGCGGCGGTGGAGGACGCGGTGGTCCGGCTCCGACGCCTAAGGCGACGGCCGCGATCGACATGACCGGCTACTGGGTTTCCGTCGTCACGGAAGATTGGATGTTCCGCATGGTGACGCCGCCGAAGGGCCAGTTTCTGGGCGTTCCACTGAACGCTGCGGCGCGCACCTTAGCGAACGCCTGGGATCCGGCGAAAGACGAAGCAGCCGGGGAGCAGTGCAAGGCGTACGGAGCAGCGGCGGTGATGCGCGTTCCAGGAAGGCTGCACATCACCTGGGAGAACGACACGACTATGAAGATCGAAACAGAAGCGGGCACGCAAACCCGGCTGTTTCACTTCGGCAGCGATTCGGCTGGGAGCGAAGCGCTCAAAGCAGCGCAGAGCAGCGCACCGGCCTGGCAGGGATACTCGATTGCGGAATGGGAACAAGCGGCAGTCGGCCGCGGTGAGCCGCGCGACGGCGATCTCAAAGTAGTCACCACCAGGCTGCGGCCCGGATATCTTCGCAAGAACGGAGTTCCTTACAGCGAGAACGCCATCGTCACCGAATGGTATGACCTGCATAACGATCCGAGCGGCAAGTGGCTGGTGGTCAGCACCGAAGTGAAGGATCCGCAGTACCTGACGGTCCCGTTCATTACCAGCACGCATTTCAAGAAGCTGCCGGATAACGCGCCGTGGAAGCCGGAGGCGTGTTCGGCCAAATAAGCCGAACCGTTGTATACTTTCTTGAGACCGTGAGGCTGCGATCCGTAGTGCACTGGCGCGCCGGGGGTCTGTCTGAAACCAGGAGAAGAAATCGACAATGAGCGAAGTTCTGAGTGGATCTGAGTTTAAGAAGCAATTGCGCGCGGGAAAGCCGAAGCTGGGCCTTTTCGTGAACTCGCATAGCCCGACGGTCGCCGAACAGCTCGCGCACAGCGGCTATGACTGGCTGCTGGTGGATACGCAACATGGACCGATGGGCCATGAAACCCTGTCCGCGATGCTCGCGGGAATCGCCTCGGGCGGGGCGAAGTCTTTCGTCCGGGTCGCCGGTTATCAGGATCGCGCGGGCATTCAGCAGACGCTCGATATGGGAGCCGACGGCGTACTGATTCCGTACATCAACACGGCAGATGAAGCTCGCCAAGCCGTGAGCTGCGCGCGTTATCCGACCGCTGGAACCCGATCGGTTTACTTCCCGCAGCGCAGCATGAATAAAGCCGGACTGCTGGGCTACGCCGGGGCCGCCAACGACAACACCATCGTCGCGCTGCAGGTGGAAACGGCTGACTGCATCAAGAACATGGACGAGATCGCCGCGGTTCCCGGCGTGGATATTCTCTTCCTGGGTCAAAACGATCTGTGCATGTCCATGGGCCTATTCGAGAAGTACAAGTTCCCCGACATGTATACCTCTCCGGAGCTGGCCGCCGCGACCGACAAACTCCGCGCCGCCGCCAAGAAGAACAACGTCATCCTGGGATTGTTCCTGTTCGGAACCGCGCGGGTGGGCGAGTTCCTGGACAAAGGATTCCCGTTCATCAGCCTAGGCAACGACCTGCACCATATCCTGACGCAGAGCACCGCCTACGTGAAGGACGTGGAAAGCGTCTCCAAGGACAAGGGCGCGGCCTGGACTCGCCGGACCACTGCCTTAATGTAGAGTTTTGCGCTTCAGAGCCGCGATAGTCTCCGAGCGGTGCTCGTCTGAAAAAAATGCAACTTGTCGAAGCGATGTCCCGCATAGGGGTGGAGTCTGCATTCGAGGTTCTGGTGAAAGCCAGGGCGCTCGAAAAGCAAGGCAAGAGCGTAATCCACCTGGAAATTGGCGAGCCTGACTTCCCGACCCCAAAGCACGTCGTAGAGGCCGGCAAACAGGCTCTGGACGAAGGCTGGACCAAGTACGGTCCCACGCAGGGGCTGCCGGAGCTGCGCGAGTCTATCGCCGCATATATTTCGCGCACGCGAAATATCAAGGTGGGTGCGCAGAATGTATGCGTAGTGCCGGGCGGCAAGCCGGTGATGTATTTCGCCATCGTGGCATTGCTTGAAGCGGGCGACGAAGCGATTTACCCCAATCCAGGCTTTCCGATTTACGAATCGATGATCAAGTTCCAGGGCGCCAAGCCGGTTCCGATACCGCTGGTGGAAAGCCGGGGCTTCTCTTTCGACCTGGATCTGCTCGAGCGCAGCGTTACGAATAAAACCAAACTGGTCATTCTGAATTCGCCGGCCAATCCGACCGGAGGCATCATGCCGGCGGAAGATGTCAAACGGCTGGCTGATATCCTGCGTGACCGGGACATTATGATTCTGAGCGATGAAATCTATTCGCGGATCGTCTACACAGGCGAGCCGGTTTCGATCGCTAGTTTTCCTGGGATGCAGGAGAAGACCATTATTCTGGATGGCTTCTCAAAGACCTATTCGATGACCGGCTGGCGGCTTGGCTACGGAGTCATGCCGGAATGGATGGCCGACGCCGTCGTCAAGCTGATGGTCAATTCAAATTCGTGCACGGCGAGCTTTACCCAGCGCGCGGGGATCGCAGCGCTCGACGGGCCGCAAGATGATGTGGACAAGATGGTAGCCGAGTTCCGCAAGCGGCGCGACGTGATCGTGAAGGGGCTGAACGAGATTCCCGGCATCCGCTGCTCGGAACCCGCGGGCGCGTTTTACGCGTTCCCCAACGTAACCGGAATCGGCTTGCCTTCGAAACAGTTAGCCGATATGCTGCTCAATGACGCCGGCGTCGCATGCCTGGACGGCGGCTGCTTCGGATCGCACGGGAATGGATATCTACGGTTCAGCTATGCAAATTCGCTCGAAAACATTCAAGAAGCACTTAGCCGGATCCGCAGGCTCTCGACGCGCTGGGCTCCTGGGTCTTAGCGCGGTTCTAATCATCGCGACCGCGTCGGCGCAGACGGCGGCTCCTGCAATCCCGCGCATGCCCGACGGTAAGCCGAGCTTTATCGGGTACTGGAATTTGCCATACACCCCGAATAACGCCGCGAAGGACGGCGAAGCTAGCGTGCCTTACACGGACGCCGGACGGGCCGCTTTCAAGAACCACGACGCGAAGGACGATCCCACCTCGTTGTGCCTGTATCCGGGCATGCCGCGTATTATGCAGTCGCCCTATCCGATGCAGATCATCCAGACACAGGAATATGTCGTCCTGCTATTCGAATACATGCGCCAGTGGCGGGCAATTCCCACCGATGGGCGTAAGCATCCGGAAAATCTTCCGCCATCGTTCATGGGTGACTCGATCGGGAAATGGGAAGGCGATACTTTCGTCGTCGACACGATTGGGATCAACGACCGCAGCTGGCTTGATACGGCTGGACATCAGCATACCGACGAAATACATGTGACAGAACGCTTCACGCGAACCCCGACGACGATCAACCTGGAATATACGATCGACGATCCTAAGATGTACGCAAAGCCCTGGGTGCAGCAGCGCGTGATCCGCCCGTTACCTCCGGCCGCTCACGGGCTCCCCGAACTCATCGAGTACTCCTGCGAGGAAAACAACAAGGACCTGCAGCACTTGATCACCACCAGACCTGCTGCGGATCGGTAAGCCCCTCCAGACGCCGGTAAAGTCCTCGAAAGTACGCCAGCGGTTCGCCTCCAGGGGTATCGCCATGCACTGCATCACCCACGATGATGGTGTGATCGCCCCCGGGATGCACGGCGTGCACGGTGCATTCGATAAACGCAATCGCTCCCTCGAGAACGGGTGACCCGGTATTTTCGACGCGGTGCGCGAGGGCTGCAAACCGGTCCTCCCCGCGTTTCGCGAACGCACTCGCCAGATGCTCCTGATCCTGGCGCAGATAATTGATGCAGAAGTGGCCCGTCGCGACGATCGCGGTCAGCGTTCGGGCGCGATTGTCCACGCAAATCAGAAACTGCGGCGGCTCCAGGGAAAGCGACGTTACTGCACTCATGGTCATACCGACCGGTTTGCCGCCTTCATCCACCGTGGTCACGACGGAAACTCCCGTAAGCCAATGGCCGGCAAGCTTGCGAAACAACAGAGGCTGCATCACGATTCGATCAGTCTAACAGAGGCGTCGCCAAGTGGAGGCCGACTTGCACAGGCTTACGCATGAAGACTACCTTCTTCTTGAAGACAAGCGCCCTCGCGCTCGCTCTCGCGTTAAGCCCATCGTGGGCGATCCGCGTCCAGGCGCAAACCCAACCTGACAACAGTAAGGTGAACCAGCGGGATAGAAATCCCGGCGAAGTCACGGCGGATCAGCAGAAAGAGACCGCTGCCGACCGCCAGATGACGGCCAAGATTCGCAAGGCACTTACCGACGACAAGTCTCTTTCAACTTATGCTCACAACGTCAAGGTCGTCAGTCAAAACGGCACCGTGACGCTCAAGGGACCGGTGCGGTCCGAGGCGGAAGCAAAGGCAATTGTTGCCAAGGCTACCGAGGTTGCCGGCAATTCCGCCAAAATCGAAAACGAACTGTCAGTGAAGCCGTAAGTAACTAGTCAAAATTGCATTTCAGATCGCAAAGGAGAGCACTATCATGGCGGGAAAAAACACTGCGGTGTTTGGAATTTACAGGACATTGTCTGAGGCGGAGGCTGCTGTCGATCGGCTGATGGGGACCGGATTCAGCAGCGATGATATTTCTGTCCTGCTACCTGACAACGAGAGCACCAGGAATTTCGCGTACAAGAAAGATACCAAAGCACCTGAAGGCACGACCACGGGAGGCATTACGGGCGGCGTGGTCGGCGGCACTCTGGGACTTCTGGCCGGAATTGGAGCTCTTGCGATTCCCGGCGTGGGCCCCCTCATTGCTGCGGGTCCGATCATGGGCGCTCTTGCAGGACTTGGCGTAGGAGGCGCGGTGGGCGGCTTGATCGGCGCGCTGGTTGGGATGGGCATCCCCGAGTTTGAAGCGAAACGATACGAAGGTCGCGTCAAAGAGGGCGGAATTCTTCTTTCCGCTCATTGCGATACGTCCGAAGAGATCGATCGCGCGAAGGACGTCCTGAAGCAAACAGGAGCCGAAGACGTTTCCTCGTCCGGAGAAGCCAGCGCCGATACTGCAGAAACTGACAGGCGCTCCCGCGTCTAGAGTACTTTTTTGCCGGGTCGCCCCCCAAGGTGGCGACCCGGAATGCACTTTCTCACGCTATCAAGCCTCAGGTCCATTGCGACCGAAACACGCCTGCCCGCATCTAAAGCACTGTCCGGTTTCGCATCTCCCCTAAGTTGACGGGGATTAGGGCGATCAATATACAATCGGAAGAGCCATTTCATGCCACAAGCCTTCCCTAAGCCCAGCACGGCCATCCGGCCGGCGTCGTCTTTGCTCGAGCAAATCGGTAATACGCCGCTGTTACGGCTGGCGAAGCTGGATGCGGAGTTTCCAGGCATCGAAATTTACGCCAAAGCCGAATTTTTCAATCCCGGGGGATCGGTCAAGGATCGGGCAGGCCTGAACATGATCCTGGACGGGGAGCGCACCGGGCGCCTCACCAAGGACCGTATTTTGCTCGACGCCACCAGCGGCAATACGGGTATCGCTTACGCGATGATTTCGGCCATCAAAGGTTATCGGGTGAAACTTTGCCTGCCTGAGAACGCGTCGCACGAGCGCAAGCAGATCATGAAGAATTACGGGGCAGAGATGGTCTTCTCCGATCCGGGGGAAGGATCCGACGGGGCCATTCGGCTGTGCAAGAAAATATATGAAGCCGATCCGGACGCCTATTTCTATCCGGACCAGTACAACAATCCGGCCAACTGGAAAGCCCATTTTGAAGGCACGGCGCTCGAGATAATAGAGCAGACCAAGGGCGCCCTTACACATTTCGTGGCGTGCATGGGCACGAGCGGAACCTTTATGGGCAACACCCGGCGATTCAAGCGGGATCTTCCGCACGTGAAATGCATCTCAGCTCAGCCGTCCTCCGGATTCCATGGCCTGGAAGGGCTGAAGCATATGCCCACGAACATCGTGCCGGGTATTTACGATGAGACTCTCGCCGATGACAACCTGTGGATTGAAACCGAGGACGCTTACGCAATGACGCGCTGGTTGGGACGCAATGAGGGGCTGCTGGCAGGCATGAGCTCGGGCGCAAACATCCATGCCGCGCGCGAGGTGGCCAAGCGACTGGTGAAGGAAGGCCGCGGCGGAGTGATCGTCACGATCATCGCGGACGGCGCGACCAAATATTTGAGCGAGCCCTTCTGGAACGATTAAAGCCCAATGATTAAGGTGGATGCGAAGCCCTGGGCAGTCATGGTCGCTCATGCCGAGGCAAAATTTCCGAACGAGTGTTGTGGAGCGATGATCGGCACGATCGACGGAGATCTGAAGCACGTGACCTCCGCCGAGCCGATGGAGAACGCCTATGCGGGCGCTCAGGGAGCTCGGTACGAGCTGCGTCCCGAGGATCTGTTGGAAGCCGACCGGCGCGCGCGCGCGGCTGGACTGGATCTGATCGGGATTTTCCACTCGCATCCAGACTGCGATGCGTACTTTTCCAAAACTGATCTGGAGAACTCCTGCCCGTGGTATTCATTCGTCGTACTATCAGTGAAGAGCGGTAAGTTCGACCACGCGGCCAGCTTCCTGCCGAACGCCGATCAAACCGCCGCCGAGAAAGAAGAATTGTCATGGCCAAAGTCCTGATTCCTACACCGCTGCGTCAATACTCTGAGAAACACGACTCCGTGGAGCTGACGGGAACCACCGTGGGCGAGGTGCTGGGCGCGCTGACCGCGAAATTTCCGGACCTGCGCAAACAGCTTTTCAACGACGAAGGCAAGCTGCGGAGCTTCGTCAACGTGTATTTGAACGACGAAGATATTCGATATCTCAAAAAAGACGCAACGCCCGTAGCCGCGAGCGACACTCTTTCGATTGTCCCGAGCATCGCCGGCGGATCGGCAGGAGTCGCGCCACCTCCCATCGCATCGCTCTCGAACGATGAAATCCTGCGCTATTCACGGCACCTGATTATGCCGGAAGTCGGCATGGAGGGGCAGCTTCGGCTGAAGAACGCGAGCGTGCTGCTGGTCGGCACAGGCGGACTCGGCGCGCCGTTGGGGATGTACCTCGCGGCCGCCGGAGTGGGCCGCATCGGTCTGGTTGACTTCGATGTGGTCGATTTCACCAATCTGCATCGCCAGATCATCCATGGCACGAAGGACGTGGGCCGCAAGAAGCTCGATTCGGCTGCGGATACCATCGCCGACATCAACCCGAACGTCAAGATCGAACGCTATGACACGATGCTGTCGAGCGAAAATGCTCTGGAGATCTGCAAGAACTACGACCTGATCATCGATGGGACGGACAACTTCCCGACGCGGTATCTGGTGAACGACGCTTGCGTGCTCCTGAAAAAGCCGAACGTCTACGGATCGATTTTTCGGTTCGAAGGCCAGGCAACGGTGTTCGCTTATCCGGGCGGCCCTTGCTATCGATGCCTGTATCCCGAGCCGCCACCTCCCGGACTGGTTCCAAGCTGCGCCGAGGGCGGTGTGCTGGGTATTCTGCCGGGTACGATCGGGCTGATTCAGGCGACGGAAGCCGTAAAGTTGATTCTCGGCGTCGGTGAGCCGCTGGTCGGACGCCTGGTGCTTTACGACGCGCTTGCAATGCGTTTCCGCGAGCTGAAGCTGCGCCGGAATCCGGAATGCCCGGTGTGCGGCGATCATCCGACGATCACGAAGTTGATCGATTATCAGGAATTTTGCGGGATTCCACACCACGAGCCTG
>Ga0308175_100002464_pt1 | contig 12697 bp, 13 predicted proteins | sample PhyCR1_3_FD_203893 | JGI IMG/M metagenome (GOLD analysis project Ga0308175, IMG submission 203893) | Soil microbial communities from UC Gill Tract Community Farm, Albany, California, United States - DLSLS.C.R1 | ecosystem: Environmental > Terrestrial > Soil > Agricultural land | place: USA... | reverse complement strand
GACGGCCGTGTTGCGTGGCCAGGTGCTCATCATTCAGGGCGGCAGTATGACCAATGCCCGTGCGCTGCTCGAGCCGCTGTACGACGCGTGGCGCGAGCGAGACGAGCTCTTCAGCGCCTTTGTCCTCTGGGATCTCTCCTGGGTGGAGCTGTGGGACGGCGATTGGAAACTCGCGGCGGACTACGCCGCCCGCGCACACGACATCAGCCTTCAGTACGGGGTCGACACGATCCAGGGCTACATGCCCGTCGTGTGGGCGGCTGCCTACCGCGGTCAGTTCGAACTCGCGCGCGAACAGTCGGAACGCGCCCTGGAGCTCAGCCAGGAACAGCTCGGGTTCCCCGGGAACCACTTCCTGGCGATACTCGGCCTGATCTCCCTTTGGAGCGGAGATGCGTCCGCGGCCGCGGATTACCTTTGCGAGGCTGACGGGCAAGCGACGATGCTCGGTTGGGGCGAACCGTTTGCGCGTCCGTGGGGTGCGGAACTTGCCGAGGCATGGATCGAGCTCGGCCGAGTCGAGGAAGCTACGCGGGTGATCGACGTTCTGGCGGCGGACGCGCAACGCCTGGGGCGCGACCGAGTGCTCGCGCAAGTCACTCGCTGTCGTGGTCTCGTGGCTGCCGCCGAGGGAAACGTCGCTGATGCCGCCTCGCTGTTGCGGCAGGCGGTTGCGCAACACGAGGAGGTCGGGGACCGCTTCGGGGCTGCGCGCGCGCTACTTGCGCTTGGCGTCGTCTGTCGGCGGGCGCGGCAGAAGCGGGCCGCCCGCGAGGCGATCGACGCAGCCATGGCCGGCTTCGAGCAGCTCGGCGCCGCCAGCTGGGCCGAAAGGGCCCGCAGAGAGCTCGGCGCCATCGGTGGGCGCACGCGTGAGGAAGGATTGACCGAGGCCGAGCGGCGGGTCGCCGCGCTCGTCGCGGCGGGCCGGACCAACCGCGAGGTCGCCGCAGCGCTGTTTCTTGGCGAGCGCACCGTCGCGGGTCACCTCACCCATATCTACGCAAAGCTCGGTGTTCGTTCACGGACTGAGCTCGCGCGCCGGCTGCGCTGAAAAGGCTTCCCGCGCTGGGCAAAGTCGAGACGTTCTGACGTTTCCGCGCTGACGCGCTCGCCGTAGCGTCGAAGGCGTGCCGAGTTACCTCGTCGAGACGTACCTCGCCCGCGGACGAGCGGGCGAGCGAAGTGCCCGTGAGCGTCGGGCGCGCTCGGCTGCGGCGGAGCTGACCGAAGAGAGCGTACCGGTTGGTTTCGAACGCTCGATCCACGTCCCTGAGGACGAGCTGTGCTTCTTCGTCTTCAACGCTCCTTCAGGATCAGTTGCCGCACTGGTTGCCGAGCGCGCCGGACTCAATGCGATCCGCGTCGTCGAAGCCGTCTCGTCCGGGCGATCGAAGGCGAAGGAATGACGACTTGCCCATCAGGTGCCAAACGTCGCCGGGTTTTCGCGCTGGTCGCGCCGGCAGGAGAGGAGCTTTACGTGAGATTCATCCCAGGTCGGATACTGATCGCGGTTTTCGCGATCGCGTGTGCCGGGCTCGCCGTTGGCATTACCGGGTCCGATGCGTCACGTGCACGCCACAACGCCGTGAAGGTCTCGGCGCAGACGGCGATCGACTGGAACAAGATCGCCGTGAGCACGGTGCTCTCGCCGACGCTCTCGCCGACGAAGCTCCAGCTCGAAGGCCTGATCTACATGTCCTATGTGCAGGCCGCGGAGTACAACGCCGTGACCGCGATCAGCGGCCGCTACACGCCGTATGGCTCGACGCTGGTCGCGCCCGCCGGCGCCTCGCCTCGCGCGGCGGTCGCAGCGGCGGCGTACACCACTCTCGCCTACTACTTCCCGACGCTTGCACCCTCACTGGTGTCCACCTACACGGACTACCTCAACGTGACGCTCGCGCAGATCCCCGAGAAGGCGAGACTGGCCGGTGTCGCTGTTGGTGCAGCGGCGGCGAGTCAGCTGATCGTGAGCCGCTTCGGAGACGGCCGCAACGCACCCGCCACTACTGCTTTCGGTGTCGCGCCGCAGCCGCCGGGGACGTGGGTGTTTGCTCCGCCGCCTTCAGCGCAGTCGGCGCAGACGCCGTGGGTCGCCGGGATGAAGCCGTTCATGCTGACGAGCCCCGACCAGTTCCGGTCGCCGCCTCCGCCGGCGATCGGCACCCCGGAATACGCAGCCGCCGTCAACGAGGTCGAGGCGATGGGCGCGGCGACGAGCAGCGCGCGCACGCCCGCGCAGACTGCGACCGCGCTGTTCTGGAACGCGAACACCGTCAATCAGTACAACCAGGTCTTTCGCGACGTCGCAACCGATCGCGGCCTCGACCTCGTCGACGCCGTCCGCCTGTTTGCGATGGGCGACATGGTCGGCGCGGATGCCGGCATCGCTTGTATGGACTCCAAGTACCACTACCTGCTCTGGCGTCCCGTGACCGCGATCCGAAACGCCGACCTCGACTCCAACTCGGCAACAACCCCGAACGCGACCTGGACACCGCTTCTGACGACCCCGAACCACCCCGAGTACCCGAGCGCGCACGGCTGCGTCAGCTCGGCCGTGATGGCCGTGCTCGCCTCGGTGCTCAAGTCACAGACGATCAACATCAACGTGCCCGGCGCAACCGGTGGCGGCACGACGCTGACGACGACGCAGCACTTCACCACCGTTAGAGACCTGCTCCAAAACGTCGCCGACGCCCGCGTCTGGGCCGGCCTCCACTACCGCTTCTCCACCACAGCCGGCGTCAACCTCGGCGCCCAGGTCAGCCACTACGACCTACAGCACAACTTCCAGCCCACAACCAAGTAACTCCAGGCGATCGAAGACTCTGCGACCGCACGCTGGCCGCGGCATGCACACATCCAACAGTCTTTAAGGAGGTAATCGTGCGGTCATTCAGTTCACGCGTCGCAGCACTTGTCGCTGCGTTCACGCTAGTCGCGGTTGTTGCCGGCGTCGCCGCTGCCGCTCCGGTGGCAAAGACGATTGTCACGGTGGCATGTGACGGAACCTCTGCCACCCTGATCATGCATCCCGGCGAGGGCGGCACCGCCATGTGGGATATCTCCACCTCTAACGTTCAGAACGCCCCGAGCTTTCTCATCAAGAGGATCCAGGCACAAGTGTTTTCCGGCGGACAGCTCGTCGGGGCGGTCGACGTCTCGCTCGGAAACAAGACCGGATTCGGAACCCCGCTCTCGTGCAACTTCGAGGTGCACAAGCCGGGGGTCGACGTATACGGCACCTCGGAACTAGTGCAGACAAAGGCACCGGCCTGAACAGCCGTCATCTGCAGCGCTGGCGTGAGCGGTGATCGTGCTGGGCCCGCTGACAATGAGCGTGTAGCGCGTCGCATGGCGGGCGCGGGGCCGGCCCCGCCAAACGGGTGGCCTCGCGCACGCCGTGTCACGAATTAAGTTGTTGTGGCATCAACTTTCAGCCTGCGCGGCGCAGTTCGCGCTGCGGGCCTGGTCGACGGTCGCTAGCGCAACCAATGGCGCTGCTGAGTGCGCCCTGAGTCGAAGGTCAGCGCGAGTACTCGACGATCCGCCCGAGATCTCGGAAGCCGATGGAGGCATAGACGTGCTCGGCGATCGGGGTCGACTGAAGCGTCACAGTCTCGCAACCTCGGTCCCACGCGTCACGTACGAGTTTCGCGGTGACGGCGGCGCCAATTCCTCGGCGTCGAGCGGACTCGATGGTCGTGACGTTGTAGATCCCGCAATCGCCGTCGTAGTCAAACGACAGCCCGGTTGCGACGTTCTCTCCGCCGGCCGTTGCGACCAGCACGCCGAGGTTGCTTACGTCGAGCAGACGCAGGAGCTCCGGATCAACGCCGAGGATGCGCTTGTGCTCCCGCCAGTCGGCCGGCGCAAGCTGAATCTCGGCTTGTGCGTCGCGGAAGTCCGCGCGCTCCATTCCCATTGCACGGGTCGACGTGGCGATGTGGTAGCCGCGCGCCTCGAGCGCGTCGCGTGTGTCGTCGTCACTCTCGTGCACCCACACTGCGTAGTCGGAGACACCGCCGGACGCGTAGAGATGCTCGAGAGCCGCGAGCGTCAGCTCCTGCGCCTCCGGCGTGAGGTCTCGGTCGACGACGGCGTTGTTGTAGAAGATGCTCTCAGGGCCGTCCGGGAACACCGCGACGTCGGCGTGCTTCAGTCGGTGAACCTCTGCACCACGGACCGAACGGGCAAACCGCTCCCAACCAGCGACGGCGGTGGCAATTCCCCGTCGGTACAGGTTCGAGTCGCTCACGCCGCGCATCGGGACGGCATGCCCGCGAGGTCATAGACGAGGATTCGCAGCGCCGACTCGAGTGCCTCGTCGCGTAGTGACCTGTCATCCCGGAACGCGCTCTGTGCCTCGGCGACGACGAGGTTGCGGTCGTCGACCTTGGCGCCGAGGGTTCGTAGGACCTTCTTCAGCTCCGCCTGCGCCCAGATAGCGCCGAAAACACCCTGACTCGCGCCGATGACGGCGACGGGCTTGCCGCGTAGCGGATTGTCGAGGAACGGCCGAGAAACCCAGTCCAGAGCGTTCTTCAACGCCCCGGGTACGGAAGCGTTGTATTCGGGCGTCGCGAACAGGACGGCATCCGCTTCAGCGAGCGCAGCCTTCAGAACGACAACGGCACACGGAATCACGCTGATGTCCTCGTTGTAGGCAGGGATGTCGGCAAGGTTGCGCCATTCATCGAACTCGACGCCGTCCGGCAGCTGCGCACCCGCAACGCGCAGGAGCTCACCGTTGTACGAGCGGCGGCGCAGGCTGCCGCTGATACCTAGGACCTTCACGCTGCCCGCCTGCTGAACTCGAGTTGCGCGGTGACGGTGACGTCCCAGCCGAGCGCGTCACCACCGTCGGGGAGCGCGGCCTGCCAGTTCAATCCGAACTGACGGCGATCGAGCTTCGCCGACAGCTCCAGCCCAAGCCGCGTGTTTCCGAACGGATCCTCTCGCGGCGCCGTGAACAGCCCCGTTGCCCGCACGGGTCTTGCAACGCCGCGAATCCTCAGCTCACCCGCGAGCTCGACGCGGTCTCCGTCGATCAGTACCTCGGTAGAGCGAAACGTGATCACCGGGCTCTGCGCCGCGGCGAAGAAGTCGTCGCCGTCGACGACATGGGCGCGAAAGTCGGGATCCGTGATCGAGATCGACGCGACGACTGCCTCTGCACGTAGCTGCAGTTCGTCGCCGGCACGTGCCAGCTCCGCATCGACATCGTCGAAGGAGCCGCGAAATGTCGAGACGCCCACGTGGCGTACAGCGAATTGGACGGTGGAGTGAGTGCGGTCGAGCTCATAGATCTCACCTGCAACAAGAACTGGCGTCGTCATGTCTACGTTCCTCTCTTTGGTCGCTGCTCGAACGATTGCGTGAACTCCTCAGCGGTTTCTGAGCGGCAGCTGAGCATCGTGCGCAACCGTTGCAACGACGTCACCGAGTGCATCGACGACACCGGGATCACGTATCTCGCCGCTGGCGTCGCGATCGGATTGTGCGACCGGAACGCTGTGGTAGGAGACCTGCGCGTTGATCGCTGCAAGAACTCGGCCGAGCGCATGTCGCACGTCGGTGCCGCGGCCCGGGAGCGCGACGCTCAGGACGGCGACGCGCTTTCCGTCAAGCGAGCCGCTGCCGACGGTCCAGTCGATCGCGTTCTTGAAGGCACCCGGGATGCCGAACGCGTACTCGGGCACTGCCAACACCACCGCGTCGGCATGCTCGAGGGCCTTGCGAAAGATCCGTACGGCGTTCGGCGGGTCGCCCTCGTCGTCCGGAGTGAAGTGCGGCAGTTGTGGGAGGTGCTCGTCGATCACGAACTCGATGCCGCTCCGCTCCGCCCATCGGCCGGCGGCGCGGAGGGCGGCAGAGTTCACCGAGCCGTGCCGCAGGCTTCCCGAGATTGCGACGATCACCATGTCGTTCTCCATTCGCTCGATGCGGATGACGGGACGAGGCGATGGGCCGCCCCGTCCCGTCGGTTGTTCAGCGCGGCGGGAACTGCGAGCCAGGCACTGGATCAGCGAGGTTCGCGGTCGGCGCCTTGGCCGTGAAGCCGATGACGGCGCAGTTGATGTCCACTCCGACCGATCCGTACGGCGCCGGCTTTCCGGTCGCGGGGTCGATGCCCGTCAGAAGGTCCGGTCGAGTCGCGGCGAGGTTGAACACCTGCACCTCGTCGATCTGGCGCTTGTCGAGACCTTGCTTGACCGCCTTGTCAGTCCATGCTCCGAGCTGCGCGTCCCACAGCGGGCTATATGCCTGCGCGTGGCGCGGGTCCTTCTCGGTCGGGAAGTCTCCGAACACGTTGAGCAGGTCGCCGCCGTTGCGGAGCGCGTCGATGAGAGCAGTGTTCGCAGCGCTCGCGTCCTCGGAGGCGTGACCGTCCTTAACCAGGTGCACGAAGCCCTGAGCCTGCGGGTTTCCTACTCCTGCCTCCCCGTTCACGAAGCCGAAGAGGCGTTCGCGCGCCGAGCCGAGAAAGTCGTCGCCGCCGTTGTAGGGGGCGCTGTCGAGCGCCGGGACGTAGGTCGACCGTTCGAGCACCGCGGTCAGCGGCTGGCCGGCGTCGGTCGAGATGTAGACGATCGGCTGCCCTGCGTCGAAACCCTTTACGAACAGCAGGTCAGCCCAGGACTCCGCGAACTGACCCGGAGCAGAGGGGCCCGCAACGTGAATGCCGAGGACACGATCGCCGGTGTTCGCGTGGTGTGAGACGTCGAAGGGACCGTCTCCGGTCGCGATGATCGGCGCGCTGTACACGGTCGTCGATCCTTCGATTCGAATGAAGGGGCTGTACCCGGGCCCGGCGACCGCGCCGGGCTGGAACGACGCCAACGGGAAGCCGGTCGGGCCCGGGGTCGCGATACGCGTCGGGCTGAAGTCCGGGGCGCCCTGGAAATCGACGACCGCCTGCCCGAACTTGTTCTGGCCGGGCGTCGGCGACTCGAGGGTGACCGTCTGGACGGCAGCCGGGTCGCCGATCGCAAGGTTGCCGAGCTTCGGCGCGTAGTTGACGCCGAGGTCATGGGCAATGCCCTGGTCGGACGCGTCGAGGAGGGTGTACCAAACCGTTTCCTCCTTCGGCGTCCCCTTGTACGCCACGCCCTTGTAGATCGGAAGCCGGACCGATTCTTTACTGAGGTCGACCTGGATCGCGCTCTCCTCGGTGAGGTGATCCCGCGGAAGAAGCCCGCTGATCGGACCGAGGCCGCTTGCCGAGGCCGTCCCGTCCTTCGAGCCGGCGAACGCCTGGCTTCCCATCACCGCCGCCGTAGAAACGACGGCCAGCGCGACGGGCACTAGCAGCCGCCGCAGCACGTGTTTACTCACGATGTCTCCTTCCATCCGGACGCGCCGGATACGAATTTCGATGTCGCAGCGACGGTAGGAAGCAGGCCTGAGTCGAACGTCAGCGCGAACTGAGTCGTAACGCTCCGGGAACATCGAAGTCAGTTCCGACGTTGACACCCGCCGTGCACCGCACCGGTGATGAGGTCGGGCCGACGTTGATCATTCGCCTCTTTGGCGCGCTCGAGATCGTCGACGGCGGCCGCCTGCTCGGTCCACGCGACCTGGGCGGCGCACGCCCGAAACAGGTCCTCGAGATCCTGCTCGCGGCACGCGGACACCACGTGCCGACCGACAGGTTGGCCGAGCTCCTCTGGGGCTCTGCGAGGCCGGACGACGTAACCGGCTCGATTCAGACGTTCATCTCGGTGTTGCGCCGGCACCTCGTCGCAGATCGCGATCGCGCGCGCGACATCGTGGTGACGGAGGCGGAGGCCTATCGGTTCGCGACGGACAAGATCGAGCTCGACCTCGACCGATTCGACACGTTGCTCGAACGCTCGTCGTCCGAGCCGACGCGCGCCGCCCGGCGGTCACTGGCAGACGCGCTCGCGCTCGTGCGAGGAGACGTCCTCGAAGACGAGCCGTACACGACCTGGGCGGCCGACTTGCGCGGCACGTATCGCGGACGCGTGCTCGGCGCGCACCTCGACGCGGCCGACGCCGCGCTCGCCGAGCGTGACTTCACGGCTGCGCTCGGCCACAGCGAAGCAGCCGTCGCGCTCGACCACTACAGCGAACGCGCACACCGTGGCCGCGTGCTGGCGCAGTACGCACTTGGAGACGCGCACACGGCGCTCGCCAACTACCGCGATTTCAGGCGCCTGCTCGACGAAGAGCTCGGGCTCGAGCCGTCTGCCGAGACGCGCGCACTCGAAACCGCGATCCTGCGCCAGGCAGAGCCCGAGCCGCTCCTGCCGCGGGCGATCACGACACCGGCGGCCGTCTTCGAGCCGCTCGCTCCGCTCGTCGGGAGACATCGCGAGCTGGCAGCCCTGTCGGACGCGATCCGCAGAGGCATCGACGGCGACTTCGCGTTGATCCAGGTGAACGGCGAGACGGGATTCGGCAAGACACGTCTGCTGGACGAGCTTGCCCGCGAGCTCTCGGACGTTCGCGTCGGACGCGCCGTATGCTCGCCGCTCGAACAACATCTGTCGTACGTGCCGCTCGCGGGCTCACTGCGTGACGCGAGCCTCTGTGCAGCCGGCCACATCGATCAGTACCCCGCGCTACGCGGGATCCTCCCGGAGCTCGACACCGCTCGAAGGGCAGCCGAGTTCGACGACGTCGACGTGCTCGAGGCGCTGATCGGGCTTGTCGAGGATCACGCACCTGTCGTTCTCTTCGTGGACGACCTGCAGTGGGCAGATCCCCGCACGATCGCCGCACTCGGATATCTGCAACGCCGAGGCCGCGGCCCGAAGGGCGCCGTCGTCGTCACGGTGCGGCCAACGGCTGCGGCCGCCGACCACGACCTTTGGAGCCTCAAGCCCGACCTCACGATCGACCTCGACGCCCTCGACCCGGGAGACGTCGACCGGCTCGGGATCCCCGAGCTCTATGAGCTGACGGGCGGGAACCCACGCTTCGTCGCCGAGGCGATGCGCACAGGCGAAGCTGGACCCTCGAAGGGTCTCGTCGAGGCTCTCATCGCACAATGCCGCGCCGAGGGGCTCTGGGGCTGCCGCATCCTCACCACGGCGGCGCTGCTCGAGCAGCCTTTCGATCCAAGGCCCTTGGCTGCGTTGCTCGACACCGATCCCGGAACGCTCAGCGAAGACCTGGAGACGTTCTGCGAGCGTCGCATCTTGCGCGTGGACGGGCTGCGATTCCGCTTCCGGTACGCAATCGTTCGCGATGTGCTCGTCGAGAGCATCTCCCCGGCGCGTCGAACGCTCCTTCTCGAGCGCCTTCGTCCGGCAGGCGGCGACGATACCGCCGACCGTCTGCCAGACATCAAGGTTGCGGAGACCGCGCGATGAACACCGTCATCGGCGAGCTGATGGCGGGCACACCTTTCGAGCACAGCCGCGAGGCCGCGTTCGTGATGGATCCGCAGCACAGCAGCATCCTCGGCGCGAACGACGCCGGCTGCGCATTGCTCGGCTACACGCGCGAGGAGCTCCTCGCCACACCGATCTCACGCATCCATCCCGCCGAAGCGGCCGAGCTCGTCGAGCTCCTCGAGCGCGTCCTGCGCGATCGTCGCGCTTCGACGATCAGGCTCACCTGCCGAACCAAGCAAGGGATGTTCCTGCCGACCGAGATCTCGCTGCACGCGCTCGAGCTCGACGGCAAGACGCGGATTCTCGGGCTCGTACAGGACCGTAGCGAGCACCGCCAAGCACGCGGCGCGTAAACGCCCAGCCCGCACTCAGCGACCGCTAAGTGGCCGCAGCCAATCTGCGGCGACAACACGCCGAACGTGCGAGGAGACAGTGATGACAACGACCATTCCGAGAACGCCCGAGGTGCGCGGCCGAGTCCGCGTCGAGCAAGGCGCGAAGCGAATCCGCGGATTCGTCGGCGGCGAGCTCATCGTGGAGACATTTCGACCGCTTCTCGTCTGGGAGAAGCCGTACTATCCGACCTACTACTTCCCGGCAGCGGACGTGCTGACGAACCTGCTGGCGCCTGAGGGGCGAACGTCGCATTCCCCGAGCCGTGGAGACGCCGAGGTGATGACTCTCACCGCCGGAGGCGTCAGCCGCTCCGGCGCTGCGCTGCGGTACGACCGGTCGCCGTTCGAGTCACTTTGGGGGACGGTCCGATTCGAGTGGGATGCGGTCGACGCATGGTTCGAGGAGGACGAGCAGGTCTTCACGCACGCACGAGACCCCTACACGCGCGTCGACATCCTCCCCAGCTCGCGTCACGTCCGCGTCGAGGCGGATGGCCTCGTGCTCGCCGAGACGCTGAAGCCGACTCTCGTTTTCGAGACGCGGCTCCCGGCTCGGTACTACCTCCCGAAGACCGACGTCAGGATGGATCTCCTGAACTCGAAGGACACCGTCACGCACTGCCCCTACAAGGGTGAAGCGGAGTATTGGTCGCTGAGACACGACGACCGCGGCGACATCGCTTGGTCGTACCGCACGCCGCTTCCGGAAAGCCAGAAGCTCGCGGGGCTGGTCGCGTTCTACCCCGAGAAGGTCGACATCTACGTCGACGAGGTGCTGGCCTCATGAGCGGCGCGATCACGAAGGGCCTCGTCGTGACGCTCGAGGCGAAGCCCGGCCTCGAGGACGACCTCGCGCAGTTCCTGATCGAAGCGCAAGAGCTGGTGACGCAGGAGCCTGGAACCGTCGCCTGGTTCGCATTCCGTACCGGGTCGAGGACGTTTGGAATCTTCGACGTCTTCCCGGACGAGGCAGCCCGCCGGGCGCACCTGACCGGACCGGTCGCGGCCGCGTTGCTCGGCCGCGCCGGCGACCTGCTCGCCGAGGAACCGCAGATCGTCGACGCTGATGTGCTCGCCGATCGCATCGCCGGGGATCGATGAGCCAGGCTACCGCGATCGACGGCCTCTTCGAGGCGCACCTCTCCGTGCGCGATCTCGACCGCTCGATCGCCTTCTACCGCGACGTCGTCGGGCTGGAGCTCGCCCTCCGTGCGCCGGAGATCGGCGCCGCGTTCCTGTGGATCGGCGGTCGCGGCGAAGCGATGCTCGGCCTGTGGGCTCGAGGGGCGGCACCGATGAACGTCGCACTACATCTGGCGTTCAAGGTGGCGCTGACCGACGTGGTCTCCGCACCGGAGCGCTTGCGCGCGCTCGGCGTGGCACCGCTGGCCTTCAGCGGCGTCGAGACCGATGAGCCGAGCGTCATCGGCTGGATGCCTGCGGCTGCGGTCTACTTCCGCGATCCCGACGGCCACCTGCTCGAGCACATCGCGATGCTCGACTCGGCGCCTGATCCGCAGCAGCGGATCATCCCGTGGTCCGAGTGGATCGAGGACGACCGCTCGTGACGCGCGCCCTGCCCGTCTCATTGACCGTCATGGCAGCTTCGGCATGGGCGATTGCGACCGTGCTGACGAAGGTCGCGCTGGCTGAACTCGGCCCTCTCGACCTGCTCGGGATCGAGCTCGTCTCGTCCGCAATTGCGATGGGTTGCCTGCTGGTAGCGCGGGGCAAGCCGTTTCTCCCGGACGCCTGGCCGGTGTTCGCCGTGATCGGCATGCTCGAACCGGGCCTCAGCTTCGGTCTCTTCGACTTCGGTCTCGCACGAACCGGTGCCGCAGACGGCGCCATCCTGATCGCGTCGCAGAGCCTCTTCGGAGTCCTACTCGCCCGCGTGCTGCTCGGCGAACGCATTTCCCCACTCACGCGCGCGGGGGTCACGATCGGGTTCGTGGGCTCGGCGCTGATCGGCCTGGCCGAGACGGGTCACGGAACGACACTCGGTGGCGACCTGCTCGTACTCGCCGCATCCGCGGCCGCCGCTGCAGCGGGAGTCGGCGTTCGTCGGATGAGCGCGGAGGCGGACAATCTGGCCGCCACCACCACCCAGCTCGTTTCCGCCGCACTCCTCGCAGGCCCGCTGATCCTCGTCGCCGACCTTGGAGGAAGGTCTCACGTCGGTGCTGCCGACCGGGGCCACCTCCTCGCGGCCGTCGCGACCGGCCTGTTGGGCGGCGCGGTGCCGTTCCTCGCGTTCAATCTCGCGATCCGCGACCTGACGGTCGCGCATGCCGGGTTGATCCTCAACCTCATCCCGGTGCTTGCAGCCGCCATCGCGGTTGTGACACTCGGCGAACGGCTGCATTGGCCCGAGATCCTCGGCGGCGCTCTGGTCATCGGCGCCGTCACTCTCACCGCCGGCTTCGACGCGAGACGCGAGCGCGGTCGCGAGATACCGGCGCCTTGCTGATGACATTCGCAATGTCGATCCGCGACGCGGAACCCGATGAGGCTCGCGCGCTCGAGGCGCTGCAGCGGCGCTCCTCGGATGTCTGGGAGGAATACCGAGAGCAGCTCGCAGCCCACCCAGACGCGATCGAGCCGCCGCACCAGGCGATCGCAGAGCGACGCGCACGCGTTGCCACGGACGCGTCGGACTCGATTCTCGGCTTCTCGGTGGTGCTTCCCGTCGAGAACGATCGATGCGAGCTCGACGATCTCTTCGTCGAGCCCGAGTTCATGCAGCAAGGGATCGGTCGGGCGCTCGTGCGCGACCTCGCCGCGCGTGCATACGCTGCAGGCGCTCGGTACGTCGACGTCATCGCGAATCCGAACGCGCTCGGGTTCTACGCGCGGGTCGGCTTCGAGCTCAGCGGCCACGCGTCGACACGTTTCGGGAGTGCGCCTCGCATGACACTCGACCTCGAGGGT
>Ga0308175_100002462_pt1 | contig 12698 bp, 12 predicted proteins | sample PhyCR1_3_FD_203893 | JGI IMG/M metagenome (GOLD analysis project Ga0308175, IMG submission 203893) | Soil microbial communities from UC Gill Tract Community Farm, Albany, California, United States - DLSLS.C.R1 | ecosystem: Environmental > Terrestrial > Soil > Agricultural land | place: USA... | reverse complement strand
ACGTAGGTCTTGATCCGGCTGCCGTGCGTGTACTCCTCGCCGGGCACCTGCTCGGCCTGCGGGAGCACGGCCTCGACCTTGCCGATGTCGATGAGCACCGTGCCCTGCACGTTGCGGCGGTCGTGCGCCTGCACGATGCCGCTGACGATGTCGCCCTCCTTGCCGGCGTACTCGCCGAAGGTCTGCTCGTGCTCGGCGTCGCGCAGCCGCTGCACGATGACCTGCTTGGCGGTGCTCGCCGCGATCCGGCCGAAGTCGGTCGGGGTGTCGTCCCACTCGCGGACGACCTCGCCGTCGGGTCCGAGCTCCTGCGCCAGCACGGCGACCTCGCCGCTCTTGCGGTCGACGTGGACCCGCACGTGCTTGGCGGCCCCGTCGGCGTGCCGGTAGGCCGTCACGAGGGCCGACTCGATGGCCTCGAGCACCGTGTCCGCGGGGATGCCCCGCTCACGCTCCACCGCCTTGAGCGCGGTGACGTCGATGTTCACTGTTCTCCTCCTCGGGAGACCTGCGATACGGCAGCGTCGTCCGCGGAATCGTCGTCGGCAAGGTCCACCTCGGGGTCGACCTCGGAACCGGCCTCGGCCCGGCCGAACTCCACCTGGACACGGCCGGCGCCCAGCTGCGCCCACGGGACGTGCCGGGGGGTGGGCGGCTTCTTCTTCGCGCCCGGCTTCCCCTTCGCCTCGACGGCGAGAGCGACGCCCGCGTCGTCCACGCCGGTGACCCGCCCGGTGATCTCGTCGGCTCCGCCGGACGGCCCGACCGCGACCGTGACCAGCCGGCCGACGTTGCGCCGCCAGTGCCGGTGCTCGGTCAGGGGCCGGTCGACGCCGGGGCTGGTCACCTCGAGCACGTAGGGACGGCCCATCCCGTCGTCATTGGCGTCGAGCACCTCGGAGACGGCGCGGCTCACCTCGGCGATGTCGTCGAGGGTGACCCCCTCGTCGCGGTCGACGACGACGCGGACGACGCTGCGCCGACCGGCCGGGGTGACGACCAGCTCCTCCAGGTCGTAGCCGACGCCGTCGACGACAGGAGCGATCCAGCCGGTCAGCCGAGCGGTGGCCGGGTCGGGCTTGTGGGTGCCGCGGGAGCCGGACACTGCTGCCTCCTCCAGGCTCTGGCGGCCGCTCGATGCGGTGCGCATGCCCCCTCAGCCCCGGTGCCGTCCGGCCTCCGGTGCTGGTCGAGGGGAAGTGGTCAGGCTACCGCGCGCCGACGGCGGCCCCGGGTGCCGGTGTGGGACGAAAGGGGCACGCGTGCCGCGCCGGACGCCGGCCGGCGACGCGCAGACGCGCGTGGGGTGCACGTCCGACTCCCCACCGTCCGGGCTGCGAGGATGGGGTCGATGTCCCTCACCCCACCTCCTTCGCCGCCCGGGTTCTCCCGGCGCACCCTGCTGGCGGCCTCCGCTGCGGGGGTGGCGCTGCTGGTCGCGGGCTGCTCGTCGCCGCCGGCCGACCCGCGGGAGCAGGTCACTGGCAAGCAGGCCGACGAGCTCGCCGCGCAGGTGGCGGTGCAGGAGACGCTGGTCGCCGCGTTCGCCGCCGCCGGTGCCGCGGACCCGGCGCTGGCCGGGGAGGTGGCCGAGCTGGCCTCGCAGGCCGACGCCCAGCTCACCCGGCTCAAGGCGGCCTCACCGGGGACCAAGGCCTCGGCGTCGTCGGCATCCGCCGCACCACCCTCCGGACCGGAGGCGAAGGCCTGGCTGCGCGGCCAGGTGGCCGCGGCCGCCGACTCGCACGCCACCGCGAGCGTGGACCAGTCGGGCGCCCGGGCTGCGCTGCTCGGATCGATCGCCGCGGGCCTGCGCGGCCAGGACGGAAGACTGGCGTGACGAGCCATGGCTGACACCACCCCGGGCGCCCTGAACCAGGGCACCGAGAACGCCGCGCTCGACGACGCAGTGGCCGCGGAGCACGCCGCGGTCTGGGGCTACGGCGTCGTCGGCGGGAAGCTCCGTGGTGACGCCAGGCAGTCGGCGGCGGACGCCGAGGCGGCCCACCGCGACGTCCGCGACCAGGTCTCGGCGCTCCTGTCCGGGCGGAAAGCCGACGTCGTCGACGCCAAGGGCGCCTACGCGCTGCCGTTCCCCGTGCTGTCCGACGTCGACGCGGCCGCACTCGCGGTCGTGCTGGAGGACGGCGTCGCGTCGGCCTGGGTCCGCGTGCTGGACCAGGCGGCCGAGCGTTCGACCCGCGAGCTGGCCGTCCGCGTGCTGAGCGCCACCGAGATCCGCGCGGTGGGCTGGCGGATCGCCGCCGGCAAGACCCCGGTCACCACGCCCTTCCCCGGCCTGCCGGAGACGTGACGGGCCGCGCCCGTCACAGCGCGTCGAGGAACGCCCCGGTGACGGCCACCGCCGTGCTGCTGGACTGGCCGCCCTCGACCAGGACGGCGAACGCGACGTCGCCCTGCGCCCCACCGAGCCGGTAGCCCATGAACCACCCGTGCGCGTCGGGCGGGGTGTTGCTGCCGAACTCGGCCGTGCCCGTCTTCCCGTAGACCTCCCCGCGACCGGCCAGCGCCTTCGCGGTCCCGGAGAGCACCACCTCGCGCATCATCGACCGCAGTGCGTCCAGCACCTGCGGCTGCGGGCCGGTGGGCACGGCTCCGGCCGGATCGGCGCCCACGACCTCCACCGGGGGTGCCGGCTTGCCGCTCGCGATGCCGGCCGCCACCAGCGCCAGTTGGGCCGGGCTCATCAGCACCTCGCCCTGGCCGATCGCGTCCGCGGCCTTCGTCGTCCCGGTGCTCGTCTCGGGCACAGCGCCGCTGAAGATGTCCACCGGCAGTTTCCAGTCGGTGCCGACGCCGTAGGACTTCGCCGCCGCGCTGAGCGCGCCGTCGGGCAGGTCCATGGCCTGCTGGATGAACGTCGTGTTGCACGACTTGGCGAAGGCCTGCCGGAGCGGCACGGTGCCCAGGTCGAACTGGTCCTCGTTCTCGAACTCGCGGCCGTCGACGACCGTCGTCCCCGGGCAGGCGACCGGGGAGTCGGGAGTGAGGGTGCCGGCCGACAACAACGCGGTCGCCGTCATCGTCTTCATCGCCGATCCGGGCGGGAAGTGGCCGCCGAGAGCGTTGCCGGTGTCGGCGGCGGCGTTGGACGACACGGCGAGGATCTCGCCCGTCCCCGGCCGGACCGCCACCAGGTGGGTGGGCAGCGTCTGACGGGCCACCGCGGCGTCGGCGGCGTTCTGCACCGCGGGGACCAGCGTCGTCTGCACGGGAGTACCCGGCTTCGCGGCCACCGACTCGATCTGCCGCCCCGCGTCACCGGTCTTCTCGTCGGTGCTCACCACCGAGACGGTGAAGCCCGCCGTGCCGGTCAGCTGCGCCTGGAAAGCCCGCTGCAGCCCGGACAGGCCGACCTGGTCCCCCTCGGCGTACTGCGGCGAGCCGTCCTTCTCGGTCTCCTTGATGACCTCGGCGGTCGCCGGGCCCACCCGCCCCAGCAGCGCGACGGCGAACCGGGGCGAGGGGGCGAGCAGCCGGCTCGAGGTCGGGAAGACCGCGCCCGGGAGGTCGAAGACCTGGGACCGGATCTTCTCGAAATCGGGGCGCCGAAGGGTGATGACGGGGACGAATTGGCCGGGCTTGGCCTTCTGCACGTCGGCCGTGATCTGGTCGGCGGCGATGCCCGTGGCCGCCGAGAGCGCCGTGGCCAGCGCCGGCAGGTCGGTCACCTGCGCGGGGTCGACGCCGACGTTGACCACCTCGGTGGGCGCGAACAGCGCGGCGCCGGACGCGTCGGTGATCGGGGCCCGGTCGGGGAGGCTGCGCGCGAGCACCAGGTGCTGCCCCTTGCCCAGATCCGGGTGCACGAGCGTGGGCTCGGCGACGACCTGCCAGCCGTTCTTGCCCTCGCGGAGGTCCAGCGACGCGGCGTAGCTCCAGTCCGGCGCCGCTGCGAGGTCCCAGGTCGCGGTCCAGGCGACGGTGGCCTTCGAGTCCTGGACGGCGACCTTCCCGACCCTGGCCGTCAGCGACGCGTGCGGAAGGTCCTTCGCGGTCTGTTCCAGCAGCGCGGTGGCGGTCGTGGGGTCGGTCGTGGCCTTGGCGGCGGCGGCGGGGTGACCGGCGGACCAGTCGTGGAGGAACGTCTGGGCGGCCGCCTTGACGTCGTCCTCGGAGTTGCCCGAGCACGCCGCGAGCAGTGGAACGGAGATCAGGACGGACGTGACGACAGCAGCACCCCGGCGAGAAAACACGGCGACAGACTGTCAGACGGACTGCGGAGTTTCAGAACAGCACGCTGGCGTAGCGCCCGACCTCGCGGAAGCCGACCCGGCGGTAGGCGGCGCGCGCCGAGCGGTTGAAGTCGTTGACGTACAGGCTGACGACGGGCGCGATCGACGTGCGGGCGTACTCGACCACGGCAGCGGTGCCCGCCGTCCCGATGCCCCGGCCGCGGTAGGCGGGCGCGACCCAGACACCCTGGAGCTGGCAGGCGGCGCGGGAGACGGCGCCGATCTCGGCCTTGAAGAGCACCTCGCCGTCCTCGATCCAGGCCAGTGAGTGCCCCGCCCGCACCAGCTCGGTGACGCGGGCGCGGTAGCCGGCCCCGCCGTCGACCCGGAGCGGGCTGACCCCGACCTCCTCGGTGAACATCGCCACGGCCGCCGGCAGGAGGGTCTCCAGCTCGGCCGGCCGGACCGGGCGCACCCGTGGCTCGGCAGCGACGGCCGCCGGGCCGTCGATCGCCATCAGCGGCTGCCGCGGCCGGTGGTCACGGGCCGGACCCCAGTACGGGGACAGCAGATCCCAGAGCGGGCCGACCGAGGCCGCCGGCCCCACGATGGTCGAGCAGCGCCGGCCGGCCCGGCGGGCCCGCTCGGCGAACGCCCCGGCCGCGGCGCGCTCGGCACCGGGGACGGCGAAGGGGATCAGGTTGGCGCCGGCGAGGCAGACCGCCTCCAGATCGCGCCCCGCGCCGAAGCCCCACAGCGGCGCGCCGAGGGCGGCCGCGGCGGTGCCGCTGGACTCGACCCGGCCGGCCAGGACGCAGGCCGCTACCGGATCGGTGGCCAGCAGCCGGTGCACCGCCCCCTCGTCGGCCTCGTCGAGGACCCGCGCGGTCGGGGTTCGCAGCACGGAACGCGTCCTGCGGTCAGCTGACGCTGACGACGGGCGGCCCGGAGGGCGTGCTCACCGCGACCGGATCGCCGGACAGCCGCATCTCCTCGGCGATCCGCATGGCTTCCTCGATGAGGGTCTCCACGATCTGCGACTCCGGGACGGTCTTGACGACCTCGCCCTTCACGAAGATCTGCCCCTTCCCGTTGCCGGAGGCGACACCGAGGTCGGCCTCGCGCGCCTCCCCGGGGCCGTTGACGACGCAGCCCATGACGGCGACCCGCAGCGGCACGTCCATGCCCTCGAGACCTGCCGTGACCTCCTCGGCCAAGGTGTACACATCGACCTGCGCCCGCCCGCAGGACGGGCAGCTGACGATCTCCAGGCCGCGCTGGCGCAGGTTCAGCGACTCGAGGATCTGGGTGCCGACCTTGACCTCCTCGACCGGCGGGGCGGAGAGGGAGACCCGGATCGTGTCGCCGATGCCCTGGGAGAGGAGCGCACCGAAGGCGACCGCGGACTTGATCGTTCCCTGGAACGCGGGACCGGCCTCGGTGACACCGAGGTGAAGCGGGTAGTCGCACTGCGCGGCGAGCAGCTCGTAGGCCCGGACCATGACCACGGGGTCGTTGTGCTTGACCGAGATCTTGATGTCGCGGAAGTCGTGCTCCTCGAACAGCGAGCACTCCCAGAGCGCGGACTCGACCAGCGCCTCCGGCGTCGCCTTGCCGTACTTGGCCAGCAGCCGCTTGTCGAGCGAGCCCGCGTTGACGCCGATCCGGATCGGGATGCCAGCGTCCTTCGCCGCCTTCGCGATCTCCCCCACCTTGTCGTCGAACTTCTTGATGTTGCCCGGGTTCACGCGGACGGCGGCGCAGCCGGCGTCGATCGCGGCGAACACGTAGCGCGGCTGGAAGTGGATGTCGGCGATCACCGGGATCTGCGACTTCTTGGCGATCGCCGGCAGCGCCTCGGCGTCGTCGGTGTCGGGAACGGCGACCCGGACGATCTGGCATCCCGCCGCGGTCAGCTCGGCGATCTGCTGGAGCGTCGCGTTGATGTCGGCGGTCTTGGTGGTCGTCATCGACTGGACGCTGACCGGGAAGTCGCTGCCGACGCCGACGCCGCCCACGTCGAGCTGGCGGGTCGTCCGCCGGGGGGCCAGGACGGGAGGGGGAGCAGCCGGCATACCGAGGCTGACGGGGATCGCCATGGCTCCCAGTATCCCCTGTGCTCCCGTCGGTGCCGGTGGAGCGGTTGTGACGTGCGGCGTAGCCCTCGCTCAGCCGAGCGTGATCGGGTTGACGATGTCGGCGATGAACAGCAGCGCAGACAGCGCCAGGAACAGTCCGGCGACCACGTAGGCGACCGGCATGAGCCGGGCGATGTCGAAGGGCCCCGGGTCGGGCCGCCCGCGCAGCCGGGCGACGGAAGCCCGCGCCTTCTCGTACAGCGCCCCGGCCACGTGCCCCCCGTCGAGGGGATAGATCGGCAGCAGGTTGAACAGGAACAGCACGAGGTTCACGCCGGCGAGCAGCTGGAAGAAGTAGCTGATCTTCTCGGTCGTCGTGAACTTGTCGAAGGCGAACACCTCGCCGGAGATCCGGCTCACCCCGACCACGCCGATCGGCCCGTTCTGGTCCCGCTGCTGGCCGAGGAAGGCCGCGCCGAACAGCTGCGGCACCCGCTCCGGCATCTGGGCGAGCTTGGCCACCGAGCGCTCGATCGTCTGCCCGAGGAAGCCCGGGACCGCGGTGATCGACTGCCGGACGTACGCCTGAGCGGGGCTCACCCCCACGAATCCGACGCTGATCGTCTTGTCGCTGTCCGCCTCGGCGTAGACGGTGTTCCGGATGGGGGTGACGGTGAGGTCCTGCCGCTCCCCGCCTCGTTCGATGGTGAACACGACCGGCGTGTTCATGCTGCGCCGGATGGCGGCCTGCACCTGGTCCCAGCCGTCGGTGGGCTGCTGGGTGATCCGCTTCCCGTCCAGGGCCAGGATCCGGTCGCCGGCACGCAGGCCCGCCTTCGACGCGGGGCTCTCCTCGGGCAGCGCGCAGCCCGCCGAGCCCGACTCGCAGCGCTTCCCGTCCGTGGTGATGGGCACCGAGCAGGGGTCCGCGGCCGAGACGCTCTGCGCTCCCGCAGGGATCACGCAGCCGGGTACCGACGCGAGCGTCGTCGTCACCTCCGGCTTGCCGAAGCCGACCAGGACGACGGTGAAGAACACCACCGCCAGGACCAGGTTGTGGAACGGTCCGGCGAACATCACGATGACCCGCTGCCACCACGGCTTGCCGTAGAAGACCCGGTTCCCGTCCGACGGGAGCACGTCGTTGAGCGACTGCCCGCGGACCTCGGCGATGAAGCTGCGCATGCGGCTGGCGCGCTTGCTCTCGCCCTCCTCGGCCGGCGGGATCATGCCGACGATCCGGATGTAGCCGCCGAGCGGGATGGCCTTGATGCCGTACTCGGTCTCGCCGCGCCGTCGGGAGAACACCGTGGGACCGAAGCCGACCATGAACTGCGGGACGCGCATGCCGAACTTCCGCGCCCAGATGAAGTGGCCGAACTCGTGGAAGCCGATCGAGAACAGCAGGCCGACCGCGAAGGCGACGATCCCGAGGGTGGTGAGAAGGATCCCGCTCAGCTTCGGCCTCCGGAGATGACGCCCCGGGCGTGCTCCCGGGCCCACTTCTCCGCGGCCAGCACGTCCTCGACGCAGGTCGGTGCGCCGAGTTCCGGCGCGTCGTCGAGGGTACGCGCGACGAGGTCCACGATGCCGCGGAACGACAGGCGACCCGCCACGAAGGCGGCGACGGCCTCCTCGTTCGCGGCGTTGAACATCGCCGGGACGACGCCCCCCGCCTCGCCCGCCATCCGGGCCAGCCGAACCGCGGGGAAGGCGACGTCGTCCAGCGGCTCGAACTGCCAGGTGCTCGCGGTCGACCAGTCGAGCGCGGGCTGCACCACCGGGAGCCGGTCGGGCCACGCCAGCGCGAGCGCGATGGGCAGGCGCATGTCCGGCGGGCTGGCCTGGGCGATGGTCGCGCCGTCGGCGAAGGTGACCATCGAGTGCACGATCGACTGCGGGTGCACCACCACATCGATGTCGGCATAGGGGACGTCGAAGAGCAGGTGGGCCTCGATGAGCTCCAGCCCCTTGTTCATCAGGGTCGCGGAGTTGATCGTGACGACCGGACCCATGTCCCACGTCGGGTGCGCCAGCGCATCGGCCACCGTCACGTCGGCGAGGTCGTCGGCGGCACGGCCGCGGAACGGGCCACCGCTCGCGGTGAGCACCAGCCGCGCCACCTCGCCCCGCGCGCCGCCCCGCAGGCATTGGGCCAGCGCCGAGTGCTCGGAGTCGACGGGCACGAGCTGCCCCGGCGATGCGGCGGCCAGGACGAGATCTCCCCCGGCCACCAGCGACTCCTTGTTCGCCAGGGCCACGGTGCGGCCGGCGCGCAGCGCCGACAGGGTGGGTCCGAGACCGATCGACCCGGTGATCCCGTTGAGGACGACGTCCGCGGGGCGGGCGGCCAGCTCCTCGGCCGCCCGCGGACCCGCGAGGATCTCCGGCAGCGCATAGTCGCCCTTCGCCCAGCCGCGCTGGGACGCCGCGGCGTAGAACGCCAGCTGCAGGTCCTGGGCGGAGGTGGCGCGGGCGACGGCCACGGTGCGGACGCCGAGGGCCAGCGCCTGGTCCGCCAGGCCGGCGACGTCCGCCCCGCCCGCGGCCAGCCCGGTGACCCGCAGCCGGTCCGGATTCTGCTGGGCCACCGCGATGGCCTGGCGGCCGATCGAGCCGGTGGAGCCCAGAACGGTCACCTCACGGGGGGAACTCACCGGCCCATCCTCTCCCGTCGTTCGGATGCACCCGCCGCGCCGTCCTCCCTCGTGCGGTGATCGGTCGCCGCTACTGCCAGAATGCTCGGCGTGAGTGACACGCAGCGGGTCAACCAGCCTGGTCGCGAAGAGGGCGTCGTCCGTGCCGACGCGCACCCCGTCGAGCACGAGCGCCCCGAGGAGTGGGGCTGGCACGGCGAGATGGGCAAGTGGGGACGACGGCTGACGATCATCCCGATCGTCTTCCTGGTCGCGATGGTGTTCGGCAACCACCAGGGAAAGCTCGAGGACATCTGGCTGATCGGGATCGCCGCGTTCCTGGTGCTCCTGCTCGTCGTCGACGCCCGCCGGCGGAAGAACGCCTGGCGCAGCCGCTAACCCCCCGGAAGGCCCCGTTACGAGGCGGCGACGCCGATCGCCGCCCCGACGACGTACGTGATGCCCGCCGCGGCCGCCCCGAACAGGAGCTGGCGCAGGCCCGCGTACCACCACGGCCGGGGCGTGAACCGCGCGGAGAGCGCGCCGGCCACGAGCAGCCCGGCCCCGCCGAAGATCAGCGCGGGCCACAGGACCGAGACGCCGAAGAAGTAGGGCAGCAGCGGCAGGAGCGCCCCGGTACCGAAGGTCACGAAGGACGACACCGCCGCCACCCAGGGCGAGGGCTTGTCCCCGGGGTTCAGCCCCAGTTCGGCGACCACGTGCAGCCGCAGCGCGACCTCCGGGTCCCGCGACAGCTGCGCGGCGACGCGACCGGCGAGGTCTTCGTCGACACCGCGGGCCCGGATCATCTCGGTGAGCTCGGCCAGCTCACCCTCGGGATTGCGCTCGAGCTCCCGGCGCTCCTTCTCCACCTCGAGGTCGAGCTGCTCGTTCTGCGTCTTCACCGAGGTGTACTCGCCGAGCGACATGGAGATCGCGCCCGCGACGAGGCTCGCGACTCCGGCGAGCACGATCCCGCGCGGGGCGACACCGCCCCCGCCGACACCGGCGACCAGCGCGGTGTTGGTGACGAGGCCGTCCATCGCGCCGAACACGGCCGCCCGCAGCCAGCCGCCGGAGACGTCGGAGTGGCTGTGGTCGTGCGCCTCGGCCGTGGCCGCTTCGGTGGTCACTGGTCACCCTCCGCGCCCAGTTCGACCGGCGGCTCCACCGACGGCACGGGGACGGCGACGCTGGGCACGCTCGGCGCGGCGTCCGCGGCGGCGAGCTGACCGCAGGCGCCGTCGATGTCCTGGCCGCGGGTGTCCCGGACCGTGGTGGCGACGCCGGCCGCGCGCAGCCGGGCGACGAACTCGCGCTGCGCCGGCAGCGGGCTGGCGTCCCAGGGGCTGCCCGGCGTCGGGTTGAGCGGGATGAGGTTGACGTGCGCGAGCCGGCCCGCGAGCAGCTTGCCGAGGAGGTCGGCGCGGAACGGCTGGTCGTTCACGTCGCGGATCAGTGCGTACTCGACGGAGTAGCGGCGGCCGGTCTTCTTCGCGTAGGCGTCGGCCGCCTCGACGACCTCGCCCACCTTCCAGCGCGTGTTGATCGGGACCAGGGTGTCCCGCAGCTCGTCGTCCGGGGCGTGCAGGCTGACGGCGAGGGTGACGTTGCGCCCCTCCTCGGTGAGCCGCCGGATCGCCGGCACCAGTCCGACTGTGGAGACGGTGACCGACCGCTGCGAGAGTCCGAGGCCGTGGGGCGCCGGGGTCAGCAGGGCGTCGAGGGTCTTGCGGACGCGGGCGTAGTTGGCCAGCGGCTCCCCCATTCCCATGAACACCACGTTGGACAGCCGGCCGGGGCCGCCGTCGAGCTCCCCGTTCGCCATCGCGGCCGCGGCGGCGACCGCCTGGCCGATGATCTCGGCGGCCGAGAGGTTGCGGGTCAGACCCTGCTGGCCGGTTGCGCAGAACGGGCAGGCCATGCCGCAACCGGCCTGGCTGGAGATGCAGACGGTGGCGCGGTCGGGATAGCGCATGAGCACGCTCTCGACGAGCGCGCCGTCGTGCAGCCGCCAGAGCGTCTTGCGGGTGCGCCCGTTGTCGGCCGTCTGGTGGCGGACGACGGTGAGCAGCCCCGGCAGCAGCGCCTCGGTGAGCGTCTCGCGGGCCGCGGCCGGCAGGTCGGTCATCTGCGCCGGGTCGGTCACCCCGCGGTAGAAGTGCCGAGCCAGCTGGTCGGCGCGGAAGGGCGGCTGGCCGAGTTCGGTGACCGCTGCGCGGGCCTCCTCGCGGGTGAGGTCGGCGAGGTGGCGGGGCGGCATTCCCCGGCGCGGGGCGTCGAAGACGAGCGGAAGGGCAGTCATGGCGTCGTCCATCGTCCCACTCCGGAGGGAACCGGCCCCTGTTGCGAGGCGAAGGTCACCCGCCGGTGCCAGGCTGCACGTCATGAGCCGGCTGGACGACGTCGACCTGACGCTGCGCCTGAGCAAGAAGGAGGCCAAGCGCGAGCTGGCCGCGGCCCAGGAGCGGCTGGTGCACCTGCGCCTCCTGCTGGGTGGGCAGATCGGCCCGCGCGAGATCGGGCCGCCGCTGTGCGTGCTCTTCGAGGGGTGGGACGCGTCCGGCAAGGGCGGGGCGATCCAGCGGCTGGTCGCCGAGCTGGATTCGCGACACGTGCGGGTGGCGCAGTTCGCGGCGCCGTCCTCGAACGAGTTGCGCCACCACTTCCTGTGGCGGTTCTGGCCGGTGCTGCCCGGCTGGGGCGGCATGGCCGTGCTGGACCGCAGCTGGTACGGCCGGGTGCTGGTCGAGCGGGTCGAGGGATTCGCGCCGGAGGAGGCGTGGCAGCGGGCCTACTCGGAGATCGTCGACCTCGAGACGACGCTCGCCGCCGAGGGCACCATCCTGGTCAAGTTCTGGATGCACCTGTCGCCGGAGGAGCAGCTGCGCCGGTTCGAGAAGCGCCGCGACGACCCCTACAAGACCTGGAAGCTGACCGACGAGGACTGGCGCAACCGGGAGAAGCGCGGCGCCTACGAGGCGTCCGTCGAGGAGATGCTCGAGCGCACCGACCACCCGGCCGGTCCCTGGCACGTGGTCGCCGGGGAGGACAAGCGCTGGGCCCGCGTCGACGTCGTCCGCACCGTCGTCGAGGCCATGGAGAAGGCGATGTCCGACCGGGGCATCGCGACCGATCCCCCGCTGGACGGCGCCTAGCCCGACAGGTCCGCGTGCTGGCGGATCCACGCGTGCATGGCGATGCCGGCGGCCACCCCGGCGTTGATCGACCGGGTCGAGCCGAATTGCGCGATGGAGACGGTGAGCGCGGCCGCGTCGCGGGCCTCCGCCGTCAGCCCGGGTCCCTCCTGGCCGAAGAGCAGCACGCAGCGCTCGGGCAGCACGGCGGTCTCGAGCGGGACGGCGCCCGGGTGGTTGTCCACACCGATCACCGGCAATGCCTCCGTCGCGGCGAACTCCAGCAGCCCACCGACGTCCGCGTGGTGGCGCACGTGCTGGTACCGGTCGGTGACCATCGCACCGCGGCGGTTCCAGCGGCGCCGTCCGACGATGTGCACTTCGGCGGCGAGGAACGCGTTCGCCGTCCGCACGACCGTGCCGATGTTCAGGTCGTGGCCGAAGTTCTCGATGGCCACGTGGAAGGGGTGCCGCCGGCGGTCGAGGTCGGCAACGATCGCCTCGACGGTCCAGTAGCGGTACCGATCGACGACGTTGCGCCGGTCGCCGTCGGCGAGCAGCTCGTCGTCGAACCGGGGGTCCTGGGGCCAGGGCCCCGCCCACGGGCCGACGCCCACCGAGCCGCTCCACTCGGTCGGCCCGCGATCCGCC
>Ga0308175_100002461_pt1 | contig 12699 bp, 12 predicted proteins | sample PhyCR1_3_FD_203893 | JGI IMG/M metagenome (GOLD analysis project Ga0308175, IMG submission 203893) | Soil microbial communities from UC Gill Tract Community Farm, Albany, California, United States - DLSLS.C.R1 | ecosystem: Environmental > Terrestrial > Soil > Agricultural land | place: USA... | reverse complement strand
CGGTGGTCGCCGTATCATTATCGGCGAGCGCCAGGGGATCGACCCGGGATGGCGCGACAGCGTGCTGCGCTTCACCCGGGAGCGGCTGCTGCTGCAACGCCATCCCGAGGCACTGGCGCAAGCGCTGCGCGAGACGCCGCGCTCGCGGCCGTTCGACTCGCTCGCCGAGCTGGCGGCGCTGGAGGCGCCGGCGCTGGTGGTGGCTAGCCACGACGAGGCCGACCCCGGCCATCCCTACGCCGCCGCGGCGGCCTGGGCCGAGGTGCTCCCCCAGGGGGCTCTGGTCAGCGAGCCCGAGGGCGCCTCCCCGCTAGCCTGGCAGGGGGGCAGGCTCTCGCGCGAGATCGCGACCTTCACTCAAAGGCTTTATCTTCATAATCATGAAATTCCCTAGCGAGGCCATGCTGCGGCGGATCATCGCCTTCGTCGCTGCGGTGGGAATCGGGGTGGCGACCTACATCACGATCGCCGACTCCGGCGGCGGCGCACCGACCTGCCTCGCCGGCGGCAGCGGCTGCGAGACCGTCGCTAACAGCACCTACTCGCACATCGCCGGGGTGAACATCGCCGTCTTCGGGATCGTCGGCTACGTGCTGCTGCTTGCAACGGCTTTCTTCGCCACCGACGCCGCCCGCTTCGCCGGCTTCGCGGTCGCGCTCGGAGGGTTCGGCTTCAGCGTCTACCTGACCTACCTGGAGATCTTCAAGATCGAAGCGATCTGCCAGTGGTGCGTCGCCAGCGCCGTGCTGATGACGATCCTCTTCCTGCTCAACGCGACCAGGCTGATCGGGTACGCCGGCAACGACGGAGCGGTTCTTCTCGACGAAGGCTGACGGAGGCCGGCACGAACTAGAGTGAGCGGCCGCGGCGGCAGGCGTCGCCGGCTTCGGCCGCATCGGGACATCCGAGGAGGAGGAGAGATGAGCAACAAGCGGGAGAGGGAAAAGCGCCGGGAAGAAAGGCTGCGCGAGGAAGCGCGCGCCACCAACACCGATCGCCGCGCGCGGCTGCTGCAGCTCGGGGCGGGAGCCGTCTTCCTTGTCATCGTCGTGGTCGTCGTCCTGATCGTCGTCAACTCCTCCAGCAGCGAAAGCGGCGGCGACAGCAGCGCCATCGTCCATGCGGCCGAGGTCGACGAGATGCTGGGCGGCATTCCGCAGGAAAAAACGGTGCTGGGCGACCCCAAGGCCTCGGTCGAACTGGTCGAGTACGGCGACCTGCAGTGCCCGGTCTGCAAGGAGTACTCCGAACAGGTCCTGCCGCAGATAATCGAAGGCCAGGTCAAGAAAGGCCAGGCCAAGCTCGTCTTCCACAACTTCACGATCATCGGCCCGCAGTCGATCCCGGCCGGCACGGCGGCGCTCGCGGCCGGCGAACAGGGCCGGGGCTGGAACTACATCGAGCTCTTCTACCGCAACCAGGGCGAGGAGAATTCCGGCTACGCAACCGACGACTTCCTCGAAGCCGTCGCGAAGAAGGCGGGCGTCGAGGACCTGGCGAAGTGGAACGAAGAACGCAAGTCCAAGCGGCTGCGCCAGGAACTCAACGCGACCACCTCGCAGGCGCAGAACTACGGCTTCACCGGCACGCCTTCCTTCGCGATCAAAGGCCCCGGCACCAACGGCGTCAAGCTCCTCGGCACGCCCGGCTCGAGCGGCTCGCTCGAAGAAGCGATCGAAGAAGCCAGCTAGCCAGCCGCGCCTGAGTTCACATAACAATCATTATCGTGCGTTGGATACGCGCGGGCCGATGTCGCTTTTCGGTCCCCTGGGGAGACCAAAGGCGACACGGGCAGGCGTCTACCTCTTGCCGAAGATTCTGACCGGCGCCCTTGCCCGCGGGCAATCGCGCGGCAGTGCATAGGCGAAGCGCCTGCCGGGGCGGCTGATGCGGAGGCGCATCCGCGCGCGGCCGCGGCCGTCGGTCCTGGTGCCGCCGCCGGCGAAGTGGATGCGGGTGTTGCGGCGGCAGCTCGGCTCGTTGCTGAGGAGGCGGAAGCGATAGAGGCGTCTGCTGCCGGCGAGGACGCGGTGCGGCCGCACCTTCAGCCGCACCCAGGGGCGTTCGCCTTCTTGTTCCCCGCCCGCGGGACCTTCGGCTGCAGCCGGATCGCAGCCGGGCCTGGTGAAGACGTCCGCGCCGAACGGCTCGAGACCTTCGGCTCCCGCGTTCGCCAGGTGGCCGAGGCCGAAGTCGTCCTCCGCCCAGCGCAGCAGCGAGTAGTGGTTGTAGGCGGTCTGGGTGACGGTGCCCGGCTGGACGCAGGGAGAGATCATCACCGCCCCCACCCGCCCCCCGCCGTCGCCGAAGTCCGGGCCGCCGTTGTTGGGAGTGTTGGGACCGGTCGTCTCGCCGCAACACGATTCGGCGCCGCTGGCGGACTCGTCGAAGGTGACGAGGATCGCCCCCTGGTCGCGGTAGGCCGCCGATTCCCTGATTCGCGGCACCCATTCGCGCAGGAAGGCTTCGATCCCTGCGTAGCCCCCTGGCAGGGCGGGATCGGCGCAGGTGGCGTCGTGGCCGTCGGAGCAAAGGTCCGGCGAGATGAAGGAGTAGGCCGGGGTCGTGCTCTCGCTCGCCAGGTCCTGGCGCAGCTGGTCGAGGTCGACGTCGTTGCGCTGGCAGGACGCGAAGTCGATGATCGAGTGGAAGTAGACGAAGGGGTTGTGGCGGGCCGCGTACTGGTCGTCGGCCCGCGCTTTCTGGGTCGGATCGGCGGCCCCCAGCGCCGGGTGCCGGCAGCTGGCCGGTTCGCCGGCGGCGACCGAGCTGGCCATGTCCTCCATGTAGCCGCGCCAGCTCTGGCCGCTGTCTTCGAGCTGGTTGGCGACGGTTGGCACGCTGCGCGGGTAGACGCAGCCCTCCCCCACGGCGACGCCGTCTTCGCGCACCACCCCGGGCAGCATCTCGGCGAAGACGGGGCAGTCGGCCTGCGTCTGCAGGTTGGGCGGCTGGCCGCTGACCATCGCGATGTAGTTGTCGAGGCTCTCGTGCCCGATCCCGTAGTAGTTGGGGACGAAGGCGCCGCTTCGCCGCAGCGTCGTCCCCAGGTAGGGCGCCGGCGATTCGGGGCCGAAGGTCGTTTCCGCGTTCTCGTTCTCCAGCACGATCACGAACAGGTGCTTGACCTGGGGCACCCCCGGCGGCAGGTTCGCGGCGGGGGCGCCGGCGCTGGCTCGCGCGCCCGGCCGGCAGGCCTGCTGCGCCTGCTGGAACGCTTCGCGCTGACGACGCGCCAGCCGCCGGCGCCGTGCTCGCGCGGCCCGCAGCTTCCTGGTCAGCCGCCGGCGCTGCTTCCCGTGGGCGCGGCGGCGGCGGTGGCGGAGGGTCCGGATCCGCCGGCCAGAGGCGGCGAGGCGGCGCTTCAGCCGCCCTATCGACCGTTCCACCACCGGGCAGGGTGGGATCACGGAAAGCGTCTCTTCGGTGTCGGTGGCGAACTGCCGTTCTTGGCTGTCCTCGAGGAAGGCGCAGACGGTCTCCGGCCCGATGGAGTCGATCTTCGCCCTGGCAGAGACGGTCTCCGCGTAGGGCGCGCCCGGTCGCGGCGCCGGCAGGGCCTGGTCGACCGCCGTCGGCCCTTCCGTTCCGGCGAAGGAGCCGCCGCACTCCGGCGCGAAGCGGACCCGCAGGCGCAAGGGCTGGGCGGCGATGTCGAGAGCGCCCGCTTCGGCGTCGACGTCGACCTCCAGCGGAAAGGCAGCTCCGGCGGCGACCGTCGCCGGAGCCTGCGCGGTCACGCTCACCGGCTCGCCGAATTCCGCGGCCGCCGGCTCGGCCGCGAGCAGCGCGACCGCCGCCGTCAGCAGCACCGGCGCCAGCGGCCGCAGCCGCCTCAAGGCCTCAGCCCGAGCTTGGAGGGATGGCGGAAGGTCCTCCCCGGCGTCGCCGGCCGGTAGCGGAAGCCCAGCCGCTCCAGGTAGCCGCTGGTGTGGAGGACCGCGAGGTCGTGCTCCTTCGGGCGCAGCGACAGCGGGTTGAGGCCCAGGTCCGGCACCGGGACCGCGCCTTCGCAGCTTTGGGCCACGATCTGCGGCGGATCGGGCAGGCTGGGGATGTCGTAGTTCGGATCCGACTCGAAGTCGAAGGAGCGGACGATGTTGCGCGCGTACTTGTCGCGCGTGGTCAGGGGCGCCAGGCCGAAGCGGTAGCCGATCAGCTTCAGGATCGACTCGAAGCCGTAGATGTTGTGGTCGACGTGGCCGCGGCGCGCGTAGGGCGAGATCAGCACGGCGGGGATCCTGATCCCCATCTGGCCGAAGTCCTGGCTGAGGTCGCCGCTGGAGCGGTCGTCGGGGACCCGCGGCGGGCGCACGTGGTCGAAGAAGCCGCCCCACTCGTCGTAGACGATGAACAGCGCCCCGCGCTTGAACTGGGGGCTCTCCATGAAGGCGTGGACGACGTCGGCCATGAACGCCTGGCCGAGACGGACGTCCCCATGCGGGTGCTCGTCGCCCGAGGTTCCCTGTTCCTCGCCGTTGAAGGCGGGGTCGACGAAGGAGACGGCCGGCAGGGTGCCGCTGGCGCAGCGCTCGTAGTACTCCTGCACCTGGCCGGACCTCGCCAGCCCCGGCGCGCCCCAGAGCGCCGAGACGGGGATGTCGGTGTAGAAGTAGCGGTTGGAGACGCCCTTCGCCGATAGCGACGCGAAGATCGTCGTGTCCGGGAAGCCCAGCTGCGAGGAGCCGACCGGCAGGCTGTTGTCGGTCATCCCGTAGGAGGTCGCCGCGTGCATGTACTCGCGGTTGGGGTAGGTCGAGGCCAGCAGCGAGCAAAAGAAGCGGTCGAAGGTGGTGAAGGCGCGGGCCACCGCCGGGATGAACGGCAGGTCCCCTTCGGCGTAGTAGCCGATCGCGAAGGAGTCGTTTTCCCCGGAGCGCAGGAAGCCGTCCATGCGGCCGCCGTCGAGCTGCTGGCGCCCCCCGTCCCAGGAGTGGTCGGGGTCGGGGTGGGCGCAGCCCTGGAAGTCGCCGCTCAGCCGGTGGGTGCTCTGCTGGTTCCCGGCGCCGTCGCTGTAGACCAGCCCGCCCTGCCGCCCGTCGGCGTTCGGCAGCCACCCCAGGTAGTGGTCGAAGGAGCGGTTCTCCATCATCAGGACGACGATCGTGTCGAGCGGCAGGTTCCGAGGGCTCGGCACCGCCACCCGGGTCCTCCGGTTGACCTCGGCGAGGATCGTGTCGGGGCTCAGCACGCTCGCCAGCCCCGCCCCCAGCCCCGCGGTCAGCGCCGCACGCTGGAGGAACTCGCGTCGGCGCAGCGCTTCCTCGTAATCGCGCGCCTGGACCCGTTCCCCCACCCGCGGGTCCCGCTCGTCGTTGGGATCGCGCCAGCCGCTGCTCCCGCTCATCCCGGTGACTATCGTGCGGCCGGGGGCGGCTTGTCAACGCCCTCGGTCAGCGCGGAAGCAAAGGAATTCCTACCCTTTCGCGCCCTGTTCCTCCTCGACGGCGCGGCCGACGACCAGCGGGCGCACGATCGGCGGCGCCTTCGGCACCTCCCCCCGCTCCACGTTGGCGAGAGCCAGGCCGGAGGCGCGGAGCGTGGCGACGGTGTCGCGGTTGCAGTGACAGCCGTCGGCGAGAAAGCGCCAGGGCTTCTCGAGCCGGTCCTGCCAGCGCGCGCTCTCGCTGTCCTCGGCCCGAACGTGCTCGAGGAAGAGCAGCTGCCCACCGGGCCGCAGGACCCGCCGGGCCTCCGCCACGGCGGTCGCCGGGTCCGGAACGGTGCAGAGGACGAGGGTCGCGACCACGGTGTCGAAGGCATCGCTCGGAAACGGCATCCGTTCCGCCGGCGCCTGCACGACCTCCGCGGAGCGGCTCGAGGACGCCAGCCTCCCGCGCAGCCGTTTCGCCATGTGGGGGTCCGGCTCGGCCAGGGTCAGGCTCTCGACCTCCGCCGGGTAGTGGACGAGGTTCAGCCCGGTGCCGGCGCCGATCTCCAGCACCCTCCCCCACGCCCCGGCCAGCAGCTCGCGGCGCTTCTCCCGCAGCCCTGCGTCCTCGGTCTCCTTCAGCCCCCGGTCATAGAGCACCGAGAACAGCCGCCCCCAGGTCGCCCCGTAGACCCTTCCGATCAGCGAGGAGTGGCGAGTTGACCCGGTCATCGGCGGGTGAGCTCGCCCATCCCTCAGTCGCTGTCTCTGCCGGCCGGCGCCGGGCTGGATTCGGAGACGCTCGCCGCGGCGCGCTCCTCGTAGGCCCGGCGGGCACCGTGGTCGACCTCGAGCATCAGCCTGTCGAGCTTGACGGCCCGGGCGAGCGCCTCGCGCCAGGCGCGCGGCAGCAGGCCGAGGACTTTGTAGAGGACGCCGTTTGCGCGGGGGACGAAGACGTCGAAGCGCGGCACTTCCATCGCCGTGACGATCTCATTGCCGACGTCCTCGGGCTCGACCGGTTTCACCCACCTCTGGCCGACGCCGCTGGTCAGGTCGGTGTTGACCACGGTCGGCATCACGCAGAGGACCTCGATGCCGCTGCCCCGCAACTCGCCGCGAACCGCCTCGCTGAGGCCGACGACGGCGTGCTTGGTGCCCGAGTAGGTGGCGATCCCGGGAATCCCCGCCTTGCCCGCCTGGGAGGCGATGTTGACGATGTAGCCGCTGCCCCGCGGGCGCAGGCGGGCGATCGCCAGCTGGGTGCCGGTGATGACGCCGAGGAAGTTGATCTCGACCTGGCGGCGGACCGAGTCCTCGCTCTCCTCGGCGAACGGCGTCACCGGCATGATCCCGGCGTTGTTGACGAGGGCGTCCAGGGGCCCGAGCTGGTGCTCGGCCTCGTCGAGGAACCGCTCGAAGGAGGTGCGGTCGGTCACGTCCAGGGGCAGCGCCAGGGCGCCACCGCCGAGCTCTGCCGCCGTCCGCTCGGCCAGCTCGAGATCGAGGTCGCCGATCGCGACGCGGCAGCCCTTCGCCACCAGCGCCGCGGCGGTGGCGCGGCCGATGCCGCGAGCGCCGCCGGTGATCGCCACCACCTTGCCGTCGAGCGAACGCCGCTCCTTTGCCATCTTCCCTCCTCGTCCGGCCGCCCGCTCAGGCCGCCGGCTTGTAGACGGTGACCACGGCGGCTCCGCCGAGGCCGATGTTGTGCTGGAGCGCCACCTTCGCCCCGTCGACCTGGCGCTTGTCGGCTTCGCCGCGCAGCTGCCAGGTCAGCTCCGAGCACTGAGCGAGCCCGGTCGCCCCGAGCGGGTGGCCCTTGGAGATCAGCCCCCCGGAGGGGTTGACGACGACCTTGCCGCCGAAGGTGGTCGCCTCTTCCTCGACCAGCTTGTGGGCCTCGCCCTCGGCCGCGAAGCCGAGCGCTTCGTAGGTGATGAGCTCGTTGGCGCTGAAGCAGTCGTGCAGCTCGCAGACGTCCACTTCCGCCGCCCCAACCTCAGCCTCCTCGTAGGCTTCCCGGGCCGCCTTCCTCGACATCTCCGAGCCGACGATCGTCATGCAGTCGGCGTTCTCGTCGAAGGTCGAGCTGAGGTCGGTGACCATCGCCTGGCCGGCGATCTCGACTGCCTGCTCCCAGAGGCCGTGGTCCTCGACGTAGCGCTCGGAGGCGACGATCGCGCAGGCCGAGCCGTCGGAGGTGGGCGAGCACTGGAGCTTGGTCAGCGGGTCGTGGATCATCTTCGCCGCCTTGATGTCCTCCATCGAGTACTCGTCCTGGAACTGGGCGTAGGGGTTGTTGACGGAGTGCTTGTGGTTCTTCCAGCCGATCCAGGCGTAGTGGTCGGGTTCGGAGCCGTACTTCTGCATGTGGTCGCGGCCGGCGTTGCCGAACATCTGCGGCGCCGGCGGCGAAGCCTCCGGCTCGCGGATCTCGAACATCCGCGTCGCGTGGCGGTCGAGGGCGTTGGTGCGGTCCGTGTACTTGACGCCGAGGCTGCCCCGCTCCATCTTCTCGAAGCCGAGGGCCAGAGCGCAATCGGCGAGGCCGCCGCGGACCGCCTGGCGCGCCAGGAACAGCGCCGAGGAGCCGGTCGAGCAGTTGTTGTTGACGTTGACGACCGGAATCCCGGTGAGGCCGAGCTGGTAGAGCGCCCGCTGCCCGTAGGTGGAGTCGCCGTAGCAGTAGCCGGCGTAGGCCTGCTCGACGTCCTCGTAGGGCACGCCGGCGTCGGCGAGCGACTTCTCCCCCGCCTCCTTGGCCCAGTCGGGGTAGTCGCCCTCCTTGGTGCCGGGCTTCTCGAACTTGGTCATCCCGACCCCGATCACGAACGTGCGGTTGCTCAACTCTCGCTCCTCCTATTGGCTGACTGGCCAAATCTAGCGCGCCCGGCGGTCCGGCGGGAGCGCCGGCTGGGGTCGGGGACCTATCTGCCGGCCGGTAACCTGAGGGGTCGTGGTCATCGTCTCCTTGAGCACCGATCCCGCGGCTGGGGTGGGAATCCTCGCCGCCCTGGCGGCCGGCGTCGTCTCCTTCCTCTCCCCCTGCGTGCTGCCGCTCGTCCCCGGCTACCTGTCCTCGGTGACCGGCGTCTCCGCCAGCGAGCTCGAGGACGCCGGCTGGCGGCGGGTTCTCGGTCCGAGTCTCCTCTTCGTCGCCAGCTTCTCAACGATCTTCATCCTGCTCGGGCTCGGAGCAACCGGCATCGGCTCCTTCCTCGACCACAACAAGCCGCTGCTGACGAAGATCTCCGGCGTCCTGATCATCGCCATGGGGGTCCTCTTCGTCGCCTCGCTGTACATCACGAGGCTGAACCGCGAGTGGCACGTGGACGCGCTGCTCGAACGGGCGGGCAAGGGCGGGCCGATCGTCGCCGGCGCCGCCTTCGCGATCGCCTGGACGCCGTGCGTGGGACCCACGCTCGGGGCGATCCTCTCGGCCGCAGCTGCCGAAGAATCCGCAGCCCGAGGCGCCTTCCTCCTCGCCGTCTACTCGGCCGGCCTGGCGATCCCCTTCCTCGCCACCGCCCTCGCCTTCTCCCGCATGACCACTGCCTTCGCCGTGGTCAAGCGCCACTACCAGGCGATCGTCGCCGCCGGCGGGGTGATCCTGATCGCGATGGGCGTCCTCATCCTCAACGGCGAGATCGCCCGGCTCAACATCGAAGCCCAGAACTGGATGTCGGGGCTGGGCCTGGAATTCGTCAACGGGATCTGAGCCTCTGCCCGCTTTTCCGCCCCTATGGCGGCGAAGGGCCCCGCAGCGCTAGCTATGGGCGGGAGCCGCGGTCTCCAGCTCCTGGCCGACCGCCTCGGTGATCTCCAGTCCCTCGTCCTCGAGGTCGCGGGAGCAGACGATGCGGAAGCGGCCGGTGCCGATTGAGCCGTCGGGCACCACCGGCAGACCCCTGATCGTGTCCCAGCCCAGCCGCTCGACCTCGAACGGGTTCATCCGCACCTCGGCCGCCGGAAACGGGCAATTGGCGTTGTGCTGGTCGATCGCCTGGGAGATCGCCTCGAGGTTCTTCGCCTCCGGTGAAGCCACGCCCCAAGTCTAGGCGGCGGTGGGATCTAGAGGGTGCCGCCGGTCTCGTAGGCCTGTCCCGGCCGCCCGCCGATCGCCAGCAGCCGCAGGCCCTCCGGCCCCGGCACCACCTTGCGGACGACGTCCGGCCCGATTCTCACCGCGTGGTCGGCATCGAGCCGGTAGCTCTGCCCTTCGGCCTCCACCGTGCCCGAGCCGCGCAGGGCGAAGTAGACCTCCTCCTGCTCCAGCTGCTGTGGCCGCTGGGCGAACATCCGACCGCCGATCCCCTCCGCGGAGTGGTCGTGCTCGGGATAGGTGTCGGCCCCGGCCTCGATGTCGGAGATCGAGATGCCGAAGGAGCTGACGCCGAGCGCGGCGGCGGCCTTGTGGAAGGTGATCCCCTCCAGAACGCCGCTGATCGCGTCGATCTCGCCAACGGTGATCGGGGTGACGTCGGCCACGGCCCGATCCTAGCGCCAGGGGGCGCAAGCCTTCGACACGCAGGGGCCGGCTAGGAGAGCTCGGCGAGTACCTCGGCGGCCGCCCGTTCGCCCGAGCGCACCGCGCCGTCCATGTAGCCGACCCAGTAGTCGGAGGTCTCCGTTCCGGCCCAGTGGATGCGTCCGACGGGCGCGCGCAGGGCAGCGCCGAAGTCGAGCAGCGTGCCGGGACCGAGGCCGGCAACCGGGTCGCCGCGGCTGAACCGTTCCTCCGCCCAGGCGTTTTCGACGTACTGGAGCGGGCTGCGCGCCTCCTCGCCGAAGTAGTCGGCGAAGTTGTCGAGCACAGCCTGGCGGCGCCCTTCGGCGGAGAGGCCGTACCAGGCGCGAGCGTCGCTGCCGCCGATGAAGCCGAGCAGCACCCCGGGGTTGCCCTCCTCGGGCGTGCTGTCGAAGGTGACTCTGACCGGCCCGTTGATGCTGACGGCCTGTCCGGTGAGGCCCTGTTCGCGCCAGAAGGGACGGTCGTAGACGACGTCGACCTTCGCGTAGGAGCCCATCGGCGCCCGCTGGGTGAGCTGGTCGCGGAGGACGGGCAGCAGCGGCTCGTAGTCGATGCGGGCGGTCAGGGCCGGCGGAACCGCGACGACCACCCGCTTCGCGGCGACTTCCCCTCCGTCGAGCAGGACCTTGACGCCGCTGGCGTCCTGGCTCATCCGGCGCACGGGCGAGTTGAGGACGACGCTGCTGCCGAGCTCCGCGGCGACCCTGAGCGAGATCAGCTGGCTGCCGCCGACGAAGCGCTCTTCCTGGGCCCCTTCGGCGGTCTGGAAGTTGCGTTCGAAGGTTCCCGGGTGGGATTCGTCCCCGGACGCGGCGAGGTAGAACAGCACGTAGAGCAGCGACAGGTCGCGCGGCTCCTGCCCGAAGATCGCGTCGGTGGCGGTCGATACGAGCCGCATGAAGTCGGGGTTGACCTCGTTGGCCTTGACCCACGAGTAGAACGTCTGGCTGTCCCATTCGAGCGCTTCGGGAGCGTCCCAGGGAGCGTTGACGTCGATTTGCCGCGCCATCGTGTTCAGTTTTTCAACGACCTGCAGGAGGTCCGGCAGGTACGTCGGGTCCGGCGGCGCGATGCCGGTGGGGCCGCTGGCGGCGTAGGTCTGGCGGGTGCCGTCTTTCCAGTAGACGTTCTGCCCGGTGTTGTAGGTCGGGAAGGTTTCGACCCCGACCGCCTGCGCCAGCGCCTTGATCCGGTCCTGCGTCGGCCCGACGAACTCGGCGCCCGCGTCGACGTAGGACCCGCCGACGACGGGCCGATTCCAGGTGCGCCCGCCGACCCTGTCGCGGGCCTCGAGCACGACGACCGACCGCCCGGCGCCGGCGATCGCGCGAGCGGCCGACAGGCCGGCGAGGCCGGCGCCGACGACGACGGCGTCCGCGCTCTTCGGAGCCGACGTGCTCGCCGACTTCGAGGGCTTCGCCGATTCGCCCGCGCGTGCGATCGAGGGAAGCGCAGCCCCCGCCGCGCCGGCAGCGGCGGCGCCGATCACCGTGCGTCGACTGAAGCGCCTTTCCGCCTTCCTGCTCACAGAGGCAATTCTTACCAAAAAATTGGTATGAGGGCGCGAAAACACCTGCGCGCCCGGTGCCTTGGACCGCGCATGGGGCGCAAAAATCGTCGGAAACCCGCCGCCGCACGGATCCGTACCGTTGAGACGTGGAGATCCAGGACTGGCCGCGCGTCGTCGCCCACCTCGACATGGACGCCTTCTACGCGTCGGTCGAGCTGCGGCGCCGGCCGGAGCTGAAAGGCAAGCCGGTCGTCGTCTGCGGCTCGGGACCGCGGGCGGTGGTGACGACGGCGAGCTACGAGGCACGCCGGCTGGCCGGCATACATTCGGCGATGCCGGCGGCCGTGGCTCGGCGCCGGCTGCCCGACGCCATTTATCTGCCGCCGGACTTCCCCGCCTACCGGGAGGCTTCCGGCCAGGTGATGGACGTGCTGAGGCGCAACGCGGAGGTGGTCGAGGTGGTGGGGCTCGACGAGGCCTACCTCGACCTCACCGGCCTCTTCTCGCCGAAGGCGACGATGCGGCGGATCGCCGCCGAGATTCGGGCGGAGACCGGGCTGACCTGCTCGGTCGGGATCTCCGAGAGCCGGATGCTGGCGAAGATCACCAGCGAGCTGGGCAAGCCGGCCGGTCTCGTCGTCCTCTCGCGCGGGCAGGCGCTGGAGCGCTTCGCCGGCCACTCCCCCGGCATCGTTCCCGGCATCGGGCCGAAGACCGTCGCCCGCCTGGAGGCGATGGGCATCCGCAGCCTCGGCGACCTCGGCAACCGGCCGCGAGAGGCACTCGAAGACTCCTTCGGTCCCCGCGCCGGCGCCTGGCTGCACGCCCGCGGCCAACTCCGCGACGAGACTCCCGTCACCCCCGAGCACGAGACGAAATCGCAGTCCGCCGAGACCACCTTCGACGTCGACGTCAACCGCCCGGCCGAGCTGGAGCAGCACCTCGGCGAGCTCGCCCGCGAGCTCTGCGGTCGCCTTCGCAAGCGCGAGCTGCGGGGCCGCACGATCGGGATCAAGGTGCGGCTCGACGACTGGACCAACGTCACCCGCTCGCAGACGATCGAGGGCCACACGAACGACCCGACCGTGGTCGAGCCGGTGGCGCTGGAGCTGCTGCGCGCCTACTCGCCGCCGCGCCCGGTCCGCCTGCTCGGCGTCCGGGTCGCCTCCTTCGCCGGCGAGGAAGAGTCGGCCGCGGCCGAGCCGGAGCCGCAGCTCCAGCTCAGCCTGCCGTCCTAGGAACCGCTCGCCCGGCTCACCTGCTGGCGAGGACCGTGCCGACGCC
>Ga0308175_100002460_pt1 | contig 12700 bp, 9 predicted proteins | sample PhyCR1_3_FD_203893 | JGI IMG/M metagenome (GOLD analysis project Ga0308175, IMG submission 203893) | Soil microbial communities from UC Gill Tract Community Farm, Albany, California, United States - DLSLS.C.R1 | ecosystem: Environmental > Terrestrial > Soil > Agricultural land | place: USA... | reverse complement strand
ATCCGGAAAGAAATCGAGCCCCAGCCGGTCCAGTTCAGCGCTGGGAACCAGTCCAATGTCGGCCTCGCCGCTTGCGAGCGCCGCGGCGCATTGCGCCGGAAGGTCGAACCGGAATTCGAAAAGGCCCCGCTCCGGCCCATGCTGAAAGCCCCAAATCAGGGGCCAGGTGTTCAGGTAGCTCACGGCGGATACGCGCAATTTCCATCTTACGCATCCCTTGCGCGCGGCCTGCGCCAAGGGTCAGGATTGCGCCGGCAGGTTCATCGAGGTTGAAACCGTCAACTCTTCGACACGAAGACGTTTTACCGTGAGTTCGTCTATCCTGAGCGATTTGATCGCGGCTTTTTCGGCGGCAATGGCGCGGATGGCGAGCCGTCCGATAGCCAGCGCGCCGATAGCGAATGCTCCTACGGCGAATGCGCCGGTTGCGAAAGCGCCTACGGCCGTGGCGACGCCGGCTCTGAATTTGCGGTGACCTCGGGACGGGAGAAAGTGTTTCATTTGTTCGCCCGATCCGAGCTTAGCAGCCCGCGAGGGGGCCGGAACGCATCCGGCTTAGCCGTGCTGGCTTTGAATACGAGGCTCCCCTGCCAGCCAGGAGCTTGCAAATCAATAGGATACGAACCGCGTTGGGTTCGTTTGGTAACGGCTCTCGAGCGGTGAAAGCCATGCAATAACGAGCGTGACTGACGCCCGGTTTGGGTTCGTTTGGTTGGCTTCTTTCGGTTAAGCCGGGCTCCACTTGAGTAGGCTGGTGACCGGACGGGTCAGCGGGTCGTCGTAGTGATTCGGGCTCACGCGAACGGCATAACCCAGACGACCGGTCTGCGCCGGCACGATCTCCCGTTCGTATATGGCGACATCCGAATCCAGAATGGCTTTGTTTGGCAAGACAACTACCTCGGTTTCTTCAAGGCCGCCGCTGGTCCCGATCCGGCCGATGACACACTCCACCCGGAGGTCCGATGCCTGCAACCCGGCCAGCTTGATATTAGCGCGCACAGAGACCGGCTTGCCGCTCATTACCGGCCCGGAAGGCGCGGGCCCCATATCCACAAAATTCACCTGGTGCCATATTTCAAGCACTCGCCGGTTCCATGCCGCCCGTTGCCGCGCCTCGGCGAAATCACCGTGGCTCATGCGTGACCAGTTCTCGTACGCCTGCGAGTAGAGTTGCTGATCGTACTCGTTCACCATGCGGCGCGCATCGAAGCGCGGGGTCAGGTTCATCATTGAGTCTTTCATGCGGCGCATCCAGTCTGAAGACAGACCGCTTTCGGCCGGCGCGTAAAACAGCGGCACGATTTCCCGCTCAAGCAGGTAATAAATGTTGCTGGCGTGGATCGCGTCCTGATCCTCGGAGTACGGCTCGCGATCGCCGATGGCCCAGCCGCCCGACATCTCGTACCCCTCGTCGAACCAGCCGTCGAGGATCGAGAGATTGAGCACGCCGTTCATGGCGGCCTTCATGCCGCTGGTCCCGCAGGCTTCCTCGCCGCGACGCGGGTTATTCAGCCAAAGGTCGACTCCCTGCACCAGCTCGCGGGCCACCTTCATGTCATAGTCCTCAACGAAGACGATGTGTTTCCACAGATCGGGATCGCGCGAGAGCTGGACAATCTCACGAATGAACGCTTTGCCAGGCTGATCTTTGGGGTGGGCCTTCCCGGCAATGATGATTTGAACCGGCCGCTCGCGATCGCAGAGAATTTTTTTCAGACGATCCACATCGCGGAAGAGCAGAGTGGCGCGCTTGTATGTGGCGAAACGCCGGGCAAAGCCGATGGTGAGAGCGTGCGGATCGAGCACTTCGGCCGAATAACGAAGCTCCGTCGCGGCGGCTTTTCGGCGAAACGCGGATGCGGTCTGGCGGTCGCGAATGAAGGCGATCAGGCGCCGTTTCCGGCGGCGATGCACTTCGAGCAGTTCCTCATTCGGGATGTCGCGAATCTGCTTCCACATCTCGAGATCATCCCAGCGGCTGCGCCAGTCGGGCTCGAGGTACTGATCGTACAGATCGGCGAGATCGCCATTCAGCCAGCTCGGCATATGGACGCCGTTGGTGATGGAGGTGATGGGCGTCTCCCAAACAGGCAGAGTCGGCCAGAGTGAATGCCACATCTCCTGCGACACCTCCCGATGCAGCCGGCTGACGGCGTTGCGGTAGGCCGAGGCATTCAGCGCAAGGATCGCCATCGAGAGCGGCTCGCTGGTATCGGAGGCATTGTGGCGGCCGAGCGCCATGAAGCGATCGAAATCAATACCGGCGTCGCGGCAGAACTGGTTGAAGTAGTGGTAGACGAGGCCGGGGTCGAACAGATCGATGCCCGCGGGTACCGGCGTGTGTGTCGTGAATACGTTGTTTACGCGCGTGGCTTCGAGGGCCTCTTCGAACGAGAGGTTCTGTTGGCGGATGAAGAGCCGAATACGCTCGAGCGCGAGAAAGGCCGAGTGGCCTTCGTTCATGTGGAAGACAGTAGGCTTAAGCCCGAGCGCCTCGAGAGCGCGCATGCCGCCGATGCCGAGCACGATCTCCTGGCGGATGCGCGTATCATTATCGCCGCCGTAGAGCTGGCTGGTGATACCGCGATCCTCCGGGCGAGTGTTCGCCGGCGTGTTCGTATCAAGGAACAGCATATTCACGCGGCCCACGGCCATCAGCCAGATGCGGATGACGACGGGTCCGGTGGGTAGTTGAACTGTTACGGCGTGCTGTTCTCCATTCGCGTCGAGCGCCGGCTGCACCGGGAGCGAATAAAAGTCGTTTTCGAGATAACGCTCCTGCTGCCAGCCATCGGCATTCAGGTACTGGCGGAAATAGCCGAGTTGGTAAAGCAGTGCGACGCCGACGAGCGGAATGTCGAGATCGCTCGAAGACTTCATGTGGTCGCCCGAGAGCACCCCGAGGCCGCCGGAATAAACGGGCAGGCATTCGGTTAATCCATATTCGGCCGAGAAATAGGCGATGAGCTTGTCCGAATCCGGACGGGTACTGCTCATCTGCGCGTCGAAACGCAGGCAGGCGAGCTGGTACTGAGCGAGATAACGAGGGTCAGAGGCGGCGCGCTCGAGCGTGGTCTGGGAAACGCGCCCCAGCATCACAACCGGGTTGTAACCGCTCTCCTTCCACAAAACAGGATCGAGCCGGCGGAACAGCGTCCGAATGGAAGGCTCCCAGGACCACAGGATGTTCCATGCCAGTTCCGTCATTCGAGACAATTGCGGCGGCAGCGCCGGGCGAACGACAAATTCCCTTACCGGAGTGATATTGAATGGCATGCCGAAAAACGTGCTAAATAGCGCAGGACTATTTCTATTTAGTGTAAGCGAATACGATCAGCCGAGGGGCGCGGCCCAGGTTTCAGTCTGTGCCGAGCGAAACACAGCCTCGATCACCGCCATATTGGAGAGAGCGTCTTCGAGAGGTACGGGAACAGGCTTTTTTTCGCGAATAGCGGCGGCGAACGCGTCTCCCTGCAGCGCGTACTGGTCGCAGACGGGGAAGGTTTCGGCGCGGATTTCCGTTCCAGTCTGAACCGTGATGCGGGTGGGACCGTCCGGGGGCGCATTAAACGGAATTTCGATTTCCACACGGCCGCGGGTTCCATGGAAATGCATATGCTGATAGGGATTTAATTGCGTGCTGCAAGTGAAAACGGCCTGGCCTTTCGGAAAATCGAGTATCGCGGATGAGAGCCGGTCCGTGCCGAATTCGGGATCTCGCTCGACCACACCGATCACGCGCCACGGCTCGGCCCCGAACATCCAGCGCGAGGTGTTGATGGGATAGCAGCCGATATCCATGATTCCGCCGCCGCCCGTGGCCGGGAGGTTGCGGATATTGCGGGGGTCGCGATTATCGTAACTGAAGAAGCCGCTGACGGCCCGAAGCTCGCCGATTTCGCCCGAGTTGATGAGCTCGCGCGTGCGCAGCCACTGGGGATGGACGCGCACCATGAAGGCTTCCGCCATAACGACGCCCGTGCGGTCTCGCGCTTCGATCAGTTGTTTCGTCTCCTGGACGCTCATTGCTATGGGCTTTTCACAAAGCACATGCTTGCCGGCCTCAGCGGCGCGGATAGACCACGAGACGTGGAGATTGTTGGGCAGGGGATTGTAAACGGCGTCGATTTCGGGATCGGCGAGCAGGGCCTCGTAAGTACCGTAATGTTTCGGGATCCGGAGTTTGCGGGCAGCGGCTTCGGCGCGAGCGGCGTCGCGCGAGGCAATCGCGGCAATCTCGCAAAGCTCCGAGGACTGCATGGCGGGAATGACTTTGACGGTGGCGATTTTGGCCACGCCGAGGATGCCGAAGCGGAGTTTCGCAGGCATAGAGGATCAGGTTATCAGCGGGAGTGAGGAGAGCGCGGCGGGAGTACTGCCGGGCCGTACGTAACCCCGTCCCATGCGGGCAACAGCGCAGCGGATCCCGCTTGACGTTTAACGCGTAGCGTTATACGCTGGTTGCGGGTGATCCGGTCTTTTCGTTCGAAGGACACGGCGAAGCTGGCGGCTGGATTCCGGGTTGGCCGATTTATCAAAATCGAACGAGCGGCGCAACGCAAACTCGCCATGCTCGCGGCTGCAACCGACGTCAACGACCTCAGAGTTCCGCCGTCAAACCATCTCGAGAAGCTTCACGGCGATCGTACGGGGCAGTATTCAATCCGGATTAATGACCAGTGGCGATTGTGTTTCGAATGGAAGAATGGGCATGCACAAAATGTGGAAATCGTTGATTACAACTAAGGTCTTCATTAAAGAGGTAGGCAGATGCAGACGCTTGCGCCGGTTCATCCCGGCGAGATCCTGAAAGAGGAGTTTCTGGTTCCACTCGGGATTACAAATAATGAACTGGCAATGAGCATTCGAGTCCCGGCGAGTCGGGTTGATCAGATTGTGAAGGGAAAGCGTTCTATAACCGCGGATACAGCGCTTCGCCTGGCGCAATACTTTGGGAACAGCCCGCAGTTCTGGATGAATCTTCAATCGCAATACGACCTGAATGTGGCGGTTTCGTCAATTGAGCGGATCAGGCGTGAGGTCGTGAGGCGGAGCGCATAGTACGGCCGCTGAATCTGGTTAACTGTTCACTGGCGCCACAGTTTCGAGTCGTCACGAAAGCAGTGAGCCCGAAACCACATCGCTGCTGCACTTGGGCGCATTCGTCCGTATCATTTCAACTGGAGGCCTCCCCCGGATGGCCGCATTCCTCAACTCGGCCAGGCAAGCGACAATCGCAGCCAGCCCCATCGCAACCAGTAGCCAGGAAGCAGGTTCCGGGACGATGTTGCGATCTGTCTCCTGCGTGAACTCGAAGTCGATTGCTCCAAAACCAGTGGGGAAATTGATAATCAACTTCGCGTACAAGTCGTTATTCGGCGGGTTTCCATCCAGAGCGACTGCGCCGGCACAGGTCACGACAAATGAATCGTCGATGCCAGGCGGGCCTCCGTTTACTGCGAAACAATGTCTGCTCCGGAGCCGGCGCCTGAAGTACCGGGGCCCCTGTGCGCGCGATCGAAATAGATTCCTGCCGCGGTACCGTCGAGCACGAGCGAGATCACTGGACTCAGAACACTCGACCGGTAGACCCACGCAAGTTCGCCGCTCGCATCGCCAGTGACCGAAACGGAAACCACCGAAGAAAAGAAGCAGGGGAAGAGGCTGTGCCATGCCGGCCGCAGGACCGGTAGCTACCCACGTCATGGGAAATGCCACCGGAGCCATGAATGGAGGAGAACGGGAGGGCTCGAGATAGGTAGCTGTGACGAGCAGGCCAGCGAGCTCGGCCCCGGTTACATTACTCGTGATGGACGAAGCCGTGACGATCGGGTTATGTTTTGCTCCCGGGAAGAAAGGCCCGTTTCGGACGACGGATTGGATGGAACGAGCGACAATCTTCAGGCAGTTCGAATAAGTCCAGCAGAGTCATTTACCTTTTTTGATCATTGTCGCCGGAGTCTTCATTCAGTACAGGCGTATGTCCCGGGTCAGGAGCGAGGCAGACCAGAATCGGATCCACTACTGTTTGCCCCGGAGCCTAATCTTCCAGACCGCTTCTGCCGATGGTTTCGTGTTCCGGATTTGAACTCTTACGCGAACCACCTTTCATGAACTCACATGTCCTGCTTTTAACGCGCTCCTGGCGGCTCTCCAGGAGCGCGAAATGCCTTTCCGCTCTGTGCATCGCTGCAGGTATGGCACTGGCCGGAGAAGCCCCCTCCCATAGACTCGCAGCCGATCTGCGCGCTCGGGCCGGCTCCGACGTTGTCGATGTGATTGTGCAGTACAGATTTGCGCCTACCGCCAATCATCACGCGAGGATTTCGCGCCTGGGTGGCACGCTTCGCAGCAGCATGGATAATGTCAATGCGGCTGAATACTCCGTGCCCGCCTCAGCCCTTAACGACGTTGCCTCCGATGAGGATGTTTTATTCGTCAGCCCGAATCGCCAGATACGGCAGATGATGGATATCCCTGCCGAGACCGTGAATGCCGAAGCGGCTGCGATGGCCCATTATGACGGCTCCGGAATCGGCGTCGCGGTGATCGACAGCGGCATCGGGCTTCCGGGCTATTTCAATCACATCGCATATTATGCGTCGTTTACAGGCGACGGGGCCCTGGATAGATGGGGACATGGCACGCATGTCACCGGCCTTATCGCCTCAAACGGGGGCGGGACGATCTACACCGGGATTGCGCCGAACGCGAACATCGTGAGTTTGCGCGCTCTGGACCAGCACGGGAACGGGACCGACGCGACGGTGATCAGCGCAATCAATGCAGCGATCGCCCTCCGAAAGACTTACAACATTCGGGTGCTGAATCTTTCGCTCGGCCGTCCGGTTTTTGAGGCGGCGGCGCTCGATCCGCTGTGTCAGGCGGTAGAGAAGGCATGGAAGGCGGGCATCGTGGTGGTCGTCGCGGCGGGCAATGAGGGGCGCAACAATTCTGCGGGTACAAACGGCTACGGCACGATTACGGCTCCGGGCAACGATCCTTACGTGATCACCGTTGGCGCGATGAAGGATATGCACACTTCGACGCGCACGGACGACATGATCGCCAGCTACAGCTCAAAGGGGCCGACGGCCATCGACCATTTCGTGAAGCCGGACATTATCGCGCCGGGTAACCTGGTGGTCTCCACGATGGGCCTTCTGGCCGGCATGCGGCAGCTGTATCCGCAAAATAGAGTGACTGCCACGGAATACACCCTGAGCGGCACGAGTATGGCCGCTGCGATTACCAGCGGGGCGGCGGTGGCGCTGATCCAGAAACATCCCTCTCTTACGCCGGACCAGGTGAAGGCGCGCCTGATGAAGACCGCCAGCAAGACGTTTCCCTTCACCAGCGTGGCTGTGGATCCGGCGACAAACATTGCGTACACCAGTTACTACGACATCTTTACCGTGGGAGCGGGATATCTGGATATCGAGGCGGCTCTGACTAACAACGACGTTGCCATGGGAAACGCGCTTTCTCCGACGGCGGTATATGACCCGGCGACGGGACAGGCGACAGTTCAGAGCACCATTTTGCCGGGCACGTCAACGGTATGGGGGTCGAACGCGCTCTGGAGCAGTTCAACAGTGTGGGGGTCATCGGTGTGGTTGTCCGGGTCCAGCACCGTTTGGGGCAGCAGCACAGTTTGGGGCAGTTCGACCGTTTGGGGCAGCTCGACCGTCTGGGGGAGCACGGCGCCGTTTGGGATTTCAACGACGGACAGCTCTGAGTCGAACGACGTTGCGATCAACGGAGAGAACTGAGGACCTCCGGGATGTTCCATCCGTGAACGAACGTCCGGCGCGGCGATCACCGATCCGCGCCGCCGGGATTCTTCGGCGCCTTTTCCCACAGCTCGAGAAAGTCGCGGGCGCCGGCGGATTTGTGCACGCGAGCGAAGCGGGCCACCTGCTTCCCGACTTCGCGCAGCCGCTGTTCCAACGCCGCGTTCGAAACCGCGCCGTTTTCAGAGAAGTGTTTCCATGCTTCGGGGATGGACGCCTGCTCGGGAACGACCCATGCATGGAGCGCGCGGCCGATGTTGCGGAGCGCGTTCAGCGCATCGAAGGCGCCTAACGACCCTCCAGCCACGCCGACAAGCCCGATCATTTTGCCCTCGATTTCATCAAAGCCCATCAAATCGAGTGCGTTTTTCAGCACTCCGCTGAAGCTGTTGTGGTATTCGGGCGTGGCGAGAATCAGACCGTCTGCCGCCTTCACGTCGGCGCGGAGACGCAGCACGGAATCTGCAGCTTTGCCCGCGACTTCTTCCCCAGTGGCGAACGGCAGGTCGTAGTCACGCAGGTCGATGAGCCGGGTCCCGTCGGCTCCGGCCTCGGCTGCGCCGTCGAGCGCGATCGTCAGCGCCATACGCGTATAACTGCCCGGACGCAGGCTGCCGCAGATTCCGGCGACGCGAATGGTATCCATACGTTATTTCGATGCTGTGCGCCACCCGCCGGATTGAGATATCCTCAGGCCAGGCGGAATGATGCGAATTGCTGTTGGATTCCTGCTGGCGACCACGGGCATATTGAGCGCGGCCGAGACGGCGCCGGGGCGGCAGGTGACGTTCAGCCATGATGTGGCTCCTGTTCTATATCAGCACTGCGTGACGTGCCACCGGCCGGGCGAGGTTGCGCCGATGTCGCTGCTGGATTACAAGTCCGCACGGCCGTGGGCCAAGGCTATGCGCCAGGCGGTGATGACGCGCAAGATGCCACCGTGGCTGGCCGATCCGCACTATGGCGCATTTTCAAACGATGCGCGGCTGAGCGATGCCGATATCGAGACGATTCGCAAATGGGCGGACGGCGGGGCGCCTGAAGGCGATCCGCGTGATCTGCCGCCGCAACCGAAGTTCACCGCGGGCTGGCAACTGGGTCAGCCGGACATCGTGATCGATATCGGGGAGACCTACCATCTGAAGCCGGGCAAAGACAGCTATGAGCATTTCGTTGTGCCGACGAACCTGAAAGAGGGCGTCTGGATCCGGGCGGCGGAGCTGCGGCCGGGGAATCGACGGGTGGTGCACCATGGGCATCTGAACATCGTGCATGATGTCGGGCATGCGGGGCCGACTACGATTCAGTCGATGCACACGCTGAACGATTATCTGGTGCACGACGGCAAGCTCACGCGGATTTCGATGGATGCCCCGGTGCTGGATGATTCCTGCCGCGCGGATGCGCCGGACCTGCCGTATATCCACGGCACGCAGGAAGGCGCGCTGGCATCCTACCTGCCGGGGCGCTCGGCCGACGTGTTTGCGCCGAATACGGCGAAGTGGATCGAGCCGGGGACGAAATTCGAGTTTGTGATTCACTACGCGCCGACCGGAAAAGAGGGCGAGACGGACCGTACCAGCGTGGGTCTCTACCTCGCGAAAGGAAAGCCGGAGCAGGTGCTGCGGCGCATGGATCTTCGCAATTTCTTCTTTCTGATCCCGCCGGGCGCGCCGAATCATGAAGTGAAGCGGTGTTATACGTTCGAGCGCGATAAAGTGCTGCTCTCGATTACGCCGCATATGCACGGGCGCGGGAAAGACATGCGTTACGACCTGAAGCGGCCGGACGGCCGTACAGAGACGCTGCTCTATGTGCCGCGGTACGACTTCAACTGGCAGCTTGTCTATCGGCTGAAGCAACCGCTGTACGTGGAGAAAGGCAGCGTGCTGACGGTGACCGCGCACTACGATAACAGCGCGAATAATCCGATGAATCCGGATCCCTCAAAGGCGATCCGGTGGGGCGACAAGACGGAAGAAGAGATGATGACGAGCTGGATCGAGTACGTGGACGGGAAGACCAGCCTGGCTAGTAGCCGAAAATAAAGCGGCCGCGGCGCGGGTCTGCGCCGCCTTCGAGCACGCCATCCGAGATGTGAATCACCGTGGGAGCCGAAGCGTTGCTCCACGGGCCCGAAACATTCACCTTGTGGCCGAGCGCCATCAGGGCCTCTATGGTTTCGCGGGGCAGGCGGTTCTCCACATTCAGCTTGCCCGGAATGAATTCGTGATTACCGAAGGATGCGTAAAAGTGTTCCGTCTGGAAGCGCGGGGACTCCACGGCGGCCTGGGGCGTCATGCCGAAATCGATGATGTTCAGCAGCGTTTGCAGCAGCGCCTGGTCCTGATTGTCGCCGCCCGGCGTGGATAATGCGAGCACCGGCTTGCCGTCTTTAAGAACAATGGTCGGGCTGAGCGTTACCCGCGGCCGTTTCCCGGGCGCGAGCGTATTCGCATGGCCGGGCGTGGTGACGAAGCTTTGCAGGCGCGTTCCCAGCGGAATGCCGGTGTCGCCCGCAATCACAGAAGGCAGCCATGCGCCGCTGGGCGTGGCCGAGAAGACGTTGCCCTGCGCATCAACGGCATTCGCGCACGTGGTATCGCCGACGCCAACGCTCGGGGTCGCCGAACTCGGCATCTGGATGGGTCCGCCGAACGTGCCGGGGCGGCTCTCCATCGAGGCATGATCGGGATCGATCAGCTTGCGGCGCTCAGCCGCGTAGTCTTTCGAAAGCAGAGTTTCTTCGGGGATTTTCGAGAAGTCCGGGTCACCGTAGTACCGGTCGCGGTCGGCGAATGCGAGCTTCACGGCCTCGATCACGGTATGGAGATATTTGGGCGAGTTGTGGCCCATGGCTTTCAGATCGAAGCCTTCGAGAATATTGAGGGCTTCCAGCATCACAGGCCCCTGAGTCCAGAAGCCGGGCTTTTCGATGGTGTAGCCGCGATAAGTGGTGGAGCGAGGCTCATCGAGCTTCGCGCGATACGCGGCCATATCGGACGCACGCAGCAGGCCGCCGTTCTTTTCCGAGAATTCGCCGATGCTTTTCGCGATCGGGCCGTTGTAGAAGTATTTGCGAACGGCTTCGATCTTCGCGGCGCGATTACCGTGCGCTTTTTTCTCGGCGGCGATCAGCGCCTGGAATGTGTGCGTAAGCGAAGGCTCCCGGAAGACTTCGCCCGGCGCGGGTACGTGGCCTTCAGGCTCAAAGAATTTCAGCGAAACCGGCCACAGATCGAGATACTGCTGGCTCGAGCGAATGTAATTGGAGAGAATCTCCGGCGTGGGGAAGCCTTGGGTGTAGCCGAGCGCCGGCTCCGCCACTTTGGCGAAGCTCATGGTGCCGAATTTCTCGAGCGCCAGCATCAGACCCCCGAACACGCCCGGTACCGTGGCCGCCAGAATTCCGTTCGCCGGAATGGGCGGCATGGTGGCTTTTTCTTCCCAGGGTTCCGGCTTGCGGGATCGATAAAACTCGACGGTGGCGAGGGCAGGCGCAGTACCGACGCCGCTCACCACCACGACCGGCTTTCCGTTCATCTTGACGAGCAGCGGCATCTCGCCGCCCATCCCGAAATGATCGTTTTCGGTGACGGCGGCGGCGAGGACCGTGGCCACGCCCGCATCGACGGCATTCCCGCCCTGCTGCAGGATGCGAATGCCCGCCGCGACTTCGAGGCTATTGCCCGCCCCGACCATGAAATGCGTCCCGCGCACGGCAGGATACATGGTGGAGGGATTCTGGGCAAATACAGGCAGAGCCGCCGAGAATGCAATCACGGCGGCCCAGCGGCTGCGTCCTTGTTTATGACTATGCTTTGTCGTAACGATAGAGAGCTTTGGCAATCGGGACTCCGGCCACTTCGATGCGATTGATGTCTGCGCTGCCGACGCCGAGCTTTTCGGCGAGAAGCAACGTATTGTCGCACGTCTGGAACGGCGCAGTTCCTTTGGGCGAGCGCGGGTCATAACCCATTACAGCCGTTGCCACCGTGTCCGTATTCACCGCGTTCAATCCCGCGATCAGCACGCCCGGTTGCACGGAGCGGACTCCTCGAATCCACGGGCCTTCGCCGCCCGCCATCGATTCGACGCCATCGATGATCGCGAGATCCATCGGGCGCGCAGCATTCAGTTCGGCCACAATGCGCGGCATGCGATGGCCGGGGTAACGGCTGCTCGAACGGTCAAGCTCCTGCGGCGCGGATTTCGACGGCGCGCGCTTACCTTCGTGCATGGCCGTAACCCGCCCGGAGGTCGGCTTTTCGTTGGGCTCGTCCACGCCGGCGTCATCGCCGTAGATGGAAGCGGGCGTCATGCCAAAGCAGTTCTTCATGGAAAGCGTGACGCCGCAGGTGGCGTGATTCTTCAGCTTCGCCATGCTGACGAAGACGTCGCAATCGTGATACGCGTGGTTCAGATCGTAGGCCGGGAAGATGTATCCCTGGCCGGGTACGTTGAACCGCACGTACTTCGAACCTTTACCCAGATTGTTGGTGTTCTCAAACTCCACATTGGGCGCGGCGTTCGAAAGCTGCCGCACATTCCAGCCGGAATCGAGAAGATAATCTTCCAGCGGTCCGCTGAGAGCCCAGCCGCTTTCGACAAAGCGGATTCGCTTCGCGCCGGCTTCGCCCATCAGGTGCGCGGTGGCGGCTACCACTTTCGGATGCGTGTAATGCGTGATGCCCAGGGGCTTGCCCTGAAAACGGAGCCCCGGGCTGCCCGTAAGATTCAGCTTCACTGTGACCGTTTTTCCACGGACGATCTTCGACAGTCCGCCGAGCTGATCGAACATGGTCTTCAGGTTCGAATAGACTTCGTCATCCGAATAGGTTGCGCATTTCGCAATCGAGACGGTGCGCGCGACCGGGGTGGTCGCAGCTTTCAGGACACGCGAG
>Ga0308175_100002459_pt1 | contig 12704 bp, 9 predicted proteins | sample PhyCR1_3_FD_203893 | JGI IMG/M metagenome (GOLD analysis project Ga0308175, IMG submission 203893) | Soil microbial communities from UC Gill Tract Community Farm, Albany, California, United States - DLSLS.C.R1 | ecosystem: Environmental > Terrestrial > Soil > Agricultural land | place: USA... | reverse complement strand
GACCTCCGCCTCCGCCTCCGCCTCCGCCTCCGCCTCCGCCTCCGCCTCGGCCTCGGGGCCAGGCTCGGCCACGGGGTCTTCGGCGGGGGTCGCGTCGGCCTCGACGGCGGGCTCTGCGTCCGGCTCGGGAGCCTCGAGCACGGGCTCGGGCACGAGAGCCGCATCGAGGTCGTCCTGGGTGATGGCGCCGACGCGCAGCGTCACGGGGGTCTCACCCGTGCAGTCGACGATGGTCGAGGCGAGGCCCTCACCGGCCGGGCCCCCGTCGAGGTAGACCCCCACCGACTCACCGAGCATGCCGACGGCCTCCTCGACCGTGCGCGCCGCGGGGTCACCGGTGGTGTTGGCGCTCGTGACCGCCATCGGACCGATGTCGCCGAGCAGCTCGAGCGTGATCTCGTGGGACGGGACCCGCAAGGCCACGGTCCCGTTGGTCTCGCCGAGGTCCCAGTGCAGGGACGTCTGCGCCTTGAGCACGAGCGTGAGGGGTCCGGGCCAGAACTTCTCCATGAGCCGCTGGGCGTAGTCGGGCACCTGCGTCGCGAGCCCCTGGGCCGTGCGTGCGGTCGGGATGAGGACCGGCGGCGGCATGTCCCGGCCGCGGCCCTTGGCCGCGAGGACGGAGGCGACGGCGGTGGCGTCGAAGGCGTCACAGCCGATGCCGTAGACCGTGTCGGTCGGCAGGACGACGATCTCGCCGCGTCGGACGGCCGAGGCCGCGGCCGGGATGCCCTCGGCACGCCCCTCGGGGTCGGTGCAGTCGTAGCGCTCACTCACGGGCAGAGCCTACTTGGGAGCGCACGTCGCACCGGGCGCCGGGCCGGCTCGCGGGTCAGACGGAGCGGCGCGCCACCGTGACCCGAGGGCGGCCGGACAGGTCGTCGTGGTCCGTGACGTCGGTCCACTCCCCGGTCGCCGCGAGCCGGCGGGGCAGGCTCTGGCCCTGAGAGTCGGCGTGCTCGACGAGGACGAGACCGCCGGGCCGGAGCAGACGGGCCGCCGTCCGGGCCACCGCGAGCGGGATCGCGAGCCCGTCCTCGCTGCCGCCGTAGAGCGCGACGTCGGGGTCGTGGTCGCGCACCTCGGGGTCCACCGGCACCGCACCGACGGGGATGTACGGCGGGTTGACGGTCACGACGTCGACCTCGCCCGACCAGTCCTCGAAGCACGGCCGGGTCGCGTCGCCCTGCTCGAGATCGACGTCGAGGGCCAGACGGTCGCGGTTGGCCACGGCCCAGGCGTACGCGTCCGGCGACAGCTCGACTGCGCGCACGTCGGTGCCCGGCCGCTCAGCCTTGACGGACAGGGCGATCGCGCCGGAGCCGGAGCAGAGGTCGACGACCCGCACGGTCACGGCGCCGGCCGCCGCCATCCGGTCGACCTCGGCCAGGGCGAGGTCGACGAGGACCTCGGTCTCCGGCCGCGGCACGAAGACCCCGGGCCCGACCGACAGCGTCAGCCGGCGGAAGTGGGCGCGGCCCGTCAGGTGCTGCAGGGGAACCCGGCGGGTGCGCTCGTCGACGAGGACGGCATACGACCCCGGGAGCGTGCGGCCACCGAGCACCATGAGGCGACGGACCTCCGAGGCGTCGACCTCGAGCACGTGGGCGGCGAGCTCGACGGCGTCGACGTCGGCGGAGACCACGCCGGCCTCGCGCAGCCGCTCGGCAGCGGCCCGGACACCCTCGCGCAGGTCCGTCACGCCCGCGACCCGTCGTCGGCGAGCGCTGCGAGCTTGGCCGCCTCGTCGGCGTCGATCGCGGACTGCACGACGGGGTCGAGGTTGCCGTCGAGCACCGCGTCGAGGTTGTAGGACTTGTAGCCGGTGCGGTGGTCGGAGATGCGGTTCTCGGGGAAGTTGTAGGTGCGGATGCGCTCCGAGCGGTCGACGGTGCGCACCTGCGACCGGCGGGCGGCGCTCGCCTCCGCGTCGGCCTCGTCCTGGGCCATCTGGTGCAGCCGCGCCCGGAGCACGCGCATCGCCGCCTCCTTGTTCTGCAGCTGCGACTTCTCGTTCTGGCACGACACGACCAGACCCGACGGCAGGTGGGTGATGCGCACCGCGGAGTCGGTCGTGTTGACGCTCTGCCCGCCGGGGCCGCTGCTGCGGTAGACGTCGATGCGCAGGTCGTTGGGGTCGATCGTCACCTCGACGTCCTCCGCCTCCGGCATGACGAGGACGCCGGCGGCCGAGGTGTGGATGCGGCCCTGGCTCTCGGTGACGGGCACGCGCTGGACCCGGTGGACGCCACCTTCGTACTTGAGGCGGGCCCAGGGTCCCTCGCCGAGGCCGGGGGCCCCCTTGGCGCGCACCGAGACCCGGACGTCCTTGTAGCCACCGAGGTCGCTCTCGGTCGCGTCCTCCACGGCGGTGCGCCATCCGCGCTGCTCCGCGTAGCGGAGGTACATCCGCAGCAGGTCGCCGGCGAAGAGCGCCGACTCGTCACCGCCTTCTCCCGCCTTGACCTCGAGGATGACGTCGCGGTCGTCGTCGGGGTCGCGCGGGACGAGCATCCGACGCAGGTGCTCCTCGGCCACGGCGAGACGCGCCTCGAGCGAGGGCACCTCCTCGGCGAACGACTCGTCGTCGGCCGCGAGCTCGCGCGCCGCGACGAGGTCGTCACCGGCCGCCGTCCACTCGCGGGCGGCGGCGACGGTCGGTGCCAGCGCGGCATACCGCTTGTTCAAGGTGCGGACGAGGTCCTGGTCCCCGTGCACGGCCGGGTCGGCGAGCTGCAGCTCGAGCTCGGCGTACTCGTCGAGGATCGACTGGACGGAATCGAGCACGGCAGGCCCTTCGGCTCAGGGGACGGGTCGGGGTAAAGCGAACGCCGGCCCCCGACGACCGAAGTCGTGGGAGCCGGCGTGCGGGAGACCTACTTGGCGGCCTTCTTGCCGTAACGCGCCTCGAACCGGGCCACACGGCCACCGGTGTCGAGGATCTTCTGCTTGCCGGTGTAGAACGGGTGGCACTGCGAGCAGACGTCGGCGGCGATCTTGCCGGAGGTCTGGGTGCTCCGCGTGACGAACGTGCTGCCACAGGTGCAGGTCACCGTGGTCTCGACGTACTCGGGGTGAAGGTCCTTCTTCAACGTGGTCTCCTAGAGGTGGTCGGCCGGGTCGGTGTCATCGCTGCTCACGCTTGGGGAGCTGCTCTCCCGTGAACCGGTCCAAAGGAAGAGTGTGCCAGAAAGGCGCACCTCCTCCCAAACGCACGCGAGCGCCCCCGCATTCCCTCGACCGACACGTCGCGACGTCGGTCTTACCGCGCCTACCGCGCGTGGTCGTCGTCACGTCGACCACGGTCGTCGGCGTGCGCCGGCAGGCGCTCTTCGGGTGGTCGCCATCCCCCTCGTGGGGGCGGACGACTCGCACGTCGTCGTCCCGGCTCGGAGGGAGCCGGGCTCGGCGTCGACCTCGTCGCTCGACGCGCGTACCGGCGCGATCCGGTCGCCCCGGACGGCTCAGAACCGTGCCGGGACGTTCGCCGGCTGGGCGACGGGCAGCACCACCTGCATGGTGGTCCCCTCCCCCTCGACCGAGGCGATGACGAGCTCGCCGCCGTGGCCCTCGACGATGGCTCGCACGATGGCCAGTCCGAGACCCGTGCCCGGGATCGCGGCCGCCGTGGCGTTGCCGGCCCGGAAGAAGCGCTCGGAGAGACGGGCGAGGTCGCCGGCCGGGATGCCGATGCCGGTGTCGTGCACGGAGATGATCGTGGAGTCGCCCGCGCGCTCGGCCGACAGGAGGACCTGCCCACCCTCCGGGGTGAACTTCACGGCGTTGGAGCCGAGGTTGATCAGTGCCCGCTCCACCTGGCCGCGGTCGACCCGGACGACGAGGTCGTCGGGCACGTCGGTGCAGAGCAGCTGCACTCCCCCGGCGGCGGCCACCGGCTCCATCGTCTCGGTGACCGTGCGCAGCAGGTCGCGGACGGCGACCTCCTCGGACACGGCCTGAAGGCCGCTGATCTCGATCTTGTTGAGGACGAGGAGGTCCTCGATGAGGCCGCGCAGACGGGTCGCGTTGCGCCCGATGATGTCGAGGGCGACGTGCTGGCCGTCGGTGACGTCGCCGAAGTCACCGTCGACGAGCAGCTCGAGGTAGCCGCTGATCGAGGTCAGCGGGGTGCGCAGCTCGTGGCTGACGGTCGCCATGAAGTCGGTCTTCTGCCGGTCCAGCTCGGTGAGCCGCCGCACCTGCTCCTCCTGCATCTGCGACAGCCGCAGCGCCACGATCGACTGGGCGGCGATGGCGGCGCACTGCTGCGCGGCCTGGATCTCGTGGCGGTGCCAGCGGCGCGGCGCACCCACCATCATCACCGACAGGATGCCGAGGCCCCGGCCCCCGGTGCCGACGGGCAGCAGGAGCAGCGACCTCGCGCCGGTAGCCCGGTGGAAGGCACGGGCGCGCTCGTCGTCGTACGCCTGGTGCGCGAGCAGGTCGCCGAGGTCGAAGAAGCCCACGTCGCGGCGGAGCTCGTCGTTGACAGCCCCCACCTGCTGGGCCAGCGAGCGCGGGAGTGGCGGCAGGTCGGGCAGGTCGTCGGTGTGCCACTGGAGGCGGTCCTCGATCGTCTGGCCGTCGTCGCCGAGGGTGTAGAGCAGCACCCGGTCGGCTCCCAGGCCCGCGCCGAGCTTGGTCGTGACCCGCTGCAGCGCCTCGTGGACGTCGACGGCCGACCGGGCACCCCGGCCGACGTCGAGCACGAGCTCCTGCATCTCGAGCACGGCGGCCTGCTGGTCGACGAGGCGGGCGTTGGCCCGGGTCAGGTCGTTGAAGTCGCGCGCGAGCATGCGGACCTCGAGCGCTCCCTCCTCCTGGTTCGCCATCGCGATGACGTCCTCCTCGGCCTGCCGGCGCACGACCCCGCGCAGGCGCGCGAGCGGGCGGCCGACGGCGCGGTCCATCCCGAAGCCGGCCGCGATGAGCACGAGCACGACGACGGCCGCCACGGCGATGATGACGCCCGAGGTGATGCCGGTCGCCTCTCGCGACTGCACCCGGGCGGCGTCGCGCTGGGAGCGGATCGCCTCCTCGAGCGTGCCGTTGGCTCGCAGGAAGCCGGCGTATGCCGTCTCGACGCGGGTGCGCTGCTGGGCGCCGACCGTGGTCGGTGCGGTGTTGGAGCTGTCGGGTGCCGGCGTGCCGGGTGCAGCTCCCGTCGGGACCTGCGCCGGAGGGCCGGTCGGGACGGTCGCGAGGGAGGCGTCCGCGGCCGTGAACCAGTCCTCGACGGCTGCCCGCTGCGCCGCGACGAGCGGAACGAACGTGGCGCGGTCCTCGGGGGCGAGCTCCGGGCTCTGCGTGCCGGTCTCGACAGCGTCCAGCTCCTTCTCGACGCGGCTGCGCATGGAGCGCGGGTCGATGGGGGCCGGAGCTCCGACGGCCCTCTCGCGCCAGGCTCCCTCGGCCATGGTCATGTCGAGCAGCACCGCACTGTTGGACTCGCGGGCCGGTCCGAGCGCCAGCGTGAGGGCGCGGACCGACACACCCTGGGAGTGGATCGTGGCCACCGAGATGATGGCGCCGATGGGCACCAGGACGACGAGGATGCCGATGAGAAGCCGGATCTGGCTGCCGACCGAGCGCCCCGAGACGACCGGCAGCCCGCCGGTCACGCCGGGTCCTCGTCGAAGCCGGTGCGGGTCATGACACCCCAGACGTGCTTCTTCCCGCGCAGGCTCGACCACCACCCCTCGAGGCGCCACCACACGGTGGCCTGGCGGTAGCCGATGTTCTCGAGGACCGACGCCGCGATGGTCTGCCAGATGGCACGCCACCGGTCGTGCTTGTGGAACGCCCACTCGTCGACGACCATCGCGGCGAGCGTCACGAGGACGGCATACCCGTAGGCGAGCACGAGGAAGAGGATCGCGAAGGGCACGTTGACGACCCCGAGCGCCAGCGCGAGCGGCACGATGATGATGCCGAACAGCTCGAGCAGCGGCGCCATGAGCTCGAAGAGCCAGTAGTAGGGCAGCGCCAGCCACCCGATGCGGCCGTACCTCGGGCGGAAGAGCATCGAGCGGTAGGCCCAGAGCGTCTCCCACAGGCCGCGGTGCCACCGCCGGCGCTGGTTGCGCAGCACCTTGGCGGTCACCGGGACCTCGGTCCACGAGACCGGCTCGGGGACGAACTGGATGGAGTAGTCGCGGCCCTCGTCGCGCAGTCTCTTGTGGATGCGCATGACGAGCTCGAAGTCCTCGCCGATGCTGTTCGGGTCGAGACCGCCGACCTCGACGACGACGTCGCGCCGGAAGAGCCCGAAGGCGCCGCTGATGAGGATGAGCCCGCCCAGGCGTGACCACCCGGTGCGACCGAGCAGGAAGGCGCGGAGGTACTCGACGAGCTGGATGCGTGGGATCCACGTCGTCGGCATCTCGACGCGGACGATGCGGCCCGACACGACGCGGCTGCCGTTGACCGGTCGGATGGCCCCGCCGGTCGCGACCATGCGGGTGGGGTCGTCGGCGAAGGGACGGGTGACGTGGAGCAACCCGTCGGGCTCGAGGATGGAGTCACCGTCGATCATGGCGACGAGCGGCTCGCTCGCGGCGTTGATGGCGACGTTGATCGCCTCCGAACGACCGGAGTTCTCCTTGCGGACGACGACGAGACGGGTGCGTCCGTCGCGCGGGACGAAGATGCCGAGCACCTTGGCCCGGATCGGGATCTCGTGCGGCAGCTCGCGCGGGACCTCGACGAGGTCGAAGGCCTCCTCGAGCCGGGCGAAGGTCTGGTCGCTGCTGCCGTCGTCGACGACGACGACCTCGTGCCGCGGGTAGCGCAGCGTCAGGAACGACTTGACCGCCATGACGATGCCGGCCTCCTCGTTGTAGGCGGGGACCAGCAGCGACACCCCGGGGGCGAGGCCCGCGCCCTGCCACGCGACGGCCGTCGACCGGCGACGCTGCTGGGCCCGGAACTCGAGGAAGGCCAGCACGATGAGCACGAGCAGAGAGGTGTTGATGAGGACGAAGTAGATGATGATCGGCACCGCCGTGACGTCCATGCTCCACAGGACGAAGGACCGCAGCCCCTCGACGAAGGCGTCCCAGCTCATGCAGACGCCTTCTGCAGGCCGGCCAGCAGGCGTGCGGAGCGCACGGCGGGGTCGTCCTCGTGTCCGGCGAGGGCGTCTCGGCCGTCAGGCCCCATCGCCAGCAGCGCCGTCGCGGCGAGCTCCGCCAGGCGAGGGTCCGCGTCACCGAGCAGCACGGCGAGCGCCGGGATCGCGTCCGCCTCGCCGAGGTCGCCGAGGGCGATGACACAGGCCCGGCGCAGGGCCAGCGGCTCGGACGCCGCGGTGTGGCGCACGAGGATGCCGACGTCCTCGCCACGGCCGAGGCGGCCGATGGCCGTGGCGCTCGTCTCGCGGACGGTGAGGTCGGGGTCTGCGTCGAGCAGCCCGCGCAGCTCGGGGAGCCCACGCGTGAAGCTGCGTTCGCCGCTGAGGTGGGCGGCGACCATGCGAGTGCGGGCGTTGGCGTCGGCCATCCCGTCGCGCAGCACCTCCGAGATGCCGACGCCCATCGACTGCAGCGCCTCGGCCGCGGTGGCCGCAGGGAGCCCGCGCTCGGGCGCGCCGATCGCGGCGAGCACCGGGCCGGCGGCCACGGGGTCCGCGATGAGCCCGAGGGCATAGGCGGCGCTGTTGCGCACCTCGACCGCCTCGTCGCCGAGCGCCTCGACGAGGAGCGGGACGGTGTGCCCCGCCCGCGCCAGCCCGAGCAGCTGGGCCGCCCGCGCGCGCTTGACGGTGGAACGGCTCGACAGCTCCGCGACAGCGGCGTCGACCGCACCGTGGACCTCGAGCACGTGGACGAGCTGCTCGGCGGGGACGCCGCGGATCTTGGTGAGGAGCTCGACGATGTTGCGGTCGAGCACGGCGCGCGAGACGCCGGTCGCCCAGGTCAGCTGCTCCGCGGCCGCGCCGTCGTCGTCCTCACCGGAGGCCACGGTGATGAGCGGCGGTCGGAGGGGAGAGAGCAGCATCTCGTCGCGCTGGGTGCGACTGTGCCGTCGCGCGCGGACGGCCACGACGGCCAGGATGAGGAGCACGCACGCGCTGAGGACGACGACCGTGGCGCCCACGAGCAGCGCCGCCCCGATGATCACGACGCCCCGGCCTTCATCGGGCCCGGGCGAGCATGCCGTTGACGCGGTGGAGCAGCTCTCGGGGGCTGAACGGCTTGATGACGTAGTCGTCGGCGCCGACCGCGAAGCCGGTGTCGACGTCCGAGTCGCGCGACTTCGCGCTGAGGAGCAGCACCGGTACGGACGAGAACTCGCTCTCGCGGATCTTGCGGAGGACGTCGATGCCGGAGAGCCCCGGCATCATGACGTCGAGCACCGCCAGCTGCGGCGGGTTGGCTGCGAACGCCTCCCAGGCGCTGATCCCGTCGGGAACCGCCTCGACGGCGTACCCCGCCTGGGTCAGCTTGAACTCGACGAGGTCTCGGATGTCGGCGTCGTCGTCGGCCACGAGGACACGGACGGGGCTGGCATCGGGGTCGCCGGCAGGCGCAGACATGGTTCTCCATGGTGGGTTCGGGGTGGTGCGTCCACTTTAGGAACATTTGACCCGAATAGCCCATGAAACGCCGAAAGGGGACGGCGCCGATGTGGCGCCGTCCCCTTTCGGTCGTGGGTCAGGACTCGTCGTCGAGCCGGGAGCCGCTCGTCTGCTGGACCTGGGTGAGGAACTCGTAGTTCGTCCGGGTCTTCTTGAGGCGGTCGATGAGCAGCTCGATGGCCTGCTGCGGGTCGAGTGCGGCGAGCACCCGGCGCAGCTTCCACATGATCTTCAGCTCTTCGCTCGCGAGGAGGATCTCCTCGCGGCGCGTGCCCGAGCTGTTGATGTCGACGGCCGGGAAGATCCGGCGGTTGGCGAGGTCGCGGTTGAGGCGCAGCTCCATGTTGCCGGTGCCCTTGAACTCCTCGAAGATCACCTCGTCCATCTTCGAGCCGGTCTCCACGAGGGCCGTCGCCAGGATGGTGAGCGAGCCGCCGTTCTCGATGTTGCGCGCCGCGCCGAAGAACTTCTTCGGCGGGTAGAGCGCGGCCGAGTCGACCCCACCCGAGAGGATGCGCCCGCTCGCCGGTGCGGCGAGGTTGTAGGCGCGACCGAGCTTGGTGATCGAGTCGAGCAGCACGACGACGTCGTGACCGAGCTCGACGAGACGCTTGGCCCGCTCGATGGCGAGCTCGGCGACCGTCGTGTGGTCCTCGGCCGGCCGGTCGAAGGTCGAGGAGATGACCTCGCCCTTGACGGCACGCTGCATGTCGGTGACCTCCTCGGGCCGCTCGTCGACGAGGACGACCATGAGGTGGCACTCGGGGTTGTTCGTCGTGACGGCGTTGGCGAGGGTCTGCATGATCATCGTCTTGCCGGCCTTGGCCGGGGCGACGATGAGGCCACGCTGGCCCTTGCCGATGGGCGCCACGAGGTCGATGATGCGCGTCGTCAGCACGTTGGGCTCGGTCTCGAGCCGCAGACGCTGCTGCGGGTAGAGCGGCGTCAGCTTGCCGAACTCGACGCGCTTGGCCGCCTCCTCGGGCGTCTGGCCGTTGACCGTGTCGAGGCGGACGAGGGCGTTGAACTTCTGGCGGCCGACGTTGCCCGAGGGCTGCTCGCCGTCGCGCAGCGCCTTGACGGCACCGGTGACGGCGTCGCCCTTGCGCAGGCCGTTCTTCTTGACGATGCCGAGCGGCACGTAGACGTCGTTCGGTCCGGCGAGGTAGCCGGACGTGCGGACGAAGGCGTAGTTGTCGAGGACGTCGAGGATGCCGCCGACGGGGACGAGCACGTCGTCGTCGCCCACCTGCAGGTCGGCGTCGTTCCAGTCCTGCCCGCCCTCACGGCCGCGGCCGCGTTTGCGGTCCCGGCTGCGCTGGCGGTTGCGGCTTCGACGGCTGCCGCCCTCGTCGTCGTACGGCGACTGCTGGCCACGGTTCTGGTCGTTCACGTCGCCGTGCTGACGGTCCTGGCGGTCCTGCTGGCGGTCGCCCTGCTGACGGTCCTGCTGCTGGCGCTCGCCCTGCTGGCGGTCACCCTGCTGACGGTCCTGCTGCTGGCGCGACTGCTGGCGGTCGGCCTGCTGACGGTCCTGCCGGTCCTGCTGGCGGTCGCCCTGCTGACGATCCTGCTGCTGGCGGTCACCCTGCTGGCGCTCGCCCTGCTGGCGGTCCTGGTGACGCGACTGCTGGCGGTCGGACTGCTGGCCACCCTGCTGACGGTCCGCACGGTCGCCACGGTCGCCACGGGTGACCTGCTGACGGTCGCCCTGCTGGCCACGGTCGGACTGCTGGCCGCGGCCGCGGGCCTGCTGAGGCGCCTCGCGGTCGTCGCGGTCCTCGGCGTCGGCCTGGGCGGCCTGCTGGTCTCCGGCGTCGGCCCGGTCGGGCGCCGTGGCGTCCTGTGCGTCGGCACGGGCGGCCCGGCTCTCACGAGAGCTGCGGGCACCCCGCTCTGCGCGCGGCGCGCGGTCCTCGACCTGGGCCGCGCCCCGGTGGTCGGTCGACGCCTCGGTCGACGCCTCGGTCGACGCCTCGGTCGACACCTCGGTGGACGACTGGGGTGACGCCTCTGGCGTCGTGGCGGAGCCGGCCGGGCGGCTGACTCGGCGCGAGGCACGGGCCGGAGCCGCCTCGGGGGCGGCCGCAGCGTCGGAGGTCGTCGGGCCCGACGTCACCGACGTCCCCGCCGACGTGGCCGGGGCCGACGAACCGCCGGACTGGCGCGCCTTGATGGCCTCGACGAGGTCGCTCTTGCGCATCTTCGTCGTGCCGGTGATGCCCATCGACGACGCGACGCCCTTGAGCTCGTCCAGCTTCATGGCCGACAGGCCAGAGAGCGGACGGGTGGTTGTTTCTGACACGAAGGATCCTTCCCCCTCGTTTGCGGCCCGGGACATTCCAGCGGGCCGGACTTGGACCAGGTGACCTGGCCGTCTGAGATCCACTTCGGCGCAGAACGCGCCCAGAGACAAAGGATTTCGCCTCAGTGTGGGGGTGGTGCACCAGCCTGCGGTGTCGCGGCGAGTGGTGCGGGCTCAGGATACCACCCAGCGGCCCTCCCACGGGTGAGCGAGGTGATCACGGATGTCGCGCCTCAGCGAGCGTGCACCGTGGCGCCGCGCGCCGGCACCCCGGGCGTGAGCCGCTCCCACCGGCCGGCGAGGGGACCCGCCTGCACGTCGACCGCGGCCTCGGTCGTCGTGAGGACGAGGACGCTCGGACCGGCCCCCGACACGACGGCCGCGTGCCCCTGCGAGCGGAGGAGGTCGACGAGCTCCATCGTGGCCGGATAGGAGGGGCGCCGGGCCTCCTGGTGGAGCCAGTCGCGGGTCGCGGCATGCAGGTGCGAGGGGTCGGCCGTCAGCGCGTGCACGAGCAGGGCGGCGCGTCCGGCTCCCGCGGCAGCCGCCGCGAGCGAGACGCCGGCGGGCAGCACGGCGCGGGCCGTCCGTGTCGCGAGCTGGGTCTCGGGGACGAAGACGACGACCTCGACGTCGGGGTGCGGGTCGAGGCAGGCCGTGACGGTGCGTTCGCCGCGGTCGAGGCCGGTGCCGTCCGGCATCCAGCTCACCGTGAGGCGGCCGTGCACGCTTGCAGACGCATTGTCGGGGTGCCCCTCGAGCTCGCTCGACAGGTGCGTCGCCAGCCCGAGGTCGACGGGCACGGTGGCACCGGGGGCCGGCCACGCGGCATACCCGGTCTCGTCTGCGCCCCACGAAAGTGCCTGTGCGGCAACCACGCCCGCGACGATCGCCGTCGCCGACGAACCCAGCCCGCGGCTGTGCGGGACACCGTTGGTGGCCACGATGTGCAGGCCCGAGGGCGGCTCGGCCCCGAGTGCGCGCCACGTGTGCTGCATGGTGGCGTGCACGAGGTGCCGCCCGTCGGTGGGCACCTGGGCCGCACCCTCGCCGGTGACCTCGATGTCGAGACCGGCTTCCTCGGAGGTCGAGATGACGTAGTCGTCCCAGAGGCCGAGGGCCAGGCCGATGGAGTCGAAACCCGGACCGAGGTTGGCGCTGCTCGCCGGCACCCGCACGCTGACGGAGCGGCCCGCGGGCACCCGGCTCACGCGGTCAGCCCTCGAGACCGAGGGCCTGGGCCGCCGAGAAGGCGTCGACCGAGACGCGGGTCGGCACGACGTCGCTCCCGTCGGCGGTGCGCAGTGCCCACTGCGGGTCCTTGAGCCCGTGGCCGGTCACGGTGCACACGATGCGCGCCCCGGACGGCACGAGGCCGGCGGCGTGGCTCGCCAGCAGGCCGGCGACCGACGCAGCCGAGCCGGGCTCGACGAAGACACCCTCCTGCGACGAGAGGTAACGGTGGGCGTCGAGGATCTGCTCGTCGGTGACGGCCTCGATGCGGCCCCCTGACTCGTCGCGCGCGGCGACCGCCTGCTCCCACGAGGCCGGATTGCCGATGCGGATCGCGGTCGCGATCGTCTCGGGGTGGTCGACCGGGTGACCGAGGACGATCGGCGCGGCACCGGCAGCCTGGAAGCCCCACATCCTCGGCAGGTGCGTGGCCGGTCCCGCGGGCGCGTCGGTGACGGGCTGGGCGAGGTACTCGCGGTAGCCACGCCAGTACGCCGTGATGTTGCCGGCGTTGCCGACGGGGAGGCAGTGGATGTCGGGGGCGTCGCCGAGTGCGTCGACGACCTCGAAGCTCGCGGTCTTCTGGCC
>Ga0308175_100002456_pt1 | contig 12712 bp, 8 predicted proteins | sample PhyCR1_3_FD_203893 | JGI IMG/M metagenome (GOLD analysis project Ga0308175, IMG submission 203893) | Soil microbial communities from UC Gill Tract Community Farm, Albany, California, United States - DLSLS.C.R1 | ecosystem: Environmental > Terrestrial > Soil > Agricultural land | place: USA... | reverse complement strand
TAGATCTTCCCACGGGCGTTTCGGAAAGGCTGGTGCAGCACGAGCATCAACGTCCCCTCGAACGAGCGGAACAGCATCCCGTGCCCGCTGTCGTTTCCGATCAGCGGCGCGAGCTGCTCCCACGGCCCCGCGATCTCGCCGCTCTTCGACCGCGCCACCGTCTGCACGTAGCCGTCGCGTCCGAGCTCGTTCTTCATGTAGCTCGCCCACAGCATCAGCAGCGTCCCCGTCTTCGTCCGGAAGAGCTCGGGTCCATCCGTCACGTAGTGGTTCTCACGCGTGCTCGGCGCCATCTGCGCGTTCAACCACGGCGCATCCGACGCCTTGAAGAGATGGATCGGCGCCCCCGCCGCCGCGGTGAGATCGTCGCGCAGGGGGATCGCCTCCATCGTCCCATCTACCTTCTGGATCCACTCGTGCGCGTACACCATCCACGGCTTCCCCGCACGATCCACGTACAACGTGCCGTCCAGCGTCATGAAGTTCGCCGGTGTAAGGGGCGCGTCGAGCTTCATCAGCGTGAACGGACCTTCGGGTGAGTCGCTCACCGAGATCGTCGTCGCCCGCATCATGTTCGGCCGCGTCGAATCGGCGGTCGGCAACGCTTTCTTCGGGTTGTGCAGCGTGGTGAAGAGGTAGTAGCGCCCTCTGTACGCGTGCACCTCGGGAGCCCACGCCCCCACCGTCGCGTCGGCCCAGCTCTCCGCCGGCGCGACGAACGCGATGAACGGCCCCTCCCACGTCGCGAGATCCTTGCTCCGGTAGTACAGCGTTCCCGTGCGTCCCAGTCCGGTGATCCGCGGCGAGGCCGCCGAATACAGGTAGTAGGTCCGTGTCTTCTGCTCGGCGACGATCCATGGATCGTGCAGCGGAATCTCCGGCAGCCTCAACCCGGTGCGCGGCGTCGGTGGCGTGGTGGCGACGGGTGCTGCCGCGAGCGGTGCAGCCGCCGCCGGTGTCTGCGCCAGGCAGCGGCGAGCGCTCCACGGGGCGACGAGGGCGAGCGTCGCCAGCGCTGCGGCGGCGATCGAGACTGGGCGGCGTGCGACGCGCGATGAGGGCAATGGCACCGGGAAAGCGGAGGAAGCGTGACGGCAGCGAGGCGGCGTCCAACGCTCTCACCAGCCACACCGGCGCGCCAGGCCGGATCGCCCGGCGCGGGACTTGATACCATGTTCTCCCCATGACCGATCCTCGATCGACCACCGGCCACGACGCGGGCGCGCAGCACACGCCCGAGCGGCGCGGCGTGCGACGCGGACACCTGTCGCTCTTCTGGAACCTGCTGTACCGGGCCCTCCGGAAGGTGGGCGCGCACGCCGAGAGCTTCTATACGGTGGTCGGGATCTTCCTGCTCATCGGCGCCGCCGTCGCCGTGGTCGGCACGCTGGCGTTCGCCGAGCTCGGGGAGCACATCCGCAATGGCTCGACCCAGCAGTTCGACGTCGCGATCCTCGAATGGATCGGCGCGCGTCATACGCCCTTCCTCACCTCCCTGATGACGGAGGTCACACCACTCGGCACCGGCGCGGTGGTGCTGGTGGTGGTCGGCGTCACCGCAGCATTTCTCTGGCACACGGAGCACAAGCACTCCGCTCGCCTGCTGCTCGCGTCCACGGCGGGCGGCATCCTGCTCAACAACGCGTTGAAGCTCTGGTTCAACCGCCCGCGCCCGACGGTGTTCGCGTGGGAGACGCACGCCATGAGCTCCTCGTTCCCATCAGGGCATGCGATGAGCGCGACCGTCGTCTACGGGACGGTCGCGTATCTGCTCGCCCGGCTACAGAAGCATCGGTGGGCGCGCGCGCTCACGTTGACGCTCGCCGTCATCATGATCCTGCTCATCTGCGCGACGCGGCTCTACCTCGGTGTGCACTATCCGTCCGACGTGCTCGGCGGAATCGTCGTCGGCCTCGCGTGGGCGGGCTTCTGCATGGCGACGCTCGAAGCGTCGCTGGTGCTCGCGCGTCGTCGCGCGCCGGCCGACGTCGTTGAAGAGAAGCCCGCGCCAACGGAGAAGACGGCACCCACACCACCGCCACCGCCGTCCACCGAGCACGCCATCACGATCTAGCGCATACCGGCGCACTCGCGCTCTCACGCTCCTGTTGGAACAAACGTTGCGCCCGTTGCGCACCAGCGCGCGCCGGGGCGCGTGCCGCTGTGCGATCAGCCACCCGTACGCGGAGTGTGACAGATGGCCGCAACGAAGCGGAAGTCGTCGGGACGCAAGTATGGCAAGGCCGCGAGCAAGAGCGTGAAGCGCGCGATGCACAAGCGCAAAGCAGGAACGCTCAAGAGCGGGAAGGGGCGTCACCCGAAGGTGAAGAGCCGCGAGCAGGCGATCGCGATCGGCCTGTCCGAGGCGCGCGAAGCCGGGGCGAAGGTTCCGCGGAAGCGCAGCACGAAGAAGAGCAGCGCGAAGAAGGGCGGTGCGAAGAAGGGCGGCAGCAAGCGCTCATCCGCGCGCAAATCCGCCGCGAAGAAGGGCGGCCGCGCCTCCGCGGCGAAGCGACAGTCGAGAAGCCGCGCTGCGAAGAAGGGCGCACGCAAGCGCGCCGCATCACGCTAGCGGAGTCTCGCGACGCCCTGACCGCGACTGCTTTTCCGCTGACCGGACCTCATCCATCGATCCGAGCCGACGGAGCACCGACCGTTCAGCGGTGCTCCGTCACTCCCACCTGACGACAGTACTCGAGCACGGGACAGACCGAGCACTTGGGCCGCACCCCGGTGCAGACGTGCTTTCCGAACGGCACGAGCCGGCGATTGATCTCGATCCAGTAGCGCTTCGGCAGCACGCGCTCGAGCGCCTCCATCGTCGCCTCTGGCGTGCGCGCCGCCACGTAGCCCCACCGGTTCACGACGCGCCACACGTGCACGTCCACACTGATGCGCGGCACGTCGCGCGCGACGCCGAGCGCGAGGTTCGCGCACTTGGGACCCACGCCGGCGAACGAGAGCAGCACCTCCTGATCGACCGGCAGCTCCCCGCCGAACTCCTTCACCGCTCGGCGCGCGATCGCATGGATCTGCGCCGCCTTCGCGCCGTGAAAGGTCGACGAACGGATCGCGGCGTCGATCTCCGAGATCTCCAGCGCGGCGACGTCCTTCGGCGTCGGCGCCCGCTCGAGCAGCGCGAGCGCGGTCGGTAGCGAGACCTCGTCCGTCGTGCGGATCGAGATGATGCACGCGACGAGCTGCTCGAACACGCTGCCGTAGCCGAGATCGCGCAGCGCGAACATCGCCGCGTCCGGGAGATCGGACACGGCGTCGCGCACGCGGCGCATCACCACGTCGATGTCGAACGGACGCTTCCGCCCCTTCGACGACGACGCCGGCGCCCCCGTTCGTTTCGTCGCGGACTTCGTCCTTCCTTTCGGAGCCGGCTTCGACTCACCACGTGCTCGCCGCATGGCCATGTGCGCACGGGGCGGCAAGAACGACGCCCGCTGGACGTGACGCGACGGCGCGTGCACCACGCGCCATTCGGAATGGCGGGCGCCGGCTTACAGGCTCTTCCTGGCTCGACGCGCGACCGCTTCCAGGCCGGCGCCATGACGCTCCGTCCACGCGCACAGCGCCGCGAGCGGCTCGTTCAGCGAGCGACCCGACGCCGTGAGCGAGTATTCGACGCGAGGCGGCACGACGGGATACACCTTTCGGTCGATGAGGCCATGCCGCTCGAGCGTGCGCAGCGTCTGGGTCAGCATCTTTTGCGATACGCTGCCGAGCTCGCGCTTCAGCTCTCCCGTGCGCCGCGTACCGCGGGCGAGCGCGTGGATGAGCGGGATCGTCCACTTGTCGGCGAGCAGGGTCACGACGACGCTGCTCCCGGCGATGTGCAGGAACGGACTTTCCGAATCTCGAGAGCGGCTTCGTGGCATGGGGCCTCCGTCTCCGGCCGTATAGGCACCGTCGGGTGCGTATGGCAGCTCGGGGTGCGTTCTTGTTTGCGAACGCCCTACGCTGCTAGGCTGAGCGAATGATGTCCAGGTGCCTCTCGCACGAACCCTCCACCAAGGCAGGTCATGAGTCTCCGTGATCCGAATCCGGTCGACCCGCGCCGACCGAAACGCGTCGCGCTGGTGCTGTCGAATCCCGCTATTTCCGACACGACTGGATGGCCGGTCGGCTTCTGGTGGAGCGAGCTGGCGCACCCCTGGCACGAGTTCAGCGAGCGTGGCTACCACGTCGAATTGTTCAGCCCCGACGGAGGCCCGTGCGTCGCCGACTCCTTCAGCGACCCGCGCGATCCCAGCGGATACTCGGCGTCCGACCTGATCAGCATGGGGTTCATCAGCACTCCGCCCCTCGCCGCGCTCGTGCAGGAGACGAAGCCCGTGCGCGCGCTCGCTGTCGACGACTTCGATGCGATCGTCGTCGCCGGCGGGCAGGGGCCGATGTTCACCTTCGAGCGCGCCGTCGAGCTCCACCGTCGCTTCGTGGAGTTCTACGAGCGCGGAAAGATCGCCGCGGCGCTCTGCCACGGCGTCGCGCTGCTGCGCTGGACGACGCTCTCGAACGGCGAGCCGTTGGCGAAGGGAAAGACGGTGACCGGCTTCGCCAACGTCGAGGAAGATTTCGCCGACGACGCGGTGTGGTCGATGGGCGCGCTCCCACGTGACCGGCACGTCATGCCCTGGCGCATCGAGGACGAGCTGAAGAAGCTCGGCGCCAACTACGTGCAGGCCGGGCTCTGGCGGAGCTTCGCCGTGCGCGACGGCAACCTGATCACCGGCCAGCAGAACTTCTCGGGCGGCGCCACGGCCCGAGCCGTGATCGCCGCCCTGGGCGAATAGACGCCTCCTGCGTTCCGCTACGCTGCCTTCGACTGATGCGCCGAGCGGTGCCTCGGCTCCGGATGCATCTGGCGGAACAGCTTTCCGAGCGCGTCCACCACGCGGTCGTGCCCCTCGCGTAGCAGCGCGGCGAGGATGTGCTTGCAGATCTGCTCACGCCACAGATGATCGCCGCAATCACAGCGCGGATGCGACGTCGTGTACAGGTCCACCCAGTGGTCGTGATCACCACCGGTCACGTGATAGCGGCCGTCACCCACTCGCTCGCCGTGCAGCAGCAGGCTGCGACCAAGCCGCTCCAGATCGACGCCCACGGCGTCGATGTCGATCTTCGGTTCCTTCATGATCCTGCTCCCAATCCACGCGTTGTCAGACACGAAAAAGTGCTCGAATCGTCCCCGAATAATACCCGAAAGCACGGGCTCGGGTCCAGGGTGGCGGGAGGGCGTTGCGGCGGGTAAAGGACGAGGAAGCAGTGACTTATGCCGAGCTCTGCTATTGATCTTACCCGTGCCATTCCCATCCCACGGCGATCACCTCACCTCGAGCACGTGTCGGCCAGCGCCTATGCCGTCGACCACGATGAATTGGCCGTCGGCTTGACCGCGCATCGACCGGCCATCGACTTGGACAATGGATCCGTGCTTCGCGCGCCGAGGCAGTGCGACGCGGGCGGACATGTTGGCTGGTAGTCGCACCTCCAGCCGGAACACGTCGGCTCCGTTCTCGAAGCGCACGTCCACCGGCCCGCGAATCGTCGGCACGCGGGCCTCCGCGCGCGCGAGTGAGCCGGGCTGCGGCTGCACGATCACGCGTCCGTAACCGGGTGACAGCGGTCGCACGCCGATCAACCATCGCGGGATGATGTTCGCCGGTGCCGCACCCCACGCGTGGTTCCAATCGAGATTCGGCTTGTACGAGGGATCCCAGGCCTCCAGGGTGATCGTCGAGCCGACGTCATACAGCATGTGCGCCCATCCCCGCCTGTCGGTCGACGTGAGCAACCGCAGCGCCTGGTCAGCGTCTCCCGCGCGGTAGAGCGCTTCGAGCAGGAACTGCGCGGCGTACACGCTCACCGCCATTCCTCGGTGGTCGAGCAGCGCGGTGACCGTGCGTTCGCGGGCGGGTGGCACGAGACCGAACGCGAGCGGGAAGAGATTGGCGTGGCTGGAGGAATGCGTCGAACCCTCGCCGTCCAGGTAGACCCCTCGGCTCGCGTCGAACAGCGTCGTGTTGATCGCACGCTTCACACGCTCCGCCGCCATGCGTAGATCCGCTGCGTCATCAGGGTGGTGCAGTGCGTCCGCGATGCCCGCCATGCGCGACAGAGCTGCGTAGTGAAGGGCATTCACCACCGTGTTCACCGGTCGCATCTCGTGTCCATCGCGTTCGGACTGCGGCCAGTCCACGATGTCGCGCAGCTGCCAATTCAACGCGCGCCACCGCGCCTCATCCTGGTGAATCGACCGGAGCACCTCCGGAGTCACCGGGACTCCTTCGGTCGAGATCAACCCATCGCCGTGCGCCAACGTGCGCAGGGTCTTCGCCTTCAAATCGTCGTAGTGCGCCGATAGCGACGCCGTGTCGCCGGTGGCCTCGTAATCGGCCCACGCCATCAACACCGATTGCAGGATCCACTCGGTCGGCCACGTCGGATGCGTGATGAGATACTCGTGACTGAACCGCGCGAGTGTGTACTCGCGGTCGGTCGCGTAGTGCCCGAGCTGGTCGATGTAGGCATCGGCCTCGTACGGGATCCGCTCACGGTCACCATCCACGTACACGCCGGCGAAGCTCGTTGCCCGGATGCTGTACTTGCTCAATGCCCATACTGCATTCAGCACCGAGTCGGACGACGCGAAGTACGAGGCATCTTCATCGAAGGGGTAGGTGACGCGGATCTGTCGCACCCCCTCGACGCCAAGCGTACCGCCGCGATCCTCGAGCTCGGCGAACCGGAACGGCATCACCTCGCCGATCTCCGGCGGCATCCTGATCGCCGCTGGTCCGGTGTTGCGCGCGTCGCGCGGGATCGGCAGGCGGTACGTGGACGTGCCGGCGCGCAACGGCAGCACGACGCGCCGGTAGCGCACCGTCCCACCCGGCTGCCGGTCCACATGAGTGGGTGAATCGGCCCGCTCCCCGAGATGGACGACGAGCGAATCGCCATCCACGGCGGCCGTGACGGTGAGCTGCAGCGTACCGAACGCGTCCTGGCCGAAGTCGAGCAGACGATGCCCGTCTTCTCCGCGCGCGTCGCGCCGCGCCGGCACGAGCTCCTGCGCCAGCGGATAGCGCGTCGTCACGTGATTCGCTGACAGCGCACTGGTTCGGAACCGCTGCGGGATCGCATACGGTCCTCCGTGGCCCGCAGCATCCCAGGTGCGCACCGTCCAGTAATACGTCGTGTTCGGCGCGAGCGGTTGCCCACCGTAAGGCACGGCGACCGACGCAGCCGAGCGTACACGCTGCGAATCCCAGACGTCGCCGCCGCCCGCGGCGAGCGCGGTGAGCGATCTGGCCACCCGGATCCGATACGCCGACTGCACCGCGCCGCGGCGCGGATCCTCGACGATCCATCCGAACGTGGGCCTCGCCGTCTCGACCGTCGTTCGCTCCGGATGCGCGAGTAGCGCGACCATCAGTCCACTGGGCGCATCCGGGCCGGCCGATTGCGCGGCGGCGCGTTCCGCGCCGGCGCCGAGCCAGAGTATCGCGATGACGAGCGCTCGGCGCACGACGTTCACTCCTTGTCAGACCGTCAATAGCCGGGATTCTGCGAGAACGCGTTGAGGCTGATCTCGCGAATCGGGATCGGATAGAGGTTCATGTACGGCTGCAGTTGGTAGCTCACGGCCGGGCGGCGCGTCGTGTACGACTTGATGTCCACGCCGTGCGCCTGCATCACTGCCACCGAGCGGCCGGTGCGCACGAGGTCGAACCAGCGTTTGTCCTCGAACGCGAGCTCGACGCGCTCTTCGTGCAGCACCGCGTCACGGAACGCAGCCTGGCTGAGCCCCGCCGTCAGCGCGGGCAGCCCCGCGCGAGCGCGCACCTGGTCGAGATAGGGATACGCCTCGGACGTCCGCCCGAGCTCGTTCAGCGCCTCGGCGTAAAGAAGTAGCGTCTCCGCGTACCGGTACACCGGAAAGTCGTTGCTCTGCCGACCAGCCTGGGTGAAGGGCTGTGCGAACTTCTTGATGTATGGGATGGAGTCGCCCAGCGCGACGTCGGTGTATTGCGCGTTTCCCGCCTTCACCCAGAACCCGATCGACGCTGGCTTGCGCAGATCGCCGGCCTCGTAGGCATTGATCATGTCGCGTGTCGGAATGTTCCAGCCTGCCTGGTTGATCGTGAGGTCGCCGAACCCCGACGTGAGCGCCGACCCGGAGTTGAACGGAGCGAAGCGATAGATGAACTGGCTCTGCTCCCCGACCACGGCGTCGGTGAACTGCACCTCGAAGATCGATTCCGCGTTGTTCTTGAACGCCGGGTCGAACACGCGATCGTACTGGGGCAGGAGCGTGTATCCCATCGTGAGCACGCTCTGCAGCGCGGTCGCCGCGTTCTGATACTCCTTGCGCGTCATGTAGACCTCGGCGAGCAGCATCGTCGCCGAGCCCTTCGTCGCACGGCCCGTCTGCGCGCCGGCCGCGCCGCGCAGGGGCAGCTTCGCGATCGCGTCCTGTGCGTCGGCGATGATGACCTTGTACACCGAGTCGGCCGGCATACGCGTCTTTTCAAATGCGTCGTCGTACGACGTGACTTCGGTGGTGAACAACGGAACGTCGCCAAACAGTCGCACGAGATTGAAGTAGTTCAGCGCGCGGTTGAACTTCACTTCGCCGATCGCCTGGTCCTTCGCCGCGGGGCTCGAGTACGGCACCGCCTCGATGCGCCCGAGGATCGTGTTCGCCTCGAGGATCGGAGTGTACGACGTCGACCAGATCCCATTCACCGCGACGTTGTCCGGCGTCACGAGGAACTCGTCGAGCGCTTCCGTCGGCGAGTTCGAGCGATCGGACGGATTGAACTGATACGTGGCATTGTCCGAGCGCAGCTCGGTCAGCGCCCAGAGCGGTCCGTTGTTCCCCAGCCCGGAACCGTATACCGTCTGGAGCCTCGCATACACGCCGAGCACGGCCTGATCGATCTGCCCTTGGGTCTGGAAGAAGTTCGTCGTGCCGTAGAAAGTCTTCGGCTCCACGTTGAGCACGTCGCGGCAGGCGCCGAGCGCGCTCATGGCGCTCGCGGCGGCCAACAGGAGCAGCTTCTTCGATGTCGTCATGGTCGCGGCCTCGAGATATCGGTGTGGGCGCGGCTCAGAGGCCGAACCGCATGCCCAGCGTGAGGATGCGCGGGACCGGATAGGGGCTGAAGTCCGTGCCCGGCGTCAGCGCCGAGTTGGCCGAGTTGTAGCCCGTCGACTCGGGGTTGCCGCCGGGATAGTGCGAGATCAACAGCGCGTTCTGCAGGCTGATGTAGATGCTGCCTGCATCCACCCAGCCGCGAAGCAGCCGGTCGGGAGCCGTATAGCGGATGGTCAGGTTCCGAACCGCGAGGTGGGTGGCGTCGGCGACGAGCCGCGTGCTCTGCGCGCGATAGAGCTGGCGCGAGCGCGCCACGCCTGCCGTCGTGGGCGTCACCCCGTCGCCGGGATTGGTCGGCGAGCGCCACCGATTCTGGATGTCCTCGGAGACGTTGAACACGCCGTCGATGTTGTCCAGGTACGTGCGGAACTGCATCAGACGGTCACCCCCGAGCTGCCCGGACATGATCGCCGAGAGATCGAACCGGCCCACCGTGAGCTGGTTGTTGATGCCGAAGGTGGCCTTGGGGTACGGATTGCCGATCGTCGTGAAATCGGTGATCGCCGTGATCTGCCCGTCGCCATTCAGGTCGCGATACTTCACGTTGCCCGGCGCCGCGCCGGGAAAGGAGCCGCTCGCCTTGACGTCCGCAGAATCGCGGTAGAGTCCGTCCCAGATGTAGCCGTAGAACATCCCGACCGGCTCGCCGACCATGGTGATGTGCGAGGGGTTCCCCTCGAACACACCGCTCCGGATCACCGCGCCGGTCGCGTCGAGCGCGAGTACACGGTTGCGGTTCAACGCCACGTTCACATCACTCGACCAGGAGAGGCTCGGCCGCTGCACGTTGATGGTGTGCAGGGCGAGCTCCAGCCCTTGGTTGCGGACCGTGCCCGTGTTCTGAGTGATGTTCGAGAAGCCGGACGACTGGGGCACCTGCACGTTCAGGAGCAGGTCCTTCGTGTCGCTCCGATAGAGCTCACCGGTGAGCGTGAACCTATGGTTGAACATCGCGAGGTCGAATCCGACGTTCACCTCCTCGGTCTTCTCCCATCCCAGGTTCGCGTTGCCGAGGGAGCTGAGCCCGCGCCCGCTCGCGAGAGCGTTGTTGAGCACGTAGTTGTTGGAGCTCACCGAACCGATGTACGCGTAGTTGCCGAGGTTATTGTTCCCCGTGCGCCCATACGACGCGCGTAGCTTCAGATCATCGAGTCGTGGCACGCGCTTCATGAACGGCTCTTCGCTGATCCGCCACCCGACCGCCGCGGAGGGGAAGGTGCCCCACCGATTGCCCGGCGCGAAGCGCGAGGAGCCGTCGGCGCGCGTGGCCAGCGTGAGGAGATACTTGTCGCGATAGCCGTAGTTCAGGCGTCCGATGTACGATACGAGACCCCAGTCCTGCTCGTCCGACCCGCCGGTGATCAGCGGTGCCGCGTTGAGGGTGGCGATCCCGTCGTCGGCGTAGTTGGTGCCGGTGAAGCTCCCGGACTGCGAATTGTTGGCCTGCACGCTCGCGCCCGCGAGCAGGTCGATCTTGTGCGTCGCCCCGACGAGTCGCGAGAACGTCAGCGTGTTCTCGGCAAGCCAGTTCACGTACGACGACGTGTTGTAGTTGCCCACCGGGATGCGCGGTGGTGGCGCGTTCACCTGCCCGACGGTCGATGGACGGAAGGCATCCTGACGAGTCTCGGACACGTCGACGTTCGCCGTGCTGCGGAACGCCAACCCGTCGGCGAGCTGCAGCTCGCCATAGCCCGACCCGATCCCGCGGAAGCTCTTGTAGGTGTTCGTGAGCTGATCGAGCGCGAGCAGTGGGTTCGGAAACGCGATCATCCCCGGGCTCGTGATCATCGGCACGAGCGAGCCATCCGCCGCGCGCGGCGCGACGAGCGGGCTCGCTGCGGCCGCTTGGCCGATGCCGCCGTCCTCGTTGCGCCCGCGGTCGCCTTCGACAGGGAGATGCCGGGTGGAGAAGACCGGCGAGAAGTTCGCGCCGAGCTTGAGCCGGTGCGTCACGTCGGCGTTCACGTTGGCGCGAATGGAATAACGAGAGAAGTCGGTTCCAATGACGGTGCCGTCCTGCTTGAGGTAGCCGCCGGACAGATAGCTCGCGATGTTCGTCGTGCCACCGCTCACGCTGAGATTGAGGTCCTGCATCGGCGCGGCGCGCGTGATCTCGTCGAACCAGTTCGTCCCGATGCCGTACTGCTCCGGCGTGCGGTATTCCACGGGCACGTCGTTCGCCGTCGGCTCACGCCCGAGGTCGAAACGCACCTGATCCTCCAGGCGCTCTTTCTGGAAGCGGGCGAACTCCGTTGCGTTCATCACTTTCGGCAGCCCGCGCGTCGGAATCTTCTCGATCCCGCTCATGTAGGACACCTCGATCTTGGCCGGCTGGTTTCGCCCGGTCTTCGTCGTCACGAGTACCACACCATTCGCTGCGCGTGAGCCGTAGATCGAGGCCGACGACGCGTCCTTGAGCACGGTGATCGACGCGATGTCCTCGGGCTTGATGTCCGCGAGTGGGTTGCGCACGGCGCCGCCGCCATTCGGCAGCGGGAAGCCGTCGACGACGTAGAGCGGTTCGTTTCCCGCGCCGATCGCGCCTACGCCGCGGATCTGGATCTGCGGCCCGCCTCCCGGAATGCCGTTGCTCTGCAGCACCTGCACGCCGGCCACTTGGCCGGCGAGCGCCTGATCGACGCTCGTGACCGGCAGCGTGGCCAACCGCTCCGTGTTGACCGCGCTCACGGCGCCCGTCACGTCGCGCGTGCTTCGCGTGCCGTACCCCACCGACACCACGGCCTCGAGCTGCACCGCCTGCACACGCATCGCGAAGTCCGCCGTCGCCGCCTGCCCATCCACGACCGTCACGCTACGCGACTGTGCGGCGAAGCCGAGCAGCGTTGCGCGCACCGTGTGCGTGCCCGCCGGCACGCCGGTGATGGTGTAGCGTCCGGCATCGTTGGTCACACCGCGCAGCGTCGTACCGACGATCACCACCTGCGCACCGGGGAGCGGCCGGCCACTCGCCGAGTCGGACACGCGGCCGGAGATCAGCGCGGCCATCGTGATCGCCGCGCGCTCCGTCGCGACGGCACGACCGGCCTGCTCGAGAGCGGCCGGTATTCGCGGCGCCGGAACGAGGGCCATCCGCCCTTCGCCAGACACCCAGATCTCCACCCCGGTGCCGCCGAGCATCTGGCTCAGCGCATCGAGCACGGAGCCCTGCTCCACATCCACCGTGACCCGGCGATCGAGCGGCACCACCGCCCTGCTGTACATGAGCGAGAGTCCGGCGCGCTCCACGAGTTCAGCGAGCGCCTCTTCTACCGTCGCGTCGTGAAGATGCAGGGTGATCGTGCGACGCAATGGCGCGGGTGTGGCAGCGATGTCCACCGGAGCACCGAGCCGCACGACGTAGGCGACGCGCTGCGTTGCCACTTCTTGCGCGGCCAACCTCGCGATGGCGGCGGGTGCGGCGAGCGTGAGGATCGCGGCGAGTGCAAGGGCGCGCCACCGCGACCGACCGGCGTTGCCAGCCGCGGCCAGATCGCCCGAGCGATGAACGCGGCTCGATCGAGATAGAAACGACATGGA